>Ga0209002_10003707_pt1 | contig 12132 bp, 8 predicted proteins | sample Rifsed16ft2_FD_184010 | JGI IMG/M metagenome (GOLD analysis project Ga0209002, IMG submission 184010) | Soil microbial communities from Rifle, Colorado, USA - sediment 16ft 2 (version 2) | ecosystem: Environmental > Terrestrial > Deep subsurface > Rock core/Sediment | place: Rifle, Colorado...
TTAATTCTCTTGATGATTCTTTTCTCTGGGCAATTGATAAAATTTTATACTGTCCATCTTTTTTTACAAAGAAAAGGCTGATATCTTTAGTGTTAAAATCTACACTGATTCCTTCAACATCTATCCAATTTTTAGATTTTTCATAAAAATAATTTCGAGTTTCTAATCTAATATTTGGATCAACCCAATTAAAATTCTTCCAATCTTTTTTAATTTCATTTAAAATCTTCTTCCGATCCAATTTTTGAAACAATCCTTGGTCTTGTGGGATGTGAAAATAATTGATTGCTTCGTTAAAATTATCTTCTTTTAGAGCTTTGTAAAATAAAGTGAATACACTATCAAAGTCATTTGGTATTGGGCTAATCGTTAGTTCACGAATAATTGCGTTACTAATTAATTCAACACGTTCTGTCCTAGGTTCAAAATTATAAAAAGGAATAAAACTATAATTAATATTAAATTTTTTACCTATATAATCTGGATTTGCAACACAATCTCCAGAAGGGTCAACACAATTAAATAATTCATATTCTAATGTATCGGTCGCACCTTCACCAAAACCCCAATAGCCACCATCAAAATTTCTAAATCTTATATAGAAAGGATACTCGATAGAACAGTTTTCAAAAATTAATGTTTTAGTTTTATCTTCATCCCTTTTTAAGAATGTTGAAAAATCCAAATTTTTCCAGATAGTTAGAACTTTACGATCTTCATCAACAGTATACCTTAGTTCAACATTGTTTTGATTTGAAATCGTAAAATCATTTGACAAAAAATAACTATCTATCTCCGCTTTATACTTCGCGTTTTCTTTTTTATAATCAATTATGTTATTTGAAATTTCAAATCCTGGAGGATAATGGACTAGGATATAATTTGCCCCTATACTAAATGTTAATTTTACATCATTATAAGTTATAGCCGGAGCATATTTTTTCAAGTTATAAAGACTATTGCCATAATTTTCTTTCCCAGTTGTCAATTCATTTACTCGGATTTCTTCCTGAAGAGATCCTATTTTTTTTGATTTTGTTAGTAATAATGAACCATCAAAGCTTATGTCCGAATAAATAATATCGTTCTTCGGAATTTCAATATTATTTATAAGTTTTGAACTTTCAATATCCCAAATAGAAACGCGTTCCTCTTGATTCCTATGAGCCAGGGCATCCCTGCAAGGATTCCAAGAAACGAGTTTCGTTCCGTCACTGGAAAATCGTCCAGTTAAATTCAAGAAAGAGTAAATGTTTCCACTTCCTGTTAAATTTTTTTCATATTCTTTTGTTAGCTTTGAAACAATTCTACCTGTATAAAGATTATATATTTCTATTGACGGGTTTTCATTCTCGAAGAAAGCCATATACTTCTTATCAGGACTATACACAATATTAAATCTGACTTGAGTTCCGATCGACCAACCAGTAATTAATTGTCTTCCTTTATTTATTGTAAATAATGGAATTTCTGATTTTATCAGTTGTTTTTGAACATCTGAAATTAATACTTCAACTGCTGTCCCTGTTTCATATTCAATAAATTTTAATGTCTCAATTATTACGGAGATTTTTCCATTGGGTTCTAAAGCATAACGAAATTGACCTCTGAGTTTATATTTTTTATTTAATAAATCTTCTTTAAACTTTTTAGCCTCCTCGACAAAACTAAAAGTCACACTTCCATTATTGATTCTATAGTAAAAGATTTTTGTAGAGGCTAAACCTGTTACTGGAAAGGATTTTTTATCAAAATTATATGCACCGAGTTGAATTGTTAGCGGTTCATTATTTATTGATTCAAGTGTAAATGGTTTTGAAAAAAGCCCTGTTGAATCCATAAAATTTTTGATCTTTCTCCTAATTTCTTGTAGCGCTATATATTCTTTCTTTCGCCATTCTTGAGTCACTAACAGTTTTTGTCTTTCAATACCATCAACCTTTTTTTTATAATCTTCGGCAGATTCAAATTCATCCTTAGGTTGTAAAATAAAACCTTTTTCAATATCAGCATGTATACTCGTTTCAAAGTATAAATTAGTGTAGTTGAATTCTTCAAGTAATTCATAGAATCTTAAAATATTATTATCATCCTTAAATGATGAAATTTTTGAGTTTTCAGTTACTAGATTATTTAAAGATGATTTTTGACTTTCAACTCGTTTGCTAATCCCCTGTGAAAACAATAATGAAGCTGAGAAGAATAGAATTCCAGTGATGAAAACAAAATACTTAATGTATGCTTTCATTTTAAACTCCTTTTCTCGTATAAAATTTTTAAAATAAAAAGCTAAAAATATTTTTCCTTTTCTTATCATTACTCTATTAATTTTAGTTCAACGATAGTTGGTACTTTTTTAATACATGTTTCTTCACATGAAGGGTCACAACAAACACGTGAGACTAAGTCATTAATAATTAATTCGAATTTTTTATTTAAATATTTTGGATTTCCGGTGACATCCATATCATCTCCAATACATAATTCATATTGTCCTAAATTGTTTTGACCTTCTCCAAAATCATACTTTCCATTATCAAATTCTAGATGATATAAATCACCCATCGAACACCCAGTAAACAATGCAATTATGTTTTTTTGACCTTCCTTTTTAAGCGATGTGAAGTAACCGAATAGATAACCAGTCAATTTTTTTTCTGTTTCTACCTTATACCAGTGATCAATAAACCCATTTACTGTATCACTTTTTCCTTGAGATATTACCTTTACTCTTGAAAGTTGAATAAGTTTTGAAAGTACTTTCCCTTTTGTGTTTTCTGTAGCTCGAAGATTTACATTCTCTTGAATAATAATATTTTTTTGTGCTACGATACTCATGGTTCCGATATAAAACAGGCCAATTATAATCATTCTTGTTTTCATTTTTGCTTTCCTAACCTGATTAAATCTTAAAAATACGACTAGATATCTATGTTCATTTTGTTTTTGTATTACGTACAATATCATCAATTAAAAATTATAACATATTACCTTGCTTCCAAATTCGTTCACTTCCAATTCTATCCTTTTTTGGTTCCCATTTATCACCTTTTTTGATAAAAACATAAGTATCTATAAACTTCACTGCACCAAATTGTTTTCCACGCATACCATCATCGAAATGACGAGGTCCATAAAAAGCATGGGTTTCTATTTCAACCTCAATGTAAAATACGCCATTTTCATTTTCATCAAGCCACTGATTTTTTATTTTCACTGATACATTCTTATGTGTCACAGTACCCAATCCAAAAACGTTAATTGATGCGGGATATTTCCTGTTAATGAAATCTTTAATCATTTCATTAGCAGGTCTATCATAATTAAGTTCAATTTGTCTAATTCCCTCTTTAGTATCACTCGTTGAAATTATTAGTACTTGAGTTTCGTGTCCTTCCTTAGAAAACTTAAGTGTTTGGGTTCCTTCTGGAAAATCAGTAAAATAATACTGACCTATTGAATCGGAAAGCGTTATTAAATTTGTCCCTTCAACAGTAATCATGACACCTTTGATTGGTTTTTTTGCACTTCCCTCAACAACAGTTCCTTTTAATTCATTTTTTGAGCAACCACCAAAAAGTGAAAAACTTAAGACAGATATGCATAGAATTATTGATTTCATTTTTAGCTCCTTAAAATTTTTATTATATAGAGTCTTAGCAGTTCCATTGTTTGAATGTGAAAATTATTTTATAGCGATTTGTCATCATTTTATCGCATAGAAGAAAATATATAATATTAATTACCCATTTTTATAAACATTAAACTAATGTTTAAGATAAAATTGGTCATAAAAATTTTTATTGTCAACAATATTTTGATGAATTCGTGAAGAAAAATAGCTTTTCTAAGAGGCACTCAACAAAAATTTGTGGAATATACTAGGTGAATTTATAAAGAATTTAAAGTAATACGTTTTGAGGAGCGAGTTTCCTTACTTTAACCGGATTATTTCATTGAACTTAAATGAGAACATGTAAAAATCTGATTTGATTTGAAAACCAAAACCAATATTTTTATCACCGACTAATAATAAACTAAAATGAATTACACAGATCTCGCAGAAGAAGCAATAAAAGCAAAATCAAAAGCACATCCTCCATACTCAAACTTTCATGTTGGGGCGGCACTTCTTACTCTAGATGATAAAGTTTACCTTGGCGCTAATATCGAAAACAGTTCGTACAGCTTAACAATTTGTGCCGAACGAACCGCAATCTTTTCTGCATACCTGAAAGGTGAAAGAAAATTCAAAGCAATGGCAATAGCCAGCGACGCTCCCGATTTCTGTCCACCTTGCGGTGCATGCAGACAAGTAATCAGCGATCTTTGCGGCAACATTGACGTGATAATGGTAAATCATAAAAAGGAAACTAAAGTTCTTAAACTTTCCGATCTGCTTCCATTTGCCTTCGGAGATGAAAACTTAAAATGATTATCACACTCTCACTTATTCTCAAACAAAATCAAAATTTAATATGATCGAGTTCACACCTCATTCAATGCCAAAGGAAACAGGATGGATTGAAGTAATTGCCGGCTGTATGTTCAGCGGAAAAACTGAAGAGCTAATCCGCCGGCTTAGACGCGCACAAATAGCTAAACAAAATGTGAAAATATTTAAACCGAAAATTGATATCCGCTACTCACACACATCAATTGTTTCACACAGCGAACAATCGCTTCCTTCTTTGCTTGTCACAGATGCAGAAGAAATTCTATCGCTTTCTGTTGATGCACAAGTTGTTGGAATTGATGAGGCACAATTCTTTTCTCAAGAACTTGTCTCTGTTTGCAATCAGCTTGCCGATAGAGGAAAACGAGTAATTGTGGCAGGATTAGATCAGGATTATAAAGGCATTCCATTTGAACCAATGCCTCAGCTTCTTGCTATAGCCGAATATATCACAAAAACTCTGGCAATTTGTGTTGCTTGCGGCAATCCTGCAGATAAAACCCAGCGGAAGACTGCTTCCGGTGAGCGCGTTATTGTTGGTGCGGCAGATATTTATGAAGCTCGCTGCCGAAAATGTCACTACATTCCAAATGAAAATGAAAGGTGATACATGGATTTTATATTCTCGTTACTCAGAGGAGCTTTAGGTTTATTAATCTTACTGGGAATTGCATTTCTCTTCTCCAATAATAAGCGAAAAGTAAATTGGAGATTAGTAGTAACAGGTGTTACAATGCAAGTTATCTTTGCTATTTTTATTATTCACAGTGAAAGTTTACGTGGATGGTTTTTTCCTCTCGGCTGGCCAAAAGATGTTATCAACTGGCTGGGTGCCGCTGTAGTCAGCTTACTTGGTTTTACAATGCAAGGAGCCGAATTTGTGTTTGGAAAACTTGCAATAAATAACGGACCAGACAGTCTTGGATTTTTCTTCGCCTTCCAGGTTCTTCCCACAATTATTTTTGTTTCATGCCTAACTTCTGTCCTTTACTATTTGGGAATACTTCAGCTTATCGTCAAAGGAATGGCTTGGGTAATGGCAAAACTTCTTGGCACAAGCGGAGCTGAATCTCTTTCCAACACAGCAAATATTTTCGTTGGACAAACTGAGGCACCATTACTAATTCGTCCTTACATAAAAACGATGACAAACTCCGAAATCTTAACGATAATGGTTGGAGGAATGGCAACAATTGCCGGTGGCGTAATGGCAAGTTACATTCAAATGCTTGGACAATCATTTGCTGATGCAAAAGGAATTGGATTATCGGAAGCACAAATAACATTTGCAATTCAACTTTTAGCTGCAAGTGTGATGGCTGCACCGGCATCAATTGTAATTTCGAAAATTTTATTTCCTGAAGTTGGCGAACCTGTAACTAAAGGTACGGTAAAATTAAAAGTGGAAAAAAATGCCTCAAACATAATTGAGGCTGCCGCAACTGGAGCTTCAGATGGATTACAGCTTGCATTAAATGTTGGAGGAATGCTGCTCGCCTTCATTGCTTTAATTGCTCTAATAAATTACCTTCTAACAGGTTTAGGCGATTTATTAAATCTAAACGCTTATCTTCAAGCAACATTCGGGCAGCCGCTTTCGATGCAGTTGTTGTTTGGTTTAGTTCTAAAATATCTTGCTTATGGTATCGGCGTTCCATGGAATGATTCATTACACTTCGGGAGTCTAATCGGAACAAAAGTAGTGCTTAATGAATTTGTTGCCTATTTAGATTTAGCTACTTTAGTTAAAAACGGAGCAATGAGCGAAAAAGGAATTATGATGGCAACTTATGCTTTGTGCGGATTTGCAAATTTTTCTTCCATTGCAATTCAAATTGGTGGAATAAGTCCTATGGCACCTGAGAGAAAGAAGGATATTTCTGCATTGGGATTAAAAGCTGTACTTGGCGGCACACTTGCCACATTGATGACCGCAACGCTCGCCGGATTGTTGGTTTAAGTCTTACACGAAGATGATAGATCTAAATTTTAAGTATAAGAATTTGGTTGATGGAATTAAATCAGCAGCCCCGTTCACTCCTGAACTTGCAATAATTTTAGGCAGCGGATTAGGAAACTTTGCCGAGAGAGTCAAAATTGAAAAAACAATCTCAACGTCAAACTTACCCGATTATCCAAAGTCAACTATTCAAGGACATGAAGGAAAAATTCACTTCGCGGAATTTGCTGGAAAAAAATTACTGCTTTTTCAAGGAAGAATTCATCTGTACGAAGGTTACTCGATTTACCAATGCATTCTGCCGATTTTCATTTCCTATAAACTAAGTTGCCCGAAAATCATCTTAACCAATGCTGCCGGTGGAATTAATCGTTCATTCAAACCAGGTGATTTGATGCTAACTATCTCATTTAACGGAATTGCTCTTAAAAAAGAATTGACATCCTTAATAGGAATTGCTTCAGAAAATGGGATGAAGAACTTTCGTTCACTGCCATCACCTTATCTAAATAAAAAAATAAGGGAAGCCGCTAACGAAGAAAAGATAGAACTTAAAGAGGGAGTTTACTGGTACACAAAAGGGCCAAGCTACGAAACACCGGCAGAGATAAGGTACATCTCCAAATTTGGCGGAGATGCCGTTGGGATGTCTACGGTCCATGAAGCAGTGTATGCCGCATATTTGGGAATAGAGACTGCTTCAATTTCTTGTATAACAAATTATGCAGCAGGTTTGACCGATAAAAAACTGTCGCATGCTGAAGTTACTGAAACAGCCAATCTCGTTCAGCATAAATTTGAGAGTCTAATAAAGAAAATCATAGAAATTCTTAAATTATGATTTACTAACCCAATTCCTCACAAACGATTCAAACAACATGAAGGAACTGCATTGGCTATCTAAACTTAATTTCAAAAAATTATGATTATTAAAAAGGAATAGATTTTAAAAATTTTATTTTTAGCTGATTTAATTGACTTTCAGGCACTATACTGATAATTTTGTTGACCTTATTTTTGAAAAATCAATCTAACAAGATATAAACTATGAAAGAATTCAGATTTAAAATCATCGTCATTCTCGCAGCACTTGCATTAAGCGTTTATCTCCTTTGGCCTACTTATAAGGATTACAGCAACAATAAAAGCATAACCGAAATCGTTAGCAAAAAGCAAGAAGAGATTAAAAGAACTTATCCTGAAATCACAAAACAAGATCTTCAGAAAAAACTTGTTGCTATTGAAGACAGTATTCGAGTTTCCGATCCGTCAATTGCCGATGCAAGACAAAAAAGAATTAAGCTCGGTTTGGACTTACAGGGCGGAATGCGTGTTGTCTTAGAAGTTAACACTGCAAAATTGCTTGAAAAATTGGCTAAAAATCCTGATGATGTTTTCAAAAAAGTTTTAACTGAAGCTGAAAAAGAGGCTGCTTTATCTAATGAATCCGTTGTAGATATAGTAGGTAGGAAATTTGAGCAACGCCAAATTAGATTAAGCAGGTACTTCGGAACGATTCGAGAAGATGATGATGAAATTCTTAACAGGTTAATAGAAGATTCAGAAGATGCTGTTGCCCGTGCAATAGAAATTATTAGAAATCGTGTTGATCAATATGGAGTTTCGGAACCATCCATACAGAGACAAGGCAGCAGAAGAATAATCGTAGAACTTCCAGGTGTGGCTAAAGAGGAAGAAGCTAAAAATCTTTTACAAGGAACTGCGCTTCTTGAGTTCAGAATTCTAAAAGATCCAGAATTTGCAATCTCTCTAATGCAAAAAATTGATAATGTGCTCGCCGGAAAAAATCTTGAGGACACTACTAAAACTGATACCACAACAACTGCAAAAACTGAAACGAAGGACACATCTTTAATTACCGCTGATACGAGTGAGCAAAAGCAATTATCTGAAGAAGAATTCAAAAAAGAGCATCCTTTCTTTGCAATTGCAATGATGGATCCGCAAGGTCAATCTGCAGATGCATATGTTCGGGAAGGTCAAAAAAGTTTATTAACACAGTATCTTAATCGTGATGATGTTCAAAAAGTAATGCCAAATAATGTTGAATTTATCTATTCAGCTAAACCGGTTGGTGTTGATAAGGGTGAAAATATTTATATGATGTATTTAGTAAATAAAAATCCCGAATTAACCGGCGGTGTAATTACAGATGCACAAGCAAATATAGATCCAAGCACTTCCTCACCTATTGTTAGCATGGAAATGAACAGCGAAGGAGCAACTGATTGGGCGAGAATAACCGGTGCAAATGTAGGTAAAAGAATTGCAATTATGTTGGATGGAGTTGCTTTTTCTGCTCCTGTTGTCCGTGGCAAAATTCCCGGAGGCAGATCTCAGATTGAAGGAATGGCAAACATGGAAGAAGCCAAACTTTTAGAAATAGTTCTGAAAGCCGGTGCTCTTCCTGCACCTGTTGATATTATTGAAGAAAGAACAGTTGGTCCCTCACTGGGGCAAGACTCGGTTAATTCCGGTTTCACGGCTTCCATCATTGGTTATATTGTAGTGGGATTTTTCATGATCTTCTACTATCGAAAAAGCGGATCAATTGCCGCTGTGGGATTAGTCCTCTCAATCTTATTCATTCTTGCAATCCTAGCTGGATTTGGTGCCACACTAACTCTGCCTGGTATAGCTGGAATTATCTTAACGATGGGTATGGCTGTTGACGCAAACGTTCTAATATTCGAAAGAATTAGAGAAGAAATGGAAACAGGTAAAACTATCAAAGCTTCCATTGATGGAGGATATTCTAAATCTTTCTCCGCAATATTTGACTCGAACATTACAACATTTTTCACAGGGCTTATATTATATCAATTTGGTACCGGTCCGGTGCAGGGATTTGCATTAACTTTAATGATAGGAATTGTAACAAGCTTGTTCAGTGCTTTATTCATATCACGGTTCATCTTCAACTTTCTAGTTTCAAAAGGTTCAAAAATCAGTATTGGTTAAGCCAAAGGCTTACAAGTAAAAAAAGGTTTTTAAGGAGTAAATTAAACAGATGCGCATTTTCGAAAATATTCAGATTGATTGGATAGGGAGAAGGAAATTTTTCTACATGGTTTCCACTGCCCTTTTCCTTCTAGGATTAATAAATATAGTCATTCGCGGTTTAGAATTTGGGATTGACTTTAAAGGAGGATCCGAAATTGTTTTACAGTTTAGTAAGCCAATTGAAATCGGAAGCATAAGAAGCGAAGTTGAAAAGCTTGAACTCGGAAATGTTGAGCTAAAAACTTACGGAGGTGAAAATACAGTTCTCATAAGAACAGAATTACAATCTATACCGGCAGCCCTTTATCCGAGGGTAATCCAAAGCATACAGAATGAGATTGACAAGGCAATCCCTGGAGTAGAACGAAGAATAACTGATTCAACCCAAAACTCGATCACGCTCACACTACCTAATCCAGACACAACGAATATTTTAGTTGATAAGCTTTTCGAAGCAGGATTTCAAACTGGAAAAGTTTCTGAGGAACCCACGAACAACCAGATGCTTGTTAGTGTTGGTATATCAGACTGGATAAAAGAAAATCTTAAAGAAAGATTCAAGGATAATTCTTTCCAGGTTTTAAAAGAAGATCAAGTCGGTCCCAAAGTCGGTTCAGAATTAAAACGCGATGCCGTTTTGGCTGTTTTATTATCGCTTGTTGTTATTTTGATTTACCTTGCATTCAGGTTCAAATTCATCTTTGCTCTCGGAGCTGTGCTTGCCTTATTTCATGATGTTTTAATCACACTTGGCTTGTACTCAATTTTATATGGAGTTATTCCCGGATTAAATCTTGAAATTGATCTTGCAATAGTTGCCGCTTTTCTAACTCTTGTAGGTTACTCGATTAATGATACGGTTATTGTGTTTGACAGAGTGAGAGAGAATTTAAAAATTCATAAAACAATGCCGCTTTTTGATTTACTGAATATGAGCATTAATAGAACAATGAGTCGAACTATCTTAACCGGCGGTACAACATTATTGGCGGTGTTAGTAATATTTATTTTCGGCGGTGAAGTATTAAGAGCATTCGCGTTCACACTTGCATTCGGTATCATCATCGGAACATATTCTTCAATCTTCGTTGCGAGTGCCTTAGTTCTAGAATATGCTGAAAGAACCAAGAAGAAGGTTGAATTTTAATAGGAGTAAGTATTTTAGGTTCGAAGCCGGTGGTATAGCCATCGGCTTTTTTGTATTAAACAGGAACCGAAACCAAACCAAATCGAGGAATACATTCCTTAACTCTGTTTTATTTGTTTTAACATAAAATATCCAGGGCTAACCAAGAGTTTTTATCTATTTGCTTTTACATGATTAAAAAGCTGATCAAAAGTTAAGAATCAAATTCATTTATTAGTATAAGTAAGAAAACCTTAGTAAATAAGTGACTGAACTGCTATTGAACCTTATCACTTTATTTCAGAAGCTGATAAGGTTAAAGCTCTAGACGTCATTGAATGTTACTAAGGTTAACTCAAATTGGTCGCCTGTTCTGGTAAACCGTTGAAATGGTTCATAATCCTTTAAATTTTCCTATTCTCAGCGGGATTAATCCCGCTGAGAACGATATACAAAACATAGTTTATTAACCGTTTTACCTGTACGCCTATGGTGTGACGGTTTTTGTTTTAAGCGGTCAACTTGAGTAAGGTTAAAATAAATAGGAATAAATCTCAATTTGTTAGGATGATTTGTCCATACAATCTGTTAGTAAACAAAAACTATTGACTATTAAATTTACTTGGGCGGATTAATAAACCCGCTGCTTTAAACTGGAACGGAAACTAAAATAAAGCGAGAAATTTTCTCTGAAGCAATCATGAAGTTTGATAGAACTGAAGGCAGAAAAACAGAATCCCCTTTTGCAAACTTGTTTGATATATTCTTACCATTGTCAGAAGACAATAATTTCAGATTTCCTTCAAGTACGAATAGAATTCTTGGCCCAATTTGGTTTTCGAATTTTAATTCTTTCTTGGTTGAAGAAAAAATTTGTATTTCAAATTCCTTTGCATTTGTCTTATAGATTATTGAACTGCCAATTTTCTTGCCTTTAAGAATTTGCGGTGCAGCCAAATCATAATTTAAAACCTTAAGCAAAGTTTTAGCATCCTTATATTTGGGAGTTAAACCGGCACGAATGACATTGTCTGAGTTAGACATGCACTCGATAATATTTCCCTTCAGATAAGCATGAGGAATTCCAGGTTTTGTAAATATTGCTTCTCCCCTTTTCAAATGAACAAAATTAAGAAAGAAAAGAATAAGTAAGCCAACATCGTTTTTATATTTTCCGAAAAGCTCAATGAAATGTTTCTCAATCTCTGTTTTATTATTTTTCTTCAATAAACGGTTTTTTAACTTACGAATTGTTGTAGCTAAAGCTACTTCATCGGAAACTGATCTCTTTAATAATCTCGTAAAAATCTTTTTAACAAACTTTTTCTTAACATCATCAGATAAAAAATCCCTCTGAGGCTGTCTAAAAAGATTAAATATGTCTTGCTGAACTTGTTTCAGCATCTTAAGGTGGGATTCTGAAATAAATTCAGAATGACGTTCCCCAGATATTTTCAAATATTTTTCTCCAATGAAATGATGGATCTGAGGATATTTTTTCAGAGTTTGCATTATCTGGTTGAATGGCATGAAACCAACTAATGCCGTTAATGAATCAAGCGCAAC
>Ga0209002_10003708_pt1 | contig 12132 bp, 10 predicted proteins | sample Rifsed16ft2_FD_184010 | JGI IMG/M metagenome (GOLD analysis project Ga0209002, IMG submission 184010) | Soil microbial communities from Rifle, Colorado, USA - sediment 16ft 2 (version 2) | ecosystem: Environmental > Terrestrial > Deep subsurface > Rock core/Sediment | place: Rifle, Colorado...
CCGTGAGGCGTGAAACGTCACACGTAAGAGATGGAGGACTTGAAAGGCCTGCGCTTCCAAGTCCTTTTTTGCGTCTCGGGGATGAACCTGGCCCCGTAGGAGGCTGGGGAGAAATTACGCTAAACGGCTTTTTGGACTTTGCCGCTACGCAAGCAGCGTGTGCAAACCCGAATGCGTTTTGGCTGACCGTTGATCAGTGCCCGGACTGGCTGGAGGTTGGGCTTGAAGATCCGCTTGGTCTTGTTATTGGCGTGACTGACGTTATGGCCGGATTGGCGGCGTTTGCTACAGAGATCGCATGTAAATGCCACGGGTGCACTCCTTCATCTAGTCGAATCAATAGAAGATTTTTGAATTAGAAATGTACCACAGGGCCATTGGTCTTGACAAGCATGACTGATGGGCTAGGCCGGCTAAGCATGGGAACGTCAGGCCTGAGGAAGGGTGACTTACGATGACGGGAATCGATCTACTGGGGTTTGCAGCAGGGACGTTCACCACTTGTGCCTTCTGGCCCCAGCTGCAGAAGACATGGGCTTCAAAGTCCGCGGGCGATGTATCGCTGGGCATGCTGGCCATATTCTCGTCCGGCGTCTGCCTTTGGTTTTTGTATGGACTGGTCCTCCATGCCTGGCCGATCATTCTGGCCAATGCCGTCACGTTGCTGTTAACGGGAGCAATACTGGTACTCAAGCTGCGCTACCGGGCTAGCGGCGGTTAGGTCGGCGGGTTGGAGCAGACGCCTGCGATTCCTTGGGCAAGGATGTGGGGGTGAGCGTAGCAGGCACGCTGATATCAAAACTCGTTTCACCCCCGTCGTCGTAGCGGTCTTTCCCAACGCTATAGATCTTCTGTTGCGTTTGGCTCCACAACATCGGTAATCCACTAAAGGGATCGTAGTAGGACGAGCCGACTTGAGCGAGTCGATTCGGCACGGTGCTCTGCGCGCTCGGGCGCCGCAAGACGACCTGCAGCGAGGCGAGTCGCAGCCTGGCATCGGTCTCCCTCAGTTGATAGTGGAGGGGATCCCAGTCCGGCTCGAAGGGGGTCGGGCTGAGGAGGCTCTCCAGGATGCCTTGGCGTGCAGTTCCTGTAAGTTCGTGAAGCTTTGGCAAGGTGCTCTGTCCTGCCTCTGCCGCTTGTATCATCGCGTCGTAGTAGGTCGCATACATTTCCCAGGTCTCGCGCGTCTGTAGTGGGATTCCAAGGAACGAGCGTTCGTGAGGATGCGCGATCTGGCGAAAGACCTGTTCGGGAAAACGGGCAGTGCTCGCCAACCATTGTTTCTGTGCATTGAGAGATTTAGTCTGCCTCGCTGTGGAGAGTTCACTTGTGTGACCGCCTTGGACGCCGAGTATGAATTGATGTTGAAGCGGCCAGCGGAGCGATGACTCTGCTGCAGTGAGTGGAGGGGCAATGTTGGGGGTCATCGCCAACACGGTCTTGTCGACGAAGGGCTGTGACAACAGAGTCGAGAGCAGGCGAAGATTGTCGGTGATGACGATTTGCGCCATGACTTTGGTGGCGATGGTCGTGGCGTCTCGAAGAACGCTTCGCCACATGTGCATATCATTTCTCAGTCGCTGCATGCCCAAGGCTGTCTGGCGAGAAAATCCGTCAGCGAGATAGAGGCGGTGGCCAACAAAAAGTTCCACAAAGCGAGGCGTGCCTTGGTGCCCGAATCCCATATCCTCGAAAGGCATCGTGAGCCAGCGCTCGTACCGCGTATATAAGGTGTGGTCGCGACCGGTCATAGTCTGGAGCCGTACGTTCAGACTCCGGAACTCACTCACTGGATTCTCGGAGTTCCAGGAAGGAAGGACCTTTTCCACAGGGAGCTGAATCTGTAGCTCCGAGCGACCAGGCTTGTCGTAATCGAATTCGCTCGCGCCTGGCGTAGCGGTGGTTTCCAGCCACATCTCATGGCCCACCTTGGCTGGGTCGAGAGAAGCAGCTGCAGCAAAGCCAAGGAGATAGAAGTAGCCATTCTCATAGGGGTCGACGAGACGCTGCTGCGGTGGTTCTAGGAGTCTGGTGAATGAGGCGCTGGGAGATTGCCCCTTTGAGGACCAGATGAGGCTCGATAACTGGAAGAAGGCCCAGAGGATGACGATGCTAATGATCAGGTGTTTCATAGATACGTAAGTAGACGTCGCATGTCGGGTTGGCCATTCATCTGAGCTCGTATCCTATTCGCGATATTCATCCACCAGAGAGGTGAGCAAACCTTATGCCGGGAGGTGACCTGAAAGGCCTAGGTCTTTCCCTTTGTTTGTCGATGGGTATGAACGCGTGCCTGTCAGAACATGAGCAGGGGAGGAGCCGACGGACATTAATGAACTTGACATTCTTCTTCCTGGTCTCCTAGAGTGCCCTCCACTATTGTGACTCCTGGGTAAGGGAAGAGGGTGTAACTCCCTCGCGGTCCCGCCGCTGTAAATGGGGACGAAACCCGCGGATGCCACTGTCGTTGAGACGTTAATCGTTGTGCGTTACGCGTTAACCGTGGGGAGAAACTCTTCACGAATAACGCTTCACGATTCACGTCTTCAGATGGGAAGGCGCGGGGAGTAGGGTGAACCATGAGCCAGAAGACCTGCCTGGAGAGTTGACCGACGTTCCCTCGTGGCCTGGGGAATTGGCGAGGATGAGTTGCGGGTGCAATCCTCAGGGTCTGTTGAGGCCTTGGGGATTTTTTTATTTGGGCTCAGGATTTTTCCGTACAGGTCGATGCGTCGGATTCTTGCTCGGCGCAGGCGTGCTGCTTGCGATGTGGCCGGCGCCGGCCACTCCTGATGATGAGATGTCAACTATGAAGCGACGACGACAGGGCATTTTGACCGGCATGCCGTTTATGGCGAACATTACGCCACGGACCTTCGTGGACGCGTTGGGGAGAAAGCTTTTTCTTGCGAAGGCACCCAGCCGGGTGGTGTCGATGGCGCCGAACGTCACGGAGATGCTCTTTGCACTTGGTCTAGAAGCGAAGGTCGTCGCGGTGACGCCATTCTGTGACTACCCTCCTGAAGCTCAGCGCAAGACACACTTGGGAGGCACGAATCCGAGCATCGAGCAAATTCTTGCCCTCAAGCCGGACCTGGTCTTGGCCCCGCAAGACTTTATCCAACCGGATCTTCTTCAAAATCTCGATCGTCTCAAAGTCCCCACCTTCGTGTTGCAAGCCGCGCAGCTGGAGGATGTGCTCGCACAGATTCAAACGGTTGCACGGATGTTTGATCGGAGCAAGGCGGGGGACGAGTTGGCAGGGACAATTCGGCAGCGTATCGCGGCCGTCAGGGAGCGCACACAATCACTGGCCCATCCGCGTGTGCTCTACGTGTTGAATACAGACCCGTTACAAACGGTAGGGCCTGGGAGTTTTATCCATCAGCTGATCGAAGCAGCGGGCGGTGCCAATATCGCCGCGGGCACGTCAACGGCCTACCCAAGGTTTGCGCTGGAGGAAGTGCTGGCCCGCGATCCCGAACTCATTATCTTCCCTGTCGGCACGGCGGAAGGTATTTCCGAGGAGGACCAACAGCAGTGGCGGCGGTGGCCGAGTCTGTCAGCCGTCAAACACAATCGCCTGGTCCTTGTGCCCAGTGTATTGGTTGACCGGCCGGGCCCGCGAATTGTGGAAGGGCTCGAACTCCTTGCGCAGGCTATTCATCCCGAGGCGTTTACTAAAGATTCCCAAGAAGAGCAGCCATGATCGTCCATCCGTCTCCATCTCAAACCAGCATGTCCGATCCGCCACCGACGGCTCCGCCCGTTCCGATGCGAATGTACGAAGGGATGGCATCGTGGCAGGCCTTGCGTGCTCGTCGGTGGTATGCGGTGATCGGAGTCATGATGCTTCTGACGTGTGGCGCCATCGTGTTCTGTCTCCAGTTCGGGGCGCATGCGCTGACCATGGCGGAGGTGTGGTCTGCTCTGACATTCTCGACGGCTGGGAGGGAAGATGTGGCTCGCGTCATCATCTGGGACATTCGGTTCCCGCGGATCCTGATGGGTCTGTTTGTGGGAGCGTCGTTGGCGATCACAGGAGCCGCGCTGCAAGCGCTTGTACGCAACCCGCTGGCCGATCCCTACGTGCTTGGCATCTCGAGTGGGGCCGCGTTGGGTGCGACGATTGGGCTCGCTCTTGGACTTGGCGCGATAGTGGGCGGGCTCGGGTTACCGCTGTTTGCCTTCATCGGAGGGGGAGTCTCGATCGTCCTTGTCTATGGGATCGCAAGCTCGCAAGGACAGTTACCGATGCACCAGCTGTTGTTGGCGGGAGTGATTGTGAACGCCGTCTGTTCGGCACTCATGATGTTTGCGACCTCGATCTTGAATCCGGCCTCGCTCTATCGGGTTGTCTTGTGGCTGATGGGGACGCTGAGTGCCCCGAGCATTCCAGCGCTGATCGGGATTGGAGCCTGCTTGTTGATCGCCATTGTGCTGCTCCTTCGGGAAAGCCAGGCTTTGAATCTCCTCGCTGTGGGCGAGGACGCGGCTTGCTCCTTGGGGGTAGACTCGGATCGAGTACAACGGACTGTGTTCCTTGTTTCGGCTGTGCTGACTGGGGCCGTCGTGTCGGTCAGCGGCATGATCGGATTCGTCGGCATGGTGGTTCCGCATGTCGTACGGATACTGTGTGGAGCGGATCACCGGCTGCTGCTACCTGTTTCAGCGTTGGGCGGAGGTATCCTGCTGATGGTGGCTGACACCGTCGCGCGTACGATCGTGGCACCGGCAGAAATTCCTGTCGGCGTGATTACCGCGTTGATCGGTGGACCGTTCTTCATCTATCTCCTGATGACTCGAAAGTATCGGTTTTTCGCATGAGCCAACAGGCATCGGTCAGTTCAATTTGTTCTCCTCTCCCGGCCTTCGAGGTACGTCAGCTATCGTTCCGGTATGACTCTGTGCGAAGCCGTCCGCCGGGTGACCGCTCAAACTGGGTCATCAATGGAATGGAGCTCACTATCCGTCAGGGTGAGATCGTCGGTGTGATTGGGCCCAACGGGTCGGGGAAAAGTTCGTTGCTGAAACTGTTGACGAAACTGGTTCGACCTCAAGAGGGAACCATACGCTTGTTTGGGGCTGAGCTAGGAGCATTGTCGCGCGAATCAATTTCCAGGCAGGTGGCGTATATGCCACAGGATCTCTCGTACGACTTCCCATTTTCCGTATTGGACATGGTGTTGATGGGGCGGTTCCCCTATCGACGCAGTGGGCTGTGGAACCTCGTGGGGTGGGAGCGTCAAGAAGATCTTGCCGTTGCAGAAGAGGCCATGGCCCAGACGGATGTGACGCATCTAGCCAACCGGATGATCGCTACGCTTTCAGCAGGGGAGCGACAACGCGTGCTGCTCGCGCGTGCCTTAGCCCAGGTGCCTCGCGTGCTCATGCTCGATGAGCCGACCGCGCATCTCGACCTCAATCATCAGCTCGACGTGTGCCGGATTCTCCAGCGTGTTCATGCGCAATTGCAGATGACAGTGCTGCTCGTCTCACACGACATCAATTTGGCAAGTCAATACTGTGATCGTATTCTGGTCATGAAACAGGGAACCGTTGTGTGCATCGGCACTCCACAGGACGTGATTCATCCGCGGGTCTTGACCGAGGTCTATGGGTGTCAGGTGCTGGTCGACACGCATCCGGATACGGGGTTGCCGCGAGTCTCCTTGCCCGCTCAGGATCGTCATCAGACCGTTGCCGCATCTGGGATGTTGTGAGTTTCTTTAGGAGTCTCTGGGAAAACTATTGTGGCACGGTGGAAATTCAATGGTCCGCACATCTAGGACAACAGGAGAACCGCGCGAAGGATTACCGAGCGAGACTCGCGGGACGAGCGAGACGGGCCAAACGAGATGGGAACCCAATCTGTCCACGTCGCGCCTTTCTCGCTTGTCTCGCGTTTCACGCGCAACGGTCTGTGGCGCTGGCGGACTTTTTCAGCATCCTGTTAGTACGGGTGAAGTTTCGTACCCAAACTGCCCGTTGGTTCCAGGGGGTACTGTTTAACCAGGGAGAAAGGTCGTTCGAGTCAATATACCGTTGGGGACGGGGAAGATGGTGCAAATCCATCACGGTGCCGCCACTGTAAGCGGGGAGTGATCCTGCAGAAGAGCCACTGCCATGAGGCGTGAATCGTGAATCGTGAAACGTTAAACGGTGGAAAAATTTCCCTCGATTAACCAATAACGATTTACGGTGAACGTCCTCAAGCGGGAAGGCGCAGGGAAGCGACGAGCCGCAAGTCAGGAGACCCATCCATCGGGCATTTCGGCTGGACCCTTCGAGTCTAAGGGAGGTCTCTGTGCACTTACATCTTACGGGTTTGTCTGTTTGCGTTGTCCTGTTATCCTGCCTCATTGCATCCACCATTCATGCGCAGTCTGATGACGTGCTTGAGACGCGTGAAGTCGTCGTCTCCAGTACACGTCTTCCTGATGCACCTGTCGATGCTAGAACGCTTCCGGCAAAAGTGACGGTCATCACCGCAGAGGATATCCAAAAAAGCGGCGCAAAGTCGGTACAAGAAGCCATACAATTGGCGACCGGCATCGTGATGTATGACGGTGTCGGCAATGCCTTTCAGCAAACGATCGACCTCCGCGGCTTCAACGGACTACCGGTTCCGAATACTACGGTTTTCGTAGACGGTCAGCGGATGAACGAACCGGATTTCAATACCGTCAACTTCGACCTTATCCCATATGAGACGATCGACAGGATCGAGATCATTCCTGGAGCCGCTGCGATTTATGGCAAGAATTCGATGGGAGGGGTAATCAACATCATTACGAAACGTGGCGCGGATAAACATCAGGCGACTGGCGAAACCTTGTTCGGCAGTTTCCACCGTGAACGCTACACCCTCAATGCGAGTGGGCCAATCGGAAAACTCGATTACTACACGAACTTCAGCCGGGAGACCGAATCGGGCTATCGCGACGAATCGGCCGCTCGCATTTCGAGATTTTTCGGTAAGCTCGGCTATCGTCCAACTGAGCATACGGACGTTACAGTGTCCTATACCTATGTTAAAGATCGACTGCAGCAGGCAGGTACGCTTCCTCTCAGCCAAGCCGCGATTGACCCCAAACGGAACTTTACGCCGGGCGACTTTTTCGATTCAGAGACGAGCGTACTGCGATTGAATGCCCGGCACGAATTGCCATTGGGATTCTCCGTTAACGTCAACGGTTTTTACCGACGCCTTGCACAAGATCAATTCACCAGAGGGCAGAGCTCTCAAAGCAGCAATATCTTCACGACTGAATCTCGTGGAGGAGTCTTTCAGCTCAATCATGATGCCAGCCTGTTTGGCCACCGGAATGCTCTTGTTCTGGGGAATGAATACACCAGAAACGACTTTGACAATCGGTCAGTTGCCTCGTTCTTTTCGTTTCCTGGATCGTTCCCGTCTTTACGATCGACAGATGAAACGATTCTCGGGCTCTACGCGCAGGACGCCCTGCATCTGACGTCAGAACTGATCTTGACTGTCGGAGTTCGATACGATCGCAATCATCTTGACTTCATCGATAATCTGGACAGTACCAATAACGGCTCAAAAGTCTTTCATCGGACAACCCCTCGTGCAGGGCTGACCTATCTGGTCACGCCAAGTGTAAGTTTCTATTTCAACTATGGACAGGGGTTTCGTGTTCCGACCTACAACGAGCTTTTTGGTTCAGGGCTTGGACCGTTTGGATCGGGAAATCCCAACCTCAGGCCTGTAAGATCGAACAATTTTGAGGTAGGCGCGCGAGCGCGCATTCAAACCTGGGGTGAAGCGAGCGTGGCTCTGTTCCGAGCTGACGTGCGGGATGAAATTTATCTCGTCTGCGGGGATCCTAGCACTTGCAACTTTGGGACTCCAGCGAACCAGAACATCCCTGAGTCTAGGCGCCAGGGCATCGAAACGACCTTCAAGGCCAGATTCAACCAGTATTTTGATGGAATGGTGAACTATACCTACACCCAGGCGACATTTCAGAGCGATCTGGTCCTGAATCCGTATTTTGTGGGCTTCAATCCATTTCTGGAGAACGTAAAGAGGGGCGACAGTATTCCTCTCGTTCCGAAGAATCGGTTGAGTGTGACGGGGAATTATCATCCTGCGCCTGGTTGGACAATTTCGTTGACCGGACTCTACGTGAGTACGCAGTTTCACCAGGGTGACGAAGAGAACGTGCAACCGCGCATTCCTGGCTACCTCACGCTCAATAGTCGCATTGCCTATGAACGACCTGTTCCCGGCGGGCATCTGAGCGGCTTTTTAATGCTCAACAATATGCTGGATCAGCGCTACTATACGTCAGGGATCATGGCGCCAAATACATTGACTGGTGGTGGCGCAGTTGAGCGTTTCGTGATGCCGGCTCCGGCAATCGCAATTTATGGTGGTGTGAGCTATCGATTTGAGGGATTGTAATCTGGGCCAACATGTATTCAGGCAAAGCCATGGGACAAGCAAGGGCAGTAGCGATTCTCGGAACCGGCTCCGATGTGGGGAAAAGCCTCGTCGTAGCCGGGATCTGCAGACTCCTGTCTCGCAAAGGTGTACGGGCCGCGCCATTTAAAGCGCAGAACATGGCGTTGAATTCCTTCGTGACGCTCGATGGCGGGGAGATTGGCAGAGCGCAGGCGCTGCAGGCTCAGGCTTGCGGGATCGAGCCGACGGTAGATATGAATCCGATTCTGCTAAAGCCGGAATCTGACTCGCGATCTCAGGTGGTCGTGAGAGGGAAGGTCTACGAGACGTTGGATGCGCTCGCCTACTTTGAGCGGAAAGAGACGCTCTTCAACATTGTTCGAGAGTGTTATGCACGACTGGCTAGCGAGTATGAGTGTGTCGTGATCGAAGGAGCAGGGAGTGCTGCGGAGATCAATCTTCGCGATCGAGACATGGTGAATTGGCCTGTTGTCGAGTTAGCCAATGCCTCCGTCGTCCTGGTGGCGGATATCGATCGGGGCGGGGTCTTCGCGCAGATCATTGGGACGCTCGACTTGCTAGCGCCGCATGAGCGCCAGCGTGTACGCGGTGTGATCGTGAATAAGTTCCGCGGAGATCGTCGGCTGTTTGAAGATGGTGTTCGCATCCTTGAGATGCGCACAGGTCTTCCGGTCCTGGGAGTCGTCCCCTACCTGAGGGACCTTCGGTTGGATCAAGAGGATAGCCTCGATCTAGCTCGTTCCCGGTCGGTTCAGTTCAAACCTGATTTCACAAACGTAGCCGTGGTCCTGCTTCCTCGCATGAGCAACTTCACCGACTTCAATGCGCTGGCAGCTGAGAAAGATGTGGCGCTTCGGTTTGCCGCTTCGCCGGAGGATCTCCGAGGGGCTGACGTGGTGATTCTTCCTGGAAGCAAGAATACACTCGAAGACCTCGACTATCTTGTGACGTCAGGATTCCCGGTTACCCTGGAGTCGCATGTGCAAAGAGGGGGCGAGCTGGTTGGAATCTGCGGGGGGTATCAGATGCTTGGGCAAGCGATCGCCGATCCCAAGGGATTGGAGAGGGGAGGAACGTCAACAGGATTAGGGTTTCTTGATGTGACGACGAAGCTTGATGCGCCGAAGATTTGCCGGCAAGTTCGGGCCATATCGCTGCTTCATGGCGTGCAACAGCACGCGCCAGTCCGTGGCTATGAAATCCACATGGGGCGGACCAGTCGTGGAACCACCAACCCGTGTTTCAAAATTGAAGCATTGGAAATGTTTGAAGGCAACGCGAGGGGTGATGAAGGCGCTGCAAGTGCGAATGGTCGTATCTGGGGCACCAGCATTCATGGTCTGTTCGATCAGCCTGGGTTCCGCAGGGGCTGGTTGAACCGCGTACGAGGCCGGAAGGGACTCTCGCCCATTTCGCCTCGTGAGTCTGAACTCGTCGTGACACAACTGCGAGCTGAACTGGATCGTTGGGCTGACCACCTAGAGCAGTATGTGAATATGGACGCGATCTATTCAGTATGTGAAGGTCGATGAAGAAGGGAGTAGGCATGCGCATTACGAAGGTCTATACCAGGACCGGTGACAAGGGAAAAACCAGGTTGGCTGGAGGCCAGCAGGTCTGGAAGGATAGCTTACGGGTGGAGGCCTATGGGGACGTAGACGAACTGAACTCGACGATCGGGGTCGTCAGGGCGTTTAATGCGGAGTTGGTCGGGATTCATCCTTCTGCCGATCGGTTAGAAGAGGAACTGCGCTGGATTCAGAACAAGCTGTTCGATCTTGGTGGGCTGCTGGCCACGGCGCCCGGGCAGACGTTCAAGAATATGCCGACGGTCACAGCCCGGGACGTGACCAGGCTGGAAAAACTCATGGATAGGTGTCAGAAAGACTTGCCCCCTCTGAAGGAATTTATTCTCCCAGGTGGCGGGAAGATTTCAAGCTTGTTACACCAGGCCAGAACGATCTGTCGACGGGCTGAACGTCTCTGTGTGCGATTGGGGAGAGAAGAGCTGCTGGATCCGGCTCTCGTGCGTTTTCTGAATCGCCTCAGCGACGCGTTGTTCGTTTTAGCCCGTTGGATGGCTAAGCAGCAAAGTGAGCCGGAGTTTTTGTGGCAACGGGACTCAAGGGGCGCGTGAACTGTGCCCTTCGAGTCCCGTCTTCTTAATAGGTGTAGAGGACCGGGAACGACACGATCTCTTGCTGGTAGGTCGGGCGAGACCCATAGAGAAATAGATTCTTGTCGTATGTGTCGTATCGAAACTCGGCTCCTGTAATCAGTGACGGTACCGATCTGTACTGGAACGGGGGGTCGCTCGGATAGTCGTCGGATCCCGCGACCTCCCTCCGCTCGATCAGCATCACCGCGTCGAGCGCCTACCCTGAGCCTGTCGAAGGGCCTTCCTGTCCGAGCGGATTAGAAACCAGTATTCCCAACATCCGTTCCTTGCGCGAGATCGCCCTCAATCCCGCCATGGCCTGCTACTTTTTCCTGGAGTGTACGGCTGGAACCAGGCGAGGCGTTATGTGCTGTCCCAGGGGACCGCTCGTCCCGAGATTACGCACATGGCCGATGAGGGTCTGATATTCGGAAGATGCCGAATTTGTCGATTCTCTTGCCAATGGCAAATGACCGGTTACACTCAAGTTTCAGTGACGATAGTTCAAAGGATCTGTGACCAAGAGTGACAACCGGTTGACCTGACGCAAGGATGAATGACTGTGCGTATTCTCATGATGTTGGCGGTAGGGATGACGGCGATCTCGTTGGTGTGGAGTGCTCCGGCGGGAGCTGGGAATGAGGCGGAAGTGGCGGAGCACTTGATTGAGTTGGTCAAGATTGGCCGTGGGATCGTCTCGGAGCAGATGCAGAATATCAATGACCCTACGAAGGCCGACAAGGGGTTTACCGGCGATTACATGAGCCGCCAGGTCCTAGAACGTTTTAAGGAAGCCACGAAACTCGATCTGCGGATTCCCAACGTCGTGCCACAGGCGAATCTCTATCTTGCCTTAGTTCAAGTGGAAAAAGAAGTGGTGGACCAAGCCCAGCCGGTCATTAACAAGGCAGGCATCTCCTTCAAGGGATTCATTCCCGTCGTGTTCGCCCGGAGAGTTGGAGAGCAGTTCTATAAGAAGTCTGGTGTCCGTGTGAAGCTTACGGCGATCGACTATCGGAATGCCAATAATAAGCCGGATGATTTTGAGACGGAGGTGTTGCGGATGTTCAGCGACCCGCGTCATCCCAAGGGACAGTCCTATGTGCGGAGTACGATGGTCGACGGACGACCAGTCCTTCGTATGATAGACCCAGAATATGCCGCCACGACTTGCCTGGCTTGTCATGGTGCACCCAAGGGCGCGCGCGATGTGACGGGTATGAGAAAAGAAGGATTGAAGGAAGGGGATTTAGCCGGGGCGATCAGTATCGTGCTGCCGCTGAAATAGCGTCAGAAGACTGGACCAGACAGAGCTTGAGATAGCATACCAATACGTTACCTCACTAAAGGAGCGCCCAAGATGAGCAAGATTGTGGTAGTCGATGATTCGTACGCCGATGTGCAAATGATCGAAGGGTTCCTCAAGGCGGCCAACTACACCGTGGTGTCTTTCCCCAACTCCGATCAGCTCGAAGACAAAGTGGCCAGCGAGAAACCCGATCTGATCGTGATGGACGTG
>Ga0209002_10003709_pt1 | contig 12132 bp, 10 predicted proteins | sample Rifsed16ft2_FD_184010 | JGI IMG/M metagenome (GOLD analysis project Ga0209002, IMG submission 184010) | Soil microbial communities from Rifle, Colorado, USA - sediment 16ft 2 (version 2) | ecosystem: Environmental > Terrestrial > Deep subsurface > Rock core/Sediment | place: Rifle, Colorado...
CCGGCTCCGCTGGCGAACCTGCAGACGGTCTTCGGAAAACTTGGACTGGCGCTGCTCGGCATCGGCCTGGTACTGCAAGGTCTCTCCAAGAAACTGGAAGATTAATCGCAAAATGATCTACCTTGAACTTCCCTCCTGGGGGCAACCTGGAGGGAAGTTCGGCTTTAAAGCAGGGAGAAAAATAAAATGATTTTCCTGCCGAATTCCGCCGAATATCATTATTGACAATTAATGGGTTGCCGCTATAATAACAATGTTGACATTAATAATCTTAATTATCTAAATTGGCAGCGATGATCTATATACCGCAATATGGTTGCTTGTTCCGATTCATGGTGGACAGGTATATAGGGAGCGAGTAGCGAAACCGGCCTATTGGCTGGTTTTTTTATTTCGGCATGGCTCCAAAACGAGAGCGGCGGTGTTCCAGATGCTTAAAATCAGCTGTTCTCATTCTCAAGCGGACAATCCGTGCTTGGGGAAGCCAGAGTTGAAACCTGGTCTGCAGGGATGTTATGCGACCTGTGCACTGTCAAACTTCTGGGAGTCTGATTGCATACCAATACCTGCCCAATTGTTAATGTAAGCGTTCAGAATCCATTGTAAATTCGATAGTTTGCGCCTTTTTATGTCCGAATGACCAGGAGGAAGCATGAACAAACACACTGTGCCATTTAATAAAGTGCTTCGTGCAGCGAGCCGTTTAATGTACATCACAGGTGTGGCTTTTTTACTCGCATCGCTGGTGCTGAATTTCATCCCGGCCAATCCCGTCAGCGCTGCGTTGACCGCCATATGGACCACCCGGACAACCTGCCAAGTACCGGATCCGCAAAACGAGAATCACTACGTGACTGGTGAGACCGTCTATTTACGCGGGACCACCACTGATCCGTTTACCGATTTTAAATGGACAATAAAGGGTAATTCAGGGGGAGCTAGCGCTGATCCAAAAATTATCGTCGCGGGATGGAATATTGGTACTGGCACGGTCATAAAATCCGATGCCCAAGGTAATTTTTGTTTTGCAGCCTACGTCATTCCTAACGGAGATTGGGGTACATATACCTATCAAGTTTTCCAGGTAACCAAACCTTCCAACTCTAAAAAAGATAGTTATCGGGTGATTGAAATTCCTCCTACCCCCACCTCTACCAGCACCGCAACGAACACACCCACCAATACGCCTACCAACACGCTTGTTGTGCCGACGAACACACCCACGAACACCCCAACCAACACGCCTGTGGCGCCAACCAATACGCCAACCAATACACCGACGAACACACCTGTCGTGCCGACCAACACACCCACCAACACACCAACCAACACGCCTGTCGTGCCAACGAACACTCCGACCAATACACCGACGAACACGCCTGTCGTGTCGACGAACACACCCACCAATACGCCCACCAACACGCCTGTCGTGCCAACGAACACTCCCACAAACACGCCCACCAACACACCTCAGGTGCCAACCAATACTCCCACTGACACACCAACAGTCACCCCAACGGAAACGCCTGCAAGCCTGGGAGGTTTGGGGCTGGCAGGAGTTGGTGATAGTGGCGCAATTTCAACATCGACCCCGCCGCCCGCGCCAGATGAAAACACGTCTGAAGCCCTCGTATCGGTGTCGGATCCTGAGGAGTCCCCGCCGGTTCCGTCGGGGAATCAGTCTTCAACCTTTGGAAAGGTTGGCCTGACTCTCTTAGCCATCGGTATGGTACTGCCGGGTCTCTCCCGTAAAATCGAAGAATAACCAACCATCCTAATAAATATTTCCCCCCTTGGGTCGACCAAGGGGGGAAATATTTAAGGTTTACGGCGATACCGCGGCCAATTAGCGAGGGCCGAGATATTACAACGGGCATATATCGGCCATGATTTCTTTTGAATTTCTGTTTTCATGGAAATCTGTATGACGAAAGGGTATCATTTGATCGGATTTCTTGGAAATTCTTAGCAATTTATAAAATTTTTTTTGTTGACTAATAGTTGATCGCCACTATAATATATTTAACGTCATTAATAACGGCATCGGAATTATTGATCATGCGGTGTAGATCTATGTGCCAGTATTTGGTCGCTTTTCCCTGAAATGTGGGACTGGTACATAGGGAGCCAATAGCGAAACCGGCTTTTGCGCCGGTTTTTTGTTTAATGCCACCGATATTCAAATATGAGGTGATGACCAATAAACCTGGAGTTTGCCGCAGTCAATTTCTGGAGGTTAATAGGATGTGTGGAGTAAATTGCGAACTCAATCCGAAGCACAAACAATAACCGTCCATGTACCTTTAGGTTTTTTCTGTTAGGGTGGAGACCTTTTAATTTTCACTCAGTTAACTTCTTCAGGTCTGGTTTTCTAATGTAATCTTCTATTTTGTTTTTCGTCCTTTTATAAATTGGACAAGGAGTAATTCATGAACACTCCTGATCAAATTGTCAACCAGACACTTCGGAACCTGAGCCGCATCGCTTATATCACCGGAATTGCATTGCTAATCATCTCGCTGACGTTGAACTTCATTCCAGCTAAAACAGTAAACGCAACCTCTGGCTCAATTTGGACAACACGCAGCACCTGCATTCCCCCTGCACCCCAGGACGAGAATCATTACACCTGGGGCGAAGAGGTGTTTATTCGTGGATCAAACTTTGATCCAGACACAGTTTACCATTGGGGGATCACCGGCCAACCAGGGGATGCCAGCGCTGATCCAGGGATCATCGTCGCTGCCTGGTACATGGCTCCCGGCACGATCATTACCTCCGATGAGGACGGATGTTTTTGCTTTAAGGCTTATACAATTGCCTCGGACGACTCGGGCGAGTACAGCGTGGATGTGTTTGAGGTTGGTGGAACCAATGCCAAGAATGACAACTATCATGTTGATCCAGCTCCTACCGCCACCCCCACGAATACCCCCACGAATACCCCTACCGTTACTCTGACGGACACTCCCACCAATACCCCTACCAACACACCGACTAATACTGAGATCCCGGCATCGGATACCACAACCAATACTCCGACTTCTACTCCGACCAATACCCCTACCAACACGCCTACCAGTACGCCGACGGACACTCCGACCAATACCCCCACCAGCTCACCAACTAATACTCCGACCAACACCGGAGCTCCGGCGATAGACACGACCAACACGCCTGAAGAGCCCGCCAACACGCTTGTAACACCGGCCATTGCTAACCTGGTTGACCTAGGTACAGCGACGCTGATCCCGACATTGCCTCAACCTGCGCAACCGGGAAATCCTCCCGCGGAGCTGATCCCGATCACGGGCACTGACCAATCCATGCCGGCTCCGCTGGCAAATCGGCAGGGAGCTTTCGGCAGACTTGGCCTGGCACTGCTCGGCATCGGCCTGGTGCTGCAAGGTCTCTCCAAGAAACTGGAAGATTAATCGCCAAAATGATCCACCTTGAACTTCCCTCCTGGGGGCAACTCGGAGGGAAGTACTTTTTTAACCTGATTCCAGTTCATCCGAAAAATCGCCCGGGTCGGCAATGGTGGCACAGGCGTAAAATCTGTGTTAAAATATCCCAACTTTGGGGCATGGTGCAATGGCAGCACACCAGACTTTGGATCTGTGGATCTTGGTTCGAGTCCAGGTGCCCCAGCCTGTAAACAACACATGAACGCCGATACACTAATCTCTGATCAACCCGATGACCCTGCGCATTGTTGCGGTCAATTTGGTTGTATCCCGCCAGCTAAAAATTACGTAATAACTGATCATACTTGCCGGAGCGGTCTATGTACGAACCGCTAAATGCCGTCATCCTGGCAGCCGGATTTGGCAAACGCATGCAATCCAGCCTGCCCAAGGTGTTGCATCCGCTGGCGGGCGTTCCCATGCTCGAACACAGCTTGCGGGCTGCAGCTGGCGTGACCAGTGAGCTGCCGGTGGTGGTCATCGGACACGGCGCCGAGCAGGTGCGACAGACGATAGGTGAAAAAGCCCGCTTTGTATTGCAGGAACAGCAGCTCGGCACCGCCCACGCGCTGCAAATGGCGGAACCGCAGTTGGCGGGTCAACCGGGATTGGTTTTGGTTACTACTGGCGATATGCCCTTATTAACCAGCGCCACCTTCCTGCGATTGATCGATATCCAGCGAAACAGCTCCGGGCCATTCAGCATGTTGAGCGTGGTGCTGCCGGATCCGCATGGTTTTGGCCGGGTAGTACGCGGTTCAAACGGGGCTGTCAACGCAATCGTTGAGGAAGCCCAGGCGACTCCTGAAATTCTGGCTATCCGAGAGTTGAATGCCAGCGTATACTGTTTCGATAATGCCTGGTTGTGGGATGCGTTGCGGCGCATCAAATTGTCGCCAAAAGGCGAATATTACCTGACGGATGTGGTCAGTGTGGCGGTGGGAGAGGGGCTGCAAGTTCAGGCCTTGATCGCGGATGACCCGCAGGAAGCATTGGGAATCAATACCCGCGAGCATCTGGCGGAGGCTGCCGCGGTGCTGCGAAAGCGTATCAATTCCCGCTGGATGCTGGAAGGCGTCAGCATGGTCGACCCGGCCAGCACCTATATCGATGTGGACGTCAGCCTTGGGCGCGAGACGCTGCTGTTGCCAGGTACATCCCTGCAGGGCAAAACAGTGATCGGCGACGGTTGTAATATTGGACCGGATGTTAAAATAGTAAATAGCACACTCGGAGCAGGCTGTCAGGTATCGTATTCCGTGGTGGAAGAAAGCCAGCTGCCCGATGGCGCGCTGGTTGGACCGTTTACCCACCTGCGCAACGGTCAGGTTGTTCCTTCTCAATTGGTGAAGTGAGGAAAGTTTGGACGTTCGTGTCCTTTGGATCATTATCGCGATAATCTTTGGCCTTGATCTGTTAACCGCAGCAATCCGAGTTAGCCTGGGGAGTGCCCGTCTGACGCAGTTGATTACCTATGGCGCGCAAAACGACCAACACAGCCTGGAGCCCACCATGGCGATCATGGAAAAGGTCAGTCTGCGTGTGGCGCTGCGGTTTTTGATCATCGTATGGCATGTTTTGCTGGCGGCACTGGTTTATCAGCTGCTAATGACCAGTATCCCGGGGATTTCGATAGGCGTTGCCCTGCTGGTGGTGTTCCTGACTGCCTTGCTGGTGATGGCCTTTGAATTTGGCGTGGAAGGCGGAGTTCGCAAGAACCCCGAAGCCTGGCTGGTGCGCCTGACGCCCCTGGCGCGCGGGATTAACTTTATTTTGCGGCCGTTTTCTGCCATGTATTTGGCCCTGCTGGGTGATTCTGCGCCGGTGGAGCGTACCCCTGGCTCGGTGACCGATGATGAGTTAAAAACCTGGGTGGAAGTGGGCGAGTCAGCCGGCGGTCTGGAAAAGGGCGAGCGCCAGATGATTTACTCGATCTTCCATTTTGGCGACACGCTGTGTCGTGAAATCATGGTGCCGCGCATCGACATCCTGGCGCTGGAGGCCGACTCCGGTGTGACCGAATCGATCCAGGCCCTGACTCTTTCCGGACATTCGCGTGTGCCGGTATATGACGACACCATCGACAATGTGGTAGGGCTGCTATATGCCAAGGATTTGCTGCGCACCCAGCTGGATGAAACACCGCCGGAGAGCATCCGTCCGTTTTTACGGCCGGCCTACTTTGTGCCCGAATCCAAGAAAGTGGATGAGCTGCTGCGTGAAATGCAGGCCCGCAGCATCCACATGGCGATTGTGGTGGATGAGTACGGCGGCATGGCTGGTCTGGTCACCATGGAAGATATTGTCGAGGAGATTGTCGGTGAGATCCGCGACGAATACGATCAGGGCGAGGAGTACCTCTACCAACGCGTTTCGGATGATGAATTTCTGCTGAATGGCCGAATCGGGCTGGACGATTTCAATGAAATCCTGGGCACCGACCTGGTCACCGAGTTGGCAGACACGCTGGGCGGTTATATCTACGGCACCATCGGCCGTGTACCGACCGGCGGCGAGCATATGCGGGTTGAGGATTGGGATTTAATGGTAGAACAGGTCAGCGGACGGCGCATTCGCAAGGTGCGGGCGCACCGTCAGCCGCTGCTGGTCAAAGAGGATAATAGCAATGAACCTAACTCCTGAGCAGCGCCAAAGCCTGGTTTCAGCTGCGATTGAGGCGCGCCACCTGGCGTACGCGCCGTATTCCAATTACAAAGTCGGCGCAGCGGTGTTGAGCACTTCCGGACGGGTGTTTAGCGGCGCCAATGTGGAAAACGCGGCATACCCGACCAGCATGTGCGCTGAGCGCGTGGCGATTTTCAAGGCGGTTTCGGAGGGGGAAAAGGAATTTGAAGCCATCGCGGTGGTGACGTCGAACGCCGGTATGTCCTGCGGCGGCTGCCGCCAGGTTATGGCTGAGTTTGGTCTGGACACACTGGTGATCATTGCGGATGATCAGGGCCAGATTGCGCGCGAATTGACCGTGCGCGACCTGCTTCCGGGTGCCTTTACACCGAAAGACCTGCCAAGAGCCTAAGAATAGACCCTCACCACTGAGGACACGGCCACTGTAGTAGTTGTTTTTATTGATAAATCTCGGGCTATAATTCAATTCATGGCCAAACAGGAACGCAATATCCGCGTGGAGGCGGTGGTTTTACGTCACAGCGATTGGGGCGAGGCCGACCGCTTGCTGGGGTTATACACCCGTGAAGCGGGCAAATTGCGGGCCATCGTCAAAGGCGCCCGCAAGCTGCGCTCGCGCAAAGCCGGCCATTTGGAACCGTTCACCCGTGTGCAGCTCATGTTGGCGCGCGGCCGCGACCTGTGGATTGTTACCCAGGTGGAAACGGTCGACGCTTACATGCCGCTGCGCGAAGACCTGCAGCGTATTGCACAGGCCAGCTACATCATCGAACTGTTGGACCGTTTCACCTACGAGGAAGGCCAAAACCGGCAGGTTTACGGCTTGCTGGTGGATACTCTGGCGCGTTTAGCCCTGGCGGACGATTTCTTCCTGGCAGCCCGCTACTATGAACTGCAATTACTCGATCTGCTGGGGTTCCGGCCGGAACTGGTCAACTGCGTCAATTGCGGGGAAATCATCCAGCCGCGCGACCAGTTTTACTCAGCTCTACTGGGCGGCGTGATGTGCCCCAACTGCGGTCCGCGCGAGATATCGGCCCGGCCCATCTCCATGCCGGCATTGAAGTATTTACGCCATATTCAGCGCAGCAGCTTCAACGAGGCTTCCCGTGCACAGGTCCCGGCCGATGTGCGTCAGGAGATGGAGGCGGTCATCCAGTACTTTTTAACTTTTCACCTTGAGCGCGGCTTGAATTCGCCGGCATTTATTCGTGAAGTGCGCCGCCTGGGAACCAGTCAACTCTGAACCCGGCATCTAAAAGTATCCGCCCGGATGGATCGATAGAAAGGGGTGAACCATGATCGTCAAAGTTGGCACTTTCAACCTGAACAACCTTTTTTCGCGCTTTAATTTCAAAGGGCGCATCGAAGCGGTTTTAGCGGACGATACCACAGTGACCGTCACCTATTCCTTCGATGATCCGGCTGAATACAGCATTCGGACCTTTATGGGGCGCCTGGTGGTTGAAAAGGATCCTTCCCGCCGTCTGAAGGTTGCCAATCGCATCAAAGACATGGATTTGGACGTGTTGGCTCTGCAAGAAGTGGAAGACCTTTCCACACTGGAGCATTTCAATCGCACGGATCTGGCGGGTATGTACCCCTACCAGATATTAATTGAGGGGAATGACCCGCGCCTGATCGATGTCGGGCTGCTTTCAAAGCTGCCCCTGGGTGCGGTGTCCTCCTGGCGCTTCGCCACCCACAAAGCTGAACCGGATTCGCATATTTTCAGCCGCGATCTGCTGGAGGTGGATGTTTTGGACGCCAAACGCAAAAAACGCCTGTTCACGGTGTACAACACGCACCTGAAGAGTCAGTACCTGGCGCCGCAAGAAAATCCGGTCACCGGCAAGGAACGCGCCGACCTGATCCGCACCCGCCAATCCGAAACCGCCGCGAACATCATTATTGCCCGTACCCGGCCCAATTCGCCCTTCCTGCTGCTGGGCGATATGAACGATGTGCCGATCGCCACACCTCTGGCAGCCATCGCTCAAAACCCCGACCTGCCGCTGGTCAACGGGCTGGCCAACCCGCAGGAGACACAGCCGGCCCCGCATGATGCATTCCCGCCAGCCAGTTCCGCCTGGACTCACCGCTTTAAAGAGTCTGGTCAACCGGCGCGCTATGACCTATTCGATCAAATCTGGTTGAGCCCAACACTGGCAGCACGCCAGACTGCCGCCTGGATCAAACGGCGCTCTAATTTGACCGGCGAGGGCAGCGACCACGATCCGGCCTGGGTGGAAGTAGATGTGTAAAGATTAAACTTTCTTATCGGCGTACTTGACAGCCAGATCCTGCGGACGTATGGTTATCCCGGAGAAGGATTGAAAATCCAGATGATCGGCTGCCAGGTTTAAATTGGCTTTTAATCGCCAAAACATGCCCAGGTAACTATCGGTAATGCGCTCACCCCAATTCAACCGAAGTCCGGCTGCCGCGGAACGAATGGATTCAGCATCCGGCCCTTCGATCTCACAGAAGACTCCGTAGGGCAGCTCGTCCAATACGATTTCCAGGTCTTCCAACTGATAAGTAGTGCGCCATTTTTCGTACATTACCGCCACCTGGTATCCCAGCGCCTCTATAATGCGTTGGGCGGCAGCAAAATCGCTGACATCCGTTTCGATTTCCTGGCGCACATTAACGGTCTGCCCTGCCGCTGACGGGCCTTTGTAGGTCAACACCGAGCGGACGTCCTGCCGCAGCCGCAGGACCCTTTTGTCAGCGGTCAAACTGCCGTCCGGCAAGTCAAAGCGCAGGTTGACCTCGTGCACCCGCGGCTGCACCAAAATTCCGCCGGCTTTGATGATCCTTTGCTCCAGAGCGGGCAGGTTGGCCAGATAAAATTTAACTTCTATTTCTTGATCGGTTTGATTCATTGAAAATGATCTTTTCCCCGGCGCAGGGCGTAAAAAGTGCCGGCTAGAATAATTCCACTGGCGCCAACAAGAAAAGGCGCGTTCGAGAGCGCAGTGGGTGAATTGGCGATCCAAAGACGGTCAACCCATAACCAGATGATCCAGACCGCCAGCACCACCAGCGCCAGGCGCGGTGCAAACCGCGTGCGCCGCCAGACTGCGACCCCGGCTGCCAGCGCGCCCAACCCGATCAATAAACCGGTGACAGCCAGGTACAGCGGTCCTGGTTGAATCCCAGCCTGCGCCAACGAATTCCAGCGGGCGATGGACTGCCCCAGCCGCAGCCAGCCGCTGAGCGACAGGATCAACAGGCCGTAAGCAATGAGTTTGAGCCACCAGGGTCGGGGGCGGGCTGGAGCGGGCTCTGCGGTCAACGGAATGTGATCTCCCAAAGGTGAACGTGAGCGGGTTCGCTGTCTCGTACGTTGAGGATTTCCAACTGGATCATCCGGACCTCACGCGCTCCCAAAAAATCCAGATCAACCGTCCGCGGTACGGGATTCTCGCCAACTTCAACGCTGAAGCTGCGCGGCACGCTTTCGCCTTCAATGGTGACGAGAGCTGAAACGCTTGTCGCCACACCCCCGATCCGCAATCGCAGGCCGTTCAGTTTGAGCGGCTGGTTAAAGCTGAGGTTGATCTTAAATGGATTGGCTTCGTAGGTGCGAACCAATGTGCCGGGGTCGCCATCGAAGACCGCCTTGATCTCACCCATGTCCAACTGGGAGAAACTCACTGCCGCAGTGATCCCATCCGGAAGATGTATTGTATCCTCTTTCAAAACGCGGCGCTGAACCCGTTCCTGTTCGAAAAGGGCCGGGGCATTCTCGAGATAGGTCAGCCGGGAGAAAAAGAACCCTGGCTCTCCGTTGGGGTAAGCGACGGTTTTTTCGATTTCGACTGCCTTGAATTTGCCGCTCTGATGCACCTGTTCCAGTTCTTCGGGCAGCAGGATGAAAATGTCATCCGGTCCGATGGGTATGAATTGCGCCAGGTGACCTTCCACTGAGCCCAGGCGAAACGGCAGCGGGTCGTCGAAGAAGAAGCGGGCAATCACATCGGTCCCGTTCGCCCAGGAGGGCGAAAGCAGAATCTGCGCAGAGGGGTGTTCATCCAGGTAGGTGCGCACCGCCGAGAACAGCGTATCGCCGCCGTACTGCATGCCGCCCAGGCCATAATCGTCGAACCAGGTCGGACCGTTGACCAGCGCATCGCGCAGTATGAAAATCCCGGCCAGGCTCATCAGCGCAAAGATCAGCAGTGAAATGCCGAGGACAGCGCGTTCCCGCTGTTTCGGCTGCCGTAGCCGGTCTGCCGGCCAGGTTATGGCTGTAGAAAAGCCAATCCCGCCCAACAGCGCTGCCGGAATGACCATAAACAGCAGCCGGGTGACTCCCGGTCCAACCAACGCTGCACCAGCGGGTGCGGACAGCAAAGCTGCCACAACCATGCGATATTCCCACTTGCCAATTCGGACCAGCGTCAGCCCAAAACCAAGCAGCACGAATGGCAACGCTGGCAGCCACAGGTAGCTATAACCCTTCATCACATGACGCACCAGCCCTTCGGGGGTCGGATCGAACCAAAATACCGGGTTCAAACCGCGTAGATATTCCTGACCGAAGCGTGCCAGTTTCTGCGGCAGGGTTAAATCCTGAATCCAGTACGAATCCAGAATTTCGAGGTGGCGCAGGGTTTCACCGGGGTGGTTGACCTGGAAACGCAGCCAGGGAATTGCCAGCACCAGGGCCAGCGCAAAACCGCGCAGCACGATTTTCCGCTGCTGCCAGTGATAGCGTAGGTCTGAGAACAGCAGCAGAAGGGCAGTCAATCCAACAACGACTTGCCCGGGGCTGTAGCTGTAAAAGGTCAGCGCGGCAAAAGCCACGGCGGCATAAAGATATCCGGTCTTGCCGCGGCGGTACATTCCGTAGCTGTAAAGGAAGGCTGCGTAAAAACTAACTGCCAGCACGGTTTCGAAGGCGGTGCGGGAATGTAAAAACCAGACCGGAGTCACGGTTAATAGCAGCGCGCCAGCCCAGGCAGTACGGCTGCCGAAAATATTTTTCAACGTCATGCCAACGCCCAGCACCGCCAGCAGCGAAAACAGCACCGAAACGGCGCGGGTGACAAAGATACTTTTTCCGAACAACCAGGTTGGCAGCACCTGCAAGTAAACCGACAGGCTCAGGTTGTACTGCCCGCCATTCTTGAAATAGGTCGGCAGAAGTTCATTTTCCAGCCCGCGAAAATCATTGTGCAGCAGGTCGCTGGCGGTGACAGTCTGAATGGCTTCATCGGTGAAGAAGAAAATGGGAAAGGATGCCAGACCGATGAGGCGGGATGCCAGGTAAAGCAGCAGGGCAGCCGTCAGCAACCAAACCGGCCAACCAACAGTATTCAAGGAGAAGGGTGGGCGGGGGCTGATCGTTCGAACCGGTGTTGGAATTTCACCCGCAGGATTTTCCAGCATGATTACGCGCTGCTCGATGGGTGTGCCATCTGGCGCATGCGTATTCAGCGTGACGTGCAAGCGGGTACCAGGCGCCAGCTCCAGGTTAATGTGAAGCTGCGACTCTTTGGAATCGCCTTCGGGTGGTTCACCTGACTGCTGGTCCGATTCCTCGCCGTCCATTCTGGATGACCCTTCCTCACGAGGGATTATAGCATGCAGCCGGCTCCGGGCTTTCAGTTTCAGTACTTAAGTAGAAGATTGAGATCCGTTGACACCTTCACAAAGTCATATATACTGACATTACCTGTGCACGCTGGGTGAATGACCAGGCGGGAAGTGCAATGAAAAGAAAGTTAAAAATCCACGATAAAGCCTGGAATTTTCTTACCGTCCTGGTTCTGGCCGGTATTTTGGGGTTAACCAGCGCTTTTGCCATCATATTTGTCAACCCTACGACGCCTATGAATCCGTTCCCGCCGTTGCAGTTGCCCGGGCAACTGGCGCTGCCCACGAAAACCACGGTCCTGTTGGCGCTGCCGCCCACCTGGACAATAACGCCGCTTCCGCCGACCTTCACCCCGACCATCACGCCTTCAATGACGGCCAGCGCCACGCTCGAGCCGACATCTACACCCAC
>Ga0209002_10003711_pt1 | contig 12129 bp, 10 predicted proteins | sample Rifsed16ft2_FD_184010 | JGI IMG/M metagenome (GOLD analysis project Ga0209002, IMG submission 184010) | Soil microbial communities from Rifle, Colorado, USA - sediment 16ft 2 (version 2) | ecosystem: Environmental > Terrestrial > Deep subsurface > Rock core/Sediment | place: Rifle, Colorado...
GGATTCGAACCCCCGGTACCGTTTCCGGTACAGCGGTTTTCAAGACCGCCGCCATCAACCACTCGGCCACCCCTCCACCTCCAGTATACGCCCCAGCCCTGCCGTCGACCCCGCGACGGCCAAAAAACCTGTAGGGGCGATTCATGAATCGCCCCTACAGGGTGCTGCGTTCGTGCGTTGAGGGGCGACCCTCAGCCAGGTCTAGTGGCTGTGCCTCGCCGGCAGCGCCACGGTGGCGAAGCCTGGCGACTGGTTCTCGCCGGCCTCGTTGTTGACGCCCACCTCCAGGTCCACCAGATGCAGGCCGTTTTCCTCGTATTTCTTCGTGACCTTGCCCCAGCACGTCAGCGTCTGCCCCTTCAGGTTGTAGCCCCGGTACTGGCAGCCGACGTTCTTGATCCAGCCGTCGCGCCCGATCCAGTCCAGGAGCATGCCGTGCAGGTACTCGAAACGGAGGTTCCCCATGCCGAAGGCGCGGTCCACGCCGAAAGGCCGGGCCGGCTCGTCCTCCATGTGAAAGGGGACGAACTCCTCGTTCGCCGCGGCGAAGCGGTTGAACTCCATGATGCCCGTGGTTCGGGTGAAGGTCGGGATATCCTTACCGACCTCGACGTCCTCGAAGTACAGTGGCTCTTTGTGATGCATCGCCGCCCCCTTAACCCCGGCCCAGCAGCTGGAAGCCGCTGCCCCGATAGGTCCGGATCAGCTCGCCCTTCTGGTTGGACCAGCGGGTCTCGTTTACTGTGAAGAGGGTGTTTCCTGTGCGGCCCTCGCGCACGTAGATATCAGCGACCTTGCTCACCGCGGTGATGACATCGCCGGGGCGGATCGGGGTGCCCGTGTACGTCGCTTCTCCGCCTGCGTTCCCGCCGGGGCGGGCGCGCTCGCGCTCCCCCCCGCGGCCGGCAGAGACCAAGTCGCTCATCTGCTGCACGCGCTCGGGCGTCATCTGGTACGCGAACGGGTTGAAGTACGGCGGCGCGATGATCCCGCCGAAGCGGGTCTTCTTCGCGTACTCCTCGTCCCAGTAGAGCGGGTCAGGCGGCTCCGGCCAGGCGAGCGAGATCGCCCAGATGCGGATCAGCGACTTGTCTACCGGCGGTGATACCCGCGGCGGCGACTCGACGCCGATGCGCGCTCGCATCTCCTCGGTGATGGCGGGGTGTGCTTGTGGTGACTGTGTGGCCACTTATTCCTCCTTGTGCCATGGTCCCGTTGGCGTGAAAGATACGATGACGTGGCGCAGTTGTGCCTCCTTTCCTCGATCAGAAGAGGCCTGCTGTGTTCGCGCAGAGAGTGTGCCACCAAGGCAGCGAAACGTCAACTGTGCTCGGACAACGCTATCAGCAACCCACACTAGGCATCGGCGCCCTAAGCCGCCAGCATCCCCGTCCCCACGTACGGGATCAGGGTCTCCGGCAGGCGGACAGAGCCGTCCTCCTGCTGGCCGTTCTCGAGCAGGGCGATGACGATGCGGGGCAGGGCGAGGCCCGAGCCGTTCAGCGTGTGCACGAACTCCGGCCTGGCGCTCGGCTCTGGACGATAGCGGATGTTGGCCCGGCGAGCCTGGAAGTCGCCGCAGTTGGAGCAGGAGGACACCTCCAGCCACTCGCCTACACCCGGCGCCCATACTTCGAGGTCGTACGTCTTGGCGCTGGCGAAACCCATGTCACCCGTGCACAGAAGCACGACGCGATAGGCTAGGCCGAGCCGCTGTAGCACCGCCTCAGCATCCCCAACCAGCGATTCTAGCTCCTCGTAGGAGGACTCGGTCGTCGCGAACTTGACCAGCTCGACCTTGTCGAACTGGTGCACGCGCTTCAGGCCGCGCGTATCGCGGCCGGCCGCCCCTGCCTCGCGCCGGAAGCAGGGCGAATACGCCGTGTAGCAGATCGGCAGCGCACTGGCCTCTAGGATCTCCTCGCGGTGCAGGTTCGTCAGGGGCACCTCCGCTGTCGGCACAAGGAACATGTCGTCGTCGGTGCGATAAGCCTCGGCCTCGAACTTCGGCAACTGGCCCGTGCCCACCATGATCTCGCGGCGCACGAGGTACGGCGGCAGCACCTCGGTGTACCCGTGCTCCTTCGTGTGCATGTCGAGCATGAGGTTGATGAGGCCCCGTTCCATCCGCGCACCGAGGCCTTTCATAACGTAGAAGCGGCTGCCGGAGAGCTTGACGCCTCTTTCGAAGTCGATGATGCCCAGCCGCTCGCCCAGTTCCCAGTGTGGCTTCGGCGCGGAGTCGAAGGTGCGAGGCGTCCCCCACTGGCGTACGATCTTGTTCTCGCTGGCGTCGGTTCCATACGGCACGCTGCCGTGCGGGATATTCGGCAGCACCAGGAGCCGATCGTTCAGCGCTGCCTCCTGCCCTTCCACGGTTGCCTCCAGGGCCTTGATGCGTTCGCTGAGGTCCCGCATATGCGCCAGGACTTCGGGCGAGCGGGCCACCTGGCTGCCCATGCGCCGGCTGGTCTCGTTGCGCTCCGCACGCAGCGCCTCGAGCTCGCCGAGCTCCCGTCGCCACTCCCTGTCAAGCGTCAGGACCTCGTCCAAGAGAGGGAGCTCCGCGCCGCGCGACACCAACGCAGCGCGCACGAGGTCGGGTCTCTCGCGGATGGCCTGCAAGCTGAGCATCGGCGCTCTCCAGATAGTCGCGGGTTTTGTCACATTCTAGCACCAAGCCTAGAATGACAGCGCTCGATCCACGCGGACGCGGGAGGTTCGGCATGAAAGCCGCCTACATTACCGAAACTGGAGACCCTGATACGCTGACGTACGGCGAGCTGCCGGAGCCGACCATCGCCGCACCCACCGAGGTCCTCGTCCGTGTCCGCGCCACCTCGCTGAACCGCCGCGACGTCTTCGCCCGAGAGGGCTCGCACGGCACCCGGCCGACGCGCTTCCCGTACGTCCCCGGCCTCGACCTCGCCGGTGAGGTCCTGGCCGTCGGCCCTGCCGTGAGCCGCTTCAAGTCGGGAGACCGGGTCATGGGCGAGGGCAGTGCGACCTACGCCGAGGTCGCGCGCGCCCGCGAAGACAGCCTCGTCGCCATGCCGGCATCGCTCTCGTACGAAGAGGCCGCCGCCATCCCGACCGTCTTCTCGGCGGCCTACCACATGCTCATCTGCCGGGCCCACCTGGGTCTCGGCGAGACGATGCTGGTGATGGCGGGGGGCAGCGGCGTCGGCAGCGCGGCCATCCAGATCGGCAAGGCGATGAGCGCGCGCATCATCACCACTGCCAGCAGCCAAGAAAAGCTGGAGCGAGCCAAGGCCCTGGGAGCGCACGTTGGCGTCAACTACAAGGAAGAGGACTTCGCCGCCCGCGTACGTGAGGAGACCGGCGGCGAGGGAGTGGACCTCGTGTTCGAGCACATCGGCACGCCGGTCTGGGATGGCTGCTTCGCCAGCTTGAAGCGAGGCGGCCGGCTGGTGACCTGCGGGGTGACTGCCGGCCACCTGGTCACGCTGCATCTAGGCCAGCTCTGGACACGCGATCTCACGCTCATCGGCACCGCGCAACGCCCGGCCGAGGACCTTGCTGCCATCGTACGCCGGGTAGAGCAGGGCGTCTTCCACGGCGTGGTCGACTCCGTGTTGCCCCTTGAGGCCGCCGCCGAGGCGCATCGCCGCCTGGAGACAAGCGATTTCTTCGGCAAGATCGTTCTCGCCATGCCCTGAGGATGCTGGTCCGTCAAGCAGCGGTTTCTGGCCAGAAACGAATCTCCGCGCCTTTCTTCGGTGCCTGCTGTTTCCTGTTTGCGCTCGCCTTTGCTCTCCGCCTGAACGTCCTGGGGCCCGAAGACCTGGGGCTGGACGGGCTCCTCTCGGTCGGTCTTGCCCGCGAACAATGGCCGACGTCGTACGAGTTCCAGGTCCGAGACCCCCATCCACCACTCTACTACCTCGCCTTGCGAGGATGGCTCGCACTCGCCGGGGTCTCATTCGAGAGCGCTCGCTGGCCGAGCGTCGCCAGCGGGCTTATCGCCATCGCCCTCACAGCCCGCGTTGCCCGCGATCTAGCCGGACCCTTGGCGGGCTTGGTGGTCAGCCTACTCCTGGGCCTGTCGCCTGCCGCCATCCTCACCTCCGCCACCGCGCGCGACTTTGCGCCTGGCCTCGCGCTGTCGCTTTTCGCGCTCTGGCTCTATCCCGTTCGCGCACTGAAACGACCGTTCAGATCGCGCGACGTCGCGGTCCTCGCAGCCCTGACGGCAGGCGCCACGCTAACGTGGCACTTCCACCTGTTCTTCGTGCTTCTTCAGGCAGCGTTCCTGGCGCTCCGAGGCCATCTCCGTCGGCGCGTCGCCTTCGGCCTCGCGATGGGCCTCGTTGCGACCACGCCCTGGTTCGTTGTGACCCTGCCGCACCTGCTGCCCCAGTTCACCGCAGGGCAAAGTCCGGTCACGGGACAACTCCTGACGCCGTTACCGCTTGCCGGTTTCTCTCGGGCCTTTGCGGAAGCCGCCATCGGCGATGCCAATGTGATGATCTTGGCCGCGCTGGCAGGCGTAAGCTGGCTTATTCTCGCCGTGCGACTCCAGACAGCAGCCCTGGCCCTAGCCCTGATGGGAAGCGTGGGCGGGCTTGGCACAGCATACGCCGCTATGACATTCTGGGGCGGCTCCGCCCTGCCGGGCCGATACATCTCGCTCGTCCTCCCCTTCCTCTTCCTCGCTCCCGCAACCGCGCTGGCTGTCCTCCCAGGAGCGACGCGCGCGCTGGCGGCGGCCGCGCTCCTCCTCTGGTTCACGCCCATGATCACCAGCTATGCAGCCATGGTTTCCGGCGACAAGCTCACCTATTCCCAGTGGCCCGCCTTTGGCTATCTATCGCGGCACGCGGCCCCCGGGGACGCGGTGCTCTTTACCGACATCGCCTGGCGTGGGGGCTACGACCTCCTTCGGGTAGCGCCGGCGCCGGCTTACACGGTGCATTTCGTGGGTACCCACTACTTCCCGGACGAAGTGGATACCGGCCTCAGGGCGGTTCGCCCTTCCCTGATGCGGGCGGCCCGGGTTTGGGTGGTGAACAACCAGCCGCAGGATCCCAGTCGCGCCGCGGCGGAGGCGCTCGTTATGGAGCGCCTGCTCCTCCTCTTCCCGCTGGAACAGGTCGTGGCCCTCGAGAGCGTGTTCGGCGACATGAGGGCCTACCGCTACGGCCCGGGCCCTCCCCCTGCCGAGAGGCCCATCGATGCGCTGTTCGGCAGCCTTCTTCGCCTCCGGACGGCGGCCCTCCCCGCCAGCGCCCAGCCGGGCGAAACCTTGGCACTCGTGCTGACCTGGGAGACGCTGTCCACGCCTGCGGCCGACTACTCGGTGTTCATCCATGTCCGGGACCTCGCAGACCGCACGGTCGCGCAGCACGATGGCTGGCCCCGTCTGGAGTCGGCACCGACGACGCGATGGGAGCCCGGCGAGCCCCTGCGCGACCCCCACGTCATCAACCTGCCCGCCTCGCTGCCGCCCGGCGAGTATCGCCTCGTGGCCGGGCTCTACGCCGAAGCTGGTCGCCTCTCGCTCGCCTCCGGCGGCAACGAGGCCCTCTTGGGGTACGTTCAGATTAAATGACCCCAACGCTTCGACGTCGATGCTACAATCGGAGGTGGCGGCTTGACAGCGCCCCTGCTGCCCAACCTCCAGACTCCGAGGCCGAGCCCACCGATCTCAAACTAAGGAGAATAAGTCGTGGCGATTCCTCGCCAGCGCCCTTCTCAAAGCGTGCACGGCGAGCGCTGCTCTTCGTGCAACGCGCCAGCGGAGCTGCGCTGCGAACGGTGCGAGACGCCACTCTGTCGAGGTTGCGCAATCGGCGACCGCTTGGAGGGCTTCCTCTGCGAGCGATGCGACTCCGAGCGCACCGAAGAGGAGCGCTAAACGATAAACCTGGCGGGCACCGGTCGTCTGCTCCTGCTCCTTGGCATCGTCATCGCCGGCGTGGGAGCGGTGCTCTGGGCCCTGGCGCGCCTGCCGCTCTTTGGGGCGCTGGGCAACTTACCGGGGGACCTCGCTTGGCGACGCGGCCCCGTCACCGTCGTGGTGCCGTTCACGACCATGCTGCTCGTGAGCACCGCGCTCACCGTTGTGGTCAATCTTCTCCTCCGGTTCTTCCGACGTTAGTGCCCGAGAACCGACTGGGCGCGGCCGAGCGGCTTCGCGCTGAGTTCGGCCCTGACGTCATCCTGCGGGCAGGTGTCCTGGTCTTTGACCAGCAGCGCCGTCTGCTCCTGGTGCGCCAGCGCTGGCTGCGTGATGGGACGCACATCTGGCGACCCCCGGGAGGCGCCCTGGATCCCGGCCCCCACCCTCTGGACGAAGTTGCAGCCCTTGAGACCTTACTGGAGACCGGCCTGCGCGTCGAGCCCGGCCGACTCGTCCTGCTTTGGGAGACCTCCAGCGAGCAAGGCCTACGGTCCATCACCGCCTATTTCCTTGCGCGCGTGAAGCACGGCGACCTCATCTCCGGCCTCGACTACGCGAATGGCCCTCTGGAGCTCGCCGTGCTGGAAGGGGCGCGTTACTTCAGCCGCGCCGAGCTTCAGGCGCTGCCAGTGCGCCCCACATACCTCCAAGACGGCCTTTGGACCAATCTCGCTGCCGGTTTTCGGGAAGCGCCCAGGCTGCGGACGGTCCCCGAGACCGCGCTACCGGCCACGTCGACCCAAGCATCGACAGAGCCCGGGTAAGGCGCCAACTTGTAGTAGGCGCTCCAGCTGCCTAGCTCCACGGCGACGTGGACCGCGAGCATGCGCGCGACGAAACCATTGCCCCACCCAGTGGAGGCAGTCTCACCAATCCTCTGAACCCATTCGCTTCCTTGACAGCCCAACAAAGGCGGTGTTAGAGTGCACTAGCACTCTCCACCCGAGAGTGCTAATGCACTCCGAGACCGACAGATGCTACAGAGGAACGAAGGCCTCGGCACCGACCTAACTGAGCGCCAGCTCCGCCTGCTCCGGCTCATCGTGAGCGATTACATCGCCAGTGCCAGCCCAGTCGGTTCAGAGACGGTGGCGCGTCGGCATGGCCTCGGCCTCAGCTCCGCGACCATTCGCCACGACATGGCCCTCCTAGAAGAGGAGGGTTACATCGCGCATCCACACACTTCAGCGGGTCGCATCCCCTTGGACCGGGGGTACCGGCTCTACGCTGAGAGCTTCGCTGACGATGTGTCCCTGCCAGTCGCGGACCGACGGCGCATTCGGCATCAGTTCTACCAAGTCGAGGGCGCGCCGGAGGAATGGGTGAGACTCGCTGGCAACATCCTGGCCAGGCTCGTTCAGAACCTCGCCCTTGTCACGTTCCCTCGGGCCCCCCAGGCCCGCCTGAAAGACGTCCGGCTGGTGGCGCTGCAAGAGTTCCTGGCGCTGCTGGTTGTTATCCTGCAGGAGGCGCGCCTGCGCCATCAGATGGTGGGGTTTGCCGACCCTCTGACGCAAGAAGAGCTGGACGCGATTGCTCAACGTCTGACCGCCGCGTTCCAGGGCATGAGCGCCGCGGAGATTGAGGCAAGCCCTGTTGAGTTCGCGCCGGCGGAGCAGCAGGTGCGGCAGGCTGTTGTCCACTCGTTGACCGCGGACGAAGCCCCCGCCCGCGAAGACATCCACCTGGAGGGACTCAGCGCCTTCTTGCGCCAACCGGAGTTCAGTACGAGCCCCGACGGCGAACGGCTCCTCGCTATCATGGAGGTGCTGGAGACGAGAAGCGCGTTGCAGACCCTGGTAACACGCGCCCGCGCTGCACGAGACCTTCAAGTGATCATCGGCAGCGAGAACCCCCGCGAGGAGCTCCAGGACTACAGCATCGTGCTCATGTCGTACGGCATCCCTGGTGAGGCCCAGGGGACGATTGGCGTCCTTGGGCCAACGCGCATGTCCTACCCCCGCGTCATCGCCTCGGTGCGCTATCTCGGCTCCGTCTTGAGCGAGCTGGTGCGAGAGATCGCCGGTTGACCTTGGTATGGAGTCCCGCATGACCCAAGAAGCTGGTCAAGGACCTGACGCCCCGGCCCAAACGGCGACCGACGAGCTCGCTGCCCTCCGAGAAGCGCTCGAGAAGACGCAGGCACAAGCGGAAGCGCGCCTCGAAGCGTGGCAACGCGCCCAGGCCGATTATCAGAACCTGCGCCGCCGTTCGGACCAGGATCGGGAGGAGCTGGCCAGGTTCGCCAACGCCCAGCTCATCCTCCACCTCCTCCCCATCGCGGACGACCTGGAGCGTGCTCTAGGGAACTTGGACGCGAAGCTCGCCGGCTTTACCTGGGTCGAGGGCATCCACATCATCGAGCGCAAGCTCCACGCCGTTCTCGAGATCATGGGCGTAGCCGAGATCGACGCCGAGGGCAAGCCCTTCGATCCCAACCTGCATGAGGCCCTCATGTACGAGGACGGAGACGACGGCATCGTCCTGCGCGAAGTCCAGCGTGGCTACACCTTGCACGGCCGCGTCCTGCGTCCCGCCCTCGTGGCGGTGGGCAAGGGTGGCGTTGAGGAGAAGCCGCCGGAAGCCGCCGGGGAAGGCCCCGCCTCCAATCGGGCGGGCTAGAGGATGGCCATAGCCGGAGAAGACTACACGGTGCTGAACGGGAAGCATCTCATGATGCGGAACGACTACACTCGAGCTTCCACGAGAATTGGATGGACGCCGACAGCGTCAAAACGTCCGCCGAAGATGCCCGCCGCCTCATCGAGAAGCTGCTCGCGCTGGCGACATGACCCTGACCGGACTGACTAAGGTCCTGAGAGGAGCAACCAATGCCTAAAGTCCTTGGAATCGATCTTGGCACGACGAACTCGTGCATGGCCATCGTGGAGGGCGGCGAGCCGCAGGTCCTCCCCAACGCCGAGGGCGGCCGCGTCACCCCATCCGTCGTCGCGGTCAGCCGCGCCGGCGAGCGCCTCGTCGGCACCACCGCCAAGCGTCAGGGCGTGACCAATCCGGCCAACACCGTCTTCTCGATCAAGCGGTTCATGGGCCGCAAGTTCGACGACCTCTCGGCCCAGGCCGACGCGAAGCGCGTGCCCTACGCCGTGGTCCGCGCCGCCAACGGCGACGCCTGGGTGACCATGAGCGGTCGCGACTACAGCCCGCCTGAGATCTCGGCAATGGTCCTGCAGAAGCTGAAGACCGACGCCGAGGCCTTCCTGGGCGAGCCCATCACCGAGGCGGTGATCACGACCCCCGCCTACTTCAACGACGCCCAACGCCAGGCGACCAAGGACGCCGGCGAGATCGCCGGGCTCAAGGTGCTCCGCATCATCAACGAGCCGACCGCCGCCGCTCTCGCCTATGGCCTCGATAAGAAGCAGGAGGAGCTCATCGCCGTCTACGACCTGGGCGGCGGCACCTTCGACATCTCCATCCTCGAGCTGGGCGAGGGCACCTTCCAGGTGAAGGCCACCAACGGCGACACTCACCTCGGCGGCGACGACTTCGACATGCGCATCGTCGAGTGGCTCGCCGACGAGTTCCGCCGCGAGCAGGGCATCGACCTCCGTGCGGACATGGCGGCCCTCCAGCGCCTGCGGGAGGCCGCGGAGAAGGCGAAGATCGAGCTCTCCTCGACCCTCTCCACCGAGATCAACCTCCCCTTCATCACGGCCGACGCCTCGGGCCCCAAGCACCTCACCACCACCCTCAGCCGCGCCAAGCTCGAGAGCCTCGTCCGCGACCTCGTCGAGCAGACGGTCGCGCCCTGCCGCCAGGCGCTGGCCGACGCCGGCCTGTCGGCCGATAAGGTGAACGAGATCGTCCTGGTGGGCGGCATGACCCGCATGCCCCTGGTCCAGGAGCAGGTGAAGGCCCTCTTCGGCAAGGAGCCCCACAAGGGCGTCAACCCCGACGAGGTGGTCGCCGTCGGCGCCGCCATCCAGGGCGCTGTCCTCAAGGGCGAGGTCCGCGACGTCCTCCTGCTCGACGTGACGCCCCTCACGCTCGCTATCGAGACCCTCGGTGGCGTCGCGACGGCCATTATCGAGCGCAACACGACCATCCCGACCGCGAAGTCGCAGGTCTTCACCACCGCCGCCGACGGCCAGACCAGCGTGGAGATCCACGTCACCCAGGGCGAGCGCCCCATGGCGACCGACAACAAGTCGCTGGCCCGCTTCATCCTCGACGGCGTCCTGCCGGCGCCGCGCGGCCTGCCGCAGGTCGAGGTCACCTTCGACATCGACGCCAACGGCATCCTCTCCGTGCGCGCCCAGGACAAGGGCACCGGCCGCGAGCAGAAAGTAGTCATCCAAGCCTCCTCCGGCCTCTCGAAAGAGGACGTGGAGAAGATGCGCCGCGACGCCGACATGTTCGCCGCCGACGACGCCCGCAAGCGCAACGTCGCTGAGGCCCGCAACTCCGCCGACTCCGCCGCCTACGCCGCCGAGCGCCTCCTGCGCGACCAGGCGGACAAGATCCCGGCCGACCTCAAGGCCGAGGTCGAGGGGAAGATCGCCGCCGTGCGTACGGCCCTGCCGACCGACGATGTGGCCGCCATCCAGCGCGCCGCCCAGGACCTGAGCGAGGCGGTGCAGCGCGTGGGCGCCGCCGTCTACCAGCAGGCCGGCCCACCCGGCGCTCCCAGCCCCGACGGCCAGCCAGGCGAGCCCCCCGCCGAGCCTCCCAAGGAGGGCACGGTCGAAGGGCAGTACCGCGAGGTGTGACCGGCCAGCGGCCGGTGGCGATGCTGGCGTGTCGCTGAGGGACGGCGAGGCGCGGCTAGCGCAGACGGGCCGACCTTGGACATAGGACAATGAGCCCGCCCATCCTTCCGGATGGGCGGGCGTTTTTGATCGTTTGATTGTTTTCAGAAAGGCGACTTTTAGCGCTTTTTCGTGCCTGGGTTTGCTCGGTTATTCGATTGTTTTTCGCGGCGGGCCGCCTGGATGAGGAGGCTACAGGCGTTGAGGAAAATGCGATCGTGGCCCTTCGACAAGCGCAGGGTAAACTCGGGCAAGAAGGGCCTAGCGGAGCCGAGCGGCCCTTCGGCTAGCTCAGGGTAAAATCCGCGGCCGGTCTTCACGGCGTTCGTATTGCCCCGTGGCGCGCCCGCGCCGGGGCGGCGACCGCCGCGGCCTTTCGGCACGCTTGGAAGCGAGCATGGAACCACGGTAGCGGAAGAGGCAGGTGGGCGACAGAGGGAGATGGCAGAGGCTGCCTGCGCGTGCGGCTAGCAGGACATCCTTTGAAATGGATCCAAGAATGGGCCGAGGCGCACGGCCTGCGTCGTTATCTGAGCCGACGGTAGACGGCGCGACGATGGGCCACGCCGTATAGGGTGAGAACTTGCTCCTGATGATTCACCCACAACAGGATGCGGTAGTCGCCGACCCTATCGCGGTGAAGGCCCCGAAGGTCGCGGGGCATGTGTTTCAAGGGGACGCGGATGGTGTCCGGATGCTCAGCAAGCCATTCGGCTCTTTCGATTATGCGGGCGGCGATGGTGCGGTCGAGACGACGAAGATCATCATCGAACTGGGGCGTCGTCTCTATTCGATACACAGCTCTTGCTTTAGGTCAGCGAGGGGACGGGTCTGGCCCGCCAGATGAGCAGCACGAGCGCCGCGCATGCGCGCGATGAACTCGTCGTCCCGCGACAGCAGATAATCCTCAAGCTCGTCTTCAAGCTGGCTAAAGGCTTCGCCAGCACGGGCTATCTTTCGCAGAAGGGAGATGGGGACTTCGATCGTGTTGGCCATGGCAGGTCTCCTGAGTCAATCATAGCATGTCCTAACGTGTCTGGCAGGCCGGTAGCACGGGCGGGCAGAGATGGCGAGGCGTTTGTGGTCATGGGACCAGGGTACTGGGAGAGGGTGGGTAGGATGGGGGGGGGTGGCAGAGGCTGCCCGCGCGTGGCTTGGGATCCCTTGGCGTCCACATGCGGCGATGGGGAAGGGCGCACGGCCGTGCGCTCCTACGAGGTATGGCGCGCCGTCTCCTCGCCGCCCCTTCGTCAGCCCGTGTGACACGACCACGAGTCCCATTGCGAACACTTATGCTAAACTACGCTCGATCCCAATGCAGACGAGCGTCTTCTACTACGACGATACGATCGACCCGAAGTTCCTAGACAGAAGCTGGGCCACCAAACGGCTGTGGATCTGGCAGGGGTTGGCAACGTGAAGAGCACACGAACG
>Ga0209002_10003712_pt1 | contig 12124 bp, 8 predicted proteins | sample Rifsed16ft2_FD_184010 | JGI IMG/M metagenome (GOLD analysis project Ga0209002, IMG submission 184010) | Soil microbial communities from Rifle, Colorado, USA - sediment 16ft 2 (version 2) | ecosystem: Environmental > Terrestrial > Deep subsurface > Rock core/Sediment | place: Rifle, Colorado...
GAGGTGTCCAACACCAGACATACGTTGAGAGGAGGCCTGTTCAGGTCTTGGTTATCGGCAGCCATCAGGTCCAGCAGCACATAAACAACCTGTTCCGGCTCACCGGGAGTGATCTGGGAACGGCTGTAGAGCGTGTTGACCATAAGGGGGGGCGACTCGTCGAGTTCTGCGGGAAGCGTGGTGTCGTAAGCGCGACGCTGGTCGGGGTCGGACAGGATATTGTAGGCTTCCTGGACCAGCAGGAAGAGCTCTTTAGCTCCGGAATTCGGGTTGGTGTCAGGATGATATTTGCGCGCGGCCAGGCGATACGCTGTTTGGATCTCTTCGCCCGAGGCTGTTTTGTGGAGCCCCAGGCGCGCGTAGAAATTATCCAGATGGTGGGTGGGCATGCTCCCCTAGGACACCGCTTGCACGAGGACCACCGAAATATTATCCGGACCCCCGGCAGCATTTGCAGCTTCCACCAGGTGCTGGCAGGCCAAATAAGGAGAGGAGGTGGAGTTGACGATACGCTGGATATCATCCTCGGGCACTACACCCCACAGCCCGTCAGAACAGATCATCAAAAAGCCTGGAGTAGGCAGGGCGCTGGTGAAGATATCCGCTTGAACCATGGAGCCTTGGCCGAGGGCGCGGTAAAGCACCGATTTCTGAGGATGCACGGCCGCTTCTTCCTCGGTAAGCTGCCCCATTTCCTGCAGCCTCTTGACCAGGGAGTGGTCCTTGGTCAGGGCTTTTATGCGGCCATCGCGGTACACGGCATAAGCGCGGCTGTCCCCCAGGTGGGCGATGGCCATTTGGTTGCCCAGAACCAGGGCGGCGGTCAGCGTACAACCACCGCCAGGGGCGGCTTTGCGCACGGCACTATGAGCTTCCTGGACTGCGCTTTCCATCAACTCCTGCAGGGTCTCCTGGGCTGGATGCGGCTCGGGGCCAAACAGGGGCTTATAGAGTTTGCCCATCAAAAAAGATCCGACAGCACGCACAGCCATTTCGCTGGCCAGTTCGCCGTTGCGGTGGCCGCCCATGCCATCGGCGATGGCAAACAAACCGAAAGGCAACGCATCCGCACCCCCTAAGGAGGCGTTTATGCACAGTACAGCATCTTCATTATTGTCCCGCCGCTGGCCGGGGTCCAGAGCGCTGCCAGCGATGAGGTGGCCATACTTGCCTGACCCACGGCCTTCGCTCAAGTCCCAGACCTGCTCCTCGTCGAGCGGCGCGGTGGCCGCGTTGCTGGTGATAGGGGCAATTTTATTGGGAGCGCGGCGAAACAAACGATTGAGGAAATTTCTCATGGGTCAGGAATCCTTAGGCGAGGAACGCATAGATCTTTTTGTCACTGGAACCGATAAAAACCATATCTTCGTAAGCCACGGGAGTGCCGGTGATGGGGCCTCCGGTTTGGAAGCGCCAACGCATGCGCCCGCTGGCCGCATCCAGGCAGTACAGGCTGCCATCCACCGAACCGCAATACAGCGCGTCGCGGTGCAGGAGCGGGGAGCCGGTCACCTGGTGCTCGGTAGTGTAGCGCCACATTTCCTTGGCGGAACGCGTATCAATGCAATAAATGATATGGTCGGTTGCCCCGGTATATAACAAGGTGCCAGCCAGGGCGGGGGTGGAGATGCTGCCCTTCCCCAAACGGAAGCGCCAAACCGCCCAACCGGAATTAGCGTCCAAGGCGTAGAGGGTGCTATCCATTGACGAAAAGTACACCACGCCATCGGCCACTACCGGCGAGGAGGTGATGGCCCGTTTGGCTTTAAAGCGCCAGCGCACATCCCCGCTGTAATCTGCGCAAGTGAAGTCGCCGGCTTCCGAACCAAAATACACATAGTCGCTGCTCACAAAGGGCGTCGAACGTACAGGCGAACCAGCCTCTATCTTCCAGGCCAGGCGGCCGTTGACGCTATTGACGGCATGCAGATGGCCATCATCGGAGCCGATGAAAATATGGCCTTCGGCGATGCGCGGCGAGGAGCGCACCGGCCCTTCAGTGTAATAAGTCCACATTACTTTGCCGGAGCGGGTGGAAACCGCATGCAAGCGCTTATCTTCCGAGCCGAAATACACGGTGCCTTCAAAGACGGCCGGCTTGCCAGGAACGCCGCCGTCGCTAGCGTACTTCCATTTGAATTGCCCGTTGCCTGCGTCCAGGGCGTATAAATTATTGTCATAGCAGCCGATGTAAAGGGTGCCTTCATGGTAGGTGGCGGAGCCGCGCAGTTCATCTTCACACTCGAAGAGCCACAAGGGCTTGACCGTAACGCCGCGCGGGCCGGTGGTGACGGTGGGCACACTGAGGTTCAGCAGGGTGCCTGTTTTGCGCGCCACGTTGATCAGGGCGTCCTTCATTTCGGCGGCGCTTTCGTAACGGTCTTCCGGCTTGTATTCCAAAGCGCGCTCGACCACGGCGGCCAATTCCTTGGTCACGTTGGGATTGATCTCGCGGATGGGGCGTTCGCCGAAGGAGAACGGCGCTTCAAGCTGGGGGTCACGCAAAGTGAGCAGGTGATGCAGGGTCGCTCCCAGAGCGTAGATATCCACCTTGGGGGTAGCCTCCCCACGGTACTGGTCGGGCGGCGAGTATCCCTGAGTGCCCACCATGGTGTTCTTTTGGCCGGATTCAAATAACTTGGCGATGCCAAAATCAACCAAGGCGATGTGGTTTTGCAGGGTGTTCATGATGTTGGAGGGTTTTATGTCGCGGAAGATAATCGGTTCGGGTTTGTGGGAATGCAAATAGTCCAGCACATCGCATAGTTCAATGGCCCAGGAGAGAACTTGTTCTTCGGGGAAGAAGGCCTCGGCTTCGCCAAGCAGCTGCTCCAGGTTCTTTCCTTGGATGAATTCAAGCACCAGATAGGCGCGCTCGCCGACGGTGAAGTAGTCATAAATGCGCGGGATGGTGGGATGGCGCAGCGTGGCGAGGATATTGGCTTCGCGCTCGAAGATCTGGAAAATGTTGCGGCGGATGACCAGGTCGGTGACCTGGCTGATCATTTCTTTTACGGCCACCAGCCGGATGGCTTTGAAGTTCTTGTCCCGGGCACGGTAGACGGCCCCCATGCCGCCCATGCCCACGATCTCCTGGATCTCGTAACGATCCAGCAAGATATCACCCTTCTTGAGCTGGGTGTATTTGGTGCCGCCTTCCTTGAAATCAAAGTTGCGGGTGGATTGGTTGTCGCTCAGAGGACGCTCCCGCGATTAATGCATGAACCTGAGTGGCGATTATAGCCTCCAGGAGGGATGCACGCAAAGCCAGGCGGCAGGCCAGCGGTAAGAAAGGTCCCCCAACTTGCCACCTCCCATGTCGACACACAGCCTTATGGGCGGTTGCCAAAAGCCGGACAATGCTTATTGATGAGATGAAGGTGGGATCTAGCGGCTCTCCTCGGCAAGGCGGACGTATTCGCGGGCTTCGGTCTGCTTGGTGGAAAGACCCAGGAATTCAACGAGCTCGACGACCAGGGTGGACTTGCGATCGGCGTCCTTGCGGCTCCAAGTGCGGCTCTTGACCTCGACGAAATAGCCCAGGTCAGGCTTGTCCATGCGGTCGAGGTTCACATAGAACTCGGTAGCCTTGTAGCGCACCAGCCAGCGCCGACGGTCCTTGACGACCTGGATCTCCTCACTGGGTTGGAAATACTCACGGTAGAAGCGTAGACTCTGATTGGCGGGCGCCAGGTAACGGCTGCGCGAGAGCATTACATCGCTGGGGAATTCGCGCTCGTGAGGTTCGCCGGTCAAGGTCAGGCGATAACGAATCTGATCAACGCCGCCTTTTTCATCGATAAATTCGTCTTCGCGGTAACGCAAAATGCTTTGTTCCCCCACGAATTTGAAGTAGGTGTCGTATTCCCGATAGTGGCGTTCGTAGATGATCTCCAACTCGTCTTTCTTAAGTGCTGACAAGATGGGCGCCGGGTCGCTGACCTTCACCTTAACCTGGACTTCGAAGCTCTCTTCCTGGGTGGCGCTGCCGATAGCGACCAGTTTGGAAAGTATCGAGGATTCGCGGGCAATCAGGAAGCGGTCAACCTCTTTAGCCAAGTCGGCGGCCTGCTCCAACATTTCAGCTTCATGGAGGGTGAGCAGGTTCCGGCCGCGCATCAGCCAGGCTCCATTGACCATCACATCGGTTACATCCGTCGATTTGGTGGCGTAGACCAGCTGCGCATACACACTGTTTGGATCGCGGCGGAAATGGGGCATGTTGTGCGTTTGGTGGATGTCCACCAAGATCAAATCAGCGCGCTTCCCAGGCTGCAACGAACCGGTGAGATGGCCGATGTGCATGGCCTGGGCGCCCAGGCGGGTAGCCATGAGCAGGGCGGTTTGGGCGGGGAGCGAGGTGGGGTCGTTGGTGTGGAACTTGGAGAGGAAGGCCGCCAGGCGCACCTCCTCGAACATATCCAGATCATTGTTGGAGGCCGGGCCATCAGTGCCGATGCCGACGTTGAGCCCCGCTTTGAGCATTTCGGCTACTGGCGCGGCGCCCGAAGCCAGCTTGAGGTTGGATGAAGGGTTGTGGGCGATGCCCGCGCCGTGGTGCTTCAGGGTATTGATCTCGCCGGCGTCCACGTGCACGCAGTGGGCGGCCAGCACTTTGGCATCGAAAAGATTTTGCTTCTTTACATAAGGAACCACGGGCATGCCCCAATCCTGGCGGGCATTTTTCACTTCGTAAGCGGTTTCCGCCAGGTGGGTGTGCAAGGGCACATCGAATTCAACAGCCAGCGCAGCCGTGGCGCGCAGGATCTCCTCGGTGCAGCTATAAGGAGCGTGAGGTGAAACAGAAGGGACGATGAGCGGATGGTTTAACCAGTTCTCAATAAAATGGCGGGCGAGCGCCAACGAATCTTCATAGGAGGCGGCGTCCGGGGTGGGGAAGCGCATCACGGTCTGACTGCATACAGCGCGCAAGCCGGCCGCGGCGGTGGCCTCGGCGACCGAGGACTCGAAATAATACATGTCGGCAAAGGAGGTGATGCCAGAGCGAATAAATTCGGCACAGCCAATCGAGGCTCCCAGACGCACAAATTCCGGGGTAACGAATTCGCGCTCAACAGGCATGATGTACCCCAGCAGCCACACATCCAGGCGCAGGTCATCCGCCAGACCGCGCAGCAGGGTCATGGGCACATGGGTATGGGCATTGACCAGGCCGGGCATCAACACGTTGCCATGGCAGTCGATCGTTTCCTGGGCGGTGAACTCTTTGCGCAGTTCGGCTTCAGGACCCACGGCGACGATGCTGTCGCCGTGCACGGCCAGCGCGCCGCCTTCGTATTGCGTGAGGCCCTCATCCATGGTGAGCACGAGGGCATTGGTAAACAAAACATCAGCTTTTTGTGCCAAGGTGTTCCTTTCGGGAATGACCTAGTTTACATGGTTTACGTCCCTGGTTTCAACAGGAAAAAGTAATTGGTAATTAGTAATTAGTGAATAGGAAAGGCTCTTGCAACCTACCTGATCTATTAATCTTTACCTCTGAGCAGTTCGCGGCGCAGCACGCTAAGGGCCAGGTTGGCAGCCCAATCCAGCGCCTGTTGGGGCGAGCCGCCATAGGCCATCGAAAAGGAACTCTCACGCTCCAGGCCGACGATAACCAGGTCAAGCTGCTGGGCGAAAGGGCGGCTGTGCAGTTCAGCCCCCAGGACAAGATCGGCGGGCAATTCCAAGGCATAACTGGCGGCTTCTTCCTTGAGTGGTTTGCCGGCACCCTCTGACTGCAGCAATTTCCCGCCCGCAAAAGCGAGTCCTTGTTCGCTAAACGCCTGGATCAAGGTTCCGCCCAACCCTCTTTCGATCACCGCCAGGGTTTGCTGGCGGGTAGCCAGTTGGACTAATACGGTGCCTGCCAGCGATTCGCCATCGGCGCCATAGATCCAGTCCCCGAGGCGCTGGCGCACCTGCGCTTCCAGGTCAGCCAGCATCCTGGCGGCCTGCTCGACGTCTTCCGCCTTAGCAGTGAGGCGCACATCCACCGTGCCGGCGTGGGCTGCCAGGCCAACCGTGGGATTGGACTGGCGCTCAAGGTCAGCGATCTTTTCGTCGATCAGGGATTCGCCGATGCCAGCAATGTGCAGGAGGCGGGTGCGAATGACCGCACCCTTTCCAAAGCGTTGGCGTACATAAGGGAGGATGCCGTTTTCGAGGATATAGCTCATTTCAGAGGGAACGCCCGGCATGGCGGCTACCAGGCCTTCACCATGCTCTAGAAGGAAACCGGGGGCGGTGCCAAGGGGGTTCTCGATAGCCTGGGCGCCCCGTGGCAGGTGGGCCTGGCGCTTGTTATTTTCACTGGGCTTGCGCTTGAAGCGGGCGAAGCGTTCCTGGATCTGCTGCCAGAGCTCTTCGTGGAACACCAATTCGCGGCCCAGGGCGAGGGCAATGCCTTCGCGGGTCACATCGTCCACGGTGGGACCCAGGCCGCCGGTGCACAGCAGAATTTGCGAACGGCCCAGGGCATGGCGCACCGCCTCGGCAATGCGTCCTTCATTGTCGCCTACGGTGGTGGTGTAATAAAGATCGATGCCGGCTTCACGCAGTTGGCGCGCTAAGTACTGGGTGTTGGTATCCACAATCTCGCCGAGCAGCAACTCGGTGCCGATGGTGAGGACCTCGGCGCTGGGCATGACTCCATTTTAATACCGAAAACAACCAAGGCACTCGAACGGTTAGCCCCCGGTTTATGTTCTCCTATTTGGCGGCAAAGGTTTGTTTCATGGCTCGATGGTTCCCTGCATCAGCAGGCAGTGGCGTACTTCGCCGGCGTTTAATGCAAGCACAGCGGGATCCTACTTAAAAAATTTGCGTGAGCGTTGGCTGAATAGCAACAGACCACCCGGCGGTCAATCTATGCCAAGGTAGGCCTTTTGCACCATCTTGTTCTTGGCCAGCTTGGCGGCCGTCTCGCTCAGCACGATTTGGCCGGTCTGCAGCACGTAGCCGCGGTGCCCCACGGAGAGGGCCATAGATGCATTCTGCTCGACTAAAAGGATGGTGGTGCCTTCCTTGTTGATGTCCTTGATGGTCTGGAAAATGCTCTCCACAAGGAGGGGCGCCAGCCCCATGGAGGGCTCATCCATGAGCAGCAGTTTGGGGTGCGCCATCAAGGCGCGGCCAGTAGCCAGCATTTGCTGCTCTCCACCAGAGAGCGTACCGGCCACCTGGCCGCGGCGCTCCTTCAGGCGCGGGAAAAGCACAAAGACGCGCTCCAGGTCTTGATCGATCTGGGCGCGCTCGCTGCGGCTGTAAGCGCCCATTTCCAGGTTCTCTTCCACTGAAAGTCGGGAAAACACGCCGCGGCCTTCGGGCACCATGGCGATGCCTTTAAAGACGCGCTCATGGGCGGGATAGGCCGCCAAGTCTTCCCCGTTCAGCTTGATCTGGCCAACGCGGGGCTGAAGCAGGCCGCTGATGGTGCGCAGGGTGGTGCTCTTGCCGGCGCCATTGGCGCCGATCAGGGTGACCACTTCACCAGCGTTCACTTCCAGCGAAACGCCCCTCAAGGCCTCAATATTGCCGTAGTAGGTGTGAATGTTATTGACTTCAAGCATCGCCATAGACACTACCCCTTGGGTTTGGCCTTCGTTCTCGAGGTTGCGGCGCGCGTGGTTTTAACTTGATCCTGACCAGAGGCAGCCCCACGCCCTAAGTAGGCCTCGATGACCAACGGGTTGGTTTGAATTTGCTTTGCCTGGCCTTCGGCGATCTTGGAACCGTAGTCCAGCACGGTGATATTTTCGCTGATTCCCATGACAACGTGCATGTCATGTTCGATCAAAAGCACGGTGATACCCAGTTCGTCGCGCAAGCGCTTGATAAAGCGGGTGGCGTCGGCGGTTTCCTTGGGGGACATGCCCGCAGTGGGCTCATCCAGCAAAATGATCTTGGGCTTGCTGGCCAATGCACGGGCGATCTCCAGCTTACGTTGGGCGGCATAAGCCAAACTGCTGGCCAGGTTGTCGCCCTGTTTTGATAACTCAACAAAGTCGAGCAGCCGAAGGGCTTCTTCCAAGGCCTGCTTTTCTTCACTGTGGTAGCGTGGGGGGTGCAGGATGGCTTCCAACCAGCCCGTCTTGAGCAAGGGGTGCTGGCCGACGAGGATGTTTTCGATGGCGGTCATGTTGGCGAACAGCCGAATATTCTGGTAGGTGCGGGCGATACCTTGCGCGGTGACCCGGTCTGGCGACCGCCCCTGGATCGGATGGCCCTGGAAAAGTATGCTGCCTTCTTCCGGAGAGTAAAAACCGGTAATGCAATTGAAGACAGTGGTCTTGCCGGCGCCATTGGGACCGATCAGACTGACAATAGAAAGCTCTTCCACATCCAGGCTTAAATTATTAACGGCCACCAGGCCGCCGAAGCGCTTGGTCATGTTGCGGATAGAAAGTAGAGTTGGCATGCGAGGCTCGATTACCGGGCGATCTTCTTGCGGCGCGGAATATTTTCCTGCTCTCCAGCATGCAACTCGCGTTTGCGCCGCAGGGAGGGCAGCAACCCTTCGGGGCGAATGGCCATCATGGCCACTAGCAGTGCCGCGAAGGTGACGATGCGATATTCGTTAACGCTGCGCAGAACCTCAGGAAGGCCGATCAAGGCGATGGCGCCAATCACTACGCCCTCGATGCTGCCGATGCCGCCGATGATAATGAGGGCTAGCACGTTGATCGAGACGTCCAGCGCAAAATTATCTGGGAAGATGTTCACTTGCCGCACGGCGTAGAGCGTCCCACTTAGCGAGGCGAACACGGCGCCGAAAGCAAAGGCCAGCAATTTGGTGGACACCAAATTGATGCCCATGGCCTGGGCTACATGCTCGTCCTCGCGCATAGCAACCCAGGAGCGGCCAATGCGCGAATCCCGGAGTCTGACGGCGATAAAGGTCACGATCGCGGACAAGGCGAGAGAAAGGAACAAGATATCACGCGGTTTGCCCAGGCTGACGTCAAAAATAAATGGAGGTGGGACTCCAATCACTCCACCGGGTCCGCCCGTGTATTCACGCAGGTTCAGCAGGATGAGCCGGATGATCTCGCCAAAACCGAGGGTGACGATGGCCAAATAATCCCCGCGCAGGCGCAGCACTGGAATGCCCAGCAGGATACCGGCGATCAGACCCAAAACGATAGCAATGGGCAGCCCTGCCCAGAAGGTGACGCCTTCAAAGCCTGGCACGTTCTGGAGGATCCAGGAATCCGGTGATGATAATAGCGCGTAGCTGTACGCCCCCACGGCGAAAAAGGCTACATAGCCAAGGTCGAGCAGACCGGCAAAGCCCACCACAATGTTTAACCCGATGCCCATGATGATGAAAATGACGACGAAGCCTAGTACCGAGTTTTGGAATTGATCGTTTAGTAGGGGAACACTTAGGGTTGCCAGCATCGCCACGATCATGAAGGATGTCTTAGCGTTGCCTTGCGGGATAGCGCGCAGAGCGAAAAGCGAGGCTCCAAAAAAGATGTAGAGCAGCAAGAGCCCGAAAATATTCTCTTGAGAGCCGAAAAGTTGAACGCTGGGCAGCTTCAAGCTAAGGTAGGCTGTAAAGAGCGCCATGGGAACCAATAGGGGCAGCGTGGAAAGAAGACTTTGTGTCTTCTCACTGTGAATGGTTTTGAGTTTTTCATAGGGTAGAAGACTTACCACGCCACCCAACACAGATGCCGATGTCAAGATCAGAACCAGGCTAGCAAGTCCAGGCAAAACCGATTCGCCAGCGATAACCTGCTCGCCAGTCAAGCCGGTTAGCGCTGCGGTGTGTGGCGGGAGGATCTGGGCAAATACGGCTTGGACTGTGACCTGGCTGGCCTGCATAAGAGCGAAAACATAAGTTAGCAGGGCCAAGCCGAGACTGGGGAGTAGGCCGATAATGAGCGATCTTGTTATCGCAAGGATTGGGGATGAGCCTTTGGCTCGCCGGCTGACGACAAAGGAAAATAAAAACAAGACCGCAGCAAAGACCCAAATTGCCACAGAACCAAATTTCAAGGGGAACCCGATGAGGTTCAGGTAGAGGACGATGGCAAAGACGATCAGGGCAGGGCGCAGGCCGCTAACAAAGGTGCGCATGGACTTTAGGCTTTTCCCTCGCTGAGCACCTCGCCCAAAATGCCAGTCGGGCGGAAGATGAGTACAAGGATGAGGACGGAGAAGGCAATGACGTCTTTATATTCGCTGGGTAATCCCAGGGCGCTAGGCCCCACGGCCTCCAGAATACCCAGCGAGAAAGCCCCCAGTAAGGCGCCGGGGAGGTTGCCAATGCCACCGATAACCGCCGCGGTAAATGCTTTGATGCCCGGGAAAAAGCCACTGTTGAATTTCATTACCGTGTTATGCAGACCAAGCATCACCCCCGCCGCCCCGGCCAATACGGAGCCCAAGGCGAAGGTGAATACAATCACCTTGTCCACGTTCACCCCCATTAAGGCCGATATTTCCTTGCTTTCGGCCACCGAGCGCATGGCGCGACCCATCTTAGACCTGCTCACGATCAGGTAAAGCATGAGCATCAGGAAAATTGACGAGAAGAAAATAAAGAGCCCGGTATATGAAATAAAAACCCCGGTGTCTCCCACCGATAACCCAGAACTTATGATGGCGGGTTTTTGATAATAATGAGGGGTGACGCCAAAAATTAATAAGACTGTGTATTGTAAAAAGAACGAAGCGCCTACCGCGCTGATCAGCGGAACCAGTCGCGGCGCGTTGCGCAAGGGCCGGTAGGCAATGCGCTCTAAAGCTATTCCGGCAATTAGGGAGGCGAGCATGCCAACCAATAATGCCAGCACAACCGAAAGCCCTGATTCGAATGGCGTGCCATTGGTCCAGCCCAGAGTTTGAAAACCCGTTAGGGCGAAGTATCCTGCAAAACCCCCGATCATCATCACTTCGCCATGGGCGAAATTGATCATCAGAAGGATTCCATACACCAGGGTGTAGCCCATCGCAACCAGCGCATAAAGGCCACCCAGGATTAGCCCATTGATCAATTGCAAGGTCCAGTATTGGGCTGTGTAGGATTGCAGGCTAAGCACATTGTTTACCCGCCAAGCCAGGGCAGCCAACAGAATCACCAAGCCTACCAGCCGGTAGGCAGATGGTCCAAGACTAATGCCCCAGGTTTTCTTTGCAGGATTGAGAAAAGCCATGTTGGATCCCGAAAGCGTGACTGTAATTTTAGCTGTTATAGAAACTGGGGCGGATAAAGCCGCCCCAGTTTCTATTTTTTGAGCCGTGGTTCTTTAGTCAGTCAAACCGAAGCCGGAAACTTGCACAAAGGCGCCATCTTGAACAACGTAGATCGCAATGCCGCCCGCACTGCAGTCGCCGATCTCAGTGCAGGTTAATGTCCCGGTAATACCAGGGAAACCTGAGGTGCTGCGGATGGCGGTAATCAGGGCTTCGCGCTCGATGATCAGGTAACCTTCGCCGCCCTCATCGGTCTGTGCTACCTGCTCGATGGCGGCAGCGATCATCATTATCGCGTCATAGGCGTGATAGTGATAGGGGCCATCGGGAGCAGAGCCGAATTTCGCTTCGTACTTGGCGTCGAACTCCGCGGCGGCATCCACGTTGAGGTCCCCGACTCCGGTGCTAACGTAGGTTCCTTCAGCTGCCGCGCCGGCTGCGTCGATGTACTGTTCGGTAAGGGCGCCATCGCCGCTCATGAAGATCACGTCCGTCAGGCCTGCTTCTCCCATCTGGCTGGCGATCAAACCAGCTTCTGTGGCATAGCCGCCGAAGAAGATCAAGCCAGCACCCTCAGTTCCGATCGTAGTCAGGGTGGAGCGGAAGTCGGTGTCCCCTACCTGATGACCATTGATTGAGGTCACAGTTCCACCCAAAGCTTCGAATGAACCCTGAATTAGCTCGGCCAGGCCCAGACCATACTCGCCGCTGTCGTGGATCAAGGCGATCGAGGTGATACCCAGGTCGTTGTAGATATAAGCGGCATCAACATCGGCTTGCAGGGTATCGGGTAGCGGAGTACGGTTCATGACCGTCCATTCCGGGGCGGTCACTCCTGGGAAGGTCGAGCTGGCGGAAACTAAGGGAATGCGGGCCTCTTCCATAATGGCGCGCAGGCCGATAGTTTCACCAGTGCACA
>Ga0209002_10003715_pt1 | contig 12116 bp, 7 predicted proteins | sample Rifsed16ft2_FD_184010 | JGI IMG/M metagenome (GOLD analysis project Ga0209002, IMG submission 184010) | Soil microbial communities from Rifle, Colorado, USA - sediment 16ft 2 (version 2) | ecosystem: Environmental > Terrestrial > Deep subsurface > Rock core/Sediment | place: Rifle, Colorado...
AAACCCTACGTCTTTACCTTGCTGCGTTACGCTTTGACCTCTCCCGATACCAACCGCCTCGCGCAAGCCCGGTGGATCATCACCGACATTGAGCCGAAAGAAGCTGCGGCCGCCAGCACGGGAACGAGCTAACGCCGTCGCGATGATTTGTCATCGAACGGTCGTCGGCCTCCTTGGTGGTCGACGACCGTTCCCGGGCCAACGAGCGGTCGCGCAGACGCGCCGATAAAGGCAGTCACGGGGGAATTTTCTTGAAAATCCCCGCGCTGGCGAGTACCTTATCGAGTGGGAGGGTACCCTCAACTCCCAGCCCTCCCTCATAAAAAGGGGGTAATCATGGGCCTCTTGTATCTCTTTCTCGGCCTCACACTCGCCTCGGGCGGCCTCAGCCAAGAGGAAAAAGACACCAAAGAAGGTGAGAACGCCATCCCTTGGGAAGAAGCTACGAAGTACATGGGCAAGGAAGTCACCATCGAGGGAAGAGTGTTGAAAGTCGAGCGCAAACCGGGCGGTGTTTTCCTCTACTTCCATCCAAAGCTCGCCGAGCGCTTTCAGGTGCTTATTCCGGAGAAGGCACTAGCCAGCTTCAAGGTCGACCCGGTAGCCCGCTTCAACAACCGTCGGGTTCGGGTGAGTGGCAAGGTCGAGGACGTGTGGACCAACGCCGCCGGCGTCGCGTATCGGGGGGCTCCGTTCATTCAGGTTACAGATCCCAAGAAGATTACGATCCCGAAGCCGAAGAGCACGTCCTAGGTCCACCGTTCCCGCGTCACGCCCAACTCGGACCTCTGCATCCACGGCAAACGGGAATGAACGCAAAGGCGCAAGGGCGCAAAGAAGAAATCCAAATGCAAGGGGGATAGGGGGATAGAGGAGATACCGAGAGAAATTGGCCAAATATGTCCTGATTCGTCTCCCCATCTCCCCATCTCCCTTTCTTACACTCTTCCGAAGCTTTGCGACCGGGTGGCTAGGGCCGGAAAGCACGACGGGCGAGACAACGTCGATTCGCTGCCTCGCCCGAATTTCGGAAAGGGTTTTCGGCTGGCCCGAACCTCAATGACTCGATGGAGGCTGCTGCGTCGGCGGCTTTTCTTCGGCCGCGGCCTTGGCGGCCTTCTTCGCTTCCTCTTGCTTCTCCTTCAGGGCAATCGCCTTGTCCCTGAGCTCGTTCGCCATCGCTTCCAGCTCGGCCTTGCGCCTCGGCTCCACCTTGGCTTGCTCGCGCAGCAGCAGATTCTTGTAGATGAGCGCATCCACGTACTGGTCGTCGATCTCGAGAGCCAGATCGAGCTGGGCCAAGCCAAGCTGGATGAATTCCTTCCTTTCGGTATCCGTCAGTTCGGTGTCGCGGTAGACCTTGTCCCAGTAGTGGACCGCGAGCAGATAGTAACCCTCCGGATTGGTGGCCTGGACGTCACGAGCTTTTCCGAACCACTCCATGGTCTCGTCGAATCGCCCGTACTTGTTGAGGAGACTGGCCACTTGCCGGTAGGCGATGGGATCGTCCGGCTTCAGGTCGACCGGCCTCTTGTAAGTCTCGACGGCCTGCTCCAGGAGGGGAAGCTCCTCGGGGTCATGGAAGCGCTCGTAAACGTCGGCAAGGGCGTAATAGCGCTCGGGAGTGCTGGGGTCGAACTCGATGAGGGACTTGAAATGCCTTTCCGCGCTCTCGAAATCGTCCAGGTTGTCCCGGTAAATGGCGGCGAGCTGCTCCATGCCGTACTGCTGGTAAGGCTTCAGCATCTCGAACTCCGGGGCATGTTGCTTCGAGAGCTCGATCGCCTTCTCGTAGTCAACGATGGCTGCCTCCAGCTGCGCGTCGTTCGCCGGGTCATCGAACAGCGAGGGTTTATAGAGAAGGTGATGGCTGCTTCCCCGGTAGAAATAAGTGGTCACCTCGACGCGCGGATCCGGCTTCTGGTCGAGCTCGAGGGTCGTGTTGTAGAAGTCGATGGCCTTCTCGTACTCCTGGATGGAATAGGCCAGGTTCGCCTGCTTGAAGGCCCGCCTCGACTTCAGCATGTTCCACTTCTGCTGAAGGTTGGCACAACCGCCGAGCGCGACCAGCGCGAAGAGCAGGATTGCGATTACTTTCCCACGATGGGTGTGCATGACCGAAAACCCCCTATTCCCATGGAGATCTCCATTGGGGGGGCAGTATAGTATGGGGTAAAAGGCCAGTCAAGAAAGAGGGCTACCAGGCTACCACTCGGTAAGCCCATGCCCCCATCATCTTGATCCGCCTTCGCCCTCTCTCTATCATGGGTTTCTGGGGCTGTCGGGGCTCTCGGTTTAGGGCCTCCGCCCCTCTCTATGATCCGGTTCGAGAACATCCTGGAGAAAGTCCGTGCCTACCAGCCGGACGGAGACCTCGATCTCCTGCGCCGGGCCTACGTGTTCTCGGCCCGGGAGCACCGCGACCAGCTTCGAAAGTCGGGGGAGCCGTACCTCATTCACCCCCTGGAAGTGGCGAACATCCTGGCGGAGATGCAGCTCGACGAGGCCTCCGTCGCCTGCGGCCTCCTCCACGACGTCGTCGAGGACACCCTCACCAGCATCGAGAGCGTCGAAGAGCTCTTCGGGAAGGAGGTCGCGCACATCATCGAGGGGCTGACGAAGATCAGCAAGATGAAGTTCTCCTCGGCGGAGGAGCACCAGGCGGAGAACTTCCGCAAGATGCTGATGGCGATGGTCGACGACCTTCGCATCATCCTGGTGAAGCTGGCGGACCGGCTCCACAACATGAGGACCCTCCAGCACCTCTCCGAGGAGCGGCGGATCCACATCGCCAACGAGACCCTGGAGATCTATGCTCCCCTCGCTGGACGGCTGGGCATCGGGAAGATCAAGTCAGAGCTCGAGGATCTCTGCCTCAAGAACCTCGAGCCCAGGGCCTACGGCGTCCTTGCGGCCCGGGTGGAGGCGAAGCGCAAGTGGACCGAGGAGTTCATCGCCGAGGTCAAGGGCGTTCTGGAGAAGAACCTGGTCGAGAACGGAGTCCCGGCGGAAATCACCGGCCGCACCAAGAGCATCTACAGCATCTACCAGAAGATGAAGCGCCAGCAGATCGAGCTCGATCAGGTGTACGACTTCATCGCGCTCCGCATCATCTCCGACAGCGTCAAGAACTGCTACGCCACGCTCGGCATCATCCACAACACCTGGCGGCCGGTGCCGGGTCGGATCAAGGACTTCATCGCCATGCCCCGGCCGAACGGCTACCGCTCCCTCCATACGAGCGTCATCACCGACGTCGGCGTCCCGTTCGAGGTGCAGATTCGGACGGCGGAGATGCACCGCGTGGCCGAGCAGGGAATCGCCGCCCACTGGAAGTACAAGGAAGGCCGACCGCTGCAGGAAGAAGACATCCAGAACTTCGCCTGGCTCCGGCAGATCATCGATTGGCAGCGGGAAGTCAAAGACCCCCACGAGTTCCTCAACAACCTCAAAGTCGACCTCTATCCCGAGGACGTGTTTTGTTTCACCCCCAAGGGGGACGTGAAGTCCTTCCCCCGCGGGGCGACTCCAGTCGACTTCGCCTATGCCATCCACACCGACATCGGCCACCAGTGCGTCGGCGCCCGGGTCAACGGGCTCATGGTCCCCCTTCGCTACAAGCTCAAGAACGGGGACATCGTCGAGGTCCTCACTTCCCGCGGCCATCGCCCGAGTCGCGATTGGCTTTCGTTCGTCGTCACCTCGAGGGCGCGCGACAAGATCCGGGTGTTCCTCAACGCCGCCGAGCGCAAGCGCAGCATCGAGATCGGTAGAAAGCTTCTGGAGAAGGAGTCGCAGAGATTCGATCTCAGCTTGAAGCAGGCGGTCGACGGGACTCCGCTTCAAGAGATCTTGAAAGAGTACGGCTTCTCCAAGAACGACGACCTGTTCGCCGCGATCGGATACGGAAAGCTCTCCCCGAGAAAGGTGCTCGCCCGACTCGTCCCGCCCGATCAGCTGCAGGAGAAGACCGGCGCCGGCGCCAGCCTGGCCCGCGCGGTTCGGCGCGTGCTGAAGGGCGGGGACGACAAGATCAAGGTCGACGGGATGGACGACCTCATGGTCTATCGCGCGAAGTGCTGCAACCCCATCCCCGGCGAGAGCATCACCGGTTACGTCACCCGAGGCAAGGGGGTGTCGGTCCATTCCGCACAATGCCCGAATCTCCTCAACCTGATGGTGGATCCGGAGCGGAGAGTCGAGGTGTCCTGGCAGGGCGAGAAGGACGCGAAGTACGACATCACGCTCTCGGTGAACGTCGAGGACCGCAAGGGAATCCTCGCGGACATCACCTCCATCATCGCCGACATGAACACCGACATCCGCACCATCGAAGCCAAGACCTTCGAGGACCGGAAGGGGGCGATCGACGTCACCGTCTCCATCAGCAACGTGAAGGAGCTAGACCGCATCGCGCGGTCCATCCGCTCGGTGGAAGGCGTCCTCGACGTTGCCAGACCCGGAATGCGCTAACCGCTGAGTTTTTCCGGTTTTTCTTTGCGCCTTTGCGCCTTTGCGTTTATTTCTTCTTCTTGAGCTCCTCTTCCAGCTCTTTCAGGTACCGGAAGCTGTAGATGCCCGAGTTGTGTCCGTCGGACCATGAGATCTGGATCGCGTAGTTGCCTACGGGGTCGATGTTCATCGCGCGGAAGTTCGAGGGAAGGAGCAGGATCAGGCTCCTGCGTTTCCCGGTCCACTCATCGACGCAGAGAGCGCAGGGGCAGTGGTTCCGGAGAAAGTCGTACGGATACGCCGACTGCGAACCGTCGTTCCAGACGATCCGGAGCTCCCGGGCCTCTCCGATCATCTCCTTGGGGTGTTTCGCCGAGCCGCTTTCGAAGTTCGCTCGGGCGACGGCGCTCGCCACCTTCGAGGCGATCTCCCGATACGCGAGGGCGGCGGGAGACGAGGGGTTGCGCGCCACGATCGGGACGCCCTCGTCTCCGGCGAGGACCACCTCGGGATCGATGGGAATCTCGCCGAGAAACGGGATGCCGAGCTCTTCACTGATCCGCTTTCCCCCTCCCTCGCGAAAAATGAAGGTCTTCTCCTGGCAGTGGGAACAGACGAAGTAGCTCATGTTCTCGATGACGCCGAGGACCGGGACCGAAACGGGCTGAAACATCCGAAGCCCCTTTTCGGCGATGGTCCGGGCGACGTCCTGGGGTGTGGTGACGATGACCGCACCCGTCAGCGGCACGCTCTGGGTGAGCGTGAGCTGCACGTCGCCGGTTCCCGGAGGCAGATCGATCACGAGATAGTCGAGCTCGCCCCAGGCGACGCCCGACAGGAACTGCTGGATGAGCCTTGTGGCCATGGGCCCGCGCCAGATGACCGGGGTCTCCTTCGATGTGAGAAGACCCATCGACATGATGCGGACGCCTCGGGACTCGAGCGGGATGAGTCGCCTCTCCGCATCCGCCTCCGGCTGGTCGGACAACCCGAACATCGTCCCCTGCGAGGGGCCGTAGACGTCGGCATCGCAGAGACCCACGGCCGCTCCCGCCTCGCGGAGGGCGAGCGCGAGGTTCGCGGCCACCGTCGACTTCCCGACGCCCCCTTTTCCCGAAGCCACCGCGATCAGGTTCTTGACCCCCGGCGGTTTCTGAGGAGCCGGCATCGTCTGGCCGCCGGGGAGTACCCGCTGGGAGGGCTCGGGAGTGGCGGTCACCGCCCAGGTCATCTTCACGTTCGCTTGATCGATGCCGGGAATCTCGCGGAGCGCGGCCTCCGCCTCCCGCTGGAGCCGGTCCTTCGAAGCACTCGCGGGGTTCGCGAGCTCGATGTCGCAGGTCACGATGGGAGCGCAGATTCGCACGTTCTTCACGAAACCCAGCGAAACGATGTCGCGGCCCAGATCGGGATCGTGAAGGCTCGAGAGCTTCTCGAGCACCGCTTCTCTGGTCACTTCGGACATGCCGCCATTATAGGAACTCGCGGGCCCCTTTGCCGCAACCGACGACGCCTTGAAACCGGGTGGCCTATTGTGAAATAAGTCCTCGTCGTCGCCGTCGGAAAGGCTGGCGCCCCCCTCGCCCCGGCTCTTCTTTCAGGAGGTCCCACCATGAAGCGCACTTGGATGCTCGCCGCCGCGTTGATTCTTGCCTGGACTTACCCCGCGCTCGCCCAGGAGGAGCCGCCCCCTCCGAAAGAACAAGAAAAGGAAGAGCCCGAGGAGCTCACCTACGCCGAAACGGTGATCGTGACCGCTTCCAAAGTGGAGCAGCAGCTCATCAACTCCCCCGCCGCGGTGAGCGTCGTGACCTCGGAGGCGATCGAGAGCTCACCCGCTTCGAACTATGGCGACCTGCTGCGGTCGGTGCCGGGGGTGAACGTGGCGCAGACTTCCGCGCGCGACATCAACATCGTGACCCGCGGCGCCACCTCGACCCTATCGACGACCCAGCTCGCGCTCCTGGACGGCCGCACCATTTACCAGGACTTCTTCGGGTTCGTCGCCTGGGACTTCCTTCCCGTGGACACCAGCGAGATCGCGCAGATCGAAGTCATCCGGGGCCCCGCTTCCGCGGTCTGGGGGGCGAACGCCATGGCCGGCGTCGTCAACGTCATCACCAAGACCCCGAGGCAGATCGACGGAACGACACTCACCCTGGCGTACGGGGGGGTGAATCGAGACGTCCCCGGAAACGACCAGGATTCGGGCGAGACATACAACATCCACCTGACGCACGCCCAGGCGTTGAACGACCGTTGGGCTTACAAGATTTCCACCGGTGTCTTCAACATGGAGGCGTTCGCGCGGCCGACGGGCCGGGTTCCCGTGGATCCCGAGCGGGGCACGGGCGGCGGCGAATACCCGCCCTTTCCCAACACCGAGACCACGCAGCCAAAGCTCGACGCCCGCGTCGACTACGACTTCCCCGACGGGAACCAGAAGCTCATCTTCGCCGGCGGATTCGCCGGGACCCAGGGAATCATCCACACCGGGATCGGCCCCTTCGACATCCAGTCGGGGACGGTCTCAAGCTACGGAAAGGTCAACTACGCGCGGGGGAATTGGAAGGTGAACTTCTTCACCAACCTCCTCGACGGTGAAGCCCCGGCGCTCCTCGCCGTCGGCACCGACGGCCGCCCCATCACCTTCCTCTTCGACAACAAGACCTACGACGTCGAGGTGGGAAACTCGACCGTCCTCGGCACCCGCCACATCCTCACCTACGGAGGCAACTTCCGCTACAACGCCTTCGACCTCTCGATCGCTCCCCGGGGCGACAACCGGACCGAGGGAGGCTTCTACATTCAGGACGAGATCTTCCTGTCGGAGCACTTCCGGTGGCTCGTGGGGGGCCGGGCCGACGCCTTCAGCGTGATCGACAAAGTTGTCTTCTCGCCCCGCACCACGTTCATGATCAAGCCGACGCCGGAGCACGCGTTCCGCGTCTCCTACAACAAGGCCTTCCGGGCGCCGTCGTTCGTGAACAGCTTTCTCGACGTCACCATCGTCCCGGCCATCGACCTCGGACTCATCAATCCCGCGCTCGCCGGCCGGCAGTACGCCTTTCCCGTGGTGGCGGTGGGAAACGAGGAGCTGAACGAAGAGAGCATGACCGCCTACGAGGTCGGCTACACCGGGACGCTCCTGAATCGCTACACGGTGAGCGCCGCCTGGTACTTGAACCAGACGAGCGACAACATCCTCTTTACTCAATCCGGCACGTACTCGAGCCGGAACCCTCCGCCTCAATGGCCGCTCCCGCCGGTGGTTCTCGACCTCCTCAATCAGGCGGGAAGAGGGCTCCCGTCGGGCTACACCTACTTGAATTTCGAGGGGGTGAGGGATTGGGGAATCGAGCTCGGGCTGGACGCGCGGGTCTCGAGCGACGTCAATTTGTTCGCCAACTACTCCTGGCAGGCCGAGCCCGATCCCGACAATCCCCAGGACTTTTCCGAGCTGAACATCCCTCCGGCAAACCGGTTCAACGCAGGGGCGAGCGTCTCCAGGGGGAGGTTCTTCGGGAACGTCTCGTTCAATTACACCGACTCCGCGTTTTGGACCGACGTCCTCGACGCCCGCTACCACGGGCCGACCGAATCCTACGCGATGCTCAACGGCGGTTTCGGAGTACGGTTGGCGGAAGACCGGATCACGGCGGCGATCAAGCTCGTGAACCTGAACAACGACGACGCGCAGCAGCACATCTTCGGCGACATCATCAAGCGGCAGATCGTGGCCGAGCTGAAGTATCGATTTCGCTGAGCTTTACTTCTTACTTCAGGGAGGCTTACTTCAGAGATTCCATGATCGCGTCGAGGGCCGCCTTCTTCGGCCGGGTCCTCTCGAGCGGCAGCGTCGCGAGCGGCTCCTCGACTAGATTCAGGAGGTCGATGAAGTTCTTCTCGTCGGGATCGACGAACAAAAGGCCCGTCAGGAACTGCTGTTTCTCCCGTACTTCTATCAGGAGATCGAGGGCGAGCCGCCGGTTCCTGGGATCGTAGTCGCGATTGAGCTTCTTGAGCAGGATGTGCGACCCGTCGTGGAGCTCCACGTCCGTGGTTTGCCCCTCCTCGTAATCGACCTCGATGGGCTCGAAGAACGGGATGAAGTCCAGATCGTGGAGCATCTCCTCGTTCTCCTTGCCCCAGGTGTAGCTCTTGGTCGAGCCCTCGTGGTTGTTGAAGGTGACGCAGGGGCTGATGATGTCGAGGACCGCGGTCCCGTTGTGGGCGAAAGCACCCTTCAGGAGCGCCACCACCTGCTTCGGATCGCCGGCGAACGACCGGGCGACGTAGGTCGCGCCGAGCTCGATGGCGAGCGAGCACAGATCGATCGCCGGGAGATCGTTCACCACCCCGGTCTTGAGCTTGGAGCCGAGATCCGCGGTCGCCGAGAACTGGCCCTTGGTCAGACCGTAGACTCCGTTGTTCTCCACGATGTAGACGATGGGGAGGTTCCGCCGCAGCAGATGCACGAACTGGCCGATCCCGATGGAAGCGGTGTCGCCGTCCCCCGAGACGCCCACGGCAACCAGGTTGCGGTTCGCGAGGACCGAGCCGGTCGCGACCGAGGGCATGCGGCCATGGACGGCGTTGAAGCCGTGGCTCCGGTTCAGGAAGTACGCGGGCGTTTTGGACGAGCAGCCGATTCCCGAGAGCTTCGCCACCCGGTAAGGCTCGACCCCGTACTCGTAGAACGCCTTGATGAGCTGGCTACTGATGGAGTCGTGGCCGCAGCCCTTGCAGAGGGTCGAGGGCTTTCCCTTGTAGTCGGCCTGGGTGAGGCCGACGCGGTTCACTTTCTTCGGGGACGCGGGTTCTTCGACTATCGTTCCCATCTTTCCATCTTTCCCATCTTTCCTATCAGGCCTATCAGGCACTTCCAAATCTATCTAGGATTCCCGCTCTTGCGCGAGGATCTGCTCGGTAACGAAGCGGGCGTCGATGGGAAGCCCGCTGTAGTGGAGGACGCTCCGGAACTTTTCTACCAGGCCTGCGAGCTCGGGCCTCGACGAGAGCTCGAGACGCGCGAGCTGGAGCATTTGCGCGTCGCGGTTCTGTTCGACGAGGTAGACGCGCTGGTGGCGCGCGACGAAGTCCGCGAGCTCCGAGTTGAACGGAAGCGCCCGGATGCGAAGGTAGCTCGTCTTCAGGTCGGCCTCCTCGCGGAGCTGATCGCGCGACTCCCGGATCGCCCAGTCGGTGGTGCCGTAGGCGATGATTCCCACCGCCGCATCTTTCTCACTCTCGACGACGGGCGCGGGCACGTAACCCCGGGCGGTCTCGAACTTCTTTGCGAGGCGATCGAGGTTCGAGACGTAGTCCGTCGCCCGCTCGCTGTACTCGGCATCCGCGGTATGGCCGCTTCCCCGGGTGAAGTAGGCGGCGAGGGGATGGTTGGTCCCGGGGAGCGTCCGGTAAGGGATCCCGTCCCCATCGACGTCCCGGTATCGGGCGAAGCTTCCGAGCTTCTCGAGGTCGGAAGCGCTCAACACCTTCCCGCGATCGATGGGCTTCTCGGGATAAGGAAACGGATCCGACATCCAGACGTTCATCCCCAGATCCAGATCCGACATCACGAAGACCGGCGTCTGAAAGCGCTCCGCCAGATCGAACGCCGTCGAAGCGAGCTCGAAACACTCGGAAACGGAGGAGGGGAACAGCAGAATGTGCTTGGTGTCGCCGTGGGAGAGCAGGAACGAGCTCAGGACGTCTCCCTGCGAGGTTCGCGTGGGAAGTCCCGTCGAAGGTCCGACGCGCTGGATGTTCCACACGACCGCGGGAATCTCCGCGTAGTAGCCGAGACCGATGAACTCCGCCATGAGCGAGATGCCGGGACCGCTCGTGGACGTCATCGCGCGAGCTCCCGCCCACGACGCTCCCAGGACCATCCCGATGGCTGCGAGCTCGTCCTCCGCCTGGACCACGGCGAAAGTGGCCTTCCCCGTGGCTTCATCGATCCGATAGTCCTTGAGGTAGTCGATGAGCTGCTCGACGAGGCTCGAGGAGGGGGTGATGGGATACCAGGTCACGACGGTGACTCCGGCGAACATCGCGCCGATGGCGGCGGCGGCGTTGCCGTCGATCAGGATCTTTCCCGCGGTCTTGTTCATCCGCTCGACGCGCAGGGTGTCCGAGACCTGCAAGTGCTTGGCCGCGTACTCGAAGCCGACGTCGACGGCCTTGACGTTGAGGCCGACCGCTTTGGCTTTTCCCGCGAACTGCTTCTCGATGGCGGTTCGGATTTCCTTTCGATCGATCGAGAGGAGATAGCCGACGACACCGACGTAAATCATGTTGGTGAGGAGCTTTCGAAGGCGCGTGTCCTCCACCACTTCCTTCGCCAGCTCGGCGAAGGGCACGGGATAGGTGACGAGGTCGGTGCGGAGCTTTCCGAGCCCGAGGGTCTCTTCGTAGACGACGGCGGCTCCGGCCTCGAGCGAAGCCACGTCCTCGCGGGCGGTCGCGGGATTCATCGCCACCAGCAAGTCGATCTCTTTCCTCCGGGCGATATAGCCCTTCTTGTTGGCGCGGATCGTGAACCAGGTGGGAAGGCCCTGGATGTTCGAGGGGAAGAGGTTCTTCCCGCTCACCGGCACTCCCATCTGGAAAATCGATCGCATCAGCACGCTGTTCGAGGATTGGCTCCCGGAGCCGTTGACCGTCGCCACCTGAATGGAAAAATCGTTGATCAGGGCGGGCTTGACGTCCGGCCGTGCCTCACCTTCGAGGGTCTCGGTTGACATGTTCTTGAGTTCTCCAGTCGCGAGGGATATTGGTCTTCGCTCGCTCGTCCGCGAGCAGCCCCGCTTCTCCACGAATCATAGCAAATCCAGGCGCGGTTGAAAAAACTCCCCTCCGCCGAGGTTCATACCTGTCCGTGGTTTAGAGCGTCGTTCGAACCTCCCGCGGCGCATTGACAGCCGCCGCCGCGACTTCTACACTGGCGCGCGTGAGACCAACTTGGAAAGGCTTCCTGAAGCTGTCGCTGGTGAACATCCCCGTGCGGATGTACCCCGCGGCTCGGTCCGAGGCGCTGTCCTTCAACCAGATCCACAAGGCGTGCAACACGCGTATTCGGTACGACAAGAAGTGCCCCAGGTGCGACCGAAGCGTTTCGAGCGACGAGATCGTGAAGGGCTACGAGTACGCCAAGGAGCAGTACGTGATCTTCGACGAGGAGGACTTCGCCAAGGTCCGACTCGAATCCACGCGGTCGATCCAGATCGTGCAGTTCGTGCAGCGGGGCGAGATCGACCCCCTCTACTACCACGGCTCGCACTACCTGGTTCCCGACGGACCCGTCGCCATCGAATCCTTCGCCACCATCCGCACCGCCACCGAGGAGACCGACCGGATCGGGCTCGCGCGCATCGTGATGAACGGCAAGGAGCAGATGGTTGCGGTCCGACCGCGGGACAACGCCTTCGTGATGTCCGCGCTCTACTACGCGGACGAGATCCGCGCCCTCACCGGGATCGAGGAGCTCGAGGCCAAGCCCCAGGTGAACCCCGAGGAGCTCAAGCTCGCGACCCAGCTCATCAACGCCATCACCAAGCCGTTCCACCCGGAGGAGTTCCAGGACAACTACCGGGAGAAGCTCCTCGAGATCATCAAGGCCAAAGCCGAGGGCAAGGAGATCGTCGAGCCGCCGGAGGTCG
>Ga0209002_10003717_pt1 | contig 12116 bp, 10 predicted proteins | sample Rifsed16ft2_FD_184010 | JGI IMG/M metagenome (GOLD analysis project Ga0209002, IMG submission 184010) | Soil microbial communities from Rifle, Colorado, USA - sediment 16ft 2 (version 2) | ecosystem: Environmental > Terrestrial > Deep subsurface > Rock core/Sediment | place: Rifle, Colorado...
CTTCGAGCAGGATGGTGCGCGCCTCAGGGTAATCCTCCTGAAAGCGGCGGATGTTGCGGTAGTCCGCGCCGCGAAAGCGATAGACCGACTGATCGGGATCGCCGACGACGAAGAGATCGCGGTTGACCTGAGCGAGTTGGCGCACCAGCGTATATTGGGCCGTGTTCGTATCCTGCCACTCGTCCACCAAAATATGCTCATAATAGCGCTGGTACTTTGTCAGCACCTCGGGATGCTCGTCAAACAGTTGCGCCACGCGCATGAGCAGGTCGTCGAAGTCGAGCGCGTTGTTCGCCGTGAGCGCCTGCTGGTAGCGCGCGTACACGCGCTTGGTGATCTCGGCAAAATAAGTAGACGCGGCGTACGCCTCCGGGCCGATGAGCTCGTTCTTCGCCGCCGAAATCCGGTTGAGCAGTTTTTGCGGCTGGTATTGCTTGTCGTTCAGGTTGAGGTCTTTGACGACCTGCTTGACGAGCGCAAGCTGATCAGACTCGTCGAAGATGACGAAGTCGGCGGTGACGGGCAGGTGAGCGGCCTCCCGCCGCAGGAACCGCGCGCAAATCGCGTGGAACGTGCCGATGGTCAGCCCGCGCAGTTTGCCTTCAAGCAGCACTTCCACGCGCGACTTCATTTCCCGCGCGGCCTTGTTCGTGAACGTGACCGCCATGATCTTGTGCGGCGGCACGCCCAGCTGCCCGACGAGGTAGGCGATGCGGTGGGTGAGGACGCGCGTCTTGCCGCTGCCCGGTCCGGCAAGGATCAGCGTCGGCCCTGAGCCAGCGGTCACTGCTTGACGTTGTTGGGGATTCAGACTGGAGAGGAAATCCATACGAGCGGGAATTGTAGCACACCGCAAGCGGTGAAATCCCAATCTCCGTTTTCCAACCTCTAGCTTGCCTTTCCGCCCCAAGCCTGCTATTCTATCGCTCACGCCTCGCAGATTTTGACCGCGTTGTTCATGCGTTGGGAAAGGTGAAGCTGGAGACAGCTTGATGCCGAAGAAGATTCGGGATATGTACCATTGACTCCCCATCCAAACGGACATTGCCTCTCCCACTTTTCGCAGCCAGGGGAGCAGGGCCATCCATCCTCAAACAAGCCGGGGCGCGCCTCCCTATTCGTTGTTCCTGACCTTTCCTGGTGCACTGTTTCCCCCATCCGCCTTGGCGGATATGATACGCCTCGGCTAGCAGCCTCGCCTGCTCTTCAGTCCGTTACACTTGCGCCTGCTCGTCGCGCGCCGACCCATGCCGATATATTTCGGGATCACACTTCGGCCTGCCCCGTCGCCCTGCGGCGATGGAGTCTGCGTTTTGTTGTCGTGGTTTTCCCGCGACCCCGCTCACGCACGCTTGTCCCTGCTCTTGGCGTGCAGCACCAAATGTCGGGGAGAGCGTAGGACGGGGCAATCACCCGGCAAAATCTGCCTCGAGTGTGATATGCGCCCGTAAGAAGGGTGAAGTTTGCCGGTTGTTCATGCTCCGGCTATACTTCAGAGCAGAATAGAAAAGCCTTTCATTTCCTAATATATGTACATCGCCATCGAAGGCGTCATCGGCGTCGGCAAAACCTCGTTAGCGCGCCTGCTGCAATCGGCGTTCAGCGCCGAGGTGCTGCTCGAAGTGTTCGAGGAGAACCCGTTCCTCTCCGACTTCTATTCCGACCGCGCCCGCTACGCCTTTCAGACGCAGATTTTCTTCCTGCTCTCGCGCTACCACCAGCAGCGCCGCGCTGCGCCGGAGGCGCTCGCCAAGGGCACGCTCATCGCCGACTACACCTTCGCCAAGGACGCGCTCTTCGCGCGCATCAACCTGACCGGCGACGAGCTGGAGCTCTATCGCCGCCTGCACGACGCGCTGGCGGATAAAATCCCGCGGCCCGATCTCATCGTGTACCTGCGCGCTCCGACCGATCTGCTCATGCGCCGCATCGCGCTGCGGGGGCGTTCCTACGAGAGACAAATGGAGCGCGCTTATATTGAGGACCTCAATCGCGCTTACGACGACTTCTTCGGCGGTCACAGCCAGTCGCCCGTGCTCGTCCTCGACGCCGAAACGCTGGACTTTGTGCATAACCCGGCTGACCTGGAGCTGGTCATCGCGTGCATCCGGGAAAAACTTGGCCTCGGCGCGTACCAGGCTCCCCTACCGCTGGGAGATTCCCCCTCTCCTAACGACAGCACCCTGAGCGGAGACCCTACGGGGCGCAGTCGAAGGGGTGTCGTCCGGGGAGAGGGCCGGGGGGCGGGGGCGTGATCGAGCGTGAGACTCTATTAAGAATCGCCCGCGACACGGCGCAGCAGCGCATGGCCGCGCGGCGCAGCCTGATCTCGGCCTACCTCACCGGCTCGGTCGCCGCGCGTGAGCCGTTGCTGGGCGAGGCGGCGGATATTGATCTCATCTTTATTGACGCCGATACGCCGCCGGTCTCGCGTGAGGTGATCCGCCTCAGCGATCAAGTCGCGCTGGATATTCAATACCGGGGCAAGGCGGACTACGCTCATCCAAAGAAACTGCGCATCCACCCCTGGCGCGGCCCGGAGATGTGCGAGCCGGTCTTCATCAGCGACCCGACCCACTTCTTCGAACTGGCCCAGTCCAGCGCGCGGGGGCAGTTCCACCGCCCGGATCATGTGGCGGTGCGGGCGCGCGGGTTTGCCGCCTGGGCGCGCGAGGAACTGCATCTCGGCCTGCTCCCCGGCATGGAACCCTCGTCGCCGGTCACCGTCGCCGCGCTGTGCCGCTCGCTGATGGATGCGGCCAACGCCGTCGTCACGCTCACCGGCTTCCCGGGCGCGGGGCGGCGGCTGGTGCTGAAGCTTGAAGCCGCCGCCAAGAAACTCGGCCGCGCCGATCTCTACGACGATTTTCTCGCCGTGTGGGGCGTCGAGGCGCTGAGCCAGGCCGAGGCCGGTCAGTGGCTCGCCGATTGGTCCGCCGCCTATCGCGCCGGGCAGTCGCCGTCCGACGAATTGATCCACCCCGCGCGGCGCGCCATTTACGAGCGCGGCTTTCAGGCGCAAATCCAGGCCGGCCGCGCGGGCGATGCGCTCTGGCTCATGCTCTACACCTGGCAGGCGTGTTTGAAGAACCTGCCGAACGACAACCCGTCGGCGGACGCCTGGGTTGACTGGCTTCAACGCTTGGGCATGGCCTCGCCCGCCGAGTTCGCCAACAAAGTCGCCCAGACCCGCGCCTATGCCGCCTTGGCGGATGAAACCGTGGAAGCGTGGGCGGAGAAGAATGGAGCCTAATGAAAAAATTCGTCGCCGTCGCCGGAAATATCGGGGTAGGCAAATCCACCCTCGTTACCCTGCTCTGCCAGCGGTTGGGCTGGCAGCCGTTCTTCGAAGCCGTGGCCGAGAACCCCTACCTCGCGGACTTCTACCGCGACATGCACGCCTGGGCTTTTCACTCGCAAATCTTCTTCCTCTCCAACCGCCTGCGCACGCACCGCCAGCTGCTCGACCACCCGACCTCGGTCATTCAGGATCGTTCCGTGTACGAAGACGCCGAGATCTTTGCCCGCAACCTGCACGCGCAGAGGCACATCGCCGAGCGGGATTACCAGACCTACCGCCAGTTGTACGAAGTCCTCACCGAGTTTCTCCCGCCGCCCGACCTGGTCGTGTACCTGCGGGCCTCGGTGGAGACCCTTGGGGCGCGCATCGCCCGGCGCGGACGCGACTTCGAGCGCCGCATCTCGCCTGCTTACCTCGCGCAGTTGAATGCCCTGTATGAGGGTTGGATTGCCGAATTCAACCTGTGTCCGGTCCTCACCGTCCCCGCCGACGACCTGGACTACGTCGCCAACAGCGCGCATCTTGAACTAATCGCGCGGAAGGTGCTGGACAAGTTGCAGGGCAAGGAAGAAGTCGTCTTCACCCCAGACGAGGTCGAACAAGCCAATCATCGAGATTGAACCGCGCTTTAACTTTCCCTGTGCTATACTTCTTCCTGGACCTATGTCTAAGATATTGGTGGTTGAAGATCACCCGGATAACGCCGAATTAGTCGAGCGGGTGCTGACGGCGAGGGGCTACCAGGTGTACCGGGCCGAAGACGCCGAGACCGGTTTGCAGATGGCGCTTGACCATCAACCGGACCTGATCCTGCTTGACCTGGGCCTCCCGGATGCAGATGGACAGACGCTGGTGGGGTGGATGCGCCGGGAGCCGTCGCTGGCGAATGTCCCGATTATCGCGTGCACCGCCTGGCCCGAGGAGACGGCGCGCCAGATGGTCACCGCCTACGGATGTAATGGATACATTCGGAAGCCCATTAACGTGGCCAAGTTCGCCGACGAGATTGCCGCGTATTTACGTTGAGGAGGGTCGCCTCCCGCTCATGTCAGCGCCCCTCAGCATGCCTGATGCTGTTGCTCCATTTCAACTGGCGCCGGCCAGCCGTTATTCAATTGAACAACTGACCGCTGCGTATAACCAGACCCGGGTGGATTACCTGGTGCCTATGCCGATGAACGCGGCCCGGCTGGCGGACTATATCCGCACCTACGACGTTGATCTGGCACATTCGTTTGTGGCGGCGGCGGGGCAGATGCTCGGCCTGGGCCTGTTGGGGGTGCGCCCGGACTGCACGTGGATCACCCGGCTGGGTGTGCTGCCGGTTCAGCGCCGCCACGGCGTGGGGCGCGCCATTGTGGAAGCCCTGCTGGAGGCCAGCGAGACCGTGGGGGGCGAGCGGACGGTGCTGGAAGTAATCAAAAACAACGTCCCTGCGTATAATTTGTTTTGGGACAGTGGCTTCCGGGAAGCGCGCGAACTGCTAGTGCTCCGCCGCCCGCCGGGGCCGCCGGCCGCGGTGACGGTGGGCGAGGCCCGCTGGCTGGATCGCGCCGAGGCGCTGGCGCTGGCGGAGCAACGCCGCGCGCCTGAGTCGTGGATCACCGACGTCCAGTCGCTGGCGCACGTCGAGCAGTTGATGGGGGTCAGGCTGACTTTGCCCGACGGCAGCCGGGGGTGGATCGTGTTCGAACATCAGCGGCACGGCAAATATATCGTCGTCCTCTCGCGGTTTGCCCTGTCCACCGAGCAGGGCAACCCGATCACCCTGGGCAAAGCGTTATTGGCGCACGTCTATCAACGCTTTCCTGATCTGGATACGCACATCGAAAACATCGCCGCGAGTGATCCGCACCTGCCGGCGCTCTACGCCATGGGTTACGTGGAATCCTTTCGCCGGATTGAGATGCAACGCCTGAATGGGGTGGGAGGCCGTCGTGCAGACCCAGCCGCTTAGCGAACAGCGCCGCCTGGCCCTGCTCTACCAGGTCAGCCGGGAAATTTCGGGCCGGTTGCATCTGCCGGAACTGTTGCCCCGCCTGCTGAAGGAAACCGTCGAACGCACTCAGGCGACGACCGGGACCATCATGGTCTTTGACGAACAGGGAGGCGTGTTGCACTCGGCGTTGATGATGGAAGGCCGGTTCCAATCCGAGCCTGGCCGGCTGCTCACCGCCACGCTGGATCGCGGTCTGGCCGGTTGGGCCGTCAAGAACCGTCAAGCTGTGCTCGTCGCCGATACCTCCCGCGACCCGCGCTGGGATCAGCATCCGGACGATCAGACTGTCGGGCCGAAAAGCGCCATCGCCGCGCCGCTGCTGGGCCGGGAGCGCGTCGTCGGCGTGATCACCGTCGTCAAAATCCCCGCCCAGTCATTTAACTTCGACGACCTCTCCCTGCTCACCGCCATTGCCGAGCAAGCCGGGATCGCGATTGAGAATGCGCAGCTCTTCGCCGCCAGCCAGCGGCGGCTGCAGGCGGTGCAGGCGCTGGTGGCGTCTTCGCAGGCCATCGCCGCCACGCTGCAATTGGACGAAGTGCTGCGCCTGCTGGCCCAGCAGGCCTGTGAATTGCTGCAGGTCGAAGCCGCCTCGTTGATGCTCATCGAAGACAACCACCTGGTGTGCAAGAGCGCCGTCGGGTCGGCCGCCGACCAGATCCGGGGACTGACCATTCCGCTCGGTCAGGGAATCGTGGGTTGGTCGGCGCAGAACAACAGCCCGGCGCTCGTCCCGGATGTCAGCCAGGACCCGCGTTTCCTGCGCTCGGTGGACCGGCAAACTGGCTTTGTGACGCGCGCCATCGCCTGCGTGCCCATTCAAATTCAAAACCAGGTGATCGGCGTGATTGAAGTGATCAACCCCACCAGCGGCCGCTTTGATTCGGAGACGCTCAACCTGCTCATCGGTCTGGCCTCGATGGCTGGCACGGCCATCGTGCACGCCCAGTGGGTCGCCGACCTGCAGGCGGCTGAGAGCCGCTATGCCGGGCTGTTTGAAGACAGCATTGACCCTATCCTTATCACCGACCTGGAGGGCATCATTACCGACGCCAACCGCACGGCCATGGGCTTCTTTGGCTATGAACGTTTGGAGCTGGTCGGACAGCGGGTGACCAAAGTTCACCGCATGGGCACGGCCTTCCTCGGCTCGGATCGTTTTCAACACCTCCGGAGCGGCAAGGAACTGGCCTACCAGACCAAGATCACCACCAGGGCCGGGACGGAAATCCCCGTGGAAGTCCACGCCAAACGCATCCAGCGGCGCGGCGAGGAATTCATCCAATGGATCCAGCGCGATCTGTCGGAGCACCTGGCGCTGGAGGAGATGCGCAATGACTTGATCAGCATGATCGTCCACGATCTGCGCAGCCCGCTGGGCAACGTCATCTCCTCGGTGGACGTCGTGCAGGCTTCCCTGCCGCCGGAGCACGAGGTCGAGCATTCGCTGCTCTCGATCGCCAGCCGGTCGGCGGCGCGCCTCTCGCGCCTGGTGGATTCCCTGTTGGACATGCGCCGCCTGGAAGAAGGGAAGATGAATCTGAGCAAGACGCAGACGAATATCAACGCGCTCGTGGCCGAGGCGGTCGAGCAGGTTGAGGCGAGCGCCAAAGAGAAGGGCCTCCTCTTGCGGAACGAGGTGCCGGCGCGCCTGCCGTACGTGGACGTGGATACCGACATGATCCGGCGCGTGATCATCAACCTCCTGGAAAACTCCATCAAATACACGCCGAACTCGGGCGCGGTCACCGTCGCCGCCAGGGCGGCGCCCATGGAAATCACCTTCGGCGTCACCGACACCGGCCCCGGCATCCCGCGCAGCGAGCACACGCGCATCTTCAGCAAGTTTGCCCGCCTCAACCGTGAGGCTGCGCCCAAGGGCCTGGGCCTCGGCCTGGCGTTCTGCAAGCTGGCCATCGAAGCGCACGGAGGGCGCATCTGGGTGGATAGCCAGATCGGCCAGGGTTCGACCTTCAGTTTCACCTTGCCGCTCACCGGGTAAACGCCGCCATCTTTTCATCCGTTTAGTCCGGTCTGTTTACGCCGTTCTCTCTGTTGAAAACCGATCGCCTTTATTACGCCGACTCCTATACCCGCGCTTTCTCAGCCCGCGTCGTGGAGCGGGTAACGGTTGAAGCGCGCCCGGCGGTGGTGTTGGACCAGACGTATTTCTATCCGGCCTCTGGCGGACAACCGTGTGATACCGGCCGGATCAACGGTATCCCGGTGGTGGCCGTCGTCATCCGGGAGAGCGATGGCGCGCTCCTCCACCTCCTGGAGGCGGAATCTCCCGGCGAACAGGCGCAGGGTGAGGTGGATTGGCCGCGCCGCTTTGACCACATGCAGCAGCACACCGGCCAGCATGTCCTCTCGCAGGTGTTTATCCGCATCGCCGAAGCCGAGACGGTGAGTTTCCACCTCGGCGCGGATAACGTGACGATTGACCTCGTCGCCTCGCAGCTCTCGCCTGCCGACCTCGCCCGCGCCGAAGACCTCGCCAACGAAATCGTCCAGCGCCATCTCGAAATCCGGGCTTGGTTTCCCGCCGACGACGAGCTGAACCGGCTGCCTTTGCGGCGCGAGCCGAGAGCGCAGGGGCCGGTCCGGGTGGTGGCGATTGGGAATTTCGACTTCACCGCCTGCGGCGGGACGCACGTCGCCCGCACCGGCGAGATCGGGTTGATTAAAATCCTTGGCGCGGCGAAAGCTGGAAAAGATGCGCGGATCGAGTTTCTCTGCGGCGAGCGCGCCCGGCGCGATTATCACCGCAAGAATGCCCTTGCCGCCCAGCTCGCGGCCGGCTTCAGCATCGGCGTGGGAGAGGTGGACCAGGCGGTCGCGCGGCTCAAAAATGAAAATCAGGAACTGCGCCGCGCGCTCAATTCCGCCCGGTCTCAATTGCTCGACGCCGAGGCGGCCGAATGCCTGGCCGCCGCCTCGGAGCGGGATGGCTTGCGCCTCGTCCGCCGCGCCTGGCTTGACCGTGACCCCGCCGAACTGCGCGGCCTTGCCGAGCGTCTGGTCAAAAATCCCGGCGTGGTCGTTCTCCTCGGCACGGCCGGCGCAAAAGCGCATCTCGTCCTCGCCCGCTCCGCCGACGTGGACAAGAATATGGCCGGCATCCTCAAAAATGCGCTCGTGGCTGTCGGCGGCAAAGGGGGCGGCTCGCCCCACATGGCGCAGGGCGGCGGCGGGAAGGCGGACATGGAGGCTGTGGAGAAGGCGCTGCGCGCGGCCGAGGGGGAAACATTGCCGGATGGCTAAGGCGTATCGCTGGGACGTGCTGGGCCTGGTCCTCGCGAGTTGGGTTTTGCTGTGTTGGCGGTTGGGTCAGCGCAGCCTGTGGATAGACGAGTTCATGACCATCGGGATGATTCAGGGGAACGTCAGACAGGTGATCGCCGCCACAACTAGCGACGTGCATCCCCCTCTGTATTTTCTTGCGCTCCACGCGTGGAGGGCGTTAGCCGGGCAGACCGAGTTTGCCGTGCGTTGGTTTTCCAGCGCGGCGGGAATCGTCGGGGTGGCGCTGATGTCCGGCGTGTCGCGCCGCCTGTTGGGGCAGTCGGCGGTCCTACCGGCGACGACCCTGCTGGGGTTGAGTCCGGCCTTTATCGAGTTCAGCCGGATGGCGCGCTATTACTCGCTGGCGCTGGCGTTAGGTCTGGCGAGCGCTTTGCTTCTGCTGGAGGCTGCCCGCGCCGGCCGGCTTCGCTGGGGCGCATATGGATTAACCGGCCTGGCCATGCTCTACACTTTCTATCCCAGCGGGGTTCTGATCGGCGCGCACGGCTTGCTGCTCCTGTATCCTGCGCACAGGCGCAAGAGGTTTCTCGCTTGGGCGGTGACCATAGCGATCGTTGGCGCGCTTTTTGCCCCGTGGTTCTTATTCGTCGTCGGCTCGCAGGCCGGGCTGGCTTCCGAAATCACTCAGGCAGATTTCGCGCGCAGCGCGCTGGGATTCGCGCTGGGGCTGGCCTCGGCGGCCTATACCTTCGGCGTGGGCGAAACGCTCTTCCCCTGGCGGCCTGAGGCGTGGTGCGGGTTGCTTGCCATCATCGCCCTGCTGGGCAGGGGGATATTCTGGCGCGGGCGCCAGGCGCCCTGGCAACAGGCTGGACTCGTCGGGGTGAGTCTCGTGTTCGTCTCCGTCGTCACCACCTTTGTCGCCAGCGGCACGCCCTTTCTAAACGTTCCGGTTCGGGGTTTATTTATCCTTCCCTATTTCTTGCTCATCGCCGCCGCCGGTTGGATGGACCTGACACCCGGTGCGGCGCGCTGGTTGATCGGCGGCGCGGTCGGCCTCGCGTGGGGAAGCAGCCTTCTCAACCAGTTCGCCGGGCAGCAGTTCCTCAACCCGATCTATCTCACGCCAGCGAAAGAAGCGGCGGCTTTGGTGCGCCAGAGCGCCGCGCCGGCCGACTTGGTGATCAGCGACTACGACAGCGTTTTCGGCTATTATTTCCTTCCAGGCGGGACGCCGCCTCGGCACTTTTACACGGATCAGGTGGATGAAATTCAGGCCGCGTTAGATGTGGCGCGCCCACCGCGCCTCTGGCTGGTGACGATTGGCCGGGATCGAACCCGGGGCGCCACAGCGGCGGAGACGGTGCGCCAGCTCTTAGCGGCGCGTGGTTACACGCTGGACCGCGTCGAGCGCTACGCGCGTATTGACCCGGTGTATCTGCGCGTTAAAAACTTCCTGCTCAGGCGCAATTCATACGAGCATCGTCTGGAGATAGCCATTTATTCACTGCCCTGAGTCTGGAGCAGGAGAGAGGCGTCTGTATGCAAAAACTCGCCAAAGATATCTACGTCGAATCAGGTTTCATGGGCGTCACCGTGGGGGCCATCGTCACAGCCGAGGGGATCATCTGCATTGATACGCCCACCAGCCCGGCAGACGCCCGGCGCTGGCGGCTCAAACTCGCCCAGTTGAGCGACAAGCCGATTCAGTTCATCATCAACCTCGATCATCACCGTGACCGCGTGCTGGGCAACCCGTGGTTTGAAGCGCCCGTCGTCGCGCACGCGTTGACCTACGAACGCGTGCGCCTGTTCCCCGAATCATTCAAAGGCGGCTTCTCCGAAGCCGGCGCCGACGCCGACCTCGCGCCTGACCTGGCGGGCGTGCGCGTCGTCCCGCCCCAGTTGACCTTCACCGACCGGATGACTCTCGTCAAAGGCGGGCACGAAATCCACCTCGTCCACCGCCCCGGCGTGACCCCCGGCGCGCTCTGGGTCGAACTCCCGGCGCAGCAAATCGTCTTCACGGGTGATGCGGTGACCGACGGCCTTCCGCCCTTTATGCAGGACGCCAACCTCGCAGCCTGGCTGGGAAATCTGGCTGAACTTCAAAAGAAGAAATTCCCGGCCAGAGTCGTCGTGCCAGGGCGCGGCGCGCCCACCGACAAGGAAGGCGTGAAGGCCGTCGAGGACTTCCTCAAGGTTGTGCGCCGTAAAATGGAAAGCCTCGTCCGCACCAGGAAAACCCGCTCCGACGCCGCGGCATTGGCCGAAGACCTGCTCGAGTACTTTACCGTTTCCAACGCGCTGCGTGAGCACTATACGCGCCGTCTGCGCGCCGGGCTGGAGCACGTGTACGACACGCTGGCGGCCGCCTCGAAACACTCATGAACCCGGCTCAGTGTCTTCCGGTCGTTGAATTGACGCGCGGCGGCCTGGTCGAGTCGCTGCATCACGGCGCGCTGGCCGTGGCCGACGCGCAGGGCCGCCTCGTGGCCTCCTATGGCGACGCGCGCGCCGTCACGTTCCTGCGCTCCAGCGCCAAACCGTTTCAGGCCCTGCCGCTTGTCGAGTCTGGCGCCGTAGAGAGATTTGGCTTCACCCCGCGCGAGATCGCGCTCGCCTGCGCCTCGCACAAAGGCCTCGACATGCACGCCGAAACGGTCGCTGCCATGCAGGCCAAAGTCGGCGTCAGCGAAAGCGACCTGTTGTGCGGCGAGCATCCGGTCGAAGGGCACGCTCCGCGCCCCAACCGGCACAATTGTTCGGGCAAGCACACCGGCATGCTGGCGCTCGCCGCGCAGCGTGGCCTCCCGTTCGCCGACTATATCAATCCTCAGCACGGCGTCCAGCAGACGATCCTCCAGGCTTTTGCCGAAATGTGCGGCATGGGTGCACAGGCGATAGGCGTGGGTATAGATGGCTGTTCCGCGCCCAACTTTGCGGTTCCCCTACTGAACGCCGCGACGGGATTTGCGCGGCTGGCTGACCCCTCCGGCTTGGCCGGGCCGCGCGCTTCCGCGCTAAAGACCATCTTCGCGGCCATGACCGCACACCCGGAAATGGTGCACGGCCCCGGCGGTTTCGACACCGAGTTGATGCGCCTGCGCCCCGGTTTCATCGTCTCCAAAGGCGGCGCGGAAGGCTATCACGGCCTCGCCCTCGCCCCAGGCGCGCTGGGACCAGCCTCGCCCGCGCTCGGCATCGCGATGAAGACCGCCGACGGCAACTCTCGCGCCACGGGGGTGATGGCCCTCGAAACCCTCCGTCAGTTGGGATTTCTCGCCGAGGCGGACCTGACCACTCTGGCAGGCTTTGGGTTCGGCGTCCGCGTCCCGCAAAAGAACTGGCGCGGGCTGCCGGTCGGCGAGATGCGCCCCTGCTTCCAGGTGATCAGTCATCCGTCATCCGTCTCCAGTCGCTGCTTGTCTGACGACTGTCTACTGACCACTGTTCACTGATCACTGATTACTATTTACCGGCTGCCCAGCGGCTATTAGCCTAACTTTTGCGCAATTAGCGCCGAGTTCGTCTCGGCGGGCTGAAAACTCGAACTTTGACAACGGAACC
>Ga0209002_10003720_pt1 | contig 12110 bp, 11 predicted proteins | sample Rifsed16ft2_FD_184010 | JGI IMG/M metagenome (GOLD analysis project Ga0209002, IMG submission 184010) | Soil microbial communities from Rifle, Colorado, USA - sediment 16ft 2 (version 2) | ecosystem: Environmental > Terrestrial > Deep subsurface > Rock core/Sediment | place: Rifle, Colorado...
CCGCCCGTTTTACGGGCGAGCCGATGATGCCGCCATCTACGAAACTCGCCCCGGCTTTGGTCACTGTCGCGCCGATCTGCTGGGCCGTGGCTCGAGAAACCGCGTTGGCGTCCACATAAATGCCGCTGAAATTGTGCTCCGCTACGCTCCGGGCGAGCTCCAGCGCCGCATGGGGCGGGCAGACAGCAAGAACGACATCGCTCGCCCGGACCGCATTGGTTAGATTCTCCACGTCAACCAAGCCGGCCTGCCGAGCCCGATCTTGGGTTGCCTTGCTACGTTGATGCGAGGCCCAGATGACGCGGGCGCCGCTCGCAGCGGCAGCCGCGCCAATGGTAACGCCCATATTACCTGGATGCAGCAGCGCGACAGTCTTGAAGTTCATGATCAATTCCTCCTGAAGCATGATTCCTCTTCATCAACAATTCTCTCTAACCCATCTTATTATTGTAAACTCAGATTACGTCCAGCTAACTTCTCCTAAAGCTCTGCACAAAACCTCAACAGGAGCGATGCTCTTCAGGAAGCCAACCTGCGCCAGACGCCGGCCAGCCAGGGCTGCTGTTCACGCGGCAGGCGGGCAGGGCGGTAATAGTGAGTCAGCTCGACGAACCCCGCGGCCGACATATAGCGACGCCAGGTTTCAAGGTCATAATACGCGCCGTAGCGCCCGTGGTTCCAGCCTTCCTCGTTATGGCCGTGCGGATTGGAGCTAAACAGCACGCCACCCGGTTTCAGAGTCGTGTGCAACTCCCGTAACACGCGCGGCAACTCCTGGCCGGGCACATGGAATAGCGCGGCATTCGCGAAGACGCCGTCGAAACGGCTGCCCGGCAGATCGAGCTTGAGGAAATCCTGCTGCCACACTTCACAGCCGCTGTGCGCGCGCGCCATCGCGGCAAGGCGTCCGGAGCCTTCCAAACCTACCGCGATGTGACCGCGTTCGGAAAACACCTTGAGGTCGCGCCCCGGCCCGCAGCCAAGATCGAGTATGGTGAAAGGCGGCTCACCCTCGATGTATTGCAATAGCGCCTCGATGTTCTGGCTGACGTCGTGATCCCGCGTGCCTTGCCAAAATTCTTCGGCATGCTGGTCGTAATGTTCCAGCGTGAGATTGGCGATTTTTTCCAGCTCTTGCGGATTCAGTTTCATGGGGTGGTTTAATCACACAGACTGTGGGCCACCGTGCTGCGGGTCATGGTAAATTAGTGTTGTGTCCCCAGAATTCCTGTCCCAGAATTCCCCTAAAGAATTAAGGAGAGTTCGATGGCACAGAAGTCCCTGGATAGTTTCGGCTCGGCGGCGACGCTGAAGGTCGGCAAACAAGGAAAAATAGCTGCTCGTGAGCGTGGTTCGTGATCGATTGGCGGCTTAGCGGCCGCGGCCACCGGCATTCCGCTCCAGCCGTTCGTTGCGCAACCGCCGAGGCAACTTTGCCGCTGCCTTCATTACAGCACGAAGCGTCTCATTGACGGCCCGGTCGTTAGGAAAAACACTTGCTACATCGCGTTCCAACAAAACAAGGTTGGTGCCTTGTCGGTATCGTTGGACGTATTTTCCTCTGACACCACCCGGCATTTTTGAGAAGTCATACTCTGGCCGAAGTTCGTCGCGTTCTCTCTTACTTTTTTTGTTCTTCATAAAATCTCCGCTCACGCCGGGTTGCTTGCCTTGCGTTGATTATTCGGATCGTGTCCCCTTCTTCCAAGTGGGCAATGACCAAGATCCTACCACTCTCCGACACTCCAAGGGTGAGATACCTCTCTTCCTGTTCTGAGTGATCAAGGTCAGGATAAGTCTTCGATAGCGGATTGCCAAATACCGTAGCAGCCTCAGCAAAGGAAACGCCATGCTTTCGCCGGTTCCGGGCTTCTTTTGCCGGGTCCCATTCGAAGAACACGTTGGAAGTCTACCACGAATGACACTGATTGCGTAGCTTAGGGAATCGCCACCTCGAACGGATAACTTTTCACCTGACTTGTAATCGGGCAAAGGATGCCACCGACGAACCGAAATCAACTTCGGCGTGGAGGTTGTTCTCGTTTACTTTGGCGAGAAGCTGCTTCAGCGTCAACTTCTTTTGAACGCGAACATGCATTGGCGAACCTCCGATTTGTTTCTACAAAGAAGATACCGAGCCCGAAATCTGCCGTCAAGCGGTAACCTTCTCTGTGCGCCGCTCCTGACAGGCGCCGGTCAGCATCACGTCGCTTTGACTGCGATTCCCCCCCTGTTGCTTATGCCTGTATCCTACGCTACAAAATAGGGTAACCTATAAATAATCGAGGAGAGCCCAATGGCACAGAAATCCCTGAATAGTTTCGGCGCGCGGGCAACGCTTAAAGTCGGCAATCAGAGCTACCAGATTTACCGGCTCAACCTGCTGGAAAAGGCGGGCTTCAAAAACATCTCCCGCCTGCCGGTATCCCTCAAGGTCCTGCTGGAGAACCTGCTGCGATGCGAAGACGGCCACCATGTGAGCAAGGGCGATATCGAGGCGTTGGCCAATCGGGACCCCAAGGCCAAACAGGAAAAAGAGATCGCCTTTATGCCCGCGCGTGTACTGACGCAGGATTTGACCGGCGTGCCGGCGGTCGTGGATCTCGCCGTGATGCGCGAGGCGATGAAGCGGCTCGGCGGAGACCCGAAGAAGATCAATCCGCTCGCGCCGGTCGATCTCGTCATCGACCACTCGGTTCAGGTCGACCGTTTCGGCTCTCCCGAGGCCTTTCATCTCAATTCCCAAATCGAATATGAGCGCAACGTCGAGCGTTACGCCTTCTTGCGCTGGGGGCAAAAAGCCTTCCGTAACTTTACAGTGGTCCCGCCGGACACCGGCATCTGCCACCAGGTGAATCTCGAATACCTGGGCAAGGTGGTCTTCCTGGCGAAGGAGAACGGCGAAACACTCGCCTATCCGGACACCGTCGTCGGCATGGATTCGCACACGCCGATGATCAACGGGCTCGGAGTGGTCGGCTGGGGCGTGGGAGGCATCGAGGCCGAGGCGGCGCTGCTCGGCCAACCCATCATCATGCTCATCCCAGACGTCATCGGCTTCAAGCTCCACGGCAAGCTTCCCGCGGGCGCAACGTCAACAGACCTGGTCCTGACGGTCACCCAGATGCTGCGCAAGAAAGGCGTGGTGGAAAAATTCGTGGAGTTCTACGGCGCAGGACTTTCAAGCCTAAGCGTCGCGGACCGAGCAACCATCGGCAACATGGCGCCGGAATACGGCGCGACCATCGGCTACTTCCCCGTCGATGACGAGACGTTGAGATATCTACAGTTGACCGGCCGGGATCCGGATCTCATCAAGCTGGTCGAAGCCTATTGCAAGGAGCAGGGACTGTTCCGTACCGACGCCTCCGCCGATCCGGTCTTCACCGACACCTTGGAGCTTGATCTCGCCACGGTCGAACCGAGCCTTGCGGGTCCGCGGCGGCCGCAGGATCGGGTTCCGCTCAAGCAGGCGAAACCATTATTCCAGCAGGCGCTCCCTTCTTTGCTCAAAAGCGGCACGCCGGACCGAACAGTTTCGGTGAAGTTGAACGGCGACCGCGTCAGCCTGGGACACGGCGCGGTGGTCATCTCCGCCATCACCAGCTGCACTAACACATCGAATCCTTCGGTCATGGTCGGAGCAGGACTTATAGCCAAAAAGGCGGTGGAGCGCGGACTGAAGACAAAACCTTGGGTCAAGACAAGCCTGGCTCCGGGATCGAAAGTCGTAACGAATTATCTAAAGGAGAGCGGTCTCCTGCCGTATCTGGAAAAACTCGGCTTCTATCTTGTCGGCTACGGCTGCACCACCTGCATCGGCAACAGCGGACCTCTACCGGAGCCGATCGCCGCCGGCATTCAGGAAGGCGATCTCGTCGCCTGTGCCGTTCTTTCCGGCAACCGGAATTTCGAAGGACGGATTCACGCGCAGGTGCGGGCCAACTATCTCGCCTCCCCGCCGCTGGTCGTCGCCTACGCGCTGGCGGGCCGGATGGATATGGATCTTTACAGCGAGCCGCTGGGCAACGACCCGACGGGAAGTCCCGTCTATTTGAAGGATATCTGGCCGACGCCGGAGGAGATCCGCGAGGAGATTCGCAAGTCGGTCAAGTCCGACATGTTTAAAAAGGAATATGGCCAGGTCTTCGAGGGCGACGAGCGCTGGAAGAAGATGCCAACGCCCGAGGGCGAGCTCTTCGCCTGGGATCCCAACTCGACCTACGTGCGCGAGGCCCCGTACTTCGAAGGGATGGCAAAGACGCCCTCTAAGCCGAAAGACATCACCGGCGCGCGAGTCCTCGCGGTGCTGGGAGATTCGATTACGACGGACCATATCTCACCTGCGGGCTCGATTGAAAAAGACGGCCCGGCGGCGCGCTATCTTACGGAGCACGGCGTTCAGCCCAAGGATTTCAACCAATACGGCGCCCGGCGCGGCAACCACGAAGTCATGATGCGCGGGACCTTTGCCAACGTGCGTCTCAAGAATCAACTCGCGCCCGACACGGAAGGCGGCTGGACCGTGCACCTGCCGGACAAGAAGCAGATGTTCATCTATGACGCCGCCATGCAGTATCAGAAAGAAGGCGTTCCTCTGATCGTGATCGCGGGTAAGGAATACGGCTCCGGCTCCTCGCGCGACTGGGCCGCCAAAGGACCGAGGCTGCTAGGGGTGAAGGCGGCCCTTGCGGAAAGCTACGAGCGCATCCATAGGAGCAATTTGATCGGCATGGGAATCGTTCCCTTGCAGTTCAAAGCCGGCGAGAACTTAAAGTCTCTCGGTCTTACCGGATTTGAGATGTTCGACGTTACGGGAATCTCCGACCGGCTCGCGTTGAGGAAAGAGTTAACCGTGAAAGCCGGGAGCGACGACGGCAAGACCAAGGAATTCAAGGTCACCTGTCGCATCGAAACGCCTGCGGAGCTCGACTACTACCGCCACGGCGGGATTCTGGAGTACGTGCTGAGACAGCTGGCGTAGAAAACTACGCTTCTTTTCTTTGCTGTTTTGGGGCAGCGCTCGTTTTCTCTTCAATCGGCGCCGTGCCCACCCAGTGGCCCAAGTCGACCACGATTCCTTCAGGACCTTTGAATTTCACTTCGTAGTGCGCCGCGCTGCCCAGCTCCAGGGTAGCGATCTTCTTGGCGCCGTTAGATTCAAGGAGGCTGGCGCTCTCAGCTTCGTTTTCAACGGTGAATCCGATGTGATCGATCCCCGTCTGAACCGGTTTCCCATCCGGCGAGGCTATCCGGATTGGAAGAACCGTGATGTTGATCGTTCCGTCGGAGAGATCAATCGCCCCGTTCTTCCGCCGCTGGGTAATCTCCATCTCAAGCGAATTCGCGAAAAAATTCGCCATGGCTTCCACATCGGCCGCTCGGTAAGCAATGTGTCGGATCTTGGGCATCAGCGCACCTCCTTCAGATCTAGAAACCTATACACAGGTAGAATTCTACGAGAACCCCGATGAAGCTGTCAAGCTTCCCAGGGTCCTTCATTTACTCCCGTAGATCTTCTCAAAGAATCCTTCCTTATCAAGACTGCTAAGCCAAGTCGCATCGATGAGCTCCTCGGCCTTGAGCGACGCTACCTTGGGGTTTTGCTCAGCAACATATTTTATAACGGTCCTTGTGCCCTCCAGGGTAGGATAGGGCTTCCTGTCGAGTTCCTCCTGAGCTTCCAGATAGAAGTCTTCGGCATCTTCTACGCTGCGCAGCCTCAGGTTCTTTGCAATCACTTCCTTGACCGCCTGCTTGTTTTCTTTGTTAAACGTGTAGGCGTATCCCTCCACGACCGCGCGCGTGAAGCTCTCCCCGACCTTGGATCGGGCCGAGACAAAATCCCTTTTCGCGGCAAGCACGGTGTTTTGGTAGGGGATCTTGGCCTGATTAAGGTTCAGCAGCGGGGTGTACCCCTTGCCGACCATGATTTTAGTGGCGAGCCGCTGCAACATCGCTCCGTCAAGCCCCTTCTGTTCAAGAGCCGCCATTCGCTCCGGGTCCAGCCCAGTCTGGAGTATTGTAATATTATCGCGCTTGGGATTGAGGCCCAGATGGTCCAGCGCAATCAGGGCGGATGTGTGCGACGATCCGCCGAAACGGGCGGTCCCCAGTCTTTTTCCCCTCAGATCGGCCGCTTTTTTGATGCCTGGTTGGGCGACCAACGTAAAGGGTGAGGTATTGCTGATCCCCAGAAACATAACGATTTTCTCACCCCCGGCGATCAGACTAACGAGCGCGGCCGGGGCGGCTGCCGCAACCTGGATCTCCCCGGCGGCCAGCATCTGGGTCGCGAGCGTGCCCCCGCTCACGAAAATCAACTGGACGTCCAGTCCGTGCTTGTCGAAGATCTTCTTATCTCTGGCCACCCACAACGGCGTATTGTGCGGCGTTGCCGTGGAGACGGCAACTCTAATCCGCGGCCTGGCGGTTTGCGCCTGGGAAGGCCAGGCGATCGCCAGAGCCAAAAAGAAAAACAGGATAGAGACAGGTCTCGATTTCATCAGCATTTTATCACTCCTTTGAACGAGTCCCTGAAGGGATCTCGCATCTTCAGCGGTCGCCCAATGCTAAGCCAAGCCATTTGTGACGTCAACAAAGAGGGATGTCATTATATCCGCCGTCCGATTCGGAATATATCGAATTGTTGGCATAAGTAGTCCTCCTCAGTGCTGGGCGGATTCTATGGAAGCCTCCGGATGCTGTCAAGGCAAGAAGCGATCTTGACTGCCATGATATTGGGTATATAATACCCTAGATGGCGAAAGCCAAATTAGTCCTTCACGAAAAACAGGTTGAAGAAGACGAGTCTGTCATCGAGATCAAGATATGGTCTGTAACTACGGGCTCTCTCCACCCATATGGGGTTAAATACAGCTTGGTATACATCCGTGGAGGGAAAAGAATGTTAGGCTACGACAATGCTCATGGACGTGATCACAGACATTATCGCGGCGAGTCTGAACCATACCGCTTCGCTAATATCCGGACCGTTTTGAGAGATTTTCGAAGAGATTTGGACCGGATAAGACAGGAGGAACAGAGGTGAAAGTCAAAAACATAAAACTTGGAATACGAAGCTTAGACACAGCTTTTGACAAATGGGCGGAAACTTTCGAGAAGGTCCGAAAAGGAAAGAAGGTCGATAAGAGCCGAGGTGTTTACTTTACGAGCCTTGAGGCCTTGCGAAAGGTCCTCACCGAGAAGCGCCTTGAACTGCTCCATGCAATTAAAGAAAAACAACCCGATTCCGTCTATGAACTGTCCAAGATCGTCAAACGCGACATTAAGAACGTCAATGGGGACCTGGAGTTGCTCAGAGACATTGGGTTAGTGAGCATCGCCAAGGCCCGCGAAGGACGGGAGCGAGTAGTCCCTAGGGTCAACTATGACAAGATTCAGTTGGAAATTGGGGTGTAGTTCGATTGAACCCAACCGAAGTATGCAATGTCTTTTTGAGATCTAAGACAAGAGGTTTGGGATCGCCGTAATTCTGTAGAGATTTACAAACTCAGATGCCCTCCCTGTCTAACAATTTAAAAAACTTCGCCTGGTACATGGTTGACACCTTTTAATTTATTTCACTTTTACCATATTAACAACCGTCTATTCGTTAAACCCTTTTTCTCGCCAATACGCCTGCAGTGCGCTCCGCTCTGACAGCAGCGAGCCCAGCAGTCCGGCGATGATCGCCCAGAAAGCCGAGGTAATACCTGCAAGGGTAAATGGCGTAGCTGCCACAATAAAAGCTACGAGAGCCCCAAAGCGAAGCGGGCTATTAAAAGCCCTCTCGAACGCTTCCTGGAGAGACGAAAGAATCGCCAGCCCTGCCAGGACCAACACATAACTATGAGGCAGGATAGCGATAAAAGATGTCACCGGGCTCGCGGCCAATGCCAGGGTCACGGTGAGGGCTGCCGCGAAGAGGCTCCCCACATATCGCCCAGAAGCCGGGCCGGCGTCGGGCGCGGCCAGAATAGCCACTGCCGTCCTCCCCACGATCGCAGGATATCCTCCCAGCATGGCATTCAATATCGAGCTCAAACCCACCAAGACAGTTACCGGCCTAACCGGCACTGGATAACCCTGGACGAGAAGAAAACCGAGCCCCTGGACATTTCCCAAAACCATGGAGAGGACGAGCATGGGGAGGCTGACCGCGATGAAGGCGGAAAGTGAAAAATCGATTTCTGGGATGACAAGTGCGGGAAGCCCCCACGATACGGACGAGGGAGCGATCTGCCTGGTCAGGAAAACAGCGCTCCCGCCGAAGATGATGGCGATCCCCATGGGAGGGACCCGGGGGCTGCCGATGAGTTTGCCTAGCAGGTAGCCAGCGACCGTCGGACCCGCAATCGCGAGCTCCTCTACCGTCTCCTTCACCATGCGGGTGACGTAGCTCAAGACGCTGCCGGCGAACATCCCCATGACAACGGGAAGCGGAATCCAGTCCATGATTCTTCCCCCGATGCCAAGTAGCCCCAGGACAACAATCAGAAAACCTGCCAGGAGATTGGCGCCCACCAGCTCGGAAAAGGTGAACTGACCAGCCAAAGTCCCCAGGTAAATCAGACCCGGAATGGTCCAGGTGATCGGGATGGGCTGGCGGTAGTACGCCGAGAGAACGATGGAAGAAAGAGCCGCGCTGAGCCAGACAATAAATATGGAGCTCGAGGACTGAGCGGGGTCAAGGCCCAACTCAGACGAGACTGCAATCTGCAATGGGACCATGCCAGAGGCGAACCAAACGAACGTGGTCAGCCCAGCCCAAAGGGCCGCGGCGTTGAAGTCGCGAGCAAGAGAATTCACACCGTGATCCCTTTATCTCTTCAACCCCTTAACGTTTTTTCCATCTCGGTACTTTTTCCCGATTCGGGATACCGTCACCCAGGAGAGTCCTGCCACCCAGAGGAAAATTCTTTGGCGGGATGCCGCCCAAAAGGAGATAGACCACATCGCGCTTCGAGTCATTGCCAATAGCCCGATAGACCTGCGGCGAGACCCGCATGATCGTCCCCTCGGGCATCGAATGGCGCCTGCCATCGAGGATAATGCTCCCCGTTCCCTTGAGGGTGATAAAAACCTCCTCCTGTACCCGATGACGGTGGACGTATGCTGCGCCCTCACCGGGCCTGTACCGGACGAAACTGAATCCAACGGCTTTACAGCCCATCGGCCGGGACAAAAACTCTTTTTCCTTAACCTTGCTTAGCGGCAGATAAAACTTCGCATACCTTGCCTTTGCCATAGTGACCTCCTTTTGATTTGATGGCTAATTCGGCCGCCGGTGTAGCTGAACAATGTGTTTCAAAAAAACCCTGTTGACCTTGACCCCCCTGACGGAAGAAAATAGTCTTATGGAGGGGTCAAAAGCAAATTGACTTTATTTTATGTTCTATCGTTATCGCTTTGAATCGGAGGTCTACCCCACGCTCAGCCGCATTCCTCTGCACGTGCGGATGAAGCTCGACCTCACAGGAGTCAAGATTTCCTTGAAGAGCTGGCTCGCCTTCAGCCTGGAAGAGAGGAATGTCCTCTGCCACCTGCCGGTGGAGACGGACGAGGAAAGGAGGGTTTTTTCTTCCTATCTCAATCTTCTCTCGCGCCGGTATTTTGGAGAGGATGCCCCCTTGGGTTCTCCCGTATCCGACCCGCCGTGGGAAGAGCTGGCCCGCATCCCGGACCCCGTGCAGGCGAGGGGTAAAGAAACGAACAAGGCAGTGACCGTAGAGGAGTGGAGTCGATGGGATCTCGGGCAGCGTTACGCCCTGTTCAAGCTATCGATCTCAAAAAACGAGCCCGAGGTATTTTTCGCAGCGCTAAAGGAGTTTCGTGAAGGAAGCGGCAACCCATCTTAGCGGGATCATCCTGGCCGGGGGAAAAAGCTCCCGCTTCGGCAAAGACAAGTCCCGGCTCGAACTTGCCGGGCGAAGGGTACTGGAGAATCTGCTCGAAGTTCTGGGGCAGTTTCCTTTTCAGCGCCTGGCTGTGGTCACCGCCAGGGGAAAAGCGGAAAGTTGGCCTGAAGGAATTGAAATACTCCCCGACGATCAGGAGGGATTGGGACCCATCGGGGGTATCACAACTGCCCTGCGCCATCTTCCAGGCGGTGTCCTGGTTGCCGCATGTGACATGCCCCTGATCTCCGCCCCCCTGGTAGAATGGCTGCTCGATCAATACGACCCTCAGGCCGACGCGGTCATCCCGCGTCACCCCGGTGGGATTGAACCGCTCTTCAGTATCTATGAGAAAAACTTCCTGCCGGCTTTGGAGCAGGCAATCCGGACCGGCCGTTACGCTTTGCATTTTCTTTTCGCGGCAGCCAAGGTTCGTTTTGTAGATGTGCCGGAAAAATTCTCGGCAGCGCGCGAGTTCGCCAATATCAACAGGCCGGAGGATTACGAACGGATTGTGAAACTGATGGAGAGGAAGATAGGGAAGTGACAAGAGCTTGTGGTCGTTCAGGGACCCCTGCCCCTTCGCTTCAGTGCCTCCTCGCCGGGAACTCCCGTTCGGGGACTCACCTCGCGCGCCGAAAGCAATGGGGGCCGCTCGGGAGGCTGCTTCGTCCGCCCAAAGCAATGGGACCGCTCGGGGACCTGGTTCGCTCCCCGAAAGCAATAGTACAGTGGTTAATCCGAACCTTCGCGACCGATGCTTTCGGGTCGCTCGCCAGGCCCCCTCACTTTACGGAGCGACCGAGGGGAGCGCGAGTGAGGCTGCGGACGTAGAGACGAAAAGGTTCGGTTAAAGCACTGCTCCATCGGCCGCAGCCGAGAGCGCGTTCCCCGAGGGAGCTATTGCATCGATCTTGAGAGACGCCTCCGGCGGTAAGCGCGCCTCCGAGTCGATGTTGGCTTACGCGTGGGCGGGCCTTTTTCAATCTGATGGAAGATGATCGCGACAAACGATACATGCGCCTGGCGTTGCGCCTGGCACTCAAGGGGGCCGGGAGAACGAGCCCGAATCCGATGGTCGGGGCGGTGCTGGTACGGGGTGGAAGCCTCGTCGCTACCGGCTACCACCGGCGCGCCGGAAGCGACCATGCCGAGATCGTCGCCCTCAAGCGGGCCGGTGAACGGGCCCGCGGAGCCACCTTATATCTCAACCTGGAGCCTTGCGACCATCAGGGAAGAACCCCGCCCTGCACCGCCGCGTTGATCCGGGCCGGGGTGAAGAAGGTCGTTGTCGGGATGGTGGACCCCAATCCGCTCGTTTCGGGCGGAGGGATCCGCAGGCTGAGACGAGCTGGAGTTCAGCTCCGTGTCGGGTTGCTTGAAGCGGAGTGCCGGCGGCTGAACGAGGCCTTCCGAAAATACATCACACGCCGCATCCCCTTTGTCATCTTAAAACTCGCTGCCTCTCTCGACGGTAGAATTGCCACCTCCACCGGTGAGTCCCGATGGGTTACAGGAAGCGGCGCGCGTCAATATGTCCATCGCCTGCGCGATCAGGTGGACGCAGTTATTGTCGGGGCGGGAACGGTCCTTGCCGACGACCCCAGGCTTACCTGCCGCATCCCTGAAGGCAGTGACCCGTTGAGAGTCGTTCTTGATGGACGTTTGCGCATCCCGCTAAAAGCCCATCTATTGCATCAGCGCGAAGCTGAAAAGACCATTGTAGTTACCGGTTCTGGGGCGCCGGCGAGAAAGGTAAAGGCGATCCGGGACTACGGAGTGAGGGTCTGGAGATTTCCCCTGCGCCGAGGCCGGATCCCTTTTGCCCCGGTTTTGAAAAAGTTGGGGAAGATGGAAATGCTCAGCGTCATGATTGAAGGCGGGGCGACCACGGCCGGCTGGGCGTTAAAGGAGAGAGTCGTTGATAAGGTTTTAATCTTCTACGCCCCTAAGATCATTGGGGGCGAGGGGATACCCATGATCGGCGCCCTTGGGATAAAAAAGATGAGCCGCTGCAAGAGAATCAGGGATATGGCGGTCAAAAGGTTGGGAGAAGATTTTCTGGTCTCGGGATATCTTAAGTAGCCTTACTTGTCTTTCCCGGTTCCGCTCCTAGCTCTTCTAAAGACCCTCTGCATAACTTCTCCCCGCTTCTGTCGCAATTCGTTCGTGAGTTTATTTTGGCTCCCGGATAACTAGTCATTGTTGTGA
>Ga0209002_10003722_pt1 | contig 12108 bp, 10 predicted proteins | sample Rifsed16ft2_FD_184010 | JGI IMG/M metagenome (GOLD analysis project Ga0209002, IMG submission 184010) | Soil microbial communities from Rifle, Colorado, USA - sediment 16ft 2 (version 2) | ecosystem: Environmental > Terrestrial > Deep subsurface > Rock core/Sediment | place: Rifle, Colorado...
TCCTCCGATATGGTAATTGTTAATCACTGTCATTGCGGGGGTGTTCTTCCCGACACTTGCACCCGCTCTCCGAGCGTGCGTTCGGTGCAGTGCAGGTGAGCAATCCCTGCCTTGCAATGGGAGACTGCTTCCCTTCGACAGGCTCAGGGCAGGCTGTTCCTCGCAATGACATACCTGCGCGGCTTCTCAGCTCAAATTTTTCCATACTGCGGTCAGCGCTTTTGCAGATAAATTCCTTACCATCTGTTTGCGATATCTGGCACTGCCGCGCACATCGTCAATCGGCGAGCAGGCCTCAGCAGACAAACGTGCGGCTTCGTGCAAAGATTCCGGTGTGATGGAATGGTTTGCCAGGTATGTTTCGGCCTCTGCTGGTATGAGGGGCACAGGGGCAACAGAAGCAAGGGCGAGACGGAAGCGATAGCCTGATCGACAACTGGAGTCCGGTTGACCCAGCGCTGTCACACCGACAATGGCCAGGTCGCTCAGTTGATTTCGTCCCAGTTTGAGATACGTCCCGGCACATCCCTTTGGCGGGATGGGGAAGCGGATCGCCGTCACGATGTCACCGGGCTTCAACGTGGTCTTGCCGGGGCCGAGGAAAAATGATCCCAGTGGTTCCTGACGCGGGCCATTGACCCCGTGGATGTTCAGCACTCCATCCAACGCCAGGCATGCCCCAATGGTATCCCCGGCGGGGGAAGCGTTGCAGATGTTGCCGACAATGGTAGCGCGGGTACGCAGTGGATAGCTGGCAACTGAGCGGCAGGCCTCCGCCAGCAAGGGGTAATGCGCCTGCACTTCAGGAGACGAAATTACCCGATTCATATTGACTGCGGCGCCGAGGGTCAGGCCTGATTGCGGGTCAAAGCGCAGATCGTTCGTGCCATTCAGGTTTTTCACATCCACCAGGAATTTGGGTGTTAAGAATCCATCCCGCATACGAACAAAAACATCCGTTCCTCCCAGGAACGGACGCGCCTCAGCAGGATAGCGGGAAAGGAATTCACTGGCTTCAACCAGTGTCTGAGGCAGGATATATTCAAATTCGGGAAGTGTCGGATGTGTGTTTATGGTCATAATGGTTTCCTTATCACTCTTTTTCATAGGGTAGCCCAAGCGCTTCAGGCTTGGCGGCCCCCCACCTGGAACTAAACCACTTCGTTGACATGAGCACCAAAACAATAATGGTCATGGCAAAAGGAACAGTCCTCCAGATATACCTGGACAGAACACCAGGAAGCACTAATTCAGGGTTGAGCGAGAGTTGCCACAAGGTACCAAAAAGAATGGAACCGCCAAGCAGAATAAATGAATTCCACATGGAGAAAAAGACCAGAGCAAGCGCAAGAAAACCCCAACCCATAAGGAAGTTAATGCTCCAGACCGGATTGTAATTCAGAGAGTAGATCGCTCCTGCAAGCCCCATGAGCATCCCACTGGTTATGACGCTTAGATAACGAGTCCTGTTGACATTTATCCCTGAAACTTCCGCCACCGATGGATTCTCTCCCACCGATCTCATCTTCAACCCCAAACTCGTCTTGGAAAATACCCACCATGTAACGATAATAAGTGCAACTCCGACAAAAAAGAATGGAGAAAGACCAAAGAAATCGGTAATCCTATCCATTCCTAAGGGTCCAGTGTAGGGGTAACCGATGTAGGCGGTCAGGCCGAAACCGAGGATCCAGATACCCATCCCATTCACAACCTGGTTCCCCCCCAGCGTTATCGTAAAGAATCCGTAGAGAAGGGCTATCAGGCCTCCAATGGTAATCGCCGCCAGGAAGCCAAGCAAATAACTCCCGGTGGTCTTAGCCACGATGAAACCCAGGGTGGCGCCGAACAGCATCACACCTTCAATTCCAACGTTCAGGATTCCTGCGCGCTGTTCGATAAGTTCGCCCAGAGCAGCAATCGTAAAAATCGTCGATGCATTTAGACTTCTTGCAAAGAAATCCCACATTCTACACCTCCTTATCTATTTTCTTCCAGACGATCTTATACCGATAGAAGAATTGAAAAAAGACCAGGGTAATCATTAGAACTCCAAGCAGGGCATAATCGATACCAAAGCCTAATTTGAGTTTTCCCTGGACATACCTGCCACCATTGGTCAAACCCCCAAAGAGCAGTGCGATAGGAATTGCTGCCAACGGGTTTTGCTGGGAAATCAGCCCACAGATGATCCCATAGAAGGATAGATCGCCATAATTTCCATAATTCTGGGTAATTTTATAAACGCCGGGGACCGCGGCGAAATTATGATATCCTGCCAAACCGGCAATCAGTCCTCCGATGATGAACACCAGGAGCGGTATTTTAAATGAACTTATGCCGGCATATCTGGCCGCGGTTGGGCTAAGGCCAAATGTCTTGATCTGATAACCGATTTTAAACCTGGTAAAAATAAAGTAAAGAAATGCGGCCAATCCAAGGGCGATCAGGACCGTGAACGGCCCCCCAAAAATCTGGGGCGCAAAAATAGACTCAGGAAGCTTATATCCCTCCCCTTCCCCACCCCCACCCATGAAGGGACCCCCATCCTTGATCATATAAGCCACCAACCAGAACGTTATGGAATTTAGCATCATGGTCACGACAATCTCGTTGGTATTGAAGCTGCCTTTTAAAAAGCCTGGAATGGCTCCAATCAAGGCACCGCCCAGCATCGCCCCGACCATCATTAACGGGATAACAATTCCCGGCGAAAGAGTCAAGTTTGGTGATTCTTTCGCGCCGACGGCAAACGCGACTGCAAAAGCGCCTAATGCTCCAGCGTAAAGTTGCCCTGCCATCCCAATGTTCCAAAGTCCAGCTTTCATGGGGACGATAAATGCACAAGTACACAGCAAGATGAAAATAGACCTATTGATCGTCAATGGCAAACCAAACTTGTTTGTAAAAGCAAAGGAAAAGATCTCCTTGTATCCGATCAGCGGATTGACTTTGGCCTGGAGAAATATGAAACTGACCAGTACCAGGGCAATCAGGATTGCCAGGATCGAGATCGCTGCCGCCTCCCAACCGGTAACCTTCAGTTTTTTTTCGAGTTTCACTTCATAACTGCCAAGTTTCATATCCCTGCCACCCTGTGCTTCAAGCCTGCCATCATCGCACCGATGTCTTCTCTGCTGGCCTGATCAACTGGAATGATGCCCATAAATTCACCTTCATATATCGGTGCCACCCGATCGCTCAACGATAGTACCTCGTCGAGGTCTTCAGAGATGAGAAGAATTCCAGCCCCTTCTTTCTTCGCCTCCAGGAGCTTGTTTTGAACAAATTCAGTCGCCCCTACATCAAGTCCCTGGGTAGGCAAATTAGCAATGATGAGCCGCGGTTTGCGGGTAAATACGCGCGCCAGGATGACTTTCTGGAGATTACCTCCGGATAAGCTTTTCGCAGCTGTGTCTGGACCTGGAACTGCAACACCGTACTCGGAGATGATTTCCTCGGTAAGTTTCCGTATTTTCTTGTAGTCCAGGATTCCCCACCTGGAGAATTCATCATCAAAGTAATAGTTCATGAGGACATTATCCACAAGAGAATAATCACTGATCGAACCCACATTTACCCGTTCGGAGGGGATGTATCCCATGCCTTTCAGCCATTTATCCAAACTGGAAGAATGCGTAACATCGATTCCTTCAAGAAGTACCTTACCCCTCAGTACCTTTCTAAGTCCAGCCAGGACCTCAGCTAAAACCTGTTGCCCATTTCCGGAGACCCCGGCAATTCCGAAGATTTCACCTTCATGCACAGAAAATGAAATATCTTTCAAAGCCTGGAAGCCTTTGTCGTTGATGGCGGAGAGATTTTCGACCTGTAGAATTGGTTTTCCCCTGTCCACCTCGACTCGCTCCAGCCTGAAAACGACTTCTCTCCCCACCATCTCCATGGCGAGGCTGTTCTCAGTTGCATCTTTTGTCTGAAGGCGACCTGTAACTTTTCCACGCCTGAGAACCGTTACCCTGTTGCTAACGGTTAACACGATGGGAAGTTTATGTGTGATGAAAGGGACCAGGGCGAGATCATCTCCGGTCATGATTTTGATCGATGCCAGGAGTTTCTGTATCTCGGGAGGCGCAAGAGCAGAAGTTGGCTCATCCAGGATGAGTATTTTGGCGCCACGATACAGGGCTTTCAGAATCTCCACAACCTGTTTTTCCCCTTCCGAAAGCTGCCAGACTTTCGCCTTAAGATCAAGATTGAAACCGTATTTATCGCAGAGCCCGGTAATTTCTTCTGCGGTAGTCTTCAAGTCCAGTATATTTCCTGCCCTTGGGTGCCCGAGGATGATGTTTTCGAGCACCGAATGGGCGGGAATCAATTTTCGATCTTGGTGAACCATCCCTATCCCAAGGTGAATGGCATCCAGAGGGGTTTTGAAGTTAACCTTCTCGCCAAAAACGAAAATCTCACCTTCGTCGGGTTGTACCAGCCCGAACAGGATCTTCATTAACGTGGTTTTTCCGGCGCCATTCTCGCCGAGGATGGCGTGAATCTCCCCCGCTTTTATCTCGAAATCGATATGGTCATTGGCTACCACGCCTGGGTATCTCTTGGTGATGCCCCTCGCCTCCAGGACCGTATCACCGTGTTTTGTTTCTTTCATGGGCAAAGGATCAACCCGTTTTCTTTCCTGGTTTGTCATCAATTGACTCCACTGAAAAAGGTGTTTGCCTAAAACCTGGTGGGAGAAACTTGGTTGGTTCTCGAAACTATTATCATAGGAGCAATCGTTTGGAATGAGGCTCCCTCCTGCGAGGTTTTGCCCACGAGGATGAGAGCCTCATTTAGTGACTGTCGAACATCGACACGAACGATGTAGACTTTCTTACTTAAGAATGGTAGTTCCTTGCAGGTCAAAGTTGAACTGGGAGAGCAAAAACTCAACGGTTGGAACCACACCAGCTGCCTTGACCTCTGTACCCGCCGCAGGAATAGGTAAGCCTGTCAATTCCAAACCGGTTCCGTTGCTCACAAATGCATGTTCAGTGAACGGATCCCATGTACCAGCCATCATCTGTTCTCTTCTCTGGGTAACCAGTTCAATGATCGAGTCTGGAATCAATGGAAGGGCTTTCGGGCTGATGGCTTCAATACCGACCTTGCCGTCGTTCATGAGGTCAACAGTTGGTTCGACTGTGCCATCGGCCAGTGTCATTGTAGATTCCATACCCGGAAAGAGCACAGTTTCAGGATTCGCATTACCAGCCATAAAATCCAGAACCATCTGTTCGTAGATAACTTCCCAACGAGTGTCGAACGATACGGCTACGGTATTCGTGTCTGACCAGCCGTATTCTCCTACGGTGTCCATATCCTTCCCCACGAACCAAACACCCTTGGCTACGGCAACATCCAGAGTCGAGCCTGAGTCAGTCTGCTGGGTCAGGACATCAACCTTGTACGTGTCCACCAGGGTCTCTGCGATGGATTGTTCTTCCGCGGGGAGATACCAGTCGCCAGCGTACTTGACATGCACCGTGACTTCCTTGTTTAAGAGTGCTGCTGCATCCTGCACGCCAAGGATAAAGCCAGCCGTCCGTCGGATCACCTGAACATTCGGGAAGGCCGATACGATGCCGATATTTCCTGTTTGGGTCAAAGCCCCGGCGATGAGCCCTTCCAGGTACAAAGCCTGATATTGCCTGGGGAAGAATCGAATGAAATTCTGCTTGGTGGTAAGATCGCTGGCAATAACGGATCCAAAATAAACGTTCGGATAGGTATCCGCGATATCCACCAAGGGCAGTCCCATAAACTCGGCATTGCCGACGACGATGTTAGCCCCATCTGCGATCATCTCTTCGGCGAAGGGAACTGATTGATCGGGTGCAACATTCTCTCTGAAGACATATGTGACGTTTGGATATTTTTCAGCGATTCGTTTTCCCGCGCGATCCTGGGCTCCAGACCAGGTTGTCCCTTCGATGACACTGAAATGTTCAATCGCCAAAGTAATCTTCTGCTCTTCCACCGCTGTTGGCTGCTCTTCCACTGCTGTTGGCTGCTCGACTACAGGCGTTGGCTGTTCAGCCACAGGCGTTGGCGGCTCAACCACAGGCGTCGCGGCGGGTGCACAGGACGCTAACACCATACTGGCTATTACGAGCATAGCCACGAGAACAAGATACTTCTTTTGGTTCATTACTTCCTCCTTCACGATTTTCTGGAATTGGATGTTTGGGTAGAAAAGTCTTATTGGTTGGCAGGCATCCTCCTTTCATTTTATCTTATCTATTGGCATTTCTCACAAGCATAACCATAAACTGTCTGAATTTCCACATCTCTGCAATTGCCTTAATGCCATCCTGACGTACCTTAAATATTATAAGACTATTAATAATTATGTCAATCAAAAAGGATGCAGTTATTGACTGAGACTCAAAGACAATTTTCTGAGATTAATTTTTGGTACGCCGCGTTTGCAGGATTTCGTTCAGTTTGTCAAGTCCTTGTCTAGTCATGCCTTTACTTACCGTATCGAACAGACGTTGCCCTACGCTGGCAACTTTCCCGCCAATTTGCACTTCGCCGGTATATTTCATCAGGGTCTTACCCTCGCCTTGATCGATCATATCAATATTTCCAATGCCCTTCAGAAAACCGACTTTTCCCTTACCTTCAACGGTCAGGGTACAACTTACAGGTGGCACTTCGTTGGTAACAAAAAGCTGGCCTGAAAAGGTTCCAGAAATCGGTCCAATGCGGACCTTTATCTCTCCTGCGTACTCGTTATCGCTCATTTTTTGCACACTTTGGGTGCCAGGCAGACAAGTAGCCAGCACTTCGGGGTCTCGCACCAACTCCCAGAGATCTTCCCGCGGACCGTCAAAAGTGTACTCACCTTCGATTTTCATCGTGACTTCTCCTCATTTAGAAATTCAAATAGGCGGTTCGGGCTGAGAGGCATTTCAAGGATTTCAAGTTCGTGGTCATACAATGCATTTTCAATAGCTTGGGCGAAAAGGGCAGGAACCGGAATCGTTCCGGCTTCACCCACCCCTTTGGTGCCTAATTCGTTCAAGGAGGAGCGTGTTTCGATATGACCAACTTCTATTCGCGGCATCTCGGTTGCGGAGGGAATCAGATAATCAGCAAATGAAGCGTTGAGCAATTGTCCATTCTCATCAAAGTGGAGTTGTTCATAATAGGCATTGCCGATCCCCATGGAGACTCCTCCATGAATCTGTCCCTCCAGGATCAGTGGATTGAGAACCGTGCCACAGTCTTCAACAGTGACGTAGCGCTTGATCTTTATCATCATGGTTTCAGGGTCCACCTCAAGGATCATGGCATGGGTTCCAAAAGCCGTAGCGCCATAATTTGGGCCAAAATAGGCAGTGGCTTCCAAGCCTGGTTCTGTGCCCGGTTCGACCGCCCCCCGCAAGGGATTTGCCAGCAGTGCCAGTTCACCCAGACTGATGGATTTGTGGGGAATATCAGCAACCCGAACTAGACCATCGTCAAGTTCCAATTCATCAATGGGTGTTTCCAAAACTTTACTAGCCAATTCCAGAATCTTTTTGCGCACGATTGATGAAGCCGCGTGGATGGCGTTGCCTGCGACCACTGCACCGCGGCTGGCAAACGTGCCAGTTCCCCAATGGAATTCAGTGGTATCGCCTGTCACAATGCGCACATCTTTCACTGCCACCCCTACTTGTTCAGCGACAATTTGTGCAAAGGCAGTAAAGTGTCCCTGGCCTTGAGTGCCAATACCCGTTGCCACACTAATCTTGCCACTTGCCTCGACCGTTACACGCGCGCCTTCATAGGGGCCAACGCCTGTCGACTCGATAAAGGGAGCGATACCGATGCCCACATATTTCCCTTCACTACGAAGCCGAGGCTGTTCTTCTTTGACAAATTCCTCATAGCCTATCATTTCCAGCGCCTTCTCCATCACCGGCAGGTAATTTCCACTATCCAGGATGAGAGGCGCAAAGGCCTGATCAATAATCTTATGCTCATAAGGAAAAGCATCCGGAGGAATAAAATTGCGCTTGCGGATTTCGATCCGATCAATACCCAACTCTCTGGAAGCGATATCCAATAGACGTTCTATGATGAATATACCTTGAGGCCGCCCGGCTCCTCGAACAGGAGTGACAAGGGTCTTGTTGGTGAAAACCACGCTAACTTCTGTTGTGAAATTCTTAATATCGTACCCACCCATCGCGTGGCACTGGGTATTGAGAGGGATCGTCAGGCCATAAGGGTCATACGCGCCGGTATCATGCAGGAACACATCCTTCAAGCCCAAAATATACCCATCACTGCTCAGGGCTATTTCGACATCGTGGATCTGACCGCGTTCCTGGGTGGTGGCATAAAAGTTTTCCCGACGGTCTTCGATCCACTTGATCGGGCGACTCAGTTTCTTCGACACCCAGGGGATCACCATCTCTTCGGCATAGAACATCATCATCTTGGGGCCAAACCCACCGCCGATGAAGGGAGCGATCACTCTCACCTGGTGTTCAGACAAACCCAACCTGGCCGCGGTCCCATTGCGAATAGGAATCGGAGCCTGGGTTGTATCCCATATAGTTAGATGCTGACTCTTCGCATCCCAGTTTGCAACAATGCCGCGATTCTCCATTGCAGCAGCCGCGCCGCGGCCAATGACTATTCTTCTCTTGATAACCAGGTCAGCCTTTTGTCGGGCTGTTTCATAGTCACCTTTCTTTTGAAGAAGATGGGCAGCCAGATTCGATTCCAGATCATCGTGCACCAAGGGACTGCCCGCCTCCAGACCTCTTTCCAAATCAACCACGGCCTCCAACGGTTCGAGTTCAACCAAAATATCGTCGACAGCATCCTCCGCAATGTAGCGGCTCTCGGCGATGACTACTGCAATGGCCTCGCCAGTATGCCGAATTTTGTCTTTGACGAGGGGAACTTGTCGGCGCGAATTGAAAATAACATCTTTTGCGGTTGGGGGAGGAGAAACCAAAGGAGGACCCGGCTGCCAATCGTCGCCCATATCTTCCGCCGTGAAGACGGCCACGACTCCCGGTCGTTGGCAAGCCTTGGACACATCGATGCTTAGCAGGCGGGCATGGGCATAATCGCTGCGCAGAAAAGCCGCATGGAGCATACCGGGGATTTCCACATCATCCACAAATTGGGCCTGCCCGGTCAGCAGTTGTGGATCTTCGTTTCGTACAATGCGTTTTCCGATGAACTTCTTGGTCACAGATCTACTCCTGTGTTTACAACACGATAATGGATAAGATATTTGAAACAACCGTCCCGAAGGTTTAAAAAACGGCCAAAGCCTCTCCATTCAACCTTCGGGACGTTCTTCTCTCAAATTGTTCACGTTCTCATCTTTTCGGCGGCCAATATGACGGCGTCGACGATGTGTTGGTAACCCGTACAACGGCAGAGATTTCCGGAGATTGCTTCGCGAATTTCATCCTCGCTTGGATCGGGATTCTGCTCCAAGAACGACTTGACTGTGGTCAAGATACCCGGCGTGCAAAATCCGCATTGCAGTCCGTGAGCCTCCTGGAAGGCTTCCTGAATCGGGTGCAGGTTATCAATTGTCCCCAATCCTTCGACAGTGGTGATTGCGTGCCCATGAGTCTGAATAGCAAATATCAGACATGAGCGGATGGGGTTCCCGTCCAATAAGACTGTACAGGCTCCGCAAACGCCATGTTCGCAACCAACATGTGTGCCGGTCAGACCAAGATCGTGGCGCAGGAAGTCGCTCAGCAGGGTGCGCGGTTCGACAGCATGTTCATAGCGGGCGCCGTTGACAGTGACACCAAGATCGAATAAGGTTTGCATGGTTGTCTCCATTGTTGCCATGTTATTTATTATCCGCGGCGCGCTTAAAAGCCTGCTCGAGCGCGCGCCGGGATAAGACATTCGCAAGGTGGCGGCGGAATTCCGCCGTGGCGTGAATGTCACTGCTGGGATCGATATCTTCAGAAGCGGCGACCTCAGCCGCGGCATGAATCACTTCCATCGTGGGCGCCTGCCCCTTGAGTAATTCAACCGCTTTATGAGCAACCATTGGAACATCACCGGCACTCAAGAATACCATCTGAGCCTGCTGGCACAGGTTATTCTCATCCAGGGAAACGACAACTGCTGCGCCGACCAGGGCGAAATCGTGAGGCCGCCGGGCAACTTCCATTAATGACCATCCAGATCGTACCGGCATGGAAGGCAACGCCGCCTCCACCAATAATTCATCCGGTTCCAGGACCGTTGTAAATAGCCCGACAAAAAATTCATTTGCTGGAACCCAACGTTCACCGTTTTGGTTGCGTAAACGGAAACGCCCGTTCAAGGCTACGCTTAGAGATACGAGTTCAGCGGATGGGTCTGCGTGGGATACGCTGCCGCCAAAAGTGCCGCGGCTGCGGATTTGAGAATAGGCAATGTTGGGCATGGTTTCGTGAAGCAGGGGCGCCCGCTCTGCAACCAGGGGATCAATCTCCACCTGATGATGGCGGGTCATAGCCCCTAAACGCAAACCGCCATTCTCATCCGGACGAATGTAGGAAAGTTCGGGAATATTGTTCAGGTCAACCAGAACGGAAGGTTGAACCAAACGGAAATTCATCATGGGGATCAGGCTTTGCCCACCGGCTAAAACTTTGGCATCGTAGCCATGCTCTGCCAGATGGGATAAGGCTTCTTCTACGGTTGTGGGTGCATAATATTCAAACGGCGCTGGCTTCATGGAATTTCAGCTCCTAAATAATTTGGTGATGCATAATGATTCGATTTCGTTAAGGTTATTCCTGGTCATTTCCACAGCCTTATTACAACATATCTATTGATTTGAAGGCAGGCGTTCAGACCATAGCGGCGATGGGGTGCTTTTGCCGCCTGTCCATAACTGGTAGGTGATTTGCATATGACCCAGGTGGAGGGAAGTGTGATCGATTACGTGCAAAATACACCAGCGCACCGGGACCGTGCGGTCTTTTACCTGGCGTGTGCCATTCAATTCAGATTCATTCAGGATGGAAAACACATCTCTCGTTTCAAGCGCGGTCTTCTCAAGCAGTTGGATAATCTCCTTTGCAGAAGCCGCGATGGTAACAAATTCAGCATCCCGGTCGCGCGTCTCGGGCCGACCACCAACCACTTCAGCGATCCAGAAATGCTCCGCACCTGCGAGGTGGGCGGTCAAAACAGCCAGCGAATTGGTGACATGATCATCTTCGCCTTCGATGGGTCGCCAGTTCAGGGCTTCCGATGGCAATTCAGCGATCAGGCTGGAAACCTGATTGCGCAGGTCGTCGAGTCGATTAAGATAATTATCCAATTCCGAGATCATTTTTTTATTCGTTTGACAAACTCTGCAAAAGATGTGGGGTGCCGTCGGAGCAAACAACTCAAGGCATTCGAGTTGCCCATAAATCCATAACTTTCATAATAACAGAACATTTTGATCAAGGTCAATACTTGATAGTCACCCATGCCGGAGGCTCTGGCTCCTCGTTCCCATGCGTCACGAGGCACAACTTCAGCAGTTACCGGTCGGCCCAGTTGCTCGTTGAGTGCCTCAACGATCTCAATTTGGGACATCGCTGGTGTGCCGACCAACTCGATGGTTGCGCCAGTGTGTCCAGGTTCGGTGAGAACAATGGCGGCCGCTTGAGCAACATCTTCCAAATCAACCAGGCTCAATCGAGTTTCCAATGAGTATGGTACCGGGTATATGCCATTCTCGAGGATTTGATTCCAAAAAGCCAAAATATTCTGCATGTAGACTGCCGGCTGCAGGATGGTAAAGGACAAACCTGATTCAAGGAGTAGTTCCTCGACGCGCAATTTCTGCCAGTGATGCGGCATGGCCTCGATCTGCGGGTGTAGCACCGAATGGAAGACAAAGCGGTCGACTTCTGCGGATTGGGCTGCGGCAATGATGATCCTACCCATGGACACCTCGTCAGGGCTGACATTGGGAGCAATATGGTAAATTGCCCGAACCCCTTGAACAGCCTGGAGCACGTTGGCGTTATCATGCAGGTCTCCAACGAGCACATCATCAACACCGGGCACTTTGAGCGGGGAAACCTGATCAATCCGGTGTACCAACGCCCGGACAGTTTCACGGCTTTT
>Ga0209002_10003729_pt1 | contig 12097 bp, 5 predicted proteins | sample Rifsed16ft2_FD_184010 | JGI IMG/M metagenome (GOLD analysis project Ga0209002, IMG submission 184010) | Soil microbial communities from Rifle, Colorado, USA - sediment 16ft 2 (version 2) | ecosystem: Environmental > Terrestrial > Deep subsurface > Rock core/Sediment | place: Rifle, Colorado...
GTTGGCGTGGATCGTGATGTTCATGTGCGAGTAGCCCTCGGAGAAGTATAGCACTTCGTCGTCCGGATCGAGGAAGTAGTCGTCCAGGTCAAAGACCCCGCGACGTAGCTCGCCCTCCCGCAGGACGATGTCAGGGAGCAGTTGCGAAACGACAGGCGGATTGTCTTCGGTGACTTTCACGGCGACGACCCTCGCCGTGGAAGCGCGACCGTCGCTCACCGCGAGGGTCACGAAGACCCACTGGTCCAAGTAGGACTCGGGGTAACGGAAGGAGACATTCAGACCTGAGACCGCCGCGCCGACCGAGTCGTCGCTCGAGAGCCGCAAGGAGGCTGACGGATCATCGACGTCGGAGATGTAGGGTCCGAAATCGAACGTGTACGTGGAGTTGTAGCGGACGACGAACGTGGGTGGCGGATTGAATGCAGGCGGGTCGTTCACCGGGGTGATGTTGATCCACGCACGCTGCATTGCGAAGTTCCCCTGCGGATCGGAGAGCCAGTACGTCACCTCCATGCCCCCCCAAGCGTTCGCCTGCGCGTAGAATGTCAGGATGTGATTCCCCGGCGTGTTCCGTCCGGTAACGGCGACGACCGACGGGTCGTAGCCACTCACGTTCCACCGAAGTTCGTTCACGGGGGTGTCGTCGTCCGCCGCGAAGCCCGCGAGGTTGATCGACCAAGGCGGCGTGTCCTCGACCCGGGCGATGTCGGGGATCACACCCGTGATCCGCGGCACGGGGTCCGCAGAAGGGACCGTATACGTGATTGTCAGGCGTGGCCTGCGGGACGGGTCCGCCGCGTCGGAGCTCGCATACGCGTGGATTGTCCCCGCCGCTTCGTCCGCAGCGGTCACGAACAATCCGACGTTGGGGAAGGTTCCGGCGTGCCAGTCACGGACCATCGACGTGACGTTCCACGAGACCCATCCCGCGCTTCCCGCGGCAGTCGATTCGGGTGCCCCGAAGTCGCCGCCCGCGTTCGCCCATACCACGTTCCCATCACGGTAGTTCCACGAGGCTCCCGCGGCGGGATACGTCGTAGCCATGCCAAGGGACGCCGCCAAGAAGGGAGCGCCGTCCGGTGAGTTCCCATCCCACGCCGTGTGGGTGTGATTCCAATTGTATCCCCAGGTTCGCCAGTCCCGGGCTAGGCCGCCGGTCGCGAACGCCTCGATCCCGTTCGCCGTGGGGACGATGACCTCGAGCGTGCCGTCCGCGTCGAGGTCAACAACCGCGGGCGTCGTCATGTGGAACTGGGAAAGGGTGCGGAGGCCGGGATCGTTCTGTGTCGTGTTCCAGCGGTGCAGCAGGCTTCCCGTTCGGTTCACGACGAAGATGGCGCTCGCCCCAACACGCCCTTCTTCCACGAAGATGATCTCGGGAACACCATCGTTCGTCACGTCCACAACGGCCGGATACAAAGGTTGGAAGGAGCCGCTCGCATACTCCCAAAGCCTCTGGCCATCTGTCCCTCGGAGGGCGTAGAGCTCGCCCGTCTCGATGCCGATCAAGACCTCCCGGATTCCGTCCCCATCCAAGTCGGCGAGGGTCAACCCGCCTTCCCGCCAGGACGCCACCGGAAGCCCCACGCTCCAGCGGAGGGCCCCGTCCGTCGTGCGCAACGCAAACACGGTCCCCGTCGTCTGGTCGTCGGCGGTCACCGCCTCGCGGACGCCGTCGTTGTCAAGATCTCCCAGGGCCACCGAGATCTCCGGGAATTGGGTCGTGAGATCGGCATTTGCCCACAAGTCCGTCGTGCCCCGACGATGATACGCGTGGACGAGCCGGTCATCGCTTGCGAAGAAGATCTCCGCGCGACCGTCTGCGTCGACGTCAGCGAGGCTGGGGGAATACACCCAATCCGATGCAGGATAGGTCCACAGGTTGGTCCCGTCCGTCCCGTTCAGAGCTTCCACGGTCCTGCTGCGGCCGCCGAAGAGGACGTCGAGGACGCCGTTGTCGTCCACGTCCAGCAAGACCGGCGTCGAGTACGAGATCTGGGACAAGGCATACGGGCGTGTCCACACGACGCTGCCGGTCCGGGAGAGCCGGGCGATGCTTGGGTCGTTCGTCACGACCACGATGTCCAACGCCCCGTCCCCGTCGATGTCGGCGATCTGAGGGCTGTACGGAACGGACCGGCTCGACGCGACCTGCGTCCTCCACTTGAGTCGGAGGGTCTCGTTCAGCGCGTAGACGAATCCGTCCTCGCCGCCAAACACGACGTCGAGACGTCCGTCGTCATCGATGTCGGCGATGCTCACGCTAGACGCTCCAGCTCCAGTGGGTCCGTACGTCCAGATGGGGGTCGGGCCCCATACGTTCGTCCGGTATGCCGGAATCGACGAGCCGTTCGCGCTGTACGTGACGTAGAAGGTCTTCACTTCGTATGGCACGACGGTGGCCCCGAAGGTAACCCACGCGCTCGTGACCTGGGAACCCGCATACGTATAACGGGAGACCTGGGACGGGACCGCCGCGATTCCGTCCCAGACGTAGAGATCTCGCGCGGGTTCGCCAATCGCATTGGGGGCGAAGGGGATGAGGACTTCGACCGGCTCCCGGATCCGCGACACGCCTGCGGTCTCCGTCACGATGACGGGGATTCGTGTCCACGATTGTCCCCCGCCGCCTTCGATCCAGGGCGCGGTCGCCCGGCGTACGTCGACGACATCCGAGCCCCCCGAGGATGCGAACAGCTCCAGGGTCGCATTGACGACGGTCGCGCTCGCGGGCAAGCCCGAAAGCTCGAACCGGAGGAGAGATCGCGCGACGCTGCCGTTCGCCGCATCGAGTCCCACGAGGATCGACTCGTTGATCCCGTAGTTCCAGTCCGGCGTCGCGCTCACGACGAACGTGTCATTGCCCCCAGGCGCGTCCGGCTGGAGGACGAGCACGGCGAGCGGGCTCGCGGCCGGCGCCGGCAGATCGCCCGTAGCGAATCCGAGCGGGAGGGCGGCGGCTGCGGCGGCGAGGGCGACGAAGACCGCTAGGGCGCGGGACGGGGGAGCGCCGCGGCTCATGGACAACGGAGACCTCGGCAATGCGTGGCGGTTCGCTCGGGAAAAGTGTTTGTCGGCGGTTATCGACCATGATTCGTTTGGACGCCGCGGTTTCTCCGTGGCTTCGGACGCACCTCTTCCGTTCTCAGTCCCGATAAAGCTCCTCCGAGGTGAGGAGTGGAGACGCAGGACACGCGTCGACGGAGGCCGTCCGGACGCGCGGTCCGGTCGATGGGCCGCCCGAAGGGCCTGCCATGTGTCCCCGGGATCATTCCGTGTGCTCTTGGTGCGGCGCCTGTCCCGATCCGCCCGGGTACACCTGGACGGTCTTGATGTTCACCATCTCGAGCAGGCCGTAGCGGCTCAGCTCCCGGCCGATCCCGCTGTGCTTCACGCCGCCGAAGGGCATCCGGGGATCCGACTTCACCGCGCCGTTCACAAAGACGAGGCCGGAGTCGATCTCCCTCACGAGTGAGTCCACGCCCGCCAAGTCGCGCGTCCAGAGGCTCGCCCCCAGCCCGAACTCCGAATCGTTCGCCTCGCGGATCGCCGTCTCGAGGTCCGGGACCGTAACGACGGGCGCGACCGGACCGAACGTCTCCTCCCGCAGGACCCGCATGGACCGTGTGACGCCGCTCAGCAGGGTGGGCTCGAAGTACCAGCCCGGACCTCGTATTCGCTTGCCGCCGAGCTCGAGGCGCGCCCCGCGGCGGATCGCGTCCTTCACCTGCCCCTCGATTTCCTCCCGCTGGGTACGGCTGAAGAGGGGCCCGACGTCCGTCGCCGGGTCGAGGGGATCTCCCACGCGGAGCCGGCCCATCTTCTCGCGGAACCGTGTGAGGAATTCCTCTGCCACGGAGTCCACGACGAAGAACCTCTTCGCCGCGATGCACGACTGACCGCAATTGATGAACCGGCCCGTGATCGCGCCCTTGGCCGCCGCATCGAGGTCCGCGTCCGCCGCGACGATGAACGGATCGGAGCCGCCGAGTTCCAGGATCACCTTCTTCAGGTCCCTGGAGGCCTCCCGCGCGACATGGACCCCGGTCCCCACGGACCCTGTGAGGCTCACCATCGTGACGGGCGAGCGGATGAGGGCCCCGCCCGTCGTGCGGTCTCCGATGACGACCTGGAATACGCCCGCAGGGAGGCCCGCTTCCTGGAAGGCGGCCTCCACGTTCGCGCCCGACTGGGGCGACGCGCTCGCGGGCTTGACGACGACCGTGTTCCCAGCGATGAGCGCGGGGATCGCGAATCGGACGATCTGCCACATCGGGAAGTTCCAAGGCATGATCGACCCGAGCACGCCCCGCGGGTGGAACGCGACGTACGATCGCATGGCGTCCGTCGCGACGACCTCGGGTTCGAGGAACCTCGGGCCGTTCTCGGCGAAGTAGTCCGCGGCCCACGCGCACTTCTCGACTTCCGCCAGGGACTCGCGGATGACCTTCCCCATCTCGAGGGTCATCGTGCGCCCGTACTCGTCCCGGTGTTTCCGCAGCATCTCGGCGAACCGCTGGAGGAAGACGCCTCGCTCCTTCGCATCGAGTCGCGACCATGTACGGTACGCCTCGCGCGCTTCGTTCACCTTCGCTCGGACCTCGGCCGCCGAGGCGATCGGATGGCGAGCGAGGACCTTCCCCGTCGCGGGATTGATCACGTCGAACGTTCGCTTCGCGGCCCGTGTGCGCCCTGATTTCTTCCGGGAGGACGGCATGGCGTCCCTCAGCGCGGCGTTACGCGAACGCCCCTGATAGCCTTTGTGGGCGCACCTCCTCGCATGTGAGATCTCGAGAGACGACACCCTGAAGGAAGTTTAATAATGAAGCCCGTAATCAAAGCGCCCCGTGCGTGGGTGGCCCAGCATGGTCAAAGGCGCAGCGTTGAGGTCGCTGTCCCGAAGGGGTTCGCAGGTTCAAATCCTGCCCCACGCATCCTTCTGACCAGAAGGCGTGCGCGCGAATTGCATTGGGAGCATCGCTCGCCCGCGACTCGAACGTGCGGCGGTTCTTTCGTAGGACCCGCCAGCAGGTCGGCCCGCTCGGTCGCCGCTCCGCCGGGGAAATCCTGTTCAGTCGGTCGTCATCCGACTCGGTCCGTTCTCGCGGAGCTGCCAAAGACCCTCCCCGCTGAGTTCCGCCACGCGAAGCCAGAACATCGCAAGGACGGCGCTCACCATCGCCTGGCCCGGGAAGTGGGCGTCTCGGTGCGGCTCGCGTCGTCAAGGGACAACACTCCTCACTCCTCCCCTTCGAGACGGACCGTGCCATCCTGACCTATAATAGTTTCTCGAAATGTCATATCTTTATGGCTCTCGGCTTGGAAAATGTCGATGCCGAGAAGACGGCGACCGTCCCGATCCTCGAGACCGCATTCGATGTGTTGGCGGGAGCTCTCATCCGTGGAGCCAGCCGCGCGCGTCCGCCATCAACACGGCGAGCGTCACGACGGACGACTCGAACTCGCCGCCGCGCGCGGAGCTCAGGGCCTGCGTCACACTCATCCGCTCGATCGCTCGGATCTCGTCCGGGTTCGGGGTCTCCCCGGTCGGTCGGCAGTCGCGGGCGAAGAACAGGTGGAGCGACCCCTCGAGGTAGGCGGTCAGATTGTTCCCCACGTACATCTCGAGGAGCCGATGGACCTCGTAGCCGGTCTCCTCGCGAACCTCCCGCCGGGCGCACGCCTCCGCGTCCTCGCCGTTCCGCGCGATCCCACCCGGGAGGGAATATACGACGCGTCCGAGGCCGTGGCGGTACTCCTTCGTCAAGATGATCTCCCCCTCTTTCGTGAGGGGCAGGACCGCCGCGGAGACCCCGAAGTGCAACCGGATCCACCGTCTCCGGGCGCCGCTCGGGAGTTCGACTTCGTCCTCCGTGATCGGGGGCCATTCCTCCCGGATTTTCCGGGACCCAACGATCTTCGGATCCGCTGGCAAGTGTTCCGCCTGGGCGGCCCTAGGCGGCCCGGATACTTAGACGCGTCGATGTGCCACGTCGGACCGGGGTCCGATTTCTGGGTCGAATGAGCACAACTCTTATTATCAACAAGCCGGGTATGCGCGACGGATGCCCCTCAAGTTCTGGAAGAAGGAGAAGCCGGAGAAGGGCAAGGAAAAGGAGGAGCAGAAAGCGAAGGCGCCCCTGAAGCCCGCGCCCCTGGAGAAGAAGCCGGAGGCGGCGAAACCGGAAGCGGCGAAAGCGGAGGCGAAGCCCGCGCCGGAGACTGCGGCCCCGGCAACGCTGGCCGCCGTCGTGGACGAGGTCCATGCGCGACTCGTCGGGCTCGGACTCACGGTCCCTCCGACGAAGGCCGTCTTCACGAAGCGGGTGGCTTCGTTCCCCGGAGGGGAGGCCGCATTCGCGAAGCAGTACGAGTCGGAACCGTACCGAGCGGTCACGCGCATCCTGTCGGACTGGATCGGCTTCCGCGTCCCCGAAAAGTTCGAACCCAATCAGCTTCTCTCCGAAGTGAATCTTCGGCTCAGCTCGTTCAATCTCGCGGTCGAGTCGAAGGACCTCAGCTGGCTGGATCAAGACCTGAACCTGCGGAAGGCGAAGCTCGTCCTGGGAGTCCAGGAGAAGGTCGTCCGCTTCAAGGACGCGCGGGACTTCATGAAGGGCGTGAACGATCTGATCGGCCCCAGGAAGCTCGCGTTCCTCGAACTCGAGACGTGGGACGACGACTTCTCCTTCCTCCTCGTGCGCGACCCGCGGTGGCAGAAGCTCGCGGAGACGGAGCTCGTCGTCGTGAAGGCGGACCAGACGGCCCTGGGCGGGGAATGCGGAGAGTGCGGCGCGGCCGTCGGAAAGTACTGGAGCGACTGCCTGAAGTGCGGGGCCGTGTTCGGCTAGCTCAGGTCGACTTCTCGTCCTTCTTCGCGTCCTTCTTATCCTCTTTCTCGGAGGGTCCCTCGATCTTCAGGGCATCCGGCCCACCCGGCTTCGCGCGGAGGATCGGCATCGGGTCGTACATCTTCTCGGGCCATTCCCTTCGCTCGACGCGCATCCCGCAGTGAGGGCAGTTCTTCGCGTCGAGGTGCTCCTCGTTCCGCGTGAACAGGACCTTGCCGTCGCAGAACGGGCAGTGCAGGGTGCGCGGCTTGCGCATGATCCGCTTCGCGAAGAGGGACACCTGTCCCTCGCGGAGTTCCGGCGACATCGACTCGAGACGAAAGCATGTCCGGTAATGAAGGTTCCGTCGCGGTTCCATGGGCCTCGTCGGTGCTGCGGTTCTCCCTGCGCGACGGACGAACGAGCAGTCCCGGCACAAAAGGTCAAGTGGAGCCGGCGCTTGCGTAGGAATCGGATGAGGGAACTCCGGCTGCGGCCCTACCATGAAGTGAGGGGCGCGATCTTCCGGGCCGACGCGGGCTGGGAGGTCCCGACGGGCTACGGACCGCTCGGCGCGGAGGTGCGGGCCGTCCGGACGCGCGCCGGGATCATCGATTTCAGCGACCGCGCGAAGGTGCGCGTTCGCGGGGAGGACCGGGTGACGTTCCTCGATGGTCTCGTGACGGCGGACGTGAAGCTCCTGGCCGACGGGGTGTCCGCCTACGCGCTCCTGCTGAACGAGAAGAGCCGCGTGCTCGCCGACCTCCGCGTCCTCGGATTCTCGGACTCCTTCGTGCTCGATATCGAGGCCGTCCAGAAGGACACGGTCCTGCGGCAGCTCGAGAAGCACCTCGTGAGCGACGACGTGGTCTTCGAGGACCTGGGACCCTGCGACCACATCGAGGCCCACGGTCCCGCCGCAGGCGACCTCGTGACCGCAGGACTCGGCACGGACGTGCGCGGCCTCGCCCTCGATGCATTCCGCTCGATGCCCCTCGAAAGACGCCGCACGGCGCATGTCGGTCGGATCCGTAGCGTCGGGGAGGCCGGGTTCTCCATCTGGTCGCCCGATGGAGACCTCATCCGGCTCTGGGAGCGTCTCGAGCGCCTCGGCGCCGTCCCGATCGGGCGCGACGCATGGGACATCCTCCGGATCGAGGCGGGCGTCCCGCGCATCGGCGCGGAGATGACGGAGGAGACCCTGGCCCTGGAGGTCGCGCCGCCCTATGCGATCAACATGACGAAGGGCTGCTACATCGGCCAGGAGGTCGTCGCGCGAGGCACCTACGTCGGGCACATGAACCGCAAACTCGCGGGCCTCCGGATCGAAGACGATCTCCCGCCGAACCGCGGAGATCCCGTGCTGTCGGGAACCCGTAAGGTCGGCGCCGTCACGAGTGCGGCGTGGTCCCCGACCTTGGGCTGGCCGATTGCGCTCGCCCTCATGCGGATCGACTCGATCGCCGCAGGGGCCCCCCTCGTCGTCGATCGCGGGGGCTGGGATCTCCGGGCGACGATCCATCCCCTGCCGTTCGTGAGAAGCAGGGCATAGCGGCGTCCTTCATCGTCCCCACAGGCTCCGCGTGATAACCACCTGGTAATCTCGTCGCATTCGAAGGACGGCACGGATCGAGGAGGCCGAACAACATCGGCAGGCTTATTTGACGTTAGGATAATGCCGGGAAAAGTGGGGTCGGGTGCCGGCGGGCGCGTCGCCGACCGGTGCCCGGAAGGGGGCCCGGATCTGCACCGTAGGCGGGATGCCCAATGAGTTCTCACGCCGTCACTGAGCCAGCGCACGCTGTGTCTCGTCGCACCTGGGGCCGCGCCGTCGCCGTCGCGATCGTCCTCTCGGTCGTCCTGTCCGCGTTTCTCGTCGCACAGATGCCGGCCGTGGGGACGTCGCGTCCTTCGATCGGACTGCCGAGGGTCCTCCCGGAGTACATGAGGTACGTCCAGGTCAACGACTATCGGTTCGACCCGCTCGTCGACACCCTTGCGATTCCGTCCGCGCTGCGGTACGAATGGGTCCCTCCGGACGTATCCACGTATTACATCGTGCAATTCAACGGCCCCGTGACGCCCGACATGAAGAGGTCCCTTGCCTCCACGGGCGCCGAGATCCTCCATTACATTCCTTACAACGCCTTCGTCGTCCGCGCGGACGCCGCGACCCTCGACCGTGCGTCCATCTTGCCGGTCGTCCGCTGGACCGGCATCTTCGAACCGGCATACAAGCTCAGCCCACGTCTCTCCGAACGATACGACGAGATTGTCCAGCGCGCCCTGGACCGCAACCTGTTCGGAGCCGATCCGGCGACCGGGGACCCGATGGTCTCGTATGGCGGCATGGTGACCTCCAAGTCCCTCGTCCCGGAGGCGGTCCCCGGTGCGAGCCCGAGCTTCGGGCCGAGCGTGTTCCGCGAAGGCCTCACGTCTCTCTCGCCGTCCGCGACGACGGGCCCCGTGGCCTCCGTCTCGGGAGAACTCGGCCGCGGCGTGAAGATCGACACCTCGACCCGCGTGCCCGTCATCCTTTACGTGTTCGAGAGGTCGCGGGTGATGGAGGTCGGCTCCGCCCTGCAGTCCCTCGGCGCGGACGAGCTCCGGGTCTCGTTCGGCGGCAGCGGCACGATCAAGGCGACCGTCCCGAGGACCGCCCTCACGGCAATCGCGCGCGAACCCGGCGTCCTGTGGATCGATCGGGACGAGCGCCCGTATGTCTTCAACGATATCGCGCGCTGGGTCATCCAGAGCGGCGACACGGACACGTTCGCCACGCCGGTCCACGACCAGGGGATCTGGGGCACGGGCCAGACGGTGACCCTCGGCGACACGGGCATCGACTTCGAGCACAACGCGTTCGAGGACCCGGACGTCCCGGAGCCCGGACCGACCCACCGCAAGGTGACGGACTACTATCCCGGGTGCACGGATGGCTGCGATGACACGGACAACGGGATCAACCACGGCACCCACACGGCGGGCAGCGTCGGCGGGGACGATGGCACATGGCACGTGTACGACGGGGACGCGACCGGATCGAACGGCACGACGGGGCCCCACGACGGCCAGGCCTTTGACGCGTTCCTCCAGATGCAGGACCTCTCGAATGACGGCTTCTTCGTCTACTTCGATGACATCCTCGACCTCTGGAACTTCGCGGTCGACCGAGACTCCTGGATCCACTCGAACAGCTGGGGATCCTGCTGCAGCGAGTACATCCCGGACGCCGCGGCCACGGATGACTTCGTCTGGAACAATCAGGACTTCATCATCGTGTTCGCCGCCGGGAACTCGGGGTCCGGACTCAACTCGATGAACCCCTACGCAGGCGCGAAGAACGTGATCGCGGTCGGGGCCACGTCGAACGGCGCCGGCCTCGAGAACATCGCCGGTTTCAGCAGCCGCGGTCCCATGGGCGACGGCCGGCTCAAGCCCGATGTGATGGCCCCTGGCGTGTCCGTCTGGTCCGCGGAAGGCTGTGACCCTGGCGGGGAGTGCGACACGTACTTCCAGCTCAGCGGCACGAGCATGGCGACGCCGACGGCCGCGGGCGCGGCCGCCCTCGTCCGCCAATACTTCATGGACGGCTGGTATCCGACCGGCTCCCCCGAGGGCCCGAACGCCTTCACGCCCACCGCAGCCCTCGTGAAGGGGATGCTCATCAACAGCGCGGTCGAGATGACCGGATCCGGCGCGTACGACAACGACGAATCCCGCTATCCGAACTTCAACCAGGGCTGGGGCCGCCTCCTCTTGGACGACGCGATGTTCTTCACGGGCGAGGTCCGCGGCCTGTCGATCGACGACAACCGAGGCGGGATCGACACGGGCGCTTCCGTGCTGTACCAGCTCGCGATCGGCGACCCCTCCGAGGCGGTCGAGATCACCCTCGTCTGGTCCGATTTCCCCGGCACCCCGGGATCGAGCCCGAACCTCGTGAACGACCTGGACCTCGTCGTCACGGCCCCGGACGGCACCTTTTTCCGAGGGAACCAGTACGCCGGATTCAACCCCGGTGAATCGGAACGGAATCCGAACGGGAGCGACCACCTGAACAACGTGGAAGGAGTCCTCGTCCTGTCCGACATCCAGGCGGGCCTCTGGACCGTCGAGGTCTCCGGTTTCGACATCCCGCAGGGCCCGCAGCCGTACGCCCTCGTCATGACGGGCGGCATCGCGACGAAGAAGGGCATCATCCAGATGGACAAGAACCGGTACCAGTCGAGCGCGACCGTGAGCCTGCGGGTCGTCGACACGGACCTGGACACGGACCCGGGTGCGCCGGACACCGTGGACGTCGACATGACGAGCGACACGGAGACGAGCGCGGAGGTCGTCACGCTGACGGAGACGGGCGACTCGACCTCCGTCTTCGCGGGCTCGATCGATCTGGAGAACGCCGCGGCGGTCCCGGGAGACGGGTTCCTCCAGGTCTCGGATGGGGACACGATTGTCGCGGAATACTTCGATGCGGACGACGGCCTCGGGGGAAGCGGCCCGACGACGGACACGGCGATCGTCGACGACACGTCGCCCGTGATCTCGGACGTCGCCGCGACGAACCTCCGGTTCAACCGTGCGACGATTCTCTGGACGACGAACGAGCCGGCGGACTCCGTCGTGCATTACGGCGCCTCGGCCCCGCCCGGCGCGACGAGGTCCGACGCCCGGCGCGTCCTGAGCCACAGCGTCACCCTGTCGGGCCTCGTGGAAAACACGACCTATTACTTCTCCGTCGAGTCGACGGACGAGGCCGGGAACACGGCTCTCGACGACAACGGTTCCGCGTATTACTCGTTCGTGACGCCGGCGAAACCGCCGACCGCACCTCCGGACGACGAATGGCCGACGTTCCACAACAACCCGCCGCGGCAGGGGATCTCCCCGAGCGCCTTCGATCCCCCGATCGACCGGGAGTGGTCGAGCGGGCCGTATCTCCTCCAGCTGTGGAACGGCCCCGTCCTCGCGGACGGCATCCTGTTCAGCGCACCCCTCGACGGGAACCTCCGGGCCCGCGACCCCTACACGGGCGACATCCTGTGGGAGCGCCGCCTCGGAGGCCAGTACTACTACACGGGCACGATGACCGCCGACAACGGGGTCCTCTACGCGACGTTCTACAGCAACGCGGGCGGCTTCGTGTACGCCCTCGACGAGTTCACGGGCGACACGATCTGGTCCGTCGGGCTGGACGACGCGAGCCTCGACTTCAACGCGCGGATCGCGATGGCCCTCGCGGACGACCTCGTCTTCGGGAG
>Ga0209002_10003731_pt1 | contig 12092 bp, 8 predicted proteins | sample Rifsed16ft2_FD_184010 | JGI IMG/M metagenome (GOLD analysis project Ga0209002, IMG submission 184010) | Soil microbial communities from Rifle, Colorado, USA - sediment 16ft 2 (version 2) | ecosystem: Environmental > Terrestrial > Deep subsurface > Rock core/Sediment | place: Rifle, Colorado...
CGTTTCAGATCGCATCGATTTTATCGAATGTGGCCTCCTGGAGGCTTTTGTAGGGGCGCAGCACTTGTCCCGAGCGAAGTCGAGGGATGCTGCGCCCCTACAACCAGTTCACGCACCGTTTGACCTGATTGTCAGCAACCCGCCCTACGTTGGCCGCGCTGAAGAACATCTCCTCCCGCGCGACGTTCGCGAGCACGAACCCGCCCAGGCCCTCATCGCCGGCGAGTCCGGCTTCGAGGTTTATGCGCCGCTCGTTCGTCAGGCGCGTGAGCTCCTGCGGCCTGGCGGCCTGCTCGTCCTCGAGCTGGGGTACAATTCGCTCGAGCGCGTGGACGCGTTGGTGAGCGCCGCCTCCGCCTGGATACACGTCAGCGTCACGCAGGACCTGGCCGGCATCCCGCGCGTCCTGGCCGCTGAGCGCGCGTAGCGGCGGGTTCACCCCGCCACACTGCACGGCCTGATGCTGCTTCATCATCTTGGTGATGCCAAAGCTGGCCCGATTCCGCGCAAAGCACGATCCATCGGAAGCCTCTTCAGCTCCTGCCATTGCTTCCATCGTCCACGTGGATATGGACGCGTTCTTCGTTTCCGTTGAATTGCTGGCGCGGCCTGAATTGCGCGGCAAGCCGGTGGTGGTCGGCGGGCGGCCCGACCAGCGCGGCGTGGTCACCGCGGCCAGCTACGAAGCGCGGCGCTACGGCGTTCAGTCGGCCATGCCGCTGCGCACAGCGGCGCGTCTGTGTCCCCATGCGGTGTTTCTCGACGGCCACCACGAACTCTATGGCGAATGGAGCGACCGCATCGCAGCAATCCTCGCGAAATACTCGCCGGTGGTTGAGATGGTCTCGATTGACGAAGCCTACCTCGACCTGGCAGGCACCGAGCGCCTGCACGGCCCGCCGCTCGCGGCCGCGCACAAGTTGCTGCGCGAGATTGGCTCAACGACCGGCCTTCCGTGCTCCGGCGGGCTGGCCGCAACGCGACTCGTCGCCAAAGTTGCCTCCGAACAGGCCAAGCCGCACGGCCTGCTCTGGGTGCCGGCGGGTTGTGAGGCACGCTTTCTCGCTCCGCTGCCGGTGCGCAAGGTTCCAGGAATCGGCAGGGTCACCGAACAGGCGCTGCGCGGCCTGGGGATTGAAACCGTCGGGCAGCTCGCCGCCGTGCCGCAGGAAAAATTGGAAGAATCATTCGGCCAGTGGGGCACGGCGTTGGCGCGGAAGGCGCGCGGCGGGGACGCCTACGAGTTCCTCGTGGACGCTGAGCCCAAGTCCATCTCCGCCAACCACACATTTCCCGAAGACACCGACGACCGCGCCGTGCTCGACTCCACGCTCAGCTTCCTGTGCCAGAAGGTCGCCAAGCGCCTGCGCGAATCCGGCCTCGACGCCCGCACACTGACGCTCACCATTCGCTACGCCGGGTTTGAAACCATTACGCGAGCACACACACTTCCCGAAGCGACGCACCTCGACCGCGTCATTCACGATACACACAAGCAGCTCTTCGAAGCTCACTGGGACCGCCGTCGCAAGGTGCGGCTTCTGGGAGCTTCGCTTTCTTCGCTCGAACACCCGGCAGCCGCCGGACAGCAACTCGGCCTGCTCAATGCCGGCGAGCGGGAGAAGCTCGAGCGGCTGGCCCGTGCCACCGACCGCCTGCGCGACCGCTTTGGCTTCTCCAAACTGCAGCTCGGCGGCTCGCTCCGCTCCGGTGAGGAGGATTAACGCGCCTCGTGCTGCATCCTCCGGCGCGCTGACCCTTTGCAGCACCCGCGCTGCTGGCGCATAATCCCTTCATGCAACCGCGCGAAGCCGCTCATCGCATCTGCCGCACCCTGCGCGAGGCCGGCCATCAGGCCTACCTGGTGGGCGGGTGTGTGCGCGACCTTCTGCTCAAGCGCCAGCCGGACGACTTCGACGTGGCTACCGACGCCACCCCGGACCGCGTCCAGGAGCTTTTCCCCGGCAGCATCGCTGTGGGCGCGCGGTTCGGTGTGGTGATTGTGGTCGCAGAAGGCGCCGAGGTCGAGGTCGCCACGTTTCGTTCGGACATTGGCTATTCCGACGGACGCCACCCCGATCGCGTAGTTTATTCGCGAACTCCAGAAGAAGACGCCCGCCGGCGCGACTTCACCATTAACGGGCTGCTGATGGATCCGCAGAGCGGCGAGGTGCTCGATTTCGTCGGCGGCCGCGCGGACCTTGCCGCCGGCGTGATTCGGGCCATTGGCGAACCGGCGACGCGCTTTGCCGAAGACAAGCTGCGCATGGTTCGCGCCGTGCGCTTTGCCGCCCGCTTCGGATACGCCATTGCGCCGGCTACCTCCGCCGCCATTCCTCCCTTGGCGGCTGAAATCCGCCGGGTCTCGGCCGAACGGCTGCGCGACGAACTCACCCGCCTGCTCATCGAAGGTGCGGCGCGCCGCGGCTTTGAGCTGCTCGAAGAGTCAGGGTTGCTCCAGTCGCTCCTGCCTGAAGTTGCGCGGATGAAGGGCGTCGAGCAACCTCCCCAGTTCCACCCCGAAGGCGACGTCTGGATCCATACCCGGATGATGCTGGAAGGTCTGACGGCCGGTTGCGCGACCACGCTGGCCTGGGGCGTTTTGCTGCACGACGTGGGTAAGCCTCCCACATTTGCGCCGCCCTCCGACCCCGGCGAGCGTATCCGGTTTGATGGGCATGTCGAGGTCGGCGCGCGCATGGCCGAGGAGATCTGCCGGCGGCTGCGTTTTTCGAATGATGACACCGAGCAGATTGTGGCGTTGGTGGCCAATCATCTGCGCTTCAAGGACGTTTTCCAAATGCGGCTGGCCACGCTCAAGCGGTTTGTCCGCCTGCCGCGTTTTGAAGAACATCTCGAGCTACACCGGCTGGATTGCCTGGCCAGCCACGGCAACCTCGAGGCCTACGAATTTGTGCGGCGCTTCCTGGCCGAGACTCCGCCGGACCAGGTCCGCCCTCCGCGCCTGATCTCGGGCGAAGATCTGGCTCGGATGGGGCTGTTGCCCGGCCCGCTGTTCCGCGAAATCCTGCAGACCGTCGAAGATGGCCAGCTCGACGGCCGGCTCACCAGTCGGGAGCAGGTGCTCGCCTTTGTTCGTTCAAGATATCGCACCACAGCAGGTTAGGCAGCCTTTCAGCGAATTCCCATTCTGGCCATTGTGCGGGTTTGGCCGCCCTCGAATGGATCCAAGGTGATCCGGCTGGCGAAACGAGAAATGGGCCGAAGAATGGCTTTCGCTTGTCATTACAAGCAATCCGCTTGGGTCAGATCGCATAGTCTAAGGTCTTGTAATACAATGACTTATATGAAGAACATACATTCGCATTTGTTGAGTTTAAACAGCTTAGTGTGATAGACTAATACTATCTTATTTGTTTGGTGTAACCGATTGGAACGCTTTTGGCCTGGGCGGCATCTAAGCTAGTGGCTAGGTAACTGCTCGCTGTTCATCTCGTCAACCCTGGGGCGAGTGGCTAAGGGGGGAATATGGCGGAATCAAAGGTTGCCATTCCGGAGCGTTTACCCATCCTGCCGGTGCGCGACACCGTGCTGTTTCCGGGCGCGGTCCTGCCGCTGACGGTCGGCCGGGAGAGTTCGCTGGCGCTGCTGAATTCCCTGCAAGGGGAAGAAAAGCTGCTGGGCGTTGTGGCCCAGCATGACCCTCGCGTTGAGGAGCCGACGGCGAGCGACCTCCATACCGTCGGCACCGCGGCCAAGCTGCATAAGACGGTCAGAATGCCCAACGGGAATGTAGTGATCTTTCTCGAAGGGCTGATGCGCATCCGCGTGGCGGAGATTGAAGGCTTCAAGCCGTTCCTGCGGGCGCGCATCGAAGTCCAACCGGACATTGTCGGCCCGAAGGACACGGAACTGGAGGCCCTTGAGCGCAACGCACAGCAACTGTTCCGCGACGTCGTCGCTCGTTCCGCGCAGTTGGCCGACGACCTGCAGACCGTCGCGCTGAACATCGACGACCCCGGCCGCCTGGCCGACTTCATGGCCGGCACGCTGCCCCAGCTCTCCACATTGCTCCGCCAGGAATTGCTGGAGACCGCCAGCGTGCGCAAGCGGCTGGAGACGCTCATCCGCGAACTCTCCAAGGAGCTGGAAGTCCTCGAGCTGCGCAACAAGATCCAGGAACAGGTCCAAGAGCAGGTCAACCAGAGCCAGCGCGAATACCTGCTCCGCGAGCAACTCAAAGCCATCCAGAAGGAGCTGGGGGATAGCGAGGACGGTCAAGCCGAAGTGGACGAGCTGCGCACGAAGGTGGAAGAGTCCGGCATGTCCGCCGAGGCGAAGAAAGAATGCGAGCGTGAACTCAAGCGCCTGCAGAAGATGACGCCGGTCTCGGCCGAGTACATGGTTGCGCGCACCTATCTGGAGTGGATGACCTCGCTACCCTGGACCAAGTCCAGCGGCAGCGCCGAAATCGACTTTCCCCGGGCGCAGGAGATCCTCGACGAGGACCACTATGATCTCGAAAAGGTGAAGCAGCGCATCCTGGACTATCTGGCCGTCAAGAAACTCCAGCCCGGGATGAAGGGCCCGATCCTGTGCTTCCTCGGGCCGCCGGGCGTGGGCAAAACCTCGCTGGGGAAATCCATTGCGCGGGCGCTGGGCCGGAAGTTCGTGCGCATTTCGCTGGGTGGGATGCACGACGAGGCTGAGATCCGCGGCCACCGGCGCACCTATATCGGCGCGTTGCCGGGGCAGATCATGCAGGGCCTGCGCCGCGCCGAAACCCACGACCCCGTCTTCATGCTCGACGAGGTGGACAAGCTGGGCCGCGATTTCCGCGGCGACCCCTCCGCCGCGCTGATGGAGGTGCTCGACCCGGAGCAGAACGCCTCGTTCCGCGACCACTACCTGGACGTGCCGTTCGATCTCTCAAAAGTGCTCTTCATCGCCACGGCCAACTGGATCGATCCGATCCCCGAACCGTTGCGCGACCGCATGGAGCTCATCGAGCTCCCCGGCTATACCGAGGAGGAAAAGACCTTCATCGCGACGAAGTACCTGGTCCCGAAGCAGGCTGCCGAGCACGGTTTGAAAATCGGCGAGCAAATCGAGTTCACCGTCGAGAGCCTGCGCGAAATCATCCACAGCTACACGCGCGAAGCCGGCGTGCGCAACCTCGAGCGCGAAATCGCCACGCTGATCCGCAAGCAGGCGCGGCGCATCGCCGAAGGCAAAACCGAAAAGCAGATGGTTTCGCCCGACGTTGTGCGCGAGGGTCTGGGCGCGCCGAAGTTCCGCGCCGAACGCGAGGTCGAAGAGCGCGTCAAGCGGCCCGGCGTCTCGGTCGGTCTGGTCTGGACGCCCGCGGGCGGCGACATCGTCTTCATCGAGGCCTCGCGCATGCGTGGCGGCAAGCAGTTCACCATGACCGGCCACCTCGGCGAGGTGATGCAGGAGTCCACCCAGGCGGCGCTTTCCTGGGTGCGCGCCAATGCCGAGCGCTACGACATCGACCCGGACTTCTTTGCCAACCAAGACATCCACATCCACGTTCCGTCGGGCGCCGTGCCCAAGGACGGTCCGTCGGCCGGTGTGGCCATGGTAACCGCGCTGGTCAGCCTACTGAGCGGCCGGCCGGTGCGGCCGCGCGTGGCCATGACCGGCGAGATCTCGCTCTCAGGCGTGGTGCTGCCGGTAGGCGGCATCAAGGAGAAAGTGCTGGGAGCCAAGCGTGCCGGCATTACGGAAGTGATCTTGCCGGCGGACAACGAGTCCAATGTGAAGGAGGACCTGCAGCCGCACATGCTCGAAGGCATCGAGGTGCACTACGCGCGCACCGCCGACCAGGCGCTTGACATCGCCCTGGAGAAGACGCCGCCCCAGCCGCGGCCGCCAGCTTCTCCCGAGCGCCGCGAGGCGGAGAAACCGGCGCCGGTCACCGCCCGCCCGGTGAACTGAGCAGCGGCGCAATCAGTCAAGCACCAGCCAAAAGAAAACGGCCCGCTCCGGCATCGCAAGCTGTTGCCGGAACGGGCCGTTGTGTTTGTGGCTAGCTTTTCTGCTACTCGAGCGGCTTGTCCATCTGGGCCTTGAGTGCCGCGTCGATTCGCGCCCGGGTCTCCTCCAGGTGAGCTTTGGTGGTCGGGTCGGTGACGCGCCCGGCGGCCAGAGCCTGCCGCGCCTTCGCCTGGATGCTCACCAGACTCGCGCGGGCGAGCGTGGTGGCGTCCTCGGGCGGCCGCGGCGGAGGCACAAAGCCCGGCGGTGGCGGACCCGGCGGCAGCGCCGGTGCCGGCCGCATCAGCAGGCGGATCAACTGGCGCATCTGTTCCCGCTGCAGATTGCGGCGGAGGCTTGGAATCCTCACCGGGCCGGCGGCATCGAGCTCCGACCAGATCGAGGAGTCCAGTCCTTTGAACAGGTCGGCCATGGTGAACGCCTTCTCGTTGGCGGCGAAGAGCAGCTCGTTGTCCTGGATGCGCTTCAGCACCGCGGCGTTATACATCCGGCCGAGGACGCCGGTCTGCACGCCGAGCACCTGGTCGTGCCAGGGGTAGTCAATGCGCGTCACCGGCGTGGTGGTGAGTTGCGGCATCCGGTCGATGGCCAGCCTGTTCTGCAAACCGGCAGGTAGCACGAAAGCTTTCTCGCTGAAGGCGTAGGAGCGCAGGAACTCCAGCGCCTCGCGCTGTTTGGCCGCCGGGACAGGCGTATAGGTCGGTCGCCCGTTCGGGTCGCCGGCGTGGTCGCGGTGGTGATTGATGCCGCCGATGTAACGGGAAGTGCTGGACAGCGCGCGGGCGTACTCGCCTCCGCCGCGGTTGACGGCACGCCGCAGAATCTGGTAGCCGTCGCCGGACTTGACGAGTTTGGTTTCCGCATTCGCCCACAGCTCATTGATGATCGTAATCCGCGCGCGGTTGAACGCGATGGGGTCGTCGGACATATCGAACAGGAACGCGCGCGGGTCAATCGAGGTTGGCGAGCCACCTTGCGCGTCTTCGTCGGTGGAGTAGGCGTTGCCGTGCTCGGCCACGCGCGAGGCAATCCTGGCCAACTCGGCCTTTTCCTCGCCCGCGATCGGCTTGTAGCCGAACTCGATGGCCCAGTAGTCGTACGGCCCAATGGTCAGCGGAACGTAGTCGCCCTGCTTCTCGCCTTTGGCCGCGATTACCACCGGGTTGTAGTCCATCACCGAGCCGGACTGGCCCATTCGCGAAGTGATGCTGGTGTCGTTGAGCTGGTTCGGCTTCAGCAGCGTGCTGGCGCGGAAATTGTGCCGCAGGCCCAGCGTGTGGCCCACTTCGTGGGCGGTGACTTCCACGATGTACTGCCGGATGAACTCCTTCTCCATCTCCGGCGTCAGCGCCCCGCGAACCTCGAGCAAGTCCATGCCGAACGCGGCCTGCTCCGCCAGCCCTTCCACATAGTTGCACTGCGGGTCTGGCCGCTTGCCGAAGAGCATCGGCATGGTGTACGTGCCGGACTCGTGTCCGTAGGCGTTGTCGTGCGAGACCGGGACGACAAACTCCGTCCCCGTGCGGCGCCCGCCGCGGACGATGCCGTCGCTGAAGCCGATGTCCGCGTCGTAAATCTGCCCGGTGAAAGGGTTCGAGCGCGAAGGGCCGATGGCGAAGCTGGCGCCCACGCCGTTGAACCACCGGATGGTGTTGTAGCGCGTATCGGCCGGGTCCCAATCGGCATCGTCAGGCATTTGCTTGACGACGATGGCGTCCTTAAAGCCGATCTTCTCAAACGCCTTGTTGTACATCAGCGCCCCTTCGCGGAAGGCGTCGCGGTATTCCACCGGGATGGTGTTCTCCAGCCAGTAGACGATGGGCTGCTTGGGGGGAGAAAGCGGCGCGTTGGGGTCCTGCTTCTCGAGGTGCCAGCGCCGGATGTTATAGACGTCTTCGGCGCCAGCTACATTCGAGGTGTAATCCTGCCGGAAGACGAGGAAGTAGCCGACGCGGTCGTCGCCCAGACGCGATTTGTAGCCGGTCTCCTTCAGCGTAGAGATGTCGTACTTCATCACGATGGGCAGGCTGCGTGAGTCGGGCAGCGTGAGGGAGGGAGCGCGCGGGTTGTCGGTGGCGTAGTGCAGCCAGGCCTCGAGCAGCACGTTTTCCGGGAAGACCTTCACCTGCCCTAGCGAGCTGTTCGCTTTGTCGAAACGATAGACGGTCGGCGTGTAAATCTCGTTCAGCACGGGTGCCCAGGCAGGCAGGTCGGTGACGAAGAAGTCAGAGGCATCAACCAGGATGCTCTTCCGCTCCGGGTGCGGCTTGGAGACGAACTTCGCCGAGCCGAGCAGCGAATCGGTGAACGACCGCGAGGCCGAGCGCCCCTCGGGCGTACCGGGCTTGGCGGTGAAGCGTGTGTTCTTCTCCATCATGCGCACGGTCTTGCCCACGCGCTGGAAGTAAATGGCCGCGCTGCTGTCCACCTGCGATGCGTAGAGTCCGCGCTCGCCGGCGGTGCGGTCCACGGTAGCCGCGAAAATGAAGATCTTGTCGAACTGGTCGGGCGGAATCTCCATCAGCAGCTTGTTTTCGTCGGCCTTGTAATAAAAGGTGAAGAGTCCCTTCGAGACTTCCATGTCCTTCACCACTTCGTCGAAGGGCTTGTCCTCACCCGGCTTCGGTGCGTCGGGTTTCTTGGCCTCGTCGGGCTTGGCGACCGCTTGCGGTGTCGCGGCCTGCGGGGCGGGCGCAGGATGTTGCGCGACCGCCGTCATCGAGAAGGCCAGGCCGAGGCAGGCCATCACGGCCAGCGCGACCCGCCAGGTGTTAGCGTGCTTGCTCATTTTGCTCTCCCTTCCTTGCGTTGGCTTGAAATACCCGAGATCTTCCGGTGGGGCGAGGCCAACCTGAGCGCCTCGATTCGGTGGGCCGAAGCAAAGCTTCCAACAGGCGATTCAGACTGGGACCGTCCCCCGGGACCTGCGGTTGAATACCCACACCCTCCCACTGGCTAAAGACGCAGCAGCATCAAGAAAGTTTCCCTCAAGCGCCCACATTTTACATGTCCGGAGGCCCGGCTGCTAGAATGTCTACTGTGAAAAACCTGCGCATCCCCTTGGCCGCGCGGGCCGGTGAGACTGTCAACCGGCTGCTACGCTCGATTGAAAAGGACCGCCTGGTGGAGCGCTTCGTAGCCGCCTACGTGGCCGACAATAACCGCCGCGGCCTGGCCGACGACCCCATGCGCCAGCGTGAGTTGCTAAGCACGATCGGCCGGGAGGTGCTGCTGGTCATGGTCGCGCGGGTCAACTTGCGTTTGCCGCGCTACCTGCCCCGGCCAAAGCCGAAGCCTGCCGCACGGCAGCGAAAAACCGGCGGCACCCGCCCCGGTTCCGGCGTCGAAGAGGTTCCGGGCGCCGAAATTTTCCTCACTGAGTTTTACGCCTCGCTGGGCCGCGCGCTGCGCTGGACCCCTGCGGACGCCGAGGAGTTCCTGCGCGACCTCGAAATCTACTCGCAGCTCGCCGCGCCGCCGGACAAATCCGCGGGCTCTCGCCGTGCGGCCAGCAAAGCCGAAGGGGCTTTTGTGGACCGCTGCGCCTTGCTGCTTGACCCTTCCATGTTCGAAAACGCCCGCCGCGCCGCCCTCCGCTTCCAGGGCGAGGTCGAACGTGCCACGGACAAAATTCTCACCGCGATTTTGCGCCGCCGCTAGCCTCAATCATTCGTCGCGCCCGCTGAGCATCGCGTTGGCGGTCATCGAGCCGCGGTGAATGACGCCGCGCTCGTGGACCGTCTCCCCACCGCTGCTTTTTGGATACAGTCCGTGCAACCGCCTGTGCCGGACTGAAACGGTTCTGCTATTCTCGCGCAAGATGGTTGAAGTCTTCTACGCGCTGGTCGTCCTGCAAATCCTGGCCGGGCTGTATGGTCTGTGGGAGGGCTACCAATGGCTGGGGCTGGCGCGCCGACGGCTGGCCTCGCACCCCGGCTTCTACGCACCGCGCGTCGCGTTGATTTGCCCGGTAAAGGGCGTTGAGCCGAGGCTCGAACAGAATCTCGCGGCACTCGCCGACTTCGACTACCCGAATTACGAAATCCTGTTCACTCTGGCAAACTCAGCCGATCCGGCCCACGACGTCCTGCGGCGCGTCGTCTCCGCCAGCAAGCATCCCGCCCGCATAGTTATTGCCGGGCGCCCCGAAGGTTGCGGCGAAAAGGTGAACAATCTCCGCGCAGCCGTCGAACAGGTGCCAGAGGAATGTGAAGTGCTTGTCTTTGCCGACTCCGACGGGCGACCGGGCCGGACGTGGCTGGCGCATCTGGTGGCGCCGCTTTCCGATGCGCGGGTTGGCGCCGCGACCACCTATCGCTGGTGCATCCCCGGCACTGGTGGGATGGCCAGCGCGCTGGCGGCGTGCTGGAACGCATCGGTGGCCAGCCAGTTGGGCGACCACCGTCGCAATTTCTGTTGGGGCGGAGGCACGGCCATCCGCCGGCCTGTCTTCGACCAGGTGCACGCCCTCGAATTCTGGCGCGGTTCGGTGAGCGACGACCTCTCGCTCACCCGCGCGCTCGGCCATGCCGGCCGGCACATTCTTTTTGTGCCCGAGTGTTTGGTTCCCACCACCGTCGCGATGGACTTCGATGGCCTGGTCGAGTTCACCAACCGGCAATTCATCCTCACCAGCGTCTACGCGCCACGAAGGTGGATGCTGGCCGGCATCGCTCATCTTCTGTACTGCCTCGCATTGGTGCTGGGGCTGGGGCTTTTTCTCGGAACCCTGATCAGCGGCACGCCGGGCCTGCACCTTTTCTTGCTGACCCTGGCGGTTCCGTTGCTGGCCGCGGCCAAGGGCTATATGCGGCTGGCTGCCGCCACCGAGCTGTTGCCGGCCTTGCGGCAGAAGCTCCTCTCGTTCGGCTGGGTCTGGACGCTGCTCGCCGCGCTTGTGCCGTTTCTCTTTACGTGGAACGCGATTGTGGCCGGCTTCACCCGGCGTATCTCCTGGCGCGGCACTCGCTACGAATTGATCTCCCCCACCCAGACGCGCATCCTCTCCCGCTGACAGATCTGCCCCAAAAAGAAAAGGCCCCCGCCGAAGCGGAGGCCTTTTGGTGAAATACAGTGTCGCTTACTTTCCCGAGAGGAACGGGTAGTGCGCCGATGTAGCCATGAAGAACAGCATCGGGATTGAGAGATAGAAGTTGGTCCGTGAGGCGAGAAACGCCTGCCGGGCCAGCTTGGCCGATTCCGGAGGAACCGGTGTGCCCTGCTCGGCATTGGCCTTCGTCCAAGCGATGATTTTCTTCTGGCAGCGCCAGATGATGCCCCAGACGTTCAGCAGCATCACCAGCCCCATCCCGCCGCCGATGGCAGTCGAAAGCGTGCGGTTGTCGGCGCCCGGCTCTGCCATACAGCCAAGCAGAAACCACGAGGCGGCCGCCACCACGATGGCGAAGATCAACGTCAGCACCTTGCCGTTGTTGAGCACGCCCTGCTTCGGCAGCAGGAAGAAGTACATGATGGCCCAGACCACCACCCAGACCAGGAACCACAGCCCTAGCCATTTCCACATCAGCCCGCTGGCGCTGGACGTAATGGCGCCGTTGCTCTCCTTGATCACCTGCTCGGCCCCGTCCTTGGCAAAGATCATGAAGTAGCGGAAGCCGGCCAGCACCGTCACCACCGCGCTCCAGCGGAACCACCACAGGGCTTTGGGCAGCAGCACCGGGATCACCTTGCCCTTGGTGGGGCCGTCCAGCACCTTCATCACCGGGACGTTCACCAGGTTGAAGAAATACAGCAGCCCGATCCACGTGATTCCCGCCAGGAAATGCACCCAGCGCAGGATCAGCTGCTCGATGTCGCTGGCTCCCGTGAGCCATTGAACGTTTACATCCAGCAGGAAGATTCCCAGCAGCGCAAGACTTGCAACGCTCATAACACCTCCGAAAAGTTCAAGCGTTAGGCCCCCGACGAAGCGCATTGTAGTCGAAATCAGGTCAGAGGAAAAGCAAGCGCGGCCATGGCGTCGATCTTCTTTTGGATTTTAAGAAGCGCGGCCACTTGTCGGCTGCGGCGTATCCCTCGCTCACTGCGTCCAACTTCACCCCACTCTTTACGGCGCCAATCAACGCGTTAGTGCGCTATTGAGGGAGTTGCGG
>Ga0209002_10003733_pt1 | contig 12090 bp, 13 predicted proteins | sample Rifsed16ft2_FD_184010 | JGI IMG/M metagenome (GOLD analysis project Ga0209002, IMG submission 184010) | Soil microbial communities from Rifle, Colorado, USA - sediment 16ft 2 (version 2) | ecosystem: Environmental > Terrestrial > Deep subsurface > Rock core/Sediment | place: Rifle, Colorado...
CCCCGGCATGTTCGCGGTGATGGACGGCACGTTCGCGGCCGACGGCCCCGGCCCGCGCGCGATGCGCTGGCACGAAAAAGACATCCTGCTCGCCTCGGCGGACCAGGTCGCGATTGACGCGATCTCGGCCAAACTCCAGGGCTTCGACCCGATGTCCATCCGCTTCATCCGCAAGGCGCACGAGCTTGGGCTGGGCGTGGGCGACCCAAAGGAAATCCAGGTCGTCGGATACGACATCAACCAGGAGCCAGCCTGGAATTTCGTCCAGACCGACACTTTCGCAAGCCGGGGGCAAAAGATGATCTATCACGGCCCGCTCAAGCCGCTCGAAAAACCCCTGCTCCAAAGCCCGCTCGTCCCGTGGTCGTACTTCGCGAGCAACTTCTACCACAACGTCTACTGGTATCCGTTTGTGGGCCGCCCGCGTGTGGAGGCTGCGCTCCAGACCAAGTGGGGCCAGTTGTTCAAGAACTACGGCGACGGCGCGGTGGTGATGCCCGGCATGGAACCGAAGACGGTGAAGGCAGCCGCTGGCGGGCTGGCTGTGCTCGCCGGGCTGATCGGCCTCGGCGCGTGGTGGTTGGTGAGGAAGGGCTAGTCTTCAGCAACGTATGCACTTCAGCAGCGTATGCACAAAAAGAGAGCCGCGCGCCGGAATGCGGCGGCAGCCCACCCCACCGAGAAGATCACGCCGATCAACACGGCAATGGCCAGGGAGTTGCCCAACGGGTCGCGGGCCAGTCTCGTGCGCAGATCGGAGGGCGGTTCTGCGCCCACGATCAACCCCGATACGGAGACGGTCGGCGTGGAAGGAGGGGAGGAGGGTACAGCGGCGGCCGCGGATGTGGTTGCCACAGCCGATGTGGGGCGCGCCGCGGTGGGTGTCGTCGTGACCGCAGCGGTGGCCGTCGGGGTGAGGGGCACGGCGGTCGGTGAGGGCGATGGCTGGGCTGCCGCTAATGCCTCGCTCAGGCCAGGGATGTCCGGCCAATCCACGCCGCCCTGCGCCAGAAATTTCTCGATCAACCCGGGGAGCTGTTGCGGGATTTCCAGCGAACCGACCAGCACCACGTCGCCGACGATCAACGTCGGAACGCCGAGGCGATCCTGCGAGATGCCGAATCGCTGGACAGCCGCCTGATACAGCGCCTGCCCGCCCGGCTGGGTGACATCCACGCCGACGATCTGCAGTTGTTCGCCGTACTTCTCGAACAAGGGCGGCAGGTCTTCGGTGATGACCTGGTGGCAGTGTCCGCAGGTAGGCGAGTAAAACAGCACAGCGCGCGCAGCCGGTGTGTCGGCCCACACCGGCCCAGCCAGGAAAGCAAGCGCCAATCCCCTCAGCATCAAATACCTCAACACGCGATTCAATCTCATGCCTCCCGCATACTCCGCGCGGCATACTCTGGCTTCAGTCTAAACTTCGCGCCAGGAGGCGCACGGCCAGCGCGAACAGCACAACCGTGAATGAGGCCAGCGCCAGCAGATCGAGCGCAGCGCCGGCCAACGATCCACCCGACAGGGCCAGACGCAGCGCCTCGACCGCGTAGGTGAGCGGCAGGGTGCGAGCGATGACTTGCAGAACCGGCGATAAGGACTCCACCGGCACGAATACGCCGCCCAGGAACATCATCGGGAAACGGATGAAGTTCGCCAACGTCTGCGCTTCGAAGACTTCCTTCACCGCGACCGAGACGAAGGCCCCCAGAGCCGAGAACGCCGCCGCGGAGAGTAGCAGCGCCAGCGCGAGCAACAGCCAGTTGGCGCTGTCCGCGCCGAACAGGATCAGCACAATGAACAGCACGATCAGCGTCACCGTCAGCCCGAACGTCACGCCGCCCAGTACTTTGCCGGCCAGCAGCGCCGGCAGGCGCACCGGCGCCAGCAGCAGCCGCTCCAGCGAGCCGATGCGCCGCTCGAACACGATGACGATGGCTTCCATCGAACTCGTGCCGAATAAGAGCGTCAGCGCCAGCAGCCCCGGCGCCAACTCGCGCAGGCTGCCCGGGTTGCGAAGGGCGAAGGCTAAGACGAAGGCGAACGGGAATAGGATGCCCCAACTGATGTTGGGCGGCTTGAAGTAGTACGCACGCAGATCCTTGAGTCCAATGTAAAACATCCCTCGCAAATCATCCGCCAGCATTGTCCTGTCCCTTCCCGGCTTTCTCGGCCAGCATCTGGTCACGGCCCAGGCCGGTGAGCCTGACGAACACGTCTTCCAGCGTCGGGCGAACTGTATTGATAGCCAGCACGCGGCGGCCATCGGCCTGCGCCAGCGCCGCGCGGACGGCGGCCGCCACGTCATCGTTCTCGATGCGCCTGGTCTCGATGCCGTTGTTTGCGTCGGCCAGCGTCACCTCGACGACGGTCGCGCCCTGCGCGGCGGCTTTCAGCCCGTCCACCGTATCCAGCGCGACAATGCGCCCCTTGACGAGGATCGCGATTCGATCGCACAGCCGCTCCGCTTCCTCCAGGTAGTGCGTGGTCAGGAAGACGGTGACGCCTTCATCGCGCAGCCCGGCAATCATCCGCCGCAGGTTGCGCGCGCTCATCACGTCCAGGCCGGTCGTCGGTTCGTCCAGAAAGACCAGCGGTGGGCGATGCGCCAGCGCGGCGGCAATCGTCAGCGTCCGTTTCATCCCGCGTGAGAGCCTGGCGAAGGGTGTGTCGCGCTTGTCGCTCAGGCGAAAGCGCGCCAGCAGGTCTTCGGCGCGCGGCTTCCATTCGCGGCGCGGTACGCCATAGAGCTGCATGCCGAACACCAGGTTGTCGAAGGCCGACAGTTCGTCGTATAGATTTGACCGCTCTGGAGCGATGCCGATACATTTCTTGATGCGCGCCGCATCGCTTCTCAGGTCGAAGCGCATTACCTGCGCCTGGCCGGACGTAGGACGTGACAGGCCGGTGAGCATGCGAATCGTCGTGGTCTTGCCCGCGCCGTTAGGGCCCAGGAAGCCGAACACTTCGCCTTCCTGCACGGCGAAGTTGATGCCATCCACCGCGTGCAATGGCGGACCGGCCTTGCCGGTCGAGTACACCTTCGTCAATTGCGAAACTTCGATGACGTTGCTCATAGCATCCTCAGAGCCCCTTATGCACGAGCGTCAGCAGCCGCACACCTTCGACCTGCTGGAATGTCGCGCCCTGACCAATCGCGCGTAGGGCGGCCGCTTCGTCAATCACGCGCGCACCGGAGAGGATCGTCGCGCCGTACCTGAACAACACGGGCGAGAGCGGCGTGCTCGGCCCCAGCACCATCACCAGCGCATCGGAGCGGCACAACGCCAGCAGGCCATCAAGCGTGTGATTGATCAACGCGCTGCCGGTGAGCGCCACGACCTCGGCCTGAGGGATCAGGTCCGGTGCGGCTTGGGGCGGGTGTTCACCTTCAGCCGGATGCTGCTCGATGACCCACAGTTGCCTGGCAGATTCGCGCAGTTGCGGGATAAACGGGAAGTGCCCAACCAGCGCGACATTCTTGCCTCGTCCGCGCTCGACCAGCACCTCACCGGCGTTGATCTCGACGGCGCGCGCCTCGTCCACCTCAAGCAGCGAGTTGATCGCCGCCACGCCGATGCTGGCCTCCAGTGGATTGTCCGAACGCGCATATTCGGCCAGTTCGTGGGCGCTCTTCAGGTGCAGCCGGCCCACGTCGCGGACCTTCGCGTGGCCGTGCGGCTTGTCATCCATCAGCGTCGAAGCCAGGCCGCAGCCCCGGCTGCACACGACTGTCCAGTGAGCGCCGACCAGCACTGAGCGCGCCGGCGCGTCCGGCGGCAGGCTGTTGAGCAGGTCATCCAAGAGGTTCATGGTCGTCTCTTTCCCTGTCATAAGGTCACCAACCTGCCACTAACAGAACACGAAGTACCGGGGAACTCGTTTCAAATACGCGCGGTACACCTCACCATATCGCTTCAAACACACTTCTTCTTCCGCCAAAATGCCAAAATGCCCGAAGACGCGCGCTCCGATTGACATCACCAGCGCCAGCCATGAGCCAATCGCGATACAAGCCCCCACGATCACAACGGTGGACATGACGATCTGAGGATGCCGAGACCATCTGTAGAGGCCCTGCGTAACGGGCTGATCCAGGGGTGTGTTCTTGAAGTCGAACAGAGCTTTTGCCAAACCGACCAGGCCCACCAGTGATATGACCGAGCCAATGACCAGGACAGAAGATCCGGCTTTCAGAGGCGTGAGGACAATTAGTATCAGGCAAACCAGAGCACACAGCTTGCCAAGCATCGTGAAGACGACTTGCTCTCGGCTCCAACCCGATCGATCAAAGAGTCGCACCACCACGTCCTTTGGAAAGAGCGAGAACAGGATCCCGTCGGTCAAGACTAACAGGCCCAGGAGAAGCCAGCCATTGAGCCAGCCGATTCTGAGGGTGGGCATCAGTTCCATAAACTCCTCCTTGAAGCCAGTCTGAGCTTCAATCCCCTCCCGCGGTTCTGCACATCACCTTGGTATGTTGAAGAACACCGCCGTCTGGTAAACGGCACTACCGGCGGCGAAAGAGATCGCCAGCAACAGACAGACACTGAACACTGTCCACTTCCACGAAGCCGTTTCCTGCTTGATGACGGCCACGGTCGCCACGCAGGGAATAAACGTCATCTGTACCACCAGGAAGGCCAGCGCCGCGGCCGGGCCCAAGACTCCGGTGAGTTGTTCCGCCAACCCTGCGTCTGCCTCCCCTGAGCCATACAGGATGCCCAGTGTGGCAATGGTGTTCTCCTTGGCGATGAAACTCGTCAGCAACGCCACAATCAGACGCCAGTCGCTCAGGCCCATCCACCCACCGAGCGGCGATAGCCCACGTCCCAGCCCGGCTAGCAGACTGCCTTCCACATCGCCCCCTGGCAGCATGGAGAGCGCCCAGATGACGATCGAGACCACCACGATGATCGTGCCGGCCTTCTGGATGAAAGCCACGGTATTGTGCCAGACGGACAGGCCGATGGTGCGCGCATTGGGCAGGTGATAGAGCGGCATTTCCATGATGAACGCCGTGTGCACGCCTTTGAAGATCAGCCGGTTGATGGCGATGCCGACGAGCGCCAGGATCGCCAGGTTAGCAGCCACCAGCCCCCATGACACCAATGTCGCCGCGCGGCCAAAGAAAGCCGGGGCCAGAAAGGCGATGACGGCCAGGCGCGCCGTGCAGGGAACCAACGGGGCCAGCAGGATGGTCAACAGCCGGGCGCGGCGATCGTCCATGATGCGCGGCGCGCCTATGACCGCCGGTACATTGCAGCCGAAGCCCAGGAATAGCGGCAGGAAGGATTTGCCGTGCAATCCCATCCAGTGCATGAAGCGATCCATGACGTAGGCCGCTCGCGCCATGTACCCTACGTCTTCCAGCGCACCCAGAGCCGCAAAGAATATCACCAGGATGGGCACGAAGGTGAGCACCGTCCCGGCGCCGCCGAGGATGCCATCCGCGATCAGGCCCGCCAGCCAGGGCGATACCGGCGTGAACGTGGCGTTGACCCACTCCGTCAACGGCCCGATCAGGGCCGCATCCAGCCAGTCCACAATCGGCATGGCGACGGTATACGTGAGCCAGAATACCAGGCCGAAAAGCCCTAACAGCAGGGCCAGCCCCCACAGCGGATGCGTGGCGACCCTGTCCACGCGGTCGGTCAGACAGACCACGCCGGTCCTGGGGTGGACGACGGCCGCCCGCACCATCCGCTCCACCCACTCGTAACGCCCACCGACGATATCCAGGTAGGCGTCTTCGTGCTGCAACAATACCGCGTGAATCCGCTCCCACACATCCGGCGTGGTTTCATGCATCAGGCGCGCGATCTCGGCGTCGCCTTCCAACAACTTGAGCGCAACCCAATCCTCAGGATAAGGCAGTGGGACTCTGCCGTGGACGAGCGTGCGAATCTGCTCCAGCACCGGGCGGTGTTCGGCGCGGATCGTTGGGCGGTTGGGCGCAAACTCCGTACAGAAGGCGCATTTTCGCGTGCACGACTCCGGAGCGGGCGCATCCATCACGTATAGGGCTGCATCCAGCAAGTCGCGCACCCCTTTGTTCTTCGAGGCAATGAGCGGCACGACCGGCACCCCCAGCGTCGCCGCCAGCACGTGTGGCTCCACGCGGAGGCCGTGCCGCTCGGCCACGTCAAGCATGTTCAACCCGACGACGATCGGAACAGGCAGCGCGAGCAATTCGGCGACCAGATACAGGTTGCGCTCCAGAGCCGCCGCGTTGGCGATGACCACAACCACGTCCGGCCGCTCGCGGATGATGAAATCACGGGCGATGCGCTCTTCCTCGGAATTCGCCGTCAGGCTGTAGATACCCGGCAGATCCACTAGGCGCACGGCTCTTCCGTCCTGAGAGAACTCACCAAGCTTTTGCTCGACCGTCTTGCCCGGCCAGTTGCCCACGTGCTGGCTCAGGCCGGTGAGCATATTGAACACGGTGGACTTTCCGACGTTGGGCTGCCCGGCTAACGCCACCGTGATTGAGTTTCGGGTTGAATCGTCCATCAGGCGCGCACTACTTCTACCAGCACCTTCGCTGCTTCACCGCGCCCCAGGGCCACGCGCGTGTCGCGCACGGCCACAATGACCGGGCCACGGCCATAATTTTGTATGACGGAAATCTCTGCGCCAATCGTGAAGCCTAATGTCGCTCAGCCGGTGGGCGAGCTGATCGATGATGCGGCCTATGGCTGCATCGTCCGGCAACTCCATCAGCGAACGGTCGCTGCTATCGAAATCAACCAGAAGCGGGTCATACGGGATCGTCGCCAGCAAGGGAATGTTCATCTCAGCGATCCTGGCGCTCACGGTTGCTGGCAACTCGCTGCCCGCCACACGGTTCAGCACCAGGCAGGTGTGGCGGACGTTGATGTTCAAGTGCCTGCTGAGAGCCAGCATCGCTTCGGCAGCGGCCAGCGCGCGCGGGCTGGCATCGCTGATCAACAGCAGGTGATCCACGTCGCGCGTTGTGCGCCGGCTCAGGTGCTCCATGCCGGCTTCGTTGTCCATGACCACGAAGTCATACGTGGCGTAGATGCCATCCAGGAGGCTGCGCAGCATGTGGTTGGGGGCGCAGTAGCAGCCGGGCCCCTCCGGACGTCCCATCGCCAGCAGATCCAGGTTGTCTCCCTCCTCGACGCACATACGCACAGCGTAATCGAGCCATTCCCACCGAGACATGCCGGCCGGAGCGTCATCGCGCACAGCCTCGCGGAGCTCGCCCACAGTCTTCGTCAAGGGCATGCCCAAGACGAGATGCAGGTTGCTGCTTGGATCCGCATCAACAGCCAGGACCCTGCCCAAGCGATGGACAACCAGGTACCGAATAAGGAGGGCGGCGAGGGTCGTTTTCCCGGTGCCGCCCTTGCCAGCCACGGCAATTGTGATGGTCATCTATGCCTCCGTACTGACGCCGGTTGACTTTCCCGCTATCATCGCTCCCATAAAGGCGGTTTCTGTCACGTCCGCTCATCCAGGGCTCTGGCAATCTCGGATTGGTGGGTCGCCTGCTCGGCCAGCACCTCGCGCATGAGATCGCAGATGTCCACGATCCTTGGGTTAGCGAGGTGATAGACGACATGCTGCCCCTGACGCTTGGCAATGACCACGCCGTTGTTCCGCAGAGCCGCCAGATGACGCGAAATGCTGGCCTGACTCAACCCGGCGGCCAGGGCGAGGTCGCCGACCCGGCGAGGGCCATCCCGCAGAAGGTGGACAATCTGCAAGCGAGCCGCGTGACTCATGGCCTGGCAAAGCCGGGCCTGCATTTCAAAAATCTCAAGAGAAGTCATCCTGTCTCATTGTCTCTCGGCCCCTCAGTGAGCGATGTGATTGTGCTTTCCCTTGCCCCCGGCAGCACTCATTTTTGAATGAGCAGCCGCAGCCCCGCCCCTGCCCGGATGAAGTCGGGGCCAAATGCCGCTTCGAATAATCGGATCGCCTGCTCGCCCGTGCAATGGCACGGCGCGATCTTCTGTACACCCAGCCGCTTGAGTTCCGTAATTACGGCCCCGATCTCGCCCGCGCTTTTATCCTTCAAGTGGAACCCGCCCATCACCAGGTACACCTCGCCATACACTTCTGCGCGCCGGACAATTTCAACCACACCGGGGTGCGCGCAGCCGGTCAGCACAATCAGCCCTTCGTCCGTCTCGACGATGAGCGACTGTTCCACGATGGTCGTTCCCAGTTCACCCGTGGTGCGAATGCCGTCAGCGACGACGACCGGCCCGCTGACCTCCACGACGCTGGCCCGTTCGCTCACCCACGTCTTGTACTCGGGCGCAAAGGACTGCGGCAGGTATACTGCCAAGCGGTCGTTCACAGCCAGCACTGCGTCCAGCCCACCCGTGTGATCGCTGTGACCGTGCGAAAGGATCACTGCATCCAGTGTACGCGGATCAATATCCAGGGCGGCCATATTACTCAACAGCGTGGGCCCGCTGCCCCCGGCGTCGAAAAGCACCGTCGTCTCGCCGCTCTCCACCAGGCAGGCAAATCCCCAGGCCGTTGTGAGGCCAGACTCATAGGGGTTGTTGTCGTATAGGATGGTCACCATGACCGGATTAGGCGGAGACACAGGCATGTCGGTAACTCCTGTTATTGGGGCCGGAATCCACGTCGGTGTGAGCGCCGGGGGAGTCTGGAGGACTCTCTGTGCAGCCGCCGTCGTAGGCTGCGCGGGCATCTGTCGGCCTGGCGGCGTTGGCGCAGGGGCTGGCAGGAAGAACAAGTACGGTAAGTAATGTCCCAGGCACAGCCCGGCCATACAAAGCGGCAGTAACCAGATCAGCTTGCTGTGAAGCGTCAAAGGAGTCTCTGGTTTCATGGTTGCTCCACCGGATGATGCGCCGCAGGCCGTCGCCAGCGTCTGGGCGAGGCCAGCGCGGCCATGAAGAAGACCAGGGTCGCCAGCAAAACGATGGTGGCGCCCGAGGCAGTGTTGAGCGGATACGAGAGCAACAGCCCGCCCACCGTGCTGCTCACACCAATGACCACGGCCAGCGCCATCATCCGGCGGAAGTCCTCGGTGAGTTGATAGGCCGCCGCGGCTGGGGTAACGATCAGCGCCGACACCAGCACGATGCCCACCACCTTGATCGACAGCACTACCGTGAGCGCGACCAGGCTGATGAGCAGGAAGTACACTCTGCCGGCCGGCACGCCGGTGACCTCGGCCATCTCCGGGTCAAAGGTGACGAACAGCAGTTCTTTGAAGAATAACCCGACGACGACTAGCACGGCGGCGCCCAGGCCGAGCGTGATCCACACGTCCTGCTCGCCCACGGCCAGGATGCTGCCGAACAGATAGCCGAACAGGTCCACGTTGTAGCCCTGCATCAGGCCGATGAACAGGATACCGAGCGCCATCGTCGAGGCGAAGAAAATGCCGACCGCCGTGTCTTCCTTGACCTGGCTCTTGCGCGCCACCAGCCCGATGCCCCAGGCCGTCGCCAGGCAGAAGCCAATCGCCGTCAGCAGCGGGTTGAGGCCGAGCAGGAAGCCCAGGGCCACGCCGCCGAAACTGGCGTGGGCAATGCCGGCGCCGATGAACGACAATCCTTTGAGCACGACGTACACGCCGATGATGGCGCACACGGCCCCGATGACCGCGCCGGCCAGCAGCGCGCGCTGCATAAAGGCGTAGCCCAGAACTTCCGTCATGGCTCTTTCTCCACGACGATGTGCGGCACGCGCCCGTGGTGGAAGAACATCGCCTCACAACCGTACATCTGCGTCATGGCTTCGGAGCCGAGCACCTCTTCGGGCCGGCCGTGCGCCACCAGCCGCCGATTGACGCACACAACGCCGTCCACGTAAGAGGCGACCACGCCCACATCGTGCGAGACGACCAGGATGGTGATGCCCTCCTCGTGCAAACGACGCAACAGCTCGTAAAGACTCTCGGTAGCAGCCACGTCCACGCCCGTGGTCGGCTCGTCGAGCAGCAGCAGATCGGGGTCGTTGGCGAGGGCGCGGGCGAGGAAGGCACGCTGCCGCTGTCCACCGGAAAGGCGCGCCAGCGGCCGATCGGCCAGGTCGGCGATCCCCACCCGCTCCATCGCCCGGCGGGCCGCTGCGCGATCGTCCGAGGATGGGCGGCGAAACAGGCCGACGCGCCCGTAGCGGCCCATAAGCACAACCTCCTCGGCGCGCACCGGGAAATTCAAATCCACCGACAGCACCTGCGGCACGTAGCCGACACGCCGCCGCTCTCCATTGAGTTCCCAGGGCGCTTTGCCGAACAGGCGCACCGCGCCGCTGGCTGGGCGCACCAGGCCCAGGATGACGCGAAGCAATGTCGTCTTGCCCGCGCCGTTGGGGCCGATGATGGCCAGAAAATCGCCAGGGGCGACGTTCAGGCTCACGTCCTCCAGCACGAGCACGTCCTGAAATATCACGTCCACGTGGGTGAGTCGAATGATGGGAGACGTCGTGTTCGCCATGTTGTCCTACTTCAACGCTTTGCCGATCTCGTTCAGGTTATAACGCATCAGTTCGAGGTAGCCGTAATGTGGCGGCTGACCCAGTGGATTCAAGAAGAGCACCTGGGCGCCGCTCTCTTCGGCGATCACCTCAGCAGCCTTCGACGAGAACTGCGGCTCGGCGAAGATGGCCTTCGCGCCGATGGCTCTGGCGGTCTTCACGATCTCGGCGATTTCCGCTGGCGAGGGTTCTGCGCCGGGCGTGCGCTCGACGACGGCCGCCTGCTCCAGCCCATAGTCGCGGGCGAAGTAAGCCCACGCCGCGTGGAAGGCGATGAACTGGCGGCAGGAGAAACCAGCCACCGCCTCGCGGATTTCTTGATCCAGCGCCTGCAATTCGCCGACGTATTGATCGGCATTCGCGCGATACGTGTCTGCTCCGGCCGGGTCGGCTTGGATCAGCGCGTCGGAGATCTTCTCCACCTGATGTATCGCATTGCGCGGGCTGAGCCAGACGTGCGGATTGCCACCCGACTCGTGCTCGTCTCCGCCAATGATTTCCAGCCCATCCGCCGTGGTAACCACGGTCAGGTCTGGATTGTCGGCGGCGGAGATCACCTCCTCGGCCCAGTATTCCAGTCCCACACCGTTGAGCACCAGCACGCGAGCGCGGCTGACCGCCTGCAGTTGTGCTGGAATGAGCTCATACGTGTGCGGGCTGGCTCCCGGCGGCACGAGCGCTTCGACCCGCACGCGGTCGCCACCCACCTGCTGCGCGAAGTCGGCCAGCGGTAGGATGCTGGCGACTACGAGCAGCCGATTGTTATCTGCTGGCTGGGTTGAGGGGCCGCAGGCCGCCAATCCCAGCGCCAGCACCAGAATGAGCAGTATCGAGAAAAGGGATTGCCTGGACATCTTCGGCAGTTCCTGCTGTCTGTGATAAAGGAACGTGATCACGGCAGCTGAAATTCCCATTCGCAAAAACTGTCCGTCGCCGGGTCGGGTGGGGCATGGACGCAGGTCGTTTCGATACGCGAGTCAACCGCGCGGGCGAACTGCGAGTATTCCACCAGTCCCACTGGCTTGCACGGGAAGGGCGGCAAGCCCTTGCGCTGCCGCGCCTGTTGCACCCGGCATTCGATCATCCGAAAACGCAGTGTGTGTGCGTCAACGCGCTCGGCGGCCTGCCGGTTGACGGCGGCGTACAGCCGGTAGCCTAACGCCTTTTCGAGCGCGTCCAGACCGCCGACTTCCTCGATGGCGAAGGCTTGCATAATGCGCCGCGCCTCGACCGGCGAGAAACGTTCCCAGGATTTTGTGTCCAGCGCGATTGTCGTTTCCAGGCCGAACTTCTCTTCGGCGGCCAGGAACCAGCAGCCGTCGTGGGCCAGCCAGTTCTTGGCGTAGACTTCGATGAGTTTGATCAGAGCTTCGCGCGAGAGATCTTCAAGTTTCACGACCACCCTCCCATACGAGCAGCCATCACTGTCTGTCGCCCGCAAGCCGGCAACCTCAGCGCGAAAATCAGCCCTAGCGCTATCCAATGTTGTCGTTGTTTTGATTCCGCGCTCATCCTTAACATCAGCGCCTCTTGGCACCGAGAGGCAGGGGTGGCAGAGTCGCAGCCACCCGGACGCGGGCGTCTACCACAGAAACA
>Ga0209002_10003734_pt1 | contig 12088 bp, 9 predicted proteins | sample Rifsed16ft2_FD_184010 | JGI IMG/M metagenome (GOLD analysis project Ga0209002, IMG submission 184010) | Soil microbial communities from Rifle, Colorado, USA - sediment 16ft 2 (version 2) | ecosystem: Environmental > Terrestrial > Deep subsurface > Rock core/Sediment | place: Rifle, Colorado...
AGGCTGCCGCGCACAAGCTGGGGAGCCTTTCGTCCGCATCCCTGAGACCAGCGACGTTTGGCGCGGTGCACTGAATTCGCTCCGCTTGACACTGGGCCGAGCGCTCGGGTACAATGCCTCGACCTGAGCGCGGGCCTGTAGCGCAGTTGGGAGCGCGCTTCAATCGCACTGAAGAGGTCGCGGGTTCGAATCCCGCCAGGTCCACTGGGCCCATAGCGCAGTTGGGAGCGCGTCTCAATGGCATTGAGAAGGTCGTGGGTTCGAATCCCACTGGGTCCACCTGACGACACAAAGCGGAGGCCACAGGGTTGAGGATCTGGAGGAAGGGATCGGTGATCAGTGACCGATCCCCTTGTAACCGATCACCCGACGGTCCGACCTGTGAGTTGCCTCCTCCATACTTGGCCAAGGCAGGAGTAGTAGGCCATCCGCCAGAGAGCCGGGGAGGGTGTGATCCCGGCGCCGCGAAGTCCCGGTGCACTTGCGGGGCGCCCGCGGAGCGCCAGGTGGGCTGAACTCGCCTGCCGTCCCGAGCCCTCGACTGCGATCGGGCGCGGGACAGGCCCCGCCGGTGAGACGGGAACTAGCCGGCGGCGGGTCTCGCCCGGTAGCGCGAGCCGGAGAGGCCCGGCGCGCGCTGGGCAATCAGGGTGGCACCGCGGAGGCCCCTTCGTCCCTGACGGAGGGGCGGTTTCATTGTTGGGGGAGGAAGCCTGGTCCTGGGCGGCGTGTCGGTGGGGTCCGGTGAACGTTGATCAGTGATCGGGGGGGTCATCTATGCGGAGTGGCTGATCACTGAGTAACCGATCACCGAGTTACCAACCACCGAGTGACCGATCACCGATCTCGGGAGGCGAGTGATGACGAGAAAGAAACAGACCGTCCGCGACGCACCCCCAAGAATCGACCGCTACATTCCTGGCGAGATCGAGCCCCGCTGGCAGGCCCGCTGGGAAGCCGACCGGCTTTACGAGGCCCGCCGCGATCCGACGCGCCCCAAGTTCTACTTCCTCACCATGCTGCCCTACACCTCCGGCGACCTGCATTTCGGCCACTGGTTTCCCATGGCACCCTCCGACGCCCGCGCCCGCTACCTGCGCATGCGCGGCCACAACGTCATGTTCCCTATCGGTTTCGACGCCTTCGGCCTGCCGGCGGAGAACGCCGCCATCCAGCGCAACATCCACCCCAAGGAGTGGACCTACAAGAACATCGACAACATGCGGCGCCAACTGCGGACAATCGGCGCGATGTTCGATTGGCGGCGCGAGGCCATCTCCTGCGACCCGGGATACTACCGCTGGACGCAGTGGTTCTTCATCCGGTTCTTCCAGAACGATCTGGCCTACAAGAAGATGGCGCCGGTCGACTGGTGCCCCCACTGCAATACGACTCTGGCCCGCGAGCAGGTGATCGGGGAAAACCGCGTCTGCGAGCGCTGCAAGACGCCCGTAATCAAGAAAGATCTGGAGCAATGGTTCTTCCGCATCACACGCTACGCCGAGGAACTGCTCAACTTCGAGGCGATCGATTGGCCCGAGCCCGTTCGCCTCGCCCAGACCAACTGGATCGGCCGCTCGGAAGGCGCCCGAGTCAGGTTTACGACCGAGGCCGCCGATCCGATCGAAGTCTTCACCACTCGCCCCGACACGCTGTGGGGCGCCACCTTCATGGTGCTCGCCCCTGAACATGCTCTGGTGAAGAAGCTGACGACCCCCCAAGAGGCCAAGGCCGTCGAGGCCTATGTCCATCAGACTCTGCGCGAGTCGGATATCCAGCGCGAGGCGGCCGACAAGGACAAGACCGGCGTCTTCACCGGCGGCCACGCCCTCAATCCGGTGAACGGCGAGCGCATCCCGGTCTGGATCGCCGACTATGTCCTCCCGACCTACGGCACCGGGGCGATCATGGCCGTGCCGGCCCACGACCAGCGAGATTTCGAGTTTGCCCGCAAGTTTGGCCTGCCGGTCCGGCCGGTGATCCTGCCCCCCGGCGTGGAGGCGCCGGACGGGACGGCGATGACAGAGGCCATACCCGCCTACGGAGCGATGATCAACTCGGGCCCCCTGAGCGGGACGCCTGCCGACAAGGCGATCGAGCGGACGATCACGTATCTGCGCCAGCGCGGCCTCGGCGACAAAGCCGTCAACTACCGTCTGCGCGATTGGCTGATCTCGCGCCAACGCTATTGGGGCGCGCCGATCCCCATCATCTACTGTCCGGAGCACGGCCAGGTGAGCGTTCCCGAGGACCAGTTGCCCGTGCTGCTACCAGACGATATCGAGTGGCGGCCCACCGGTGAGAGCCCGCTCAAGCTTCACCCGACCTGGAAGAACACGACTTGCCCGATTTGCTCCCGCCCGGCCGAGCGCGAGACCGATACGATGGACACGTTCATGTGCTCCTCGTGGTATCACTTGCGCTACCTGAGCCCGCACTACGACCAGGGCCCCTTCGACCCGGCTGAATACGACTACTGGATGCCGGTCGACGCCTACACCGGAGGGGCCGAGCACGCCACAATGCACTTGCTCTACACGCGCTTCTTCCACAAGGCGCTGCGCGATCTTGGTATTGCGGAGGGCCATGAGCCGATGCTGCAATTGCGCAACCAGGGCCAGATTCTGGGGCCGGATGGGCTGCGCATGAGCAAATCGCGGGGCAATGTGGTCGCCCCCGACTCGCTCGTCAAGGCCCACGGCGCCGACGCGCTGCGCGCCTACTTGATGTTCGCCTACCGTTGGCAAGAGGGTGGCCCCTGGAATACCGGCAACGTCCAGGGCGTCGTCCGTTGGCTGAATCGGATGTGGTCGCTGGTTCTGGGGGCGGCCGGGGCCCCGCCATCGCCGGCGCATTCTGAGAAGGCCAAAGGCCTGCGTCGCAAGGTGCACCAGACCATCCGCCAAGTCTCTGCCGACCTGGAGCGCTTCGAGTTCAACACGGTTGTCTCCGGGCTGATGGAGCTGACCAACGCCATCGCCGAGGCGCGCGAGGCGGGATTGGCGGGCGACCCGGCCATGGCGGGGGCTATCGAGACGCTGTTGCTTCTGGCCGCGCCGGTGGCGCCGCACATCACCGAGGAGCTCTGGTCACGCCTGGGCAAGCCCTACTCGATCCACAACCAAGCCTGGCCTCAGTTTGATCCTGAAGTCGCCAGGGTCGAAGAGATCACACTCGTGGTTCAGATCGACGGGAAGGTGCGCGACCGCATCACCGTGCCGGCTGATATCACCGAGGAGCAGGCGCGGGAAGCCGCCCTGGCAAGCCCGGCAGTCGTCCGCTTGCTGGCGGGAAAGGAGCCGCGCCAGGTGATCGTGGTGCCGGGCAGGCTGGTGAATTTCGTGGTCGGTGATCAGTGATCGGCGAACGATGGGCCAGTAAAATGGGATCAGTGATCGGTGATCGGCAGGTCCTGTGGGCGGGTGACGTATCACCGGGTAACCGATCCCCTCGTAACCGATCACCGAGCAAGCCGTGGAGGGCGCCATGAACACTTCGAAACGCGAGAAGGTCCTTGCCTCGAAAGCTCCCAAACCGATCGGCCCCTACTCGGCGGGGATCCGCTGGGGTGATCTGGTCTTTGCCTCCGGGATGCTCGGCCTGGATCCAGAGACCGGCAAGCTGGTGGCGGGAGGGGTCGAGGCCGAGACGAGGCAAGCGCTGGAGAACCTGCGGAGCATCCTGGAAGGCGCGGGCTCGTCTCTGGCGAGGGCCCTGAAGACGACCGTGTTCCTTCAGGATATGGGCGAGTTCTCCAGAATGAACGCCATCTACGGCGAGTTTTTCCCCTCCGACCCGCCGGCCCGCTCGACGGTCCAGGTGGCAGCTCTGCCGCTGGGGGCACGTGTGGAGATCGAGGCCATCGGCGCTCGTGGCGAAGGCCACGGCGACTGACCCAGGCCATGACCGGCGAATGCATCCTCGTCGTCGATGATCATGCCACCATCATCGACCTGGCTCGCCTCTACTTGGAGCGCGAAGGCTATCGAGTGGAGGCCGCCTCCGACGGAGCGCAAGCGCTGGAGAAGGTCGATTCTCTGCAGCCGGCCGTGATGATCCTCGACCTCATGCTCCCGGAGGTCGATGGCTATGAAGTGTGCCGGCGAGTGCGCCTGCATTCGGATCTCCCGATCCTCATGCTCACGGCCCGGGATGACGACGTCGACAAGATCGTCGGGCTGGAGTTGGGCGCCGACGATTACCTGACCAAGCCGTTCAACCCCCGCGAGCTTGTGGCGCGGGTCCGGGCCATCCTTCGCAGAAGCCAGCCAACGGCCCGCAGCAGCGATCAACCGCTCCACGTGGGCGATCTGACGATCGATCCCGCCCGGCGGGAAACAACCGTCGGCGGCCGGCCGGTGACGCTGCGCGCCAAGGAGTTTGATCTTCTCCTCGCCCTGGCCGAGCACAAAGGCCTGGTGCTCACGCGGGAACAGCTCCTCAATCTGGTCTGGGGCTACGAGTTCTACGGCGAGACGCGCACGGTCGACGTCCACATCGCCCACCTGCGCAAACATCTTGCCGGCAGTAGCGTGGGCATTGAGACCGTCACCGGCGTGGGCTACAAGCTGGTCGGCTGACAGAATGCTCTCCTCCCTCCGATCTCGGCTTCTCGCCACCTACCTCCTGGTCACCGGGATCGTCCTGGCTCTGGTCGGGGCCAGCTTGGTCTTCTTCCTGCTCCGCAATCCGATCGCCGAGAGGCAAGTCGCCCAGAGGCTGGAGCTTCTCGCCTCCTTGATCTCCGAGCGCGAGGATCGGCTGCCCCAGGCGATCTCACCCGAAAGGATCCAGCAGACTCTGGCGCGAGTGGGGGTGCCGGAAGCGCGGGCGATCCTCCTCGCTCCCGGGGGTGATCTGATCCTGGATTCTCGGCCGGAGGCGGCGCCCGTTCCCGAGGAGATCGTCCGCGGGGCGCTCGCCGGCCCGCAGGCTGTTCAATCGTCCTACCGAGACCCTGCCGGGAGGCGCTGGGTGGTCCTCGCCCAGCCTTTGCCAAGCGGGCGGATCCTGCTGCTTGCCGCCCCCGGCCTCACCCTTCGCACGCTGGCGATCTTGGCCGAAGACCTGCTCCTGCCTCTCTTGCAGGCCGGGGCCGTCGCACTCCTGGCCTCCGTCGCCTTGGCCTTCCTCGTCACGCGTTGGGTGGCCGGCCCGCTGCAGAAAATGGTGGCGGCGGCGCAGGGCGTGGCCAAAGGCGACACCCGGGGCCAGATCCCGCTCAGCGGACCGGCAGAGGTGCGGGGCCTGGCCTCGGCCTTCAACGAGATGGTCGAGCGGGTGAACTCCGGGCGGCAGGCGCAGCGCGATTTTGTGGCCAACGTCTCACACGACCTGAAGACGCCGCTGACGGCGATCCAGGGTTTCGCCCAGGCGATTCTCGACGGCGCCGCCGCCGACGAGGAGGCTCGCCGCCATGCGGCTTCGGTCATCTACGCCGAAGCCGACCGCCTCCATCGACTGGTCGAAGACCTTCTTGACCTGGCGCGCATCGACGCCGGGCAGATGGCGTTCTCGATCGGCCCGGTAGATCTGGCCGGCGTGATTCGATCGGTTGCGGAGCGGCTGAGCCTCAGGGCATCTGAGAAAGGCATCCGGCTGGAAAGCCGGCTGGGCGCCCTCCCGAGCATCGCCGGCGACGGCGATCGTCTGGCCCAAGTGGTCACCAACCTGATCGACAATGCCATCAAGCACGCCCCCACGAATGGCATCGTAACCGTCAGCAGCGAGGTGACGAAGGACTGGGTGCAGATCCACGTCGACGACAACGGGCCTGGGATCCCGCCGGACGAGCTCTCTCGGATCTTTGAGCGCTTCTACCAGGTGGATAAGTCGCGCCGCGGCGACGAGAGTCGCGGAGTGGGCTTGGGGCTCGCCATCTCACGTGAGATTGTCCAGGCTCATGGCGGCCGCCTATCGGCCCAGAGTGCGCCAGGATCGGGAAGCCGGTTCACTATAAAGCTGCCTCTCCCGTCGACCGCCGAAACCACGCCCACCCGCCGTCGCCGTGGCGCCTGACCGCCGGTATAATCGCCCCCATTCGTTCGCTGAGGTGCAGCCGATGAAACAAGACCGAGGGTCCCTGGTCCCCTGGTTCGTGGTCGGGCTGGTGGCGGCACTGCTGTGCTGCCTGTGCCTGGTGATCGCCGCCCTGGGGGCCGCGGGAGTCCTGACCTGGGAGGCTATCCGCATCGCCAGCACGGCCTATCCGACCGACATTTGGGAGACCCTGGTTCCGACAACGCCTGAACGACCGATGGGCCCTACGCCGACGCCGCTCGATGGGCCGGAGGCGGTCGCCCCGGATGCCCGGGCGATGCGCCAGGCTTTGGCCGAGGAGATCGTGCCCGTGGCCGACCTGATCGGCCTGGTCGAGCGCCTGCAGGGAGAGGGCGATGTGCCGCAGGTGGTGGCCACCTCCGCTGAACCGATACCCGTCGGCACCCTGGAAACCTTCTGGGTGCAGAACGAGGACACCACGGAGTACTTCCAGGTCTCGGCCAGGATGGTTTACGCTCGGCCCCACATCTATTTCTGGGTCGAAGAAGGAGTGGACTTCGATCAGGGCGACGTAGAACGGCTGGTGGACGAATTCGAGGACCAAATCTATCCCACGGACCGTGAGTTCTTCGGGAGCGAATGGACGCCGGGCGTCGATGGGGATCCCCATCTCTATATCCTCTTCACCCGTGGGCTGGGCTCCTGGGTGGCTGGGTACTTCGGGTCGAATGACGAATACCACCCTGCGGTGAACGAATACTCCAACTCTCATGAAATGTTCTACATCAACGCCGACGGCCAAAGCCTTGCTGATCCTTACACCTACAGCACCCTGGCGCACGAGTTTCAGCACATGATCCACTGGTCCCTCGACGAGAACGAGGACTCGTGGGTTGATGAGGGCTTCGCCGAGTTGGCATCCTTCCTGAACGGGTATGACACCGGCGGATGGGATTATGCCTTTGCCGAAGACCCTGACGTTCCGCTCACTTTCTGGCCCTCCGGGGACGATTCCGGCGTTCACTACGGGCAGTCGTTCCTCTTTATGACCTACTTCCTCGACCGCTTTGGACGCGAGGCTACTCAAGCGCTCGCCCGCGAGCAGGCCAATGGGCTGGACTCGGTGGATCGGACCCTCGCCGCGCTGGGCATGACGGAACCGGGGACAGCAGAGCCCATCACGGGAGACGACGTCTTTCAGGATCTCGCCGTGGCACTTCTGCTCCATGATTCATCGATCGGCGATGGTCGCTTCTCCCTCGAGGAGTACCCTTCGGCTCCATCCTTCCGAGTGCGTGACCGCTACGTCGAGTGTCCTCTTGCCCAACCAATTCAGAGCGAGGTTAACCAGTACGGCATCGACCTGGTGGGGCTCTCCTGCGGCGGGGACTATACGCTGCAATTCCAGGGATCGACCATGGCCCAGGTGGTCCCTGCCGAGGCGCATTCCGGAGACTGGGCGTTCTGGTCCAACCGGGGCAACCAATCGGATATGACCCTGACGCGCGAGCTCGACCTGACGGGTGTCAGCGGGCCGGTTGAGTTTTCCTACTGGCTTTGGTATGACATCGAGGAGGATTGGGACTACGTCTACCTCGAGGCCTCCCAGGATGGAGGCGAAACGTGGACAATCCTCACGACGCCCTCAGGCACATCGACGGATCCCACCGGCAACTCCTACGGTTGGGGCTACACCGGCTTCAGCGGCGGTGGGAATGAGGGCGTGTGGATCGAAGAGTCCGTCAACCTGACCGACTACGCCGGGGGGAGGATTCTCCTGCGCTTCGAGTACATTACCGACGCCTCCGTCAACGGGGAAGGCCTGCTCCTCGACGACCTCTCGATCTCGGCTCTGGACTACACCGAAGACTTCGAAGACGACGAGGGAGGCTGGGAGGGGGAGGGCTTCATCCGGCTCTACAATCGCCTGCCGCAAACCTATCGGGTTGTGGTTGTGGAGTTTGGAGACGAGACGCGCATCTCCGAGATGGAGCTCGATGAGCTCAATCACGCGGAGATGCCGCTAACCCTTAGGGACGACACAGGACAGGCCGTCGTGCTCGTCATCGGCACCGTCCGCCACACCTGGCGGCCGGCGCCTTATCAGATCGATTTGAGGTAGGAACGCCGCTCCTTGTTGGCGATCGCACCGCTTCAGACAGGACCCCCTCCGGGGTCCTGTCCGTCGTTTCTGGTGGCGAAGGTGGCCCGGTGGTCCTCCCCCTGCAAACAGGCGTGGAGCTGTCAGGCCCCAGCCGCGATCGTGGAGACGTGCCGCCTGAGAGGAGAACGCAGTGAGCGGCTAACCCGGTGTGCGCGGCGCTCGAAGGGCTTCGAGTTCCGCCTCGAGCTGTGCCCGGCGGGTCTCATAGGCCTCTCGAACTTCACCTTGGATCTGTCGGGCGCGCAGTTCCATGCGATCGCGCAGCTCCTGACCGGAGTAGGGCGCCAGAAGGAGCGCGGTCACGGCGCCCACCAGGGCGCCACAGATCGTGCCGGCCAGCAGCATTGTCAATCGGCGCATGCCACACCTCTTTCGGGGACTGAGCGCATTATCGCACAGGCGTGCCCGGGGGCCAAGGCCGTGGGGCCGCGCGCCGGGCCGGCGACGGTGTGCATCGGAGGGCAGGCGCGAGCGTCTCGAGGTGGCTGTTCTCCAGGTTGGAGCCGCGTTATACTCGCTGCAGTGGCCGGCCCGGCGATGCGCGTCCGTACGTAGACCTGGGCGGTCCCATGGACCGGGGAGGGCAATCTCGTGGAGATCACCATCGAGTACTGCGCCGTCTGACACTACACGGATCGCGCCATCGGTCTGATGGCCTCCCTCCTGCAAGAGTTTGAGGATCGGCTCAGCGGGATCAGCATCATCCCATCCGATGGGGGCCGATTCGAGGTCGGCCTCAACGGGGAGCTGATCTACTCGAAGCTGGAGACCGGGCGGCACGCCGAAGAGGGAGAAATCGTCCGCCTAATCCGCAAGCGCCTCTAGGCGGTTCTGGGGAGGGGGCCACACTGGCCGCCGGCCGACCGAGGGCATTGGCCCTCTTTATCAAGGAGGTCCCTCTTGGGCCCAAAGAAGGGCCGAGTGTTCTCCGGGGCCAGGCCGACGGGCCGACAGCACCTGGGGAACTACCTCGGCGCCATCCAGAACTACGTCGCACTCCAAGTGGACTACGAGTGCGTCTACTGCATCGTGGACCTCCATGCGCTGACGACCATGGAGAGCACCGGCGAGCTGGGGGAAAACACGCGTGAGATGACTCTCGACTGGCTTGCCGCCGGAATCCGGCCGGATGAGTCGATCGTCTTCATCCAATCGCACGTGCCCGCTGTTACCGAATTGCACACCCTGCTTTCGATGGTCACGCCGCTCGGGAAGCTCACCGACCTGCCCACCTTCAAGGAGAAGGCCCGCCTCCAGCCGCACAATGTGAACTACGGGCTTGTGGGCTATCCGGTCTTGATGACCGCCGACATCGTGCTCTACAAGGCGAACGTCGTGCCTGTGGGGATCGATCAGGCGCCGCATATCGAGTTTGCCCGCGAGGTTGTGCGGTCTTTCAACCACCGCTTCGGGACGAACGTTCTGATCGAGCCGGAGATGAAGGCCACGGAGTTCCCCAAGGTGTTGGGCACCGACGGCCAACAGAAGATGAGCAAGAGCCTCAACAACCACATCGAGCTCGCCGCCACTCCCGAGGAGACCGGCCGCCGGGTCATGACGATGGTCACCGATCCGGCCCGGGTGCGGCGCTCAGATCCGGGGAACCCTGACGTGTGCAACGTCTTTTCGATGCACAAGGTGTTCTCCTCGCTCGATGAGGTGGCATCGGTGGATGTTGAGTGTCGGCGAGCGGGAATCGGATGCGTCGACTGCAAGCAGCTCTTCGCCGGGAATCTCAATCGCCATCTGGAGCCATTCCGCGGCCGAAGGGGGGAGCTTGCCGGTGACCCCGACCACGTCTGGGATGTGTTGCACGACGGCGCCCGGCGGGCCGAGGAGATCGCCCGGGCGACGATGGACGAGGTGCGGCAGGCCGTTCGGCTCCCCTAAAAGACCGGCACGGCGGATCAGTCACGATGCGGGCTGTTCTTCAACGTGTGCGCGAGGCCAGGGTCTCGGTGGATGGGCGGTCGGTGGCGCAGATCGGCCGCGGCGTCGTCATCTTGCTGGGCGTGGGGCACGGGGACACGCCGGAAGGGGCACGCTGGCTGGCCGAGAAATGCGCCGGCCTGCGCATCTTCGAAGACGCGCAAGGAAAGACCAATCTCGCCCTCGGGGATGTCGGCGGCGAGGCGATCGTCGTCTCTCAGTTCACGCTGTATGCGGATGCGCGCAAGGGGCGGCGACCCAGTTTCATCGACGCCGCGCCGCCCGAACGGGCCGAGCCGCTCGTTCGTCTCTTTGCCGAGCACCTGGCCGCGCAAGGGGTGCCTACCCAGCAGGGAGCCTTCGGGGCTCACATGCTGGTGGAGATCGCCAATGACGGGCCGGTGACGATCCTGCTCGATCGGGCCCCTGACGGGCCGTAACCGCCGGAGGAGCCCACAGTCCATGCCAGATGAAGCAAGGCCGGGGGAGCTTCTTCCGGAATTCCGGCCCTGCAGGAAGTGCCCCGGAAGAAAGGAGCAGGGCCGACCGGAAGACGGGTGGCGCCCCGGCAGCGGGAAGGGCTTCAGACGACGTTCGAGAGGCGGGAATCTGTGAGCTCCGTGGAGATCGTCCAATCCCTGATCGAATATGACCAGGCTCTGTGGCGGCGTGCCTGGGAGAGCATCCTCAGTCTGACGGAGGAGCAGTTCACGCACGAGCTGCCTTATTCGCACGGATCAATCCGCAATCAGATGGTGCACGTCGCGGCCGCCCAGGCGCGTTGGCTGCGAGGCCTGAAAGAGGAGGCCGATGCCCGTTCGTTCCGTCCGCAGCCAGGCGACTACCCGACGAAGTCGGAAGCAATGGCGCTCTGGGAAGCAACTTCGGGGGATTTGGCCGGATACGTTTCCGCGCTGACGGAAGCCGATCTCGAACAGGTGCCCGGAGGGATGCGCGGCCCCGTCTGGCAAGTCCTGGCCCACCTGGTGAATCACGGCACCGATCACCGGGCGCAGGTCCTGCGGGCGCTGCATGACTTCGGCGCGCCGACGTTCGATCAGGATCTCGTCATTCATCTCTGGCGGCGGTAGTATCCTTCGGTGATGGCAATGTGGGCTGTGAAGAGACGGGGCGGATGAGCGTGGGCGAGATCAGGATTCCCAGGGCAAATGTTTCCGGTGAGCGTAACAGCCGCTGGGGGGCGGTTGGAGCTGGGATCGCATTGGTGCTCCTCGTCCTTCTGGTGCAGATCCGGTGGAGCCCGCGATTCGCGGGGATGGGCAGCGACAGCGGGATGTTCGCCTACGTCGGCGAGCGTATCCTCGAGGGTGAACTCCCTTATCGAGACGTCTTCGATACCAAGCCGCCTGGCGTGTTCTACGTGAACGCTCTCGCCCTGTTCCTCGGCGGCCGCACGCCCTGGGCGATCTGGGGCCTGGGCGTGCTATGGATCACTCTCGCTACTCTCATCCTCTTCTTCACCTTGCGGGCATGCAGCGGCCTGCTCCCGGCCATCACGGCGACCGCGGTCTTCGTGCTGACGGTCCACCACCCCAGCTACTACCAGGGTGGGAATCTCACGGAAGTCTATGCCCTCCTCCCTCAGGTGCTCGTGCTGGCCGCGGCGAGGTCCTACTTCAAGCGCAGGCGGCCGGTAACCCTCCTTCTTGCTGGAGCGCTGACGGCGCTTGCCATCCTCTTCAAGCCGACCTACTCGGCGCTCGGGCTGGCGCTGCTCGCCGTGACCACCGGAGAGGCGCTCTTGGGACGGAAGTGGAAAGAGGCTGCGATCCGTATCGCCGCATTTGGCACTGGGATGGCGCTGCCTCTGGCCGGCGCGGCGCTCCCTTGGGCCGCCGAGGGCGCGCTCGAGAATCTATGGGACGCCGTTGTGCGTTTCAATTTCGTCTACTCCTCCGAAGGCTTTTCGCTCGTGGGGATCTACGGCGCATTCCGGATGCTGTTCGTGGATGAGCCCCTCGCTGCGGTCACGCC
>Ga0209002_10003736_pt1 | contig 12087 bp, 9 predicted proteins | sample Rifsed16ft2_FD_184010 | JGI IMG/M metagenome (GOLD analysis project Ga0209002, IMG submission 184010) | Soil microbial communities from Rifle, Colorado, USA - sediment 16ft 2 (version 2) | ecosystem: Environmental > Terrestrial > Deep subsurface > Rock core/Sediment | place: Rifle, Colorado...
GTTCTGTACACGTTGACTGCGTTGCCGTAGCCAGTATCGGCGTCGCATATTACGGGCACGTTTACAGCTCTGCAAATGGATGCAACCCTGCCTACCATTTCGCCGAAACTTACCAATCCGACATCGGGCTGAGCGAGCAATGATGCTGCAGTGCCATAGCCCGTGTGGAATATTACTTCAAAGCCTACCCTCTCTGCAATCTTTGCCGATAGCGCATCGTAAACTCCAGGTACAAGTATCGAACCCTTTCTTTCAACGAGTTTGCGGAGCTGCTTAGCCTTTCCCATGTTCGGATGCTAAAATGGGCGGTATTTAGAGGCGAGCTTTATTGCGCTTTTTGATTTCTTCCTGAAGCTTGTCAGGAATCGGCCTGCAACCACAATTCTTGGCATGCTCCAGATGCCACCTTATCCTCCGCTCGATTGTAGGGTTCTTTGGCATAGGATTTGCATTATGCCATTTTTCATTGATTTTCAAAACTATTCTCTCCCAATAACCTCTTGCGCAGGCTCGGCCTCTATCTTCTTTAATTGCGCTTGATACATCTCGAGCAGTTCTTCCGTTGTCGTAGCGTCTTCGGGACTCTTGTCATCTCTAATCTTGCCAGTGAACTTCGGAAATCTTAACGCCAAGCCAGCACCTTTGCGTATGGCGTCGATTTTTGCCGTGTGTATAGGGCTCAGAGTAATTTCGGAGCCGATTATTTCTAGGACGACATTTGGAACGACCCAGACATCAGCTTCCATCTTCGAATTTACTCTGGGATGAATATGCTGTACCTTGTACTTCTGAAGCATGTCAAAAATCCTCATCAGATCTTCGTCTGTAAATCCCGTCCCGACCTTGCAGACAGTTCTGAAGACATCAGTTTCTTTGTCGTAGGAAGCAAGTAGCAAAGCGCCGTACCTCCCCGCCCTCCTCCCTCTACCATGGAACCCTCCAACTACAACAAGGTCAACAGAATCTGTCAGTTCGCTCCTGTATTCCCTCTTTAGCTTGACCCAGAGGAACTCTCTTGCTCCTGCTCTATATGCGCTATTTCTGTCCTTTATGACAAGACCCTCGCATCCGTTTGAAATCGCTTCCTGCATGAACTTCTCAATCTCTTCAGGATCAGATGTAGTAATTGCTGGGACAAGTTTCAACCTATCTCCATCTTGCAGTATTTTCTGCAATGTTGCTCTCCTCTTCGTGTAAGGCAATGCAGTAAGGTCTTTCCCGTCAAGGTACAGAACGTCGAACAGGTTCAGAGAAACTGGATATTGCTTTATGGCTTCATCAATTCCATATTTCCTTCTCCTGTGCATCAATTCTTGAAATGGCAGGTAATCTCCTGTATCAACATCAATGGCAACCGCTTCTCCCTCGATGATGGCATTCTTAGCTTTGATATCCTCTTTTACAAGACTTGCAACATCGCTATAATGAGAGGTTATCTTTTCCAAGCGTCTTGAAAAGATGGAAACCTCCTTCGTAGAGACGTGAATCTGGAGCCTTTCACCGTCAAGCTTGTATTCTGCAGCCACTTTTCCTCCAAGTTTATCCACTATTTCTTTAGCCGACTCCATTCTCTCTGCAAGCATGGGTCTTATCGGGCTGCCAACTTTAACCTTGAAAGTTATGATCTGCTTTAATCCTCCTGCAGCAACTTCTTTTGCAACTAGTCCTAAATCGCTGGAAAGGTTGTAAGCTCTCTCAAGCTCGGGCCTGCTGGTCTTATCGCCTACAAATGCTACTGCCAGAGCATCAAGCAGGGTATAATCAGCAATACCTAATCTCAAGTTTCCCGTAACCGTCCTTACAATGTACTTCGCTTCCAGCGGGCTCGCATCGGTCAGCAAGTTAGAAAGATAGCCGAGTTTGATGTCAATGGAACCAGAACCAGAGACACCTGCAGTCTTTTTAAGCGTGGAAAATACTCTTTCAACAGTCAAAGCCCCTCCAAACAATGTAGTCTGGATCTTCTGCTTTAGCACCTTCATGGCCGCTGCTCCAAGGTCTCCAGTCTTTTGGTACACCTTCTCAATATCATCTTCAGAAACTCCAGAGACTGTAGAAATTGCCCGTGTGGCTAGTTTCTCTGCTATCCCGATCTCTATACCCATAAAATCTGGATACAGCTTGCCCTGCGTGAGATAAACGACTTTATCGATAAGGCCTTTTGGCGTCTGCTTGAATAGATTTGTTAGTATGTCTGTAAGCTCGAGCCGCTTCTTCGTCATTTCAAGAGCTTCATATGTCTCTGCAACTGTAGAATACAGCAAGTCAGGCTCAAAAGAGGGATGCGGTTATTAAACGAGCAATAGCAGGTGTTGAACCACTTGTCGGTAAGAACTGTCCAAACAATTAAAGAGTTAGCCAAAGGGCTTGCAGAAGACCTTCAATCTTTCTCATCGAAGATTAGAGGCAAAAGCGTCTTGATAAAGGCAAGCACTGGCTACCCCAAGCCTCCTCCATTTACCGTGGACATAGCAATAGTGAAAGAAACGATAAGCATATGCAGGGAATTAGGTGCAAAGAAAATCAACATAATAGAAGGTTCAACGGCACTTGACGGTGCCAGAGCAATTGCAAACGCTCTTGGATTTGATAAAATAGAAGGGGCAGAGTTTGTTGATGCTGATGATACTCCAATTACCAAGGTCCATGTGCAGAACAGGATACGTTGGGAGTATCTGTACCTGCCTAAAATAGTACTTGAATCAGACTTCAAGATTTCAATTGCCGTGCTGAAAGTTGAGGATGGAGCAAGATTTTACAGTGGAGTCGTAAAGAACCTTCTGGGAATACCCCCAAGGCGGATATACAGGGGGAAGAGACCTTGGGCAAGAGGCAAAATGCATCAGAGTCTTCAGGCCTCAATATTAGATCTCTTTAGAACTGCTAATTTTGACTATGGAATTTTGGATGCCACTCTAATACTGCAAGGTATGGCAAATATAGGGAGGAAACAACAATTTGGAAAATACTATTTTGGGGCCGATCTTATCAAAATTGACAGAACTGCACTTTCTGATACAGGCTATGAGCAGGCATTCGCACCTTTCGCCAAATACCTTTCTTGAGTAGAACAAAGCAAAAGACAGTGAAAAGGATAATAAGGCGTAAGCTCCATTTCTTAACCGTGAACTATCGTAAGATAGTAGGGTTAACACTGGTTTTTGTATTCCTAACGTCAGGAGTTTTTTCAAACATGGCGCAAGTATATGCACAGCAGCAGGCAAAAGGCCCCTACCTAGACGAGATAACTTTCGTCCATTACTTGGATGAGCAGATAGCTGCAAAAGAGGTGCAGGCAGGCAACCTACAGGCATACTTCTGGAGGATTCCTCTAGAAGTTGCTGATCAGATGAAGCAGGATCCCAATGTTGTAGTCACAGAATCGCCTGGGGGCATGTGGAGCCTCGTTCTGAATCCTGTAACGACGGAGAAATTCAATCCCTTCTCAAGTAGGGAAGTTAGGTATGCCCTAAACTTTCTCATAGACAGAGAGTTCTTGGTAACTGACATCCTGCGAGGATATGGGGCCGCTCAGGTTGCCGTCTATGGAATCTACGACCCCGATTATCTCGTAATTGCGGATGAAGTTGACGCTCTTGGCATAAAATACAATCCTGCACTTGCCAACACCATGATTAACGAAGCAATGACGAAAGCCGGTGCTCAGAAGGTAGGTGGGAAGTGGATGATGGGAGGAGAGCCAGTAACAATAAAGTTCTTCATACGAAGTGACGACCCAAGAAGGCTTGCGGTAGGAGGAGCGGTTACTTCAGGGCTAGAAAATGCCGGATTTACTGTCGAGAAGGTGTTAGGCGATTTAACGAAGGCATTTGAAATTGTCTATGGCTCAGATCCGAAGGAGGCAAAATGGCATATGTATACGGAGGGTTGGGGGCGCTCAGGATTCTTGAAATATGATACGGTTGTCGATGCACAGATGTATGCGCCCTGGTTTGGCAATATGCCTGGTTGGGGGGAAGAATCGTATGCCAGCTACAAACATCCTGATCTTGACGACTTGAGTAGGAGAGTGTCTACGGGAAACTTCAGTTCCAAGGCAGAGCGTGATGAGCTCATCAGGAAGGTTGCACTTGAAGGAATCAGAGAATCAGTAAGAGTATTCTTGACAAGTCAGATTGAACCATATGTTGCCAACAAGAACTTCAAGGGAGGTGTAAATGACTTTGGTGCAGGTCTCAAGACCAGATATACGCTGGTAAATGGAAGACTGAGCGATAATCAGGGTGGTTCCGTAAAAATCGGGATGAAGCAGATCTATCAGGGCTCATGGAACAACATTGCCGGGATAAAGGACTCCTACTCCCAAATGATCTGGAACGGGCTTAATGAACCCAGTACCTTGACTAACCCGCATACGGGCGAAATCATCGCAGCTGACAAAACAGGCAAAATCATCACAGTTGCCGAAAAAAGGAATGTAGAGACTGCTGGTCCCAAGGGAACGCTGGATGTGCCTGCTGATGCGCTTAATTGGGATCGCACCTCACAATCATTCAAGCCAGTAGGGTCCGGGATTAAGGCTACTTCGAAAATTACATCGGAGATGAACTTCTTCAACTGGCATCATGGCATACCTATGAGCAGAGCTGATTCACTGTATGGCATATACTTTGGCCAGCAGTGGGGTCTGAGCAAGAGCGGTGAGCCCACCTTCGATCCTGAGTACACTTCCCAGGCTGAGCCAGGTGCAAAGCTCTTCAAAGGAGTAAGGTTCACTGGAGACAATAAGGTGGAAGTTTATATTGATTATTGGCACTTCGACCCCAACTACATAGCGGATTCAGGAGGTGTGGGGGCGAGTACGCCTTGGGAAATCGACGCCGCGGCGGAAAAAGTTGTTGTTGAAAAGAAGGCTGCATTTTCACGAGCCGGGGCCACAGCAGCAAAGCTACCATGGCTCTCTATGATCATAAAGAACGATGCTGACCTTGTCAAGGCTGCTCTGCAAGAGATGAAAGACAAAGGTATCATACCGCCAGCTCTGCAGGGAGTTGTCACCAGAGAAGAAGCTATAAAGCGCTATGACGCTGCGATAAAGTGGATAAATGAGAAGGGACATGCAATAATAAGCAACGGGCCGTTCTGGTTAGTTGGATACAACCCAGATGCAAGAACTATAATTGTTAGGAGGAATACAGACCCTACATATCCAACCGCACTTGGCTTCTGGAAGGAATTTGAAGTTGCCAAGACGGCTCAGATAAAGAATGTACAGGTGCCCGCCACGGTCGAGGCTGGCAAAGCAGCGGCAGTAAGAATAAATGTCGATATAGGAGGGCAACCGAGTGCAGAAGCACAACTCACTTATAGAATTGTTGATCCTCAGGGCAAAACTGTTCTTAAAGGTGAAGCAAAGGCAACGCAACCTATTGGAACTTACGACATTGCATTCGCGACTGCAGACACTTCTAAGCTCTCTACTGGTTCATACCAGCTGAAACTCTTCGCTGTGAGTCCAAAGGCGATAAAACCTGACGTGTATCAAACATCATTCCTAGTATCTCCTCCGATTCAACAACCTGGAGCACCAAGGCCAGAAGCACCAGAATCACCCTTAACATCAGCACAACCGGCACTGGGCATTGAGACTACGGTTATTATTGGCGTGGTCGTCGCCGTAATAGTTGTTGGTGCAGGGATAGCTCTATTCAGAGGAAGAGCAAAGAAAGTGTAGCCCCAAAAAAGGGGAAGTAATTGGGGCTAGGCAGGTTCGTAGTAACTAGGACCCTAAACTTAGTGCTAGTGCTATTTGCGGTACTTTTTCTCACGCTTGCTTTTGCCGGCCCCGCTACTGACAACGTATTGAAAAGAGGAGTAGACGTATATGTAAAGAACGATATAGCTTCCCTATGCGATAAACGGAATCCTCCATCTTTCTGTAGAGATGCAAACCTGATTAAACAGCAAATGGAGGAGATAAAGCAGAGAGAGATCCAAAACCTTGGTCTAAACGACCCGTGGTGGTCCCCCAAGCGGCTGGGTTACAGTATCTTTAGCTTGGCGACCTTGAATCTAGGAGAATCCTATTTTTTGAGGAGTTACGGCGGCTCGAACGTAGTTAGGGATATTATATTGGAAGCGCTCCCAAAGACAATCTTGCTTTTCACAACATCAACTATTCTAAGCCTTATCATCGGAATTTTCATAGGTATTAGAGCGGCAAGAAAACCAGGAGGAATTCTGGATAGGTTCATTTCAACAATCGGTGTCGCAAGCGGAACCCTACCAGTGTGGTGGGTAGGCATAATTGCAATCGTTTTTTTCTCCTACACCCTCCGGATATTCCCAGCGAGGGCAACCCCTCTAATACCTCCGACCGATCCTGCATACATTCCTGCATTACTGTATCACATGACGCTACCTTTACTCACTATTACCCTTCTCGGGTTTGGTAGCTGGGCTTACCTTGTAAGAAACCTTGTCATAGGGATAATGCAAGAGGATTACATCACTGTAGCAATGGCTAAGGGAGTTCCAGAACGAGGAATATTATATGGCCATGTGTTAAGAAGTGCTGCACCCCCTGTTATTACAGTGGTAGTTCTAAGCTTGTCAGGCTCTTTAGGCGGGGGATTAATTACCGAAGCAGTATTTGACTGGCCAGGCATGGGAAGGCTTTTCTATACTGCCATTGGTGGTTTGGATATTCCCATAATAATTGGATTAACATATGTATATACAGCAATTTACCTTGCAAGCATCTTCATTATTGACTTGCTATACGGCTTCTTCGATCCCAGAGTGAAGGCAGGTTGATTTTGGTTCGTGGCGCAGAGAGGTGTTAGGTCTCTATGGAGAGACTTCGCTAAACAGCCCGAAGGAATTCTGGGTTTATCTATCCTTATACTGCTCATCATAGCTACATCCATAGCATTAACTTCTCTCCCCCCCGAAACATTTAGAGAATGGAGCAATCCAACATACTGGGTAAGATATCCAAAGACTGCCGAACCTGCTTGGGTAAACTTCTTTTCATCGAGCAAGCAACCCGAGCACCTGATTCTCCAGCAACCTGCTGTTAATGAGGACGTTCTAGGAGAGTTTAGGAGGGTAACTCATTCTTATACGTTGGATTATTCTTACGATGACTTTCCCAACGACATCAATTTCAACTATTTTTTGAACTATGGAGCAACTCCACCGCAAATAGAGCTTAAAGTCGCAAGGCCAGATGGAGAGATTTTTTCACTTGGGCGCACAACTGCACCGTCTCCTCCGGCTCAACTTGCAGTATACAGATTTAACGGTACAATTTCTTCTGCAGAGAGAATCCTGAGAAATACGGTTCTCCAACAATCTTCTAAACCGAATTGCCCTGTATCGGCCTTAAATGATACTAGAGCTAACGTTCTGATATTTCAAGTAAGCTGCGACAAATTTGACGAAGGTTCACGACTCCTTAGAGGACGATATACTTTCGAGTCGTCGTTCTTTTTATTCGGGTTGGATGACAGGGTTCAGAAGACAGAGCTGATAATTGGAGGAAAGGTCTTTGGCTTCATGGGCACTGATGATCTTGGAAGGGACATATGGACAGGTGTGCTTTGGGGGACGCCCGTCGCACTCTTCATAGGAATTACGGTATCGATATTTGGGACTGGCATAGGTTTGATCTATGGTGTAGCAAGCGGCTATTTCGGGGGAAAGACAGACGAAGTCATGATGCGTTTCAGTGATATTATCATATCATTTCCGTTGCTTTTCCTTTTGATCATAATTGCAGTTTCGACTCGGATGACCCTTGGCCTCTTGATAGTCATTCTTGTGGTATTTGGCTGGCCAGGTCTCTCTAAGGTTACAAGAAGCATAGCCTTGCAACTGAAAACCCTGCCATATGTAGAAGCATCGCAATTAATTGGAGCCTCCAGCAGATGGGTAATGATAAGGCATCTAGTTCCCCAAATAACACCTTATGTCATAGCAAGTGTAGCACTTTCTGTCCCTGGACCGATACTTACTGAGGCAGGTTTGAGTTTCCTTGGGTTGGGAGATCCAACACTTCCTACGTGGGGTAAAATTCTAAATGACGCATATACTTTTGGTGCAGGTGCAAGGCAGCTTTGGTGGTGGATAATGCCACCAGGAGTAATGTTAGCTCTAACAGCAATTGCTTTTGTGCTGATTGGAAATGCTCTTGACAAGGTTCTTAATCCGAAGATGAGGAAATTGTAAGTTGGTAGAGCTCAAAGTAGACAATCTGAAGGCACATTTCTTTACATCAACAGGGACGGTAAGGGCAGTTGATGGAGTATCATTTTCGTTAAAAGGCCAATCTCTTGGCATTGCTGGAGAATCCGGTTCTGGTAAAACTACTCTAGGCTTGGCATTGATGAATCTAATTCCTTCACCGGGGAGAATAGTTTCTGGTTCAATAAGTTTGGACGGAAACAATATTCTGCAGTTCAACGAGGAGAAGTACAGAACTGAGGTGCGGTGGAGAGAGATCTCCATGATATTTCAAGGTGCCATGAACGCGTTGAACCCTGTTTATACTATAGGCCATCAGTTGATGGAACCTCTGAAGTTTCACTCTGAATTGGTAGGCGAAAAGGCTAGGAAGAAGGCTGAAGATGCATTGAGGGAAGTTGGGCTCGATGCAAGCATGATGCAACGCTATCCTCACGAGCTCAGCGGCGGAATGAAGCAAAGAGTCGTCATTGCAATGGCCTTGATCTTAAGGCCAAAGATTGTTATTGCAGATGAGCCTACAACAGCTCTTGATGTAATTGTTCAGGCTCAGGTCATAAACCTTCTAAAGCGGCTGGAAAAGGACCTTGGAATTTCAATAATAATGATAACTCATGATCTAAGTGTGATTTCTGAACTTGTAGATATTGTGGGGATAATGTACGCGGGGGAATTGGTGGAGATTGGCTCTGCAGAGCAGATTTACAACAATCCAAAACATCCTTACACGCAAAAACTTCTGAACGCAGTTCCCAGACTGCACGGGAAGAGTACAAAACTTGAATCGATACCAGGCATTCCTCCAGACCTTAAAAGTCCTCCACCAGGCTGTAGGTTTCATCCCCGCTGTCCATATGTCATGGATATATGCAGAGTTTCTCCACCTCCCTACTTTACTTTTAATTCTGATCAGAAGGCTACCTGCTGGCTCTATAAGGAAAAGGCTTGATACTATGCAGGACGATTATCTTATAGTTGCAGAAAATGTTTCAAAGTGGTTCCCGATAAGGAGAGGTCTGTCAGATATAGTTCTGCGAAGACCAATCCATTATGTAAAGGCAGTCGATAACGTCAGCCTCAAGATAAAGAGAGGGGAAATTTTCGTCCTTGTCGGAGAGTCTGGTTGTGGAAAGACTACACTAGGAAAGCTCCTGCTTAAAGCCTATGAGCTTGATGCTGGTAAAATTACTTTTGAGGGCAACGACATTTCAGTGGTGAAGGGCAAGAAACTAAAAGAGTTCAGAAGGGTTGCACAGGTGATCTTTCAGGATCCTTATGCTTCCCTAGATCCTAGGTTCACTGCTTGGGATGTCCTTAACGAACCTTTGCATATCCATAATGTAGGAAGTACAAAGGAAGAGCGCAAGGAAATCATATTTCGTGCAATGGAAGATGTCAAACTCGTACCTCCTGAAGACTTTCTCGAAAGGTTTCCTCATATGCTTTCTGGAGGGCAAAGGCAGAGGCTTGCTATGGCCCGAACCCTTGTACTTGAACCGAAGTTTATAGTTGCAGATGAACCTGTTTCCATGCTGGACTTGTCAATAAGGGCGGAGATTCTGGAACTGATGTTCTCGCTCAAGCACCGCAGAAACATAACATATCTTTACATCACGCACGACCTTTCGACAGCAAGATATGTTGGAGACACTATTGGCATAATGTACCTTGGCAAGATAGTGGAGATGGGAAGGGCAAGCGATGTCATTGAAAATCCTCTGCATCCATACACCCAAGCACTGCTTGATGCAGTACCTGAACCAGATCCATCAAACAGGTTCAAGGAGAGGCATGTCAGAATTACTGGCGAGATACCTAGCCCCGCAAACATACCAAGCGGCTGCTCCCTGCATCCAAGGTGTCCCTACGCCTTTATTCCGTGCCCTGTAAAATACCCGGAGATGAAGCAGATTTCTGAAGGACGTTTAGCTTCCTGTTATCTGTACGAACCTACAGTTTCCGACGTCAAAGCAGACTGATTTTACGCCTTTTAAGGAATTTTACAATGTCATTAAGGTTTGGAGGTCGGGCATCATTGCTGTTCAGGTACAGGTAGGCGCAGGCGTTTGCAAGATGCAGCCTCTCTCGAGGTTCCAATTTCAGTAGGTGACCTATTATATCCCCCGCATCCCAGACATCGCCAGCTCCTGTCACAACGCCTTCAATATTACCAAATGAATCTGCCCAAAACAATTCTCCATCAATTGCTGATGCGCAGCCTTGCGGCGTATGAATGTCAACAGCAATATCCATAGCATCATGTAGAGACTTTGCAGCTCTCTTAACATCATTAGCATTATAGTTGCTCGGAAGCTTTGATGATAGAAGGGAGGACAGAATCCTTGCCTCGTTTTCGTTTATGCTAAGAACATCAAGCAACCCTCTCTTGATTATTCTTTTGATTAGAGCCTTAATTCTGTCTTCGGTTCCTATAAGGTCAGCAGGGTCGAGGAAATTCAGCCTATCCTTCCTTTTCGGGAGAGAGAAAATCAATTCAGCAAGCTCGTTTCCTTTTTTATTGGAAGACCAGTTCACCAGCGCAACGCAGGACGAACTTGAAATTGTTCTAATATCTGCATCATTTAGTTTGTCTCCAGAAAACCCTGCTAAATCTCCAACATCGCTCACCATGACATTCACCCTCTTGCCTTTGTACGGAAACTCTATCGCAATAGTATAACCAGATGCACCGTCAATCATATGGACATTACAATCTTTGGGCTTTGACGCTGTAAACCCTTTAGCTACATCGTCGCCAACGATAAAGAGATTTGTCTTGACAGAGAGCGATGAAAGTGCAAAAGCAAGGTTCGTCGCGTTCCCTCCCTTGATCTCCTTCTGTTTGTATCCGCGCAAGCTTCCTCCTCCAGAAGACGCTTTTTTCTTCGCATCCTCGAAGAATTGTTCGATAGAAGGGACATAGAGGATTCTGTCGGCAAAAAAGTCTGGAAGCACTGCTACTGATAATTTGCTGAGCCTTTCCTGCAGTTTCAAAATCTGGCTCATTTTAGAATGGTTATGCTTCTGACAGACTCTATATCTTGGATCCCTGTCAACACCGATGCAGGAACCTTCCCTTCTACTACAAGGGTAAGTTTCGGATCCTGCGTCATATCAGGGTCATCGGCAAGTGCCTGTCTAATTACAATATTAGCATCAGCAAGAACGTCAGCGACTCCAGCTATGACTCCTGGCTTGTACGGGTCTGCTGAAATTACCAAAACTGTATAGCCGAGCAAGCTTGCAATTTCTACCAGACTTGTCCCGACGGGCTTGATCTTACTAAATATTCCCCGCAGTTCAGCATCTCCGAGTATCTGCGTGACAGTATTTCTTACAACTCTTCTGTCAACATTTACAGCCCTTGCAAGAGCGGTATCATAGACCTGCAAGTTGCCGATGAACATTCCGCCCTTGCTATCAACCGAAATGCCAAGCTGGATCATTTTCTGGACTACTTCCAGCCTACTCCTCTGGCGCATGAACTTTGCATAAGCATTTCTCCACAAGTTCGGCAGAGGTCTCTATGACGCGGTCTTTATGGTTGTTGTTTTTGGTATGTTTAGTTCTGTTCAGATTTGAATGCCTATGTGCGTGCCACTGCACACAGGCACCCTTGAGTATAGCTTCTATGCAGGGGACTACAATATGAAGCCAGAATAAGAGTTACTAACAAAACATGTCCTATGTGCAAAAATTTTTCCTTGTTTTGTATATAAACTTAAACGTCTCATGTCCGACAATTTTTGCAAATTTTCAGAAGTCAATATTTGGTTCGATGAATGATATTCCTCAATATAGTACGTATGGTATGCAGTATAAAATTGTATTAGTAGAGTACTGGAGTATCAGAGTAGATTACTATATCGTATTCAGGTG
>Ga0209002_10003738_pt1 | contig 12084 bp, 7 predicted proteins | sample Rifsed16ft2_FD_184010 | JGI IMG/M metagenome (GOLD analysis project Ga0209002, IMG submission 184010) | Soil microbial communities from Rifle, Colorado, USA - sediment 16ft 2 (version 2) | ecosystem: Environmental > Terrestrial > Deep subsurface > Rock core/Sediment | place: Rifle, Colorado...
ACTCTCCGGCTTATGCGGTGAGGTTCGCCAACACCGGGGTCTGGGATGCTGCCACCGGCATCAACATCCTCTCCAACAACTTCCAGGTCTCACCCTAAATAGCGACCAGGAACAATCCCGGTAAATTCAAATTCGGTAGAACGTCCTGCAGGTTTGATAAACCTGCGGGACGATTCTTTTCCCCTCCATTTCCGGTTTAAGCACTCCCAAAATTGGACAACTCATGCTATATACTTGCATTTGCTTCTGCTTCTGCAAGGAAGAATGCACAGGCGAAAAAGACCGGTAAAAAGAGGATCCGTAAATGCTTTCATCATTAAAAACCAGGGTGAAAAACGCGCATATTTCAAGGGTTGAGATTTTCCTCATTTTTATACTGTTAGCATTCGGCATACCGATGGTCTTATTGATCCCGTTGGGCGCAGGATACGATGAAGAAGATCATCTCGTCCGCGTTTGGGAGCTATCGGCATTCTCTTTTATACCTGCACAGATGTCTGCACGGGAATTGCAGTACCCAACAATGTTTCGAGACCTCGCCTACAGGCAGCAATCTGTTGCAGGCATTATGGATGCGGATTTCTGGCAAAGGTATGCCGGGTCATCACTATATGAACGCGGCTATGTGCACCGCAAAATAAATACCAAATCTGTTTATTCGCCCGCGCTCCTGCTTCCCCAGGCGATCACCATGCGCTTTTTTGGCCGTCTGGCAGACCTGCCTGCCCTGCCTGTATTCTATATGTGCCGCCTGGCTGGTCTGTTAAGTTATTTGGTGCTGGTCTGGCTTGCGATCCGCTGGATACCTTTTGGAGAATGGATACTCCTGGTTCTGGCCGCCTCTCCGATGGCATTGTTCCAGGCTGCCACAATCAGCCCAGATTCCATTTCCAACGGCATAGGGTTCTTGTTCGTTGCCGGATGCTTAGGAGTGGCAGGGTCTAAAGAAATCGGCTGGAGGGAATGTGGAAATCTGGTCTTGCTTATTTTTCTGCTTTTTCTGGCAAAACTTAATCTCCTCCCGCTGATCCTGCTCCCGTTCCTGCTGATTCCACCATCACGGTTTACAAAAAGAGGAACCTATCCCTTCCTGCTGGCGATGACTGTGATCCTCTTTATCCTTGAGGTGGCAGGCTGGAACATGATTGCGTCTGCACGCCTTGATCCTCTATTGGCCAACGAAGCAAATCTCGCGGCCCAATTGCGCCATATACTGGGCCATCCGCTTGTTTTTCTTCAGACCGTTATTAGGGACTTCCTGACAAACGGACTGGTGTACTTCCAGGGTTGGATCAATGGATATGGCTATTATTACTGGACTCCCCCTCAAATCGTCTCTTTATTCTTCCTGCTGAGTCTGGGCTGCGCCATATTGATCGCCTCACGCCCTGATCAGGTCAGCAGGAAATTCGGTATCGTCTCTATTCTCGTATTTGTGACAGGCTACCTCGCTACCATTGTGTCGCTCTACGCCTCGTTTACGCCGGTTGGCTCGGATCACGTTTTCGGGGTGCAGGGACGGTATTTCATCCCTCTGGTCCTGCCGCTTTTTTTGATGTTTTCCGGTCTTCGGTGGACAAAAAAAATAGCCATGCCTTCCCCAAAGTGGACAACGGGCCTTCTCACACTTGCCCTGTCCCTCAATATTTTGGGAATACTCTTTTCATTCTATGTATCCTGCGGAACGACATTTTATCAAACAGGGTTGTGCTACCAGCCCCTTTACAAGGACTTCACAAGCGAAACCCACCTCTCTCAGCCAATCTCGAATGAAAACTCGCTGACCCAGGAAATCCACCCGGCATGCAATGGATTAACAGAATTGCGCGTATTGCTCTTCCCATCCGTGCCAGGAGATGAAGGGACCACCCGCTTCATTTTGCAGGACCCACTGAGCGATCAAACCTTGGTGGATGGCTCGGTCCCGAACGATCGAATCCCCGAGGAGACCTGGCACCGCCTGAGCTTTCACCCGGACTGGCACTCGGCAGGGAAAAAATATGTTCTCGAGATCCTCAGCGCGGGCGTGTCCGCCGGCCAGGGACTCAAACTACTCTACACCTCACAACCCGAATTTGACCTGGGAACCCTCCACGAAAACGGGGTATCAATGCAGGAGGATGTTGTTCTGCAATATGGCTGTATCACCGGCCTGCGAAAAATCTGGCTGACGGGCAGACCATAAAGACATATATGCAAGCCTAATGCCATATTAATTTAGGAAATTAGGCCCCTGCCCAGCCAGGCTTTGCCATGAACCCATCCCACCTTAAGGTTACCCTCACCCCTGCCCTCCCCTGGGAAGGGAAAGGGTGATTCTTTCGGCCTCCGCAAATTCTTCGGGTGTGTTGACGTTCCAAAAAGCCAGCCCCAAAGGATCGTAACCCTTGATTTCCTCAGGCGTGAGGATTCGCACCTTCACGTGCGGGAACCAGGCGATGACTTTCCACTGGTCCGCATCAATCGCCGCTTCGATTGCGGGAAGACAGGTCTCGCGGCGGTAGACGGCGTGAAGCGGTTCGTAGCCCTCTTCTGATTTGCCCGCTCGCTCCGCTCGGGGTGCTACGCGAGCGATGACGACATCCGCTTCTTCCTCGATGAGGAGCCTGCCTGCAGCTTCGATAAGTTTTGCACTGGCGAAAGGCATGTCGCATGCAACCACCGCGACAATCGGATGTGCCGCGGAAGCGATCGCAGTGTAGAGTCCGCCCAGGGCACCGCGACCCGGCTTGAGGTCCGCGCGAAGCGTGAGGCGCAGATCTAAAAAGGCATAATCATCGGGCCGGTTGGTCGTCACGATGAGTTCATCCGCAATCGGGGAAAGTCGTTCGATCACGCGTTGAATGAGCGGGCGTCCGAGAAAGGTCTTAAGCGCCTTATCCTCCCCCATGCGCGAGGATTGACCACCAGCCTGGATGCAAACCGTGAGCATTTGAGGTATTATAAGGGAGGACCATGTATGGAAAGTAGAAGGTTAGAATGGCTACAACAATTGGCGATTTACTGGACACATTAACGACGACGGGGGAGTTATACAGGAAGCTTTCGGAGGATACAATCGAATGTTACGCGTGCGGGCACCGCTGCAAGATCCGTGAGGGCAGACGCGGGATTTGTCAGGTGCGATTCAATGAGGGTGGAGAGTTGCGCGTGCCGTGGGGATATGTCGCCGCGCTGCAGAGCGACCCCATCGAGAAGAAACCGTTCTTTCATGTAATGCCCGGAACCAACGCGCTGACATTTGGAATGTTGGGTTGCGATTTCCACTGTGGGTATTGTTTTACAGGAGATACGATGGTCATTACCAATCGAGGGCCGATTGCATTGGAAGATGCTTTTGAACTTGGAGCAACTTCCCATAAACAACCCGATGGAGAAATTTCATTTCCTTCCGATCTGGAGGCAATCACATCTTCAGGGAGTCTTCAAAAAGTGAGAGCAGTTTTTCGGCATCCATACGAAGGTGAGATGATAAAAATCAAGCCTTATTACCTGCCTTCGACTGTTTGCACGCCTGACCATCACGTCTATGCGACTGATGACCAGAACACAAAGCCTTACATGGTACAGGCAAAAGATCTGAAAAATGATCACTATCTGGTTGTGCCGCGAAGATTTCACTTTCCTTCGTTACCAGTTATCGATGCAATGGAATATCTAGAATCTTATAAAGTTATCCATGGTGCACAATGGATGATGCCACGAGAGGAAAGACAAAATGTTTTGACTGCCATCGCTGAAGGTGGTTCATTCCAAAGAAAGAGAGCGATGACGCGGTACGAGAACAGCGATATAGATCACAAAACTATTGAAACCGAAAAGTTTTATCTGATTCCGATCCGTGAAATTACCAGTGAACCCTTCAAGGGTAAAGTGTTCAATATGGAAGTTGAGGAGGAGCACAACTATCTGGCTGGCTTCTTCCTGGTTTCCAATTGCCAGAACTGGTTGACATCTCAAGCCATGCGTGATCCGTCTTCGGACGAGTCAATTAATCACATTCGAAAAATTTCCCCTCAGGAAATGGTGAGCCTTGCGCGTCGGACGAATGCTTCCACGGTTGTGTCGTCTTACAACGAACCATTGATCACAAGTGAATGGGCTGTGGAAATTTTCAAGGAAGCCAAAGCAAACGGTTTGATGTGTGCGTATGTTTCAAACGGAAATAACACACCTGAAGTGATGGAATATATCCGTCCCTATATCTCTGCTTATAAAGTTGACCTAAAGTGCATGCAGGATAAAAACTATCGCAAGCTGGGCGGTGTCCTGCAAAATACACTGGACGGCATCAAACGCGCGCATGACATGGGTTTATGGGTGGAAATTGTGACTCTCACCATCCCCGGCTTCAATGATTCAAATGAAGAGTTGTGGGATGCGGCGCGCTTCATTGCCGGTGTTTCAAGAGACATTCCCTGGCATGTCACTGCATTTCATAAAGACTATAAAATGACCGACCCTGATAACACAGATGCCAAGACACTTTTGCGCGCGGCAGAGATCGGGCGCGAAGCGGGGCTCCGGTTTGTATACGCGGGGAATCTGCCGGGACAGGTCGGGGAGTATGAAGATACTTTTTGCACGGCGTGCAACTACCGGCTGATCCGAAGAAGCGGATATGTCATCCGTGAGTATCAGATTAGGGGTGAAGGGACATGCCCGAAATGTAATGCTCAAGTTCCAGGCTTGTGGCCGGAAGACCCCTCCAAAGTAGTGTTAAACGGATTGGGTATGCCACTCCCTGTTTACTAAGATATATTTTGCTGTATAATCTGTCCACCTACTCGGAAGGAGGTGCCCTGCCACGATTTAACTCCGATCTACCTGCACTGTACGTAATTGAATCCAAACTAAATTTCTCTCAGGAGGAGAAACGTGAAACGAAACCTTTTTGCTTTACTATCACTGCTCGTGCTTGCCAGCATGGTATTGGCAGCCTGCGGTGGTGGACCTGCCACTGAGGCACCGGTAGCTACTGAAGCACCGGCAACCGAGCCACCCGCTACGGAAGCACCGACTGAAGTGCCTACAGAGGCCCCTACCTATGAAGGTGTGATGGTCGAGTCCCCCGATTGTGATTATGGTGGCGAGTTCAAGTCCATCGAAGCTGTGGATGAATTCACTGTCAAGATCACACTCTGTGTGCCTGATCCTGCTTTTCCATCAAAGATCGCTTTTACATCCTTTGCGGTTCAGCCATCTGAATATCTTGAATCCACTGGCGGTAATGGTGATTTGCTTGAGAAACCCATTGGCACCGGCCCCTACATGGTTGAATCCTGGGAACGCGGCAACCAATTGGTCTTAAAGGCCTTCCCCGATTATTGGGGTGAAAATATTGGCGCTGATACCCTGGTCTTCCGTTGGGGCACCGAGTCTGCTCAACGCTTGCTCGAACTCCAATCTGGTACCGTTGATGGTATCGATAATGTTGGTCCTGACGATTTTGCCACAGTCGAAGGTGATCCAAACCTGAAGCTCTATAACCGCCCCGCCCTCAACATTATGTACATCGGCTTCAACAACAACCCGCAGGTTGAAGGCTTTGACAACACCACGAACCCGTTAGCCAACGAGCAGGTACGCCAGGCCATCGCCATGGGCATTGACCGTCAGCGTATCGTAGATAACTTCTACCCAGCTGGTTCAGAAGTTGCATCACACTTCACCCCCTGCTCCATTCCAAATGGCTGCGTAGGTGATGAGTGGTACGAGTTCGATGCTGAAGCTGCCAAGGCTCTTCTTACCGAAGCTGGTTACCCAGATGGCTTTGAAACCGTATTGAATTACCGCGACGTTGTGCGTGGTTATCTGCCCGATCCAAATATTGTAGCCACCGATATTCAGGCTCAGTTGAAAGAGAACCTGAACATCACCGTCAAGATCGAGGTGATGGAATCGGGCGCCTTCCTCGCGGCGTCTGACGCTGGACAACTTCAAGGCATCCATTTGCTTGGTTGGGGCGCTGACTATCCGGACCAGACCAACTTCCTGGGTTACCATTTCGGCGCTGGCGCTTCCAAACAGTTCGGCGATCATTGGGATGACATCACTGAAGCTTTAGCCCAAGGCGCACAATTGGCTAACGATGCTGACCGCAAACCTTTCTATACCACTGCCAACAATGCCATTCGCACCCACGTGCCGATGATCCCTGTTGCACATGGTGGTTCTGCTTTGGCTTTCAAAGCATCGGTTGAAGGCGCGTTTGCCAGCCCGCTTGGCAACGAAGAATTCTCGGTGATGTCCAATGGCACCGACACTTTCGTCTGGATGCAGAATGCTGAGCCGATCTCGCTCTATTGTGCTGATGAGACCGACGGCGAATCCCTGCGCGCTTGTGAACAGATTACACAGTCCCTGTTGGCCTACGAAACTGGCGGCACAGCGGTGGAGCCTGCTCTGGCTGAATCTTACGACGTCAATGCTGATCTGACCGAGTGGATCTTCCACCTGCGTCAGGGCGTGTTGTTCCACGATGGTTCTTCGCTCGACGCGAATGATGTCGTAGAGTCCCTTGTTATTCAGTGGGATGCGGCTAACCCCCTCCACACCGGTAACACTGGTGCGTTCTCTTACTGGAGCGGCCTCTTTGGTGCGTTCCTAAACGCCCCGCCTCAGTAAACCCAAAATTTAGTGATCTACAAGACCCCCGTCAAGAGTCTCTTGACGGGGGTTTCCCCAAACTGTTATGACCACTTATATTCTCCGACGACTTCTTCTCAGCATCCCCGTATTATTTGGCATATTATTTGCCACTTTCGCACTGGCGCGCTTAATTCCCGGTGACCCTTGCCGCGCTATGTTAGGGGAGAAAGCCACCAAAGTGGTCTGTGACGAGTTCAACCATCGCCATGGTTTGGATAGGCCCATTCCAGTTCAGTTTGGGGTATATGTTAATGAAATCGCTCATGGTGACTTTGGGCGTTCCTTTCGTTTTTCGAAACCTGTAGATGATCTGCTGGTTGAAAGGCTCCCCATCACCATCGAATTGAGCATTGCTGCTCTTCTTGTAAGCATACTCGTTGGTCTTCCTCTCGGGGTTATCTCAGCCATACGCCATAATACATGGATAGATGTGCTGACCATGCTCTGGGCAAACACGGGAGTTTCGATGCCGGTCTTCTGGCTGGGCCTGATGCTGGCCTATATCTTTGCCCTTGCACTCAAAGACACACCTTTTCAATTGCCGCCATCGGGCCGGCTTTCACCGGGACTGATCACCGTTCCTTTTTATGAGATTTGGAATCTCAATCTTACCCAGGGCACAACCACATTCACCATACTGAATTTCCTCAGCCGCATGAATATCCTGAACGGACTGTTGAGCAGCGATTTCGAGCTTGTTGGCGATGCAATCAAACATCTGATCCTGCCAGCGATGGCACTGGGCACTATTCCAATGGCAATCATTGCGCGCATGACACGCTCCTCCATGCTCGAGGTGCTTGGACAGGACTATATTCGCACAGCACGCGCAAAGGGCTTAAAACAAAGGGAAGTCGTTATGAAGCATGCATTCCGAAATGCTCTGCTTCCCTTGGTAACAGTCATCGGCCTTTCGCTGGGAGGTTTGCTTGGGGGTGCAGTGCTCACTGAGACTGTTTTCAATCTGTCCGGTGTGGGCCGTATTTTATATGAGGCCATCACGGCGCGCGATTATGGAATTGTGCAGGCGTTCACTGTCGTAATTGCCATCTTCTTTGTGATACTAAATCTCATTGTAGATATCTCTTACGCATATCTCGATCCTCGCATTCGTCTGGATTAATCATGAGTCAACAACTTCAGACCATTGCCAAATTGGAAGCCGAAGGTCTTTCGCTTGAATCCGCCAGCCTGTGGACCATCACACGGCGTCGCCTGTTGCGTCGCAAATCTGCCATCGTGGGCATGGTGATCCTTGGAATTCTTATTATTATCGCTCTTACGGCGCAATGGATTGCACCCTATAATCCTCTTCAGCCTTTAATCGGGCTGGAAAAGGTCAGCAAACGCGAAGCACCCTGTATTCATGCCTTTGGCTGTGATCCCTCCAGACCTCAACATATCATGGGCACGGATGGAAACGTACGGGATGAGTTCAGCCGCCTTTTATATGGAGCGCGTCTGAGCCTGATGATTGGCCTGTCAACTGTCACATTTGCAATCTTCATCGGCACCATACTCGGATCGCTGAGTGGCTATCTCGGCGGCTGGGTTGACAATATCATTATGCGTGTCATGGATGTGCTGCTGGCATTTCCATCTCTCCTTTTAGCGATTGCCATTGTCACGGTTCTTGGCCCGGGATTGATCAATGCCCTGCTTGCGATCGGCATTGTCTCCATCCCAACCTATGCGCGGGTGGTGCGTGCCAGTGTATTATCCATACGTGAGATGGAATATGTGTCTGCGACACGCGCGTTGGGCGGCAATATGACCCAGATTCTCTTCCGCCGCATTCTGCCAAACGCGTTAACCCCTCTGATCGTGCAGGGAACGCTTGGTATCGCGACCGCCATCCTTGACGCGGCCGCGCTTTCGTTCCTGGGGCTTGGAGCGCAACCGCCAACGCCCGAATGGGGTTCGATGCTTGGGGCGGAACGCAATCAGGTTTTCACCGCGCCGCATTTGGTCTTCCTGCCCGGCATTGCCATTGCACTGACAGTATTATCTTTCAACCTGTTGGGCGATGGATTAAGAGATGCGCTCGACCCACGACTGGCACATATAAGCTGATCGAAACAAATTCAAATTGTCGCCCAAGGTGAAAACGGTGCCGGTGGGTAATTTGCTGTTTTCGTATGACACGATCCAACTCAACTTTTCATGTCATTTATCATCTAAACAAGGGGATGTACTTCTCCAGCTTCTGGCCTGTTCCACAGGCACCCTACATCAATGCCTGAAGCCAGTGTTGTATAACGTTGCAGTGTCCTCACCTTTAGAACCGGGAACTTTTTCTTTCTGCGAGTACCAGGGTTTCGTTTATCTCACCCACTTCGCCACGAATCAGGAGGACAGGCGGGGGATAGAAAGGTATATCAAAGTATATTTAAGCCCCGTAGATTCAAGTGCGAAGTGCAATTTTGAAGGATGAAGTTAAAAAGGGCTTATTCCAGAGAGAAAGCCTCTTCCATCAATTATTTCCCTTCCTATCGGACTCAATCGTCGAGCCAAGTTTAACTGCAAGCAGTTCATCCAGCCCGGGCGGTCTGTAATCCAGGGACTGGTGCCTGAAATACGTGTTATACAATGTGGCGTAGTGGCCGCCTTGATTCAACAGGCCATCATGATCCCCCTCCTCGATGATTCGTCCCTTTTCCATGACGACGATCCGGTCCGCCGCCTTCACGGTGGATAGCCGATGCGCGATCAGTATGCTCGTCGAGTTTTTCAGGATCAAATTGAGCGCCTGCTGGATCTGCCATTCGGTGAACGGGTCAATGCTGGCAGTCGCTTCATCCAGGATGAAGATGGCGGGCTTCTGCATCAGGACCCGCATCAACGCCACCAGTTGCCGTTGCCCCATGGATAACCGTGCGCCTCTTTCCCCGACTTCGGTCTGGATTCCGTTTGGAAGTGTTTCCAGCCATTCACCGCCTCCAATCTTGCGCGCCATGCTCAATATCTCACCCTCTGAAACATCGGGTGCGGCATAACGGATGTTATCCGCGACAGTTCCCGAAAACAGGAAAGGTACCTGCGAGACGATCCCCAACTGACGGCGATACTGTGTCACATCGAATGTGCGGATATCATGTTCATCGATGAGCAGACGTCCCTGTTGATATTCGTAAAAGCGCGTGATCAACTTCGCAATGGACGATTTCCCCGCCCCGGTGTGCCCGACCAGGGCGAGAGTCTCTCCGGGCTGTACGAGCAGGTTGAAGTGAATCAGAATCGGTTCGTTATCCGTATAGCGAAAAGACAGATCGTCGAAATGGATCTTGCCCCTTAATGCAGGCACAGCTTGATTATCAATTTGAACGACGTTGGGGTCCGCATCGATGAGGGCAAAAGCGCGTTCGGCAGCGGAAAGCCCTGCCTGGATCTGCGCCCAAAACGCGGAAAGGTTTAGTACGGGGAAGAAGAACTGGTCGAGGCTCATGATGAACAGGTACCATGCGCCGATGGAGACAATGCCCTGCGCCGCGCTCAGGCCGCCCACATAGATGAGGATGGCAACAAAGATGCCGCCCAGGGCATTAAGCGTGGGGAAAACCAGCGAGAGCACAAAGCCGCGTTGAATGTTGACCTGATACGATTGCTGGTTCGATTCATCGAATGATCTAAAGATGCTTTCTTCCTGACGGAAGTTCTTGGCAATGGAGATGCCGCTGATGGTCTCTTTGATCGCGGCATTGACGTTTGCCATGGCCTTCATGCCGCGTCGGGTCACGCGGCGGGCAAGGACACGGAAGCCTGCCGCAATCGCAAAGATGACGGGCAAAAAGGACACCAGCAGCAAAGCCAGGCGCCATTCGGTGCGGAACAACACAACACCCAGTATGATGGCCTGAATAATCTGCGCGCCCACATCAGTAACGATCACAACCAGTTGGCCGAAGTCATTTGTGTCGGAGGTGATGCGCGAGACGATGCGACCCGAAGAAAATTGATCGTAGAAGGAAAGATCATGCTCCGCGGCAGCACGGAAGGCGCGCGTGCGTAAATCGAGCACCACATCTCCCACCGCGCGCACAACGAGACTGCGCCGCGCCCAGTTCAATCCCCACAAGCCAATGCCGATCAGCAGGACAGCCAGGCCGACCAGGCTGATGGCTTGTACAGAAGGTCGCTCCTTGAGCAAGTCCACCATACGCGCGACCACAACCGGCAGTGACGCGCCAATGCCTGCCAGCACGATCACCAGCACCGTTACCAGCGCAAGCCTTTGGGTCTGCGGTTTGAAAAAAGTGATAATGCGGCGCATCAGTTCACGGTCGGTGTACTGGCGGTCGTACTTTTCGTCATTTAGTCCGGCAAAGAAACCCATAATTCTCTTTCATGTAGTCACACCTGCACTCCCCGGCACTTGCCCCCGGGGCAAGTGTGCATGCAGGTGCAAGTGTTGCAAGGAGCCTCGCGCCGAGCGGAGCCCAGCGAAGACGAAGCGCAGGCGACGAAGCAATCTCATACTTGCAGGTCACTTGAGATTGCTTCGACCCCTCGGTCTCGATATGCCCTGCGGGCTACTCGACCGGCGGAGTCTCGCAATGACACTTCCTATTCTCTAAATATCCTCGAATACGCGTCGGAGGTCTTCATCAACTCGTCATGTGTACCGATCGCAGCAATGCGGCCTTTGCGCAGCACGATGATCAAATCTGCCCAGCGGATTTGAGATAGGCGATGCGTGATGATAAAAGTTGTCCGGCCGCGCGCCGCGTTGGAGATGGCGCGCTGGATCTTGTCTTCAGTAGCCGAGTCAATTGCAGATGTGGAATCATCCAAAATCAAAATATGCGGATCAGTCAGGAAAGCGCGTGCCAGTGCCAATCGCTGGCGCTGCCCACCGGATAGCGTAACACCGCGCTCGCCGACGACTGTTTCGTATCCCTTATCAAAGGAATGGATGAAATCATCCGCCTGAGCGGACTCAGCTGCCGCTTCGACCTCACTTTGAGTTGATTCGGGTTTTCCGAACGCGATGTTCTCGCTTACGGAGCGTGAGAACAGAAAGATATCCTGCTCGATCATCGAGATCTGCGAACGGAGCGCGGCGAGATTCCAGTCGCGCACATCCATACCATCCACAAGGACTTGTCCCTGTGATATATCGTAGGTCCGGTTGATGAGCTTGACCAGGGATGTTTTCCCTGAGCCGGTTTGTCCCACAATGGCAACGGTCTGCCCGGGTTTAACCCTGAATGAAATATTCTGCAAAACCTCGTCCTGAGCGGAGGATGAAGCGCTTTTTGCAAAATCCGCAGACGAAGGGCGGGCAACATCCATCCCCGCGCTTCGTCTATGCTCGCCATTGCTCGCTCCGCTCAGCGCGTAGTTAAAACTCACATTCCGAAATTCCACTTCACCTTTCATCGCATCCGCATAGCCTTGCTCGTTCTGGTCGAGATCCGTCTCACGGTTGATCAG
>Ga0209002_10003740_pt1 | contig 12082 bp, 7 predicted proteins | sample Rifsed16ft2_FD_184010 | JGI IMG/M metagenome (GOLD analysis project Ga0209002, IMG submission 184010) | Soil microbial communities from Rifle, Colorado, USA - sediment 16ft 2 (version 2) | ecosystem: Environmental > Terrestrial > Deep subsurface > Rock core/Sediment | place: Rifle, Colorado...
GTATTCCAGGTAGGCCAAGTCGTTGCCGATCACGCTCCTGAGCGCCAGCATGCCCAGCAGCGTGTCGAAGTTCTCGTAGTCCCACATGGTGCCGGGCTCGCGCACCAGACCGCGGTCGGCCGCCTGATACGCCGAGTTCCAGCCGCCGAAGTAGGACAGCCCCGAGCCGATGGACCCGCCGTACTGGTTGTCCAGCGGGTACAGTCCGCTGGACATGTTGAGCACGTGGCGCAGGGCGATGCCCCGGCGCGGATCCGCCACCGGCGTCCGATTCGCCGGGGGCCACGGGTCCAGCGTGACCATGGGCATGCGGGTGCGGTGGCGCATGTGCAGCTCGTTGAGCTCGTCCGGCGGCCAGGCGACGGGCAGCGGATCGTCCAGCTTGAGCATCCCTCGCCCCACCGCGATGCCGATCAGGGTGCCCGCGATGGATTTGGCGGCGGACCAGGTGCGGGTCCGCGTGCGATAGTCCACACCGTCGGCGTACCGCTCGAACACGATGTCGCCCCGATAGACCACCAGGAGGCTCAGCGTCACTTGGCCCGCGTGACCGCCGTGGGCCACACGATCGAACGCCCAGCGTCCCGCGGCCTCGAGCGCGGGCCGGCTCACGCCCGGAGGCAGGGGCTTCTCCGGCACCAGGTCACCGTTAGGCCACGCGATGGCGTCGGGGTTGCTGGACAACGGTGGCGTCCGCAGGGCAGGCAGCTGGTCGATGTCATCGAAGGTCTGGTTCGGGGCCATGACCACGCAACCGAGCCCTGGACGCATCGCTGCCCGCATCACGGGGACATCGCGTTCCGCTCCCACGGCGACGGTCTGCCGGGCCCGGTCAATCGCCACGCGGTCAGGAGGCAACGGCTCGCCGCCCGCGGCCCTGAGCTCGCCGGCGTAGATCTGCTCCAGCGTGCGGTTGGAGACGAACAGGCCGTTGCAGGTGTGGAGCGCCTGCGCCCCTCGGTCGGTGAGGGCTTCGGTGAATTCGTGATAGTCGAAACGATCCTGGGCGGGCAGCCGAGTCGCGGACGTGGCGAGGACCAAGGCGGCGGCCAGACCGCGGGTGAACCTGGGCATCGGAGTGCTCCAGTCAGAGGGTTGCGCGACGTATTCTACGCCCTGCCGGAGCCGCGTCCACCCGGTCCCCTTCCCTACGCCTCATGGCCGCGCCACCTTCGCACCTACCCTCAATTCGCTCGACAACCGGAGGCCCTCATGCGTCGCCTGTGCTCGGTGCTTGCTCTCTTCGTGACCGTCGCTCCTTCCGCGGCCGCTCAGCAAACGATCGCCGACTACACGCGCGGCCTGGAGGAGCGCGACGGCTTCTTCCCGCTCTACTGGGATGCCGCCAAGGGCCGCCTGCTGCTCGCGGTCCGGCCCAACGAAGAGTTCTTGTATCTCCCCTCGCTGGCAACCGGCATCGGCAGCGAGCCGCTGGGTCTGGACCGCGGGCTCATTGGCCAGAGCCTGCTGGCGCAGTTCACCCGCGTGGGGCCGCGGGTGCAGCTGGTCATCAAGAACACCGGCTTCCGCGCCGCCGGGACAGACAATGCCGCGCTGGTGCGCTCGGTGGAAGAATCCTTCCCCACATCCACGCTGGCGGCGTTCGAGGTGCTCGCCGAGGAGCAGGGCCGGGTGTTGGTGGACGCGACCCAGCATTTCCTGAGCGACCTTATGGACGTCCGCGCCACGCTGCGGCGGGAGAACGCGGGGACATATCAGCTGGATCGCGACCGGAGCAGCATCTACCTCGCGCGCACCAGGTCGTTCCCGGAAAACACCGAGATCGAGGCGAGCCTCACCTTCCTGAGCGACGCGCCGGGCGCCGCGATGCGCCAGCACGCGCCCGACGCCCGGGCCGTCACCGTGCGCCAGCACCATTCCCTGGTCCGGCTCCCGGGGCCGGGGTACACGCCGCGACGATTCCATACTCGCGCAGGGGTGAGCGGGGTGTCCTTCTATGATTTCTCCAAGGGATATGAGGAGCCGTACCAGAGCGGCTACCTCCGCCGCCACCGGCTGGTGAAACGGAATCCCAGCGCGGCGGTGAGCGATCCGGTGGAGCCGATCGTCTACTACCTCGATCCCGGCATCCAGGAGCCGTACCGCACCGCGTTCAAACAGGGACTGGCCTGGTGGACGCTCACCTTCCAGGCCGCGGGGTTCAGCAACGCCTTCCGCGTGGAAGACATGCCGCCGGACATGGACCCCATGGATGCGCGGTATCACGTGATCCAGTGGATGCACCGGAGCGATATCGGTTCATCGGTCGGTCCCAGCTTCGTGGACCCGCGGACCGGGGAGATCATCAAGGCCGCGGTGCGCATGGATTCCTACCGCTCGCTGAGCAACTACGACCTGCTGGCCGGCACGCAATCGGAGGGTGGCGGCGCCGAGCTGGAGGAGCTGGGCGACTGGCTCGGCACCCTGGCGCCCCAGGCGGCCATCGACCAAGCCATCATCGCCCGCCGGCGCCAGCACGCGGCGCACGAGGTCGGTCACACGCTCGGCCTCCCCCACAACTTCGCGGCCAGCAAGTACGACCGGGCCTCGGTCATGGACTATCCGGCGCCGCTCATCCGCCTGGTGAACGGTCGGCTGGACTTGAGCCAGGCGTATGCCACCGGGACCGGGGTGTGGGACACCCTCGCCATCCGATACGCCTACACCCAGTTCCCGCAGAGCCAGGAGGAGACCGGCCTGGCGGCGATCGTGGCCGAGATGTTCGCGAAGAACGCGGAATTCATGACCAATCCGGACAACGGCGCGGCCGGCGCCTACCCGGAAGCCTCGCACTGGGACAACGGGACCGATGCCGTGGCCGATCTGACCCGGGTGATGGATGTCCGCCGGCACCTGCTGGAGCGCTTCGACGAGCGGGCCATTCTGCCCGGGGTGCCACTGTACCTCCTCAACCGCCGGTTTGGGTTCGTGTACCTCTATCACCGCTGGGCGCTGGAGGCGGCCACCAAGGCGATTGGCGGCATGGAATTCCACTATGCCAGTCGGGGAGACCCCAAGCCGCCCACCACCATCATTGACGGCGCGCGGCAACGGAGGGCGTTGGAGCTGGTGCTTCGCGCGGTGTCGCCAGAGGAGCTTGCCATCCCCGAGCCGCTGCTGCGAACGCTGGCCCCGCGGCCCTTTGGCTACCCGCCCGACCGTTGGGCCTTCGAGTCGGAGGCGGGACCGGCGTTCGATCAGGTCGGCGCGGCGCGGTCCTTCTCATCCCACGCGGTGCGGAACCTCCTCCACCCACAGCGCGCCGCCCGGCTGGTGGCGTTCGCGGCCCGGGACCCGTCGCTCCCCACGTTGGAGGATGTGATCGACGGGCTGGTGGATCGCACCTGGGCGCCCGTGTCCGACGGACCGGAGGGCACCACAGGGCGAGCGGTGCAGCGCGTCGTAGTGGACGAGCTGATTCGGCTCGCGGCCAACGCACACGCGACACCCGAGGCCCGCGCCGGCGCTGAGTGGGGCCTCCGGCGGATCGCAGCTCGCCTGCAAGGTCGGCAAGCCGCCGCTGGCCCGGGTGAGGCGCACCGGGCGCTGGCGGCGGCGGACATCGAGCGCTTCCTGGAACGGCGGGCGCTGCCGACCTCGCTCTACGAGCCGCTTCCGGTGCCGCCCAACATGCCCCTGACTCCGATGGGGGCGAGACTGAACGGCAGAGACCCGTGAACCGGTCGGCGCGTCTTTTCGCTCCATGGCCGCGCACAATTGCTGGCGGTCCCTGGAAGCACTAGCTTCACATTGGGCGGCAACCTCAGATGGAGCGCCCCCCAGTGGCGATTACACCCAGACTGTCCCGGAGGCTCAACCAGGTATTAGGTGAGGAGGCCGAGGATCTGGTGACCTGGATGGACCGCATCGATACCCAGCGCGCGGAATGGCGCGAGGCCATGCGCGCCGATTTCGCCGAAAGTCGGCAGCACACCGATGCCGCCATCGCCGGGCTTCGCCAGGAGATGGCCGGGCTCCGCCAGGAGATGCTGGTCGGTTTCGCGACGCTGCGGCAGGAGATGGCCCTGATGGAGGCGCGGTTTGAGCGGCGCTTCAGTGATCTCATCAAGTGGTCGTTTGTGTTTTGGGTGGGCGCGGTGGCGGCTATCGCCATGCTCGCCGGCGCGCTGAGCTGAGCGCACCAAGCAATGGACGGCGGCAACCGCCGCTTTCAGAACGCCTGACCCTCACATCACTCAGGCTGCGAGGCACAACATGAAGACCCTGGCTCTCATCACGGGCGCGCTCATCGCGCTGCCCGCCAGCAGGTCCGCTGCCCAGGCACCTCAGATTGACGCCGACGACATCGGCGGCGTGGTGACCGGCGCTGGCAGCCCGCAGGCTGGCGTCTGGGTCATCGCCGAAACCACCAACCTGCCCACCAGGTTCGCGCGGATCGTCGTGACCGATGATCGGGGTCGGTACGTCCTGCCGGACCTCCCGAGAGCGAACTACAGTGTGTGGGTGCGCGGGTATGGGTTGGTGGATTCGCCCAAGGCCCAGGCGACGCCGGGCAAGATCCTGAACCTCGTCGCGGTGCCCGCGCCCAATCTACGCGCCGCCGCCCAGTATTATCCCGCGGGCTATTGGTACTCATTGCTCCGCGCCCCGGAGAAGAATGCCTTCCCTGGCACCGGTCCCGAGGGCAACGGGATCTCGCCCAACATCAACACCCAGGCCGATTGGCTCCGGCGCATCAAGTCCGGCGGTTGCACCGCTTGTCACCAGCTCGGCACCCAGGGGACGCGCGACGTGCCGCCCGCCTTGGGGCATTTCGAGTCCTCGGTGGCGGCGTGGGAGCGGCGCATCCAATCCGGGCAGGCTGGAGCGTCCATGCTCGCCGGCGTCAACGCCATCGGCCGGGAACGCTCGCTCGCCGTCTTCGCCGACTGGACCGACAGGATCGCCGCCGGGGAGGTCCCGCCCACGCCGCCGCGGCCCCAGGGCACGGAGCGGAACGTGGTGATCACCGTCTGGGACTGGGCCGATCCCAAGGCCTACCTGCACGACCTGGTCTCGACCGACCGTCGAAACCCCACCGTGAACGCCAACGGCCCCCTCTACGGCGTGCTCGAGGCGAGCGCCGACTACATGCCCGTGCTCGATCCCGTGCGCCATGCCACGCGCAAGGTCACGCTTACGGTCAGGGACCCAAACACTCGGCCGGCCTCGGGGCCCGCCATGCCGCACCCGTCGCCGTACTGGGGCGATGAGGCGATCTGGACCAGCCGGGCGAACGCGCACAACCCCATGGTCGATCACCTGGGTCGCGTGTGGATCACCGCCGCCGTGCGGCCGCCCGAGAACCCGGACTTCTGCAAGGCAGGGTCGAGCCATCCATCGGCCCGGGTGTTCCCCACGAACCGCGCCGGCCGCCACCTCGCACTGTACGACCCCAGGACCGACCAGCTCACACACATCAGCACCTGCTTCAGCACCCACCACCTGATGTTCGCCGAGGACGCCGACCACACGCTGTGGACCAGCGGCGGCGGGCAGGTGGTCGGCTGGTTGAACACCCGGATGTTCGACGAGACCGGGGACGAGGTGAAATCGCAGGGCTGGACCGCGCTGGTGCTGGACGTCAACGGCAACGGCAAGCGGGACGCGTATGTGGAACCGAACGATCCCGTGGATCCGAGGAAAGACAAGCGGATCACCACCGGCCTGTACGCGGTGGCTCCAGCGCCGGACGGCTCGGTCTGGGGCACGTCCCTCGGGTTCCCGGGCGCCATCATCCGCCTCACCCCGGGCTCCAATCCGTCGGCCACCGCGCTCACCGAAGTGTTCCAGCCACCGCTGGACGCGCAGGGCGTGCCGCTGGAAGGATATTCGCCGCGCGGCGGCGATGTGGACCGGAACGGCGTGTACTGGGCCGCGATGGCCAGTGGCCACCTGGCCAGCTTCGATCGGCGCAAGTGCAAGGGACCGCTCAACGGCCCCACGGCCCTGGGACAGCACTGCCCCGAGGGCTGGACCTTTTATCCGGAGCCGGTGCCGCAGATGCAGGGCGTCGCGGAATCCGGCAGCGCCGAAGCCAGCTATTACACCTGGGTGGATCAGTTCAACACGCTCGGCCTGGGACGCAATGTCCCGATCAACACCGGCAACGCCGCCGAGGGTCTGCTGGTGTGGAAGGACGACAGGTGGATCGTCCTTCGGGTGCCGTATCCCCTGGGCTTTTACACCAAGTGGCTGGACGGCCGGATTGACGATGCCGATGCCGGCTGGAAGGGCCGCGGACTCTGGGCCACCGTGAGCACGCGGGCGCCGTTTCATATGGAAGGCGGCAGGGGCACCACCAGCAAGGTGGTGAAGTTCCAGCTCCGGCCGGACCCACTCGCGAAGTAGGCTAAACCCAAGTCAACCACTACGGGAGGCAGACATGAGAGTGCACACGGCGTTGGCGCTGGTCCTGGTGAGCACACCCGCCGCCGGGCTGGCGCAGGAAATGCGCATGGCGCACGGTCCCGACGGTAGCGTTGCGTCGGTCCGGCAGCTGTACGACATGACCAAGGGCTGGCTGATTCGGTCAGCGGAGAACATGCCGGAGACCGAGTACGCGTTTCAGCCCACGCCTGAGGTTCGCTCGTTCGGACAGCTCATCGGGCACGTGGCGAACGCCAACTACCTGTTCTGCTCCACGGTGAAGGCCGAGAAGAACCCCAGCACCGCCGACTTCGAGAAGACCACATCCAAGGCGGATCTGGTCAAGGCGATCAAGGACGCGTTCGCGTATTGCGACGGCGCGTATCAGATGTCGGACACGAAGGCCAACACGGAGCAAGTGACGTTCTTCGGAAGCATGACGGGAAGCCGGTTGTGGGCGCTGATGTTCAACGTGGCGCATAACAGCGAGCACTACGGCAACCTGGTCACCTACTTCCGTCTCAAGGGCATGGTGCCGCCGTCGAGCCAGGGCGGGATGTGAGACGGTAGGAAGACGGGCAGCGACGGCCGGGGACGGACCAGGACCGACCCTCCGGCCGTCTCTGCCCATCTCTGTCCGTCCCTGTCCGTCCCCGACCGTGCCCGATGGAAAACCCCTCAATCGCCGCCCTGTTCGATGAAATGGCCGACCTGCTCGAGCTGGACGGCGCGCTGGTGTTTCGAGTCCGGGCGTATCGCAACGCCGCGCGGGTGATCCGGGACGCCGCGAGTCCCCTGCGGGAGCTGGTGGAGAGCGATCCCAAGCGGCTCACCGAGCTGCCGGGGATTGGGAAGGACCTCTCGGGAAAGATCCAGGAAACCCTTACGGCCGGCGATTTCGCGGATCATCGGGAGCTGCGCGCCAAGTTCCCGCCCCACCTGCTGGACCTGCTGCGGATCCAGGGCCTGGGCCCCAAGCGGGTCAAGCAGCTCTACGACGAGTTGCACATTGCTTCACCGGACCATCTCCGAGAAGCGATCGAACAAGGCCGGCTGGCGGAGCTCCGCGGCTTCGGCAAGAAGTCGGTGGAGAAGCTCCGGGAGCAGCTGGAGAAGGCCGGGACCACCACCGCGCGGCGGTTTCTCCTGGCCGACGCCGAGCAGTGGGTGACGGCCCTGCTCCGCCACCTGGGCGCCGGCCGCCAGTTCGCCGCCCTCGAAGCCGCTGGGAGTTTTCGGCGCCGCCGGGACACGGTGGGCGACCTGGATTTCCTGGTCGCCGCCGCAGACCCAGAAAGCGCCGACCACGCCGTCCAACGATTGGTACAGTACCCCGAGGTCGAGGAGGTGCTCGCCCAGGGCGAAACCAAGGCTTCGGTTCGCCTCCGTGGCGGACCGCAGGTGGACCTGCGAGTGGTGCCGCCGGAAGCGTACGGCGCGGCGCTGATGTACTTCACGGGGAGCAAACAGCACAACATCGACCTGAGAAGAATCGCGCAGGGCAACGACCTCAAGCTCAGCGAGTACGGTCTGTTCCGCGGCGACGACCGGGTGGCCGGCGCCACGGAAGCAGAGGTCTACGCGGCGCTCGGTCTGGACTGGATACCGCCGGAGCTTCGGGAAGCGCGGGGCGAGATCGAGCTGGCCGCGCGCCACACGCTGCCGGACCTCGTGACCCTCGACCAGATCCAGGGTGAGCTGCACGCCCATACCACCGACACCGACGGCAAGGCATCTCTCGAAGAAATGGTGGAAGGAGCGCGGAAGCTGGGCTACCAGTACCTCGCCATCACCGATCACTCCAAGCGCGTCAGCATGGCGCTGGGCCTGGACGAGAAACGCCTGCGCGACCAATGGGCCCGCATTGACGAGCTGAATAGCCGGCTCGAGGGCTTTACGGTGTTGAAGAGCATCGAGCTGGACATCCTGGATGACGGTGAGCTGGACTTGCCGGACGACGTGCTGGTCGACGCCGACTATGTGGTGGCCTCACTGCATTACGGGGCGAGCAAGCGCGAAGCGGACAACACGACGCGGCTCGTGGCGGCGGCGCGGCATCCGCAGGTGGACGCCATCGGGCACCCGACGGGACAACTTCTCAACCGGCGCGATCCCTACCCTCTCGACTTCGACGCGCTGATCGCGGCGTGCGTGGATACCGGGTGCCTGTTGGAGCTGAACGGGAGTCCGGAACGGATGGACCTGCCCGATCACCTGGCGGCCGCAGCGGCCGCCCGGGGAGTGCGGTTTGTCTGCTCCACCGATGCGCACGCGGTCTCCCATCTGGAGGCCATGCGCTACGCGGTGAGCATCGCGCGAAGGGCGGGGTTAACCAAACAAGACGTGGTGAACGCCGGGTCGTCTACGCAGGTCCGGCAGGCCCTCAAGCGCGGCAAGACAACGGCGTAAGGGGTGAGGGGTAAGGGGGCCCCCTCACCCCTTACCGCTCACGCAGTCTCCTGGCCCCGCCTTTCACCGCCTCTCGACGAACATCTCCGCAATCCGCAGCGGCAAGTCCCGGTAGCCCGCACCACTCACGTTCGCGACGATCGCCAGCACCACCCGCGACTCGGGGTGAATCAGGAGCAACGAGTTCCCGCCTACCGATCCGCCGCTGTGCGAGACCAGCCAATGCCCTGACGCATCGGTGCGTGTGGCCCAGCCGATGCCGTAGCCGGTTTCTTCTCCCGAGCGGAGGCGTTGCGAGGTCCACCACAACCGCACCGTCTCCGGTTTCAGCAACCCGCCCTCGAGGTGCGCGAACGCGAACCGTAGCAGGTCTTCCGGGGTGGACAGGAACCCGCCCCCGGCCCACTTGTAGCTGTTGTCCACCGCGGGGGCATTGGTCACCCGGCCGTCGTCCTGAATCTCGTAGAAGCCGGTCCGGTTGGGGATCACGCTGTCCACAAAATCCGCCACCGTGCTCCGCATCGCCAACCGGTCGAACACCTGGCGGCCCATGTAGGTGAGAAAGTCCTCACCCGCGGTCGCTTCCACCACGGCGCTGAGCAGGTTCCAGCCGTAGCTGGAATACGAGTACTTGGTCCCCGGCTCGAACAGCAGCGTGTCGTCATCGAAGATGTCCAGCCCAGCCGACACCGTGGGGAAGCGCCGGTACATGAGGACCTCGTCGCCGCGGTAGTGCCGAACGCCTGCGACGTGGCCGGCCACCTGCCGCACCGTGATCGGCCAGCGCTTGGTGGGGAACGAGGGCACGTAGCGCTGGACCGGCGCATCGAGATCCAGACGCCCGCGCTCGTAGAGCTGGCCGAGCGCAACCGCGGTCAGCGACTTGGAGATGCTGCCGATGCGGAACCGCGTGGCCGGTGTCACCGGGACCCGGTGCTCGAGATCGGCGAACCCGAAGCCTTCGGACCACACGACCTGCCCCCCGATCCCGACGGCCACCGACACACCCGGAATGTGCCGGGTCTCCCGGAATGCGGCCACCAACCCGCGCGCGCTGTCAATGGTGACGCGACGCTCGGGCGCCGCGATCTGGGCCCGCGCCGACGCCAGCGGCATCACCGTCACCAGCACCCCTGCCAGCAGGAGCGGTCTCATGGCTGACTCCTTTCTGTGCCGTCCCCGTTGCCGGTCGTGCCGGCCGGCCGGCGGTTGGTCGCCGGCGTGATCACCACGCCCGGCAGCGCCCACGTGGGCTTGCCGCCGTCCACCACCACCTGCCCATTGATCAGCACGTAGTCCACGCCCTCCGAATACTGATGCGGCTCGAAGAACGTGGACCGGTCGCGGATGGTCTCCAGGTCGAGCACTACGACGTCTGCGTAGAACCCCTCCTGAATCAGGCCCCGCTCGCGAAGACCCAGGATCCGGGCCGGAAGGGACGTGGACGACCGGATGGCATCTTCCACGGCGATCACCTGCCGATCCAGGGCGTATCGTCGCAGCTTCCGTGGAAACGTCCCGTACACGCGGGGGTGGGTAAACCCATCTTCGGGCATGGAGATCCAGCCGTCGGTGGCCGTCGCCACCCAGGGCTGCGCCGCGTACGGCTCGATGTCGTACTCGGAAAGCGACAGACCGCGCACCAGGGCGCCGCCCCGACGATCGGCGAACCCGTCGAACTGCATCTGGATGGCCATTTCCACCGGGGGCACGTTTCGCGCTGCGGCGAGCTGGCTCAACATCTTGCCCACCGCCGCCGAGTCCCGGTGCTCCAGAATCAAGATGTTCTCCGCGCCTCCGCGCCGGCGGATTTCGTGCGCGATGTCGGTACGGACCTTCCGCGCGATCGCGGAGTCGGCCAGCGCGGCGCGCAGCAGTTGGGCGAAGTCTCGCTGCCGCCCCTGCGCCCGCTGCGGCCCCTCCGGCCCCTCGAACACCCAGTCCGGAATCAACACCGTGGATCCGTCCGATCCGCTGGTGTTGTACGGATACTGATCCGCCCACACCGACACGCCCCTTCGGCGGGCCTCTTCGATCAGGCGGATGGCGGCCGCGCTCGAGCCCCAGTAGTGGGCACCCTTCGCCTTGATGTGCGTGGCGACCACGGTCGCCCCGGTGCGCTCGCCGATCTCGATGGTCTCCGCGACGGCGTCCAGCAGGGTGGGCGGCCCTGGCGGATCCTGGCTGGGCCAGTACCACATGGGGTCCGACCCCTCGCTCCGCTCGTGCGAGATATAGACCCCGCCAAAGGGCACGATCTCCCGCGCCAGGGCCACCACTTCCGCCGTGGTGCTCCAGCGCCCCGGCACATACTCCAGGCCTGCCGACAGGCCCCAGGCCCCCTCGGTCATGCCCTGCCGGACCAGCGCGCGCATCCGATCCACCTCGTCCGTCCGGGCGGCCCGGCGGAAATCGTTCTCCATGACCCGTTGCCGCACCGTGCCGTGTCCCACCAGGAGAATCGCGTTGGGACCGATTTTCAGTCGCTCGATGTCCGCCTTTTGCTGCGCAATGGGCCAGGGCGAGCGCCCGTCATGGTTCACCACCACGGTGGTGATACCCTGCGTCACCAGGTTGGGCGCCGCGCGCCGGCGGCTGCTGTCCGCGCGCAAGCCGCTCATGCTGCGGCCGCCGTCGTCCGCGTGGGAGTGGAGGTCAATGAAGCCCGGAGCGACGACCTTGCCCCGGGCGTCGATCACGCGCCTGGCCGTGGCACCCTCCAGCCGCCCCACGACGACGATGCGATCCCCCCGAATGCCCACGTCGCCGTACACCCAGGGATTGCCGCTGCCGTCCTGGATCCTGCCGCCGCGGATGAGGACGTCGAACTGTTGTGCGGGAACCGGCTCGGGAAGGACCACCAGGGCCGCGACGGCCAGCACGCTCAGGAAGCGGGCCACTCGTGCTTGCATGGGGACCTCGGGGAGAAAAAGGACCGCTACAAACTCGCAACGTACGACGTCAGTTACAACCCGACCCAATACGCGACTTTCACGGCCAACACGTTGGTCCCTGGCGCCGTGAACGTGTCGAGAAATCCGCGCCCGAAATCTACGGTTCCGATCGACACGCGGTCCTCCCGGTTCTGCTGCCACACCAGGAACAGCGTCGAGCCCGGTAGGAACTCCCACCGCAGCACGGCGTTGGTGCGAAGCGAGACCACGCGGAAGTCCGGCTCGGAAAACGTGAAATCACCGAGGCCGTCCCGGTCCACGTCCACCGAGACCTCGGTGTCCCCGCCCGGCCGAGTCAGCCGGTCGGCCTCCAGAGGATCGAAGCGGTCGGCGTAGGCCCGGGCCTTGGG
>Ga0209002_10003741_pt1 | contig 12077 bp, 14 predicted proteins | sample Rifsed16ft2_FD_184010 | JGI IMG/M metagenome (GOLD analysis project Ga0209002, IMG submission 184010) | Soil microbial communities from Rifle, Colorado, USA - sediment 16ft 2 (version 2) | ecosystem: Environmental > Terrestrial > Deep subsurface > Rock core/Sediment | place: Rifle, Colorado...
TTTCGAGCAATTTTGATTTAATCAAATATGTTCTTGCCCATCCAACGCGGTTATAAAATCTTGTTTGTTTCCCGCTTGGCAATAGTTCGTTCAATTCTTCATCGGTTAATTGAAAATGCTTGGCGAGTTGTTCCAAAAACTCATTCCCAGAATGTTCTTTGCCATCACTGGCAACACTCAAGAGCGGAAGCATTATTGTTTGAAAATCTGGGACTGCCATGTTTCCTCCTTCACAGTTTTATGCCCTCAAATGCTTTTATCTTCTCGCGCCATTCGTGCGGAATATTGATCGTCTTCTGTTCGCGGTAATTATATGCCACCAGCACAACTTCCCCCTTGGCTAACTCTTTGCCTGTCTTTGCATCGACGATATTCTGCGCCCACGTCATGGACTTGTTCCCCATCTTCGTGGCGTGGACTCCCACCTTTATGTGTTCAGCATAATAAATCGGCGCAAGATATGTGATGTGGACATCAGCCAATATCACGCCAATCTCCATAAAGGATTGGTCTCTGGTGAACAGTTCCAACTCGATCATATAGGCAATGCGTGCCTGCTCGAAATAGGTCAGATGTTTCGCGTTGTTGACGTGCCCCTGCGGATCCAAATCCCCGTAACGGACTTCTATGGGATGATAAAAGCGGTAGTGTGTCATACCGAGATTATACCTATCTTCATCCAGTCACAGGGCAGGCGTTCCCAGCCTACATGTCGTGTATTCAATTCTGTTGAAAATCCAGTCTCATGATTTCTCTGGTAAAAAATCCTTCGAGCCAGCCAGCACCAGTGATTGTGCAGCGGCCAGGATCATCGTTGCGCCTCGCTTGACCTGCCCCTCCGCATTGGCTCTTGTCCCTGCTGTGATACCGGCTATTGTGCTGGCCTCTCTAATAATACGGATGGCTTTGTCGATGACGGATTGCACTTCGGGATGGTCGGGCCCGTCGAGGAACCCCATTGCCAATGAAAGGTCGCGCGGCCCAACGACGCATGCATCCAGGCCCTCAACCGCGCATAATTCGGGTAGCTTGCCAAGCAGTTTGTCGTCCTCAAACTGAATGATGGCCATTGTCTGTTCATTTGAAAAGTTGATGTATTCGGGTGCAGTGCTGGTATATGCCATATGGCCTGAGGCGCGTGAGAATCCCAGGCCGCGCTTTCCAATGGGGGCATATTTTACTGCATCAACAAGCATTTTCACTTCTTCAACGGTCACCAGCCCTGGCATCATGATCCCCATCATGCCGGCATCCAGATATTGCAGGACGAGTTTTGGGTCCTTGGATCCTATGCGGATCATGGGCGTGATGTTTGTTATTTCACAGACACGTATCACATGAGCCGCCTGAATGGGATCGATCAATCCGTGCTCGGCATCGAGCATGTAATAGTCGAAGCCCGCAATGCCGAAGAGTTCTGCGAGTTGCGGGTCATCCGAGGTGGCGATCACGCCGAAGGCAGGTTGCCCTGCCTTTAGTCTGGCTTTGGTCTTGTTTGGTTTGATGAACATAAGATTTTTATCCAATCATCTCCCGTGGGTCAAAGGATGAACAGAGTAATCGAGAGTATATCAGCAGAATGCTCTGCCCATCAGCTCGCCATGACGCAGCCCTTGAAATTAGAAAATTTGTGCTATACTCCGTCCATGCCCGTCACCCGCTCTTCTGACATTGGCAACTACCTGTACTGCCGCCGCGCCTGGTGGTATCGCAAACAGGGATTCGAATCCGAGAACCAGTCCGAACTTGCAACTGGGACCGAACTCCACCGCCAGCATGGACGCAAAGTCCTTGCTTCCAATCTCACGCGCACGCTGGGATTGGTTTTGCTTTTTGTAGCGCTGGTGTTGCTGGTGGCTTATTGCACCGCGCAGATTTTTTAGCCACGGATTTTCACAGAGGTTCCTATGTCTATCATAACCAGCCTGGCCTCTTCGTTAGGCCGCCGCGATGAAGTTCCCAATCAGGAACTGGCGCGTGCTCTTGCCGCAAAGAAGGATGAAGCAGGCATCCGCGAGATTGCAGAAAACCTGTGGAACAAAGACAAGAACATTCAAGCTGACTGCATCAAAGTCCTTTATGAAATTGGCTATCTCGAACCAAAACTGGTTGCTGATTATGCCGGGGACTTTGTCAAGCTGCTCAGAAGCAGGAATAACCGTCTTGTCTGGGGCGGGATGACTGCTCTTGCCGAAGCTGCTAAAGCAAATCCCGATGCGGTGTTCAAACACTTGGACGAGATCAAAAAAGCCAAAGAGACAGGTTCTGTCATCACAGTGGATAACGCCATCTCCACCCTCGCGTGGACAGCCGCCGCGAATAGGAAATACAATGAAGCCATCTTTCCTTATTTGTTGAAACATCTTTCAAGTTGTCGTCCCAAGGAAGTGCCTCAACACTCAGAGAAAACATTGCCCGCTGTTAATTCATCCAACAAGGCGGATTTCATCAAGGTCCTTGAGAAACGCATGGAAGATTTGTCTGGTTCGGGTCTCGCACGCGTCAAGAAGGTTATTAAACGGGCCATTAATCTCTAATTCCCAATTACTAAATGCTCTACCTCTCTCTCTTCCTCCTCTTTCTCGCCATCCTCTTCTTTTGGCAATCCAACCGCCAGCGACAGGCAGGGGGTCTGCCCGGTGGACGCGTCATTTACACAGACACGCGCGCCTGGGGCAAGTTGGAGAAACCGCTCTTCTACCAGGCTATGGGACTAACGGGCAAGCCCGATTATCTCGTCCAGCAAAATGGACAGATCATTCCCGTGGAGGTCAAATCAGGGCGCGCACCTGAATCCCCATATGACTCGCACATCTACCAGCTGGCTTCCTATTGTTTGCTGGTTGAAAAAACGTACGGCAAACGTCCGCCTTATGGAATCATCCACTACAACGACCGCGATTTTGCCGTGGATTACACACAGGAATTAGAGTCAACTTTGCTTGATCTGCTGGCTGAGATGAAACGTGATGAGCACAGGAACAACGTTCCGCGCTCGCATGAACAGGCCTCCCGTTGCGCCCGCTGTGGGTTCAGGAAGGTGTGTGATCAGAGCCTTGCGTGATTATTGAACCGCGAAGAGCGCCAAGGTCGCGAAGAAAAACCAAAAAATTCTTAGTGCGCTTCGCGGTAAAGAGCTCAAGTATCTCTGTGTCCTCTATGGCTGTCAAAAAGGTATAATCGTATTATGGCCGACTCGTTCATACCCAAGCGACCTGTTATCACTGCCTATCCCACGATGCCCGAAGCTTTCGCGGAGGCTGAGGCAATGTCCGCTTATTTGAAAGAAAAGGGGATTGAGGCGCCATTTGGTTCCCTGTATGATGAGAATCTTCGCAAGCGGGTCAGGCGTGGCGAGTTTGATATGCTCATTATCGCGGGTGGCGACGGAAGCGTTTTGCGGGCGGGAAATCTATGTGCTCAAAGCAATGTTCCAATCCTGGGCGTGAACCTGGGAACGATAGGCTTTCTCATTCAGGTTGAGCAGGAGGAATGGCGTGAGTATTTTGACAAACTATTGAATGGTGAAGCATGGATCGAGAATCGCATGATGCTTCATGCTGAACATGTTCGCGCAGGCGAAGCGTTGGGAAGTTGGGATGCGTTGAATGAAGTCGTTGTTGCGCGCGGCCAGAGTGTCCGTCCGATTCGGTTGTCTGCTTTAGTGGATGGGCGTCTGTTGACAAGTTACGTTGCAGATGGACTCATCGCATCCACACCAACGGGTTCAACGGCCTATGCCCTCGCTGCGGGCGGGCCTATTCTCCCACCCGAGTTACGAAATATTCTGTTAGTGCCAATTGCCCCGCATCTCTCCGTGGATCGCGCGGTTGTTTTATCCGAGGGGTCGATGGTAAGTATGCAAGTCGATAGCGAAAACGCTGTTTTGAGCGTTGATGGGCAGCCATCGATTATCTTGATGGAAGATGACCATGTGGATGTATGTGCCGCGGAGGTCACCGCCCAATTTGTCCGCTTTGGCGACCCGGGATACTTCTATCGTAATCTCACAGCACACATGAACGAAAACTCTTTAGGATTGCCGAGATGACCGAATCAACAACTTTGTATTGTTACGTCCACCCAAATCGTGAAACTTCCTTGCGCTGCAACAACTGCAATCGCCCGATCTGCGCTTCGTGCGCGGTCCGCACGCCGACCGGCTATCGTTGCAGGGAATGTGTTCGCGAACGACAGAAGACATTCGACACATCGGAATGGTATGACTACATTCTGGGTTTTATCGTGGCGGCTGTTCTTTCCGCTGTTGCGACCTTTCTTGTCAGTTTGATCGGCGGTATTGGCTTCTTTGGATGGATCATCATCTTTGCGGGTGCGCCGACTGCGGCGGTAATGATCGCAGAAGCCGTGCGCCTGGTAACGGGCCGTCACCGTTCGCGTCCATTGTTCATCACGGTTGCTGCCGGTGTTGTGCTGGGTGCGCTGCCCGTCATTCTATACCAGGCGCTCACTCTCAATTTATTTGGCCTCCTCTTTCAGGTGATCTATCTTGTGATTGCCGTTCCCCTTGTTTACACCCGACTTTCTGGAATCCAATTGTTCAGATAACCCATCACCCATGCTTACCGAACTCCATATTCAAAATTTTGCGATCATCGATAAACTCGATTTGCGTTTTGGTCCCGGCCTGATCATTCTCACGGGCGAAACGGGCGCGGGCAAATCCATCATCCTGGATGCCGTTGTCATGCTGATTGGCGGCAAGGCGGATACGACCCTCATCCGTACCGATTCAGATGCCGCGTTCGTCGAAGGTGTGTTCCAACTCCGGGGTCCGGAAAAAGAGGCGGTGCATTCCATCCTGCAACGTGAAGAATTGATGGACGATCCGAATTATGTAGTGCTGACACGCGAAGTCCGCAGGGAGGGACGAAATGTCGCGCGCGTGAACGGCCGGACGGTGAATGTTTCTTTGCTTAAGGAACTGGGAGCTTTGCTGGTGGATATCCACGGGCAGGCGGAACATCTTTCACTTCTCGATTCACGCGCCCATTTGGGCCTGCTGGACCGTTATGCAGAAGTGGCGCGGCCCCTCAGCGACTACCGCCAGATCTATCACACGCTGCTGAATCTGCGCCGCGAATTGAATGAATTCCGAAAAGCACAAGCCGATGCTGACCGCCGCGTGGAGATGCTCACGTATCAAGCCGACGAGATCGAAGCTGCCCATTTGAAACCCGGTGAAGATGAAGAACTGCGGAAGGAACGTGACCGCCTGGCGAATGCGGAGTCGCTCGCCCGGAATGCACAGGAGGCGCTGGCAGTCCTGGAGGAAGGTTCACCTGACACGCCTGCTGCCACTGATCTGGTAGGACAGGCCGCGCAGGCTCTTGCCGCGCTTGCAAAGCTTGACCCGGCTCAAAATGAGCTGGCGAATCAGGGAGAGATCTTGCTCGACACGATGTCCGATGTTATCCACAGCCTGCGCAATTACCTTGAAGAGATCGAGTTCAACCCGAAGCGGCTCGACGAAGTGGAAGAGCGGCTCGATCTGATCCATTCCTTGAAGCGCAAGTACGGAGGCAGTATCCCTGCCGTGATTGCGTCTGGGGCGGAAGCGCGCAGACAGCTTGAAACGATCTCCAACGCGGCTGAACGTATCGGGGAACTCGAGCTCGAAGAATCAAAACTGCTGGAAACACTCGCTGCACAGGGCAGCCTGTTGACAGAGAAACGCAAGTCCGCTGCGCTCTCCATGGGCAGGGGAATTGAATCTGAGCTCGACGATCTGAGAATGGAAGCCGCAAAATTTAGCGTGGATTTTCAGACGAAGCCCGACCCGGGCGGCGCGCCATTACAAAATGGAACGCGGATTGCCTTCGATCAAAATGGATTTGACCGGATCGAATTCCTCATCGCGCCCAACCCCGGCGAGGGACTCAAGCCACTGGTAAGGATCGCCTCAGGCGGCGAAACATCCCGTTTGATGCTGGGCTTGAAAAACGTGCTGGCCCGCGCAGATGAAGTGCCATCTCTGATCTTCGATGAAATCGACCAGGGCATCGGCGGGCGCGTGGGGATGATCGTGGGTCAAAAGCTATGGAATCTCTCACGCATGCATCAGGTCTTTTGTGTGACACATCTCCCGCAACTGGCTGCCTTCGGCGATGAGCACTATCAGGTGCAAAAACTCATTCAAGGCAACCGCACCTTGACGCGCGTGGAACGTCTCGATGGCGAACCGCGGCTGCTCGAACTCTCGCAGATGCTCGGTGCAGTCGGCGAAGGGACGATCCGCTCCGCGCATGAGCTGATGCAGGTCGCGAGAGGGATGATAAAGGGGAAGTGATTTTTGCCACTGAGACGCACACCTGCCTGATTTGCTCACCAATCTCTAGTAAAATTCTATATAAATCTACATTGCGTTTTGTGGCTTTGCGCCTAAAATATGATTATCAGAGCGAGGGCGTACCAAAACGCCCTCCACCCGTTTAATAGGTTACCATGTTCCTCAAACGCTTCCAGCTCGGACTCATCCATGTCGCGGTCGCGATGACCCTCGTCCCAATCAACAGCACGCTCAACCGTGTGATGATCAAGGAGCTCGCCATCTCCGCGACTCTCGTTGCCCTCCTTGCATCGCTCCCTTACCTGTTTTCTCCCATTCAAGTTGCCATCGGTTCCTATTCAGATCGCCATCCGATCTTTGGCTTTCGCCGCACGCCATATATCCTGGCGGGTCTCATTCTTTGCGTGCTTGGAGTCGTTGTCTCGCCGCAGGTTGCGTTCCTCATGGCGGATAACTTTCCCCTCGGTCTGCTGGCGGGCCTCCTCGCCTTTGGCGCGTGGGGCATGGGCTTTAACCTCTCTGCTGTTTCCTATCTTTCCCTGGCATCCGAACTCTCAGGCGAAAATGGGCGCGGCAAGACCATTGCGACGATGTGGTTCATGATGATCGTATCCATTATCGTGACTGCAATCGGACTCAGCCGCATGGTGGATCCATACACGCCTGAAGCCCTCAGCCGCGCTTTTGGAGTTGTAGCCGCTTCTGCCCTGAGCCTCGGTCTGCTCGGGCTCATCAAACTGGAACCACGCTCGACCCCCCTCGTTCCCCCCATTTTCGTTAGCCCAGATTTTTCTGGGATAGGGAACGAAGAATTGCGAAAATGGGGGGATGAAAGGGGGGCCGAGAAATCCGAAGCCTATACCGTTAAACAAATGACTTCTGCCATCACGGCCAATCCGGTCGCGCGCACATTCTTCATCTATCTGCTTCTGCTGCTCGCCGCCATTCTCGGACAGGATGTGCTGCTCGAACCTTTCGGCGCGGAAGCCTTCGGCATGACCGTGACCCAGACCACGCGCATCACGTCCATTTGGGGAACGTTTGTACTCCTTGCCATCATTATTGCAGGATTGCTCGAAGGGCGCGTATCCAAACGTCTGGTCGCGCAATTCGGTAATACAGGAGCCCTGCTCGGGTTTGTCGTCATTGTGATCAGTGGTATCCTTGTCGACCAAAACATCTTTTACGCAGGTGTGACTCTTCTTGGCATTGGCACAGGACTCTCTACAGTCGCGAATCTCTCGCTCATGTTCGACCTCACCATGCCCGGCATGGTGGGACTCTATATCGGCGCGTGGGGATTCTCCAATGCGCTGTCGCGTTTAACGGGATCCATCCTTGGCGGTGTCGTGCGCGATGTGGTGACGCAGGCAACAGGCCAGGCTCTGAGCGGGTATCTTGTCGTCTTCAGCATCGAAGCGTTGATGCTGTTCGTCGCCGCGTTCATGCTTTATCGCATCGACGTCAATGCATTCAAGAAGCAAATTGAGGAGCCATCTTATGTTGAAAAGGTGGCGCTGGCGGCTGAATAAACTATGACCGACGAATGGCTTTCCCTTAGCGACGCAGCAAGACTCCTGGGAGTGCATCCGAGCACTGTGCGGCTTTGGTCCGATAAAGGGGTTTTGCCTACACACCGTACATCCGGCGGACACCGCCGTTATCGCCGCGACGAAGTGTTGCTATGGGCAAAGACCGCCCGCGAAGTGCGCGTGGAACCTGAAAGCATTCTGTACACTGCCATGAAAAATGTCCGTGTGCAGATCGGTGAAGCCAACCTGGAATCCGAGAGCTGGTATCAGAAGTTGGACGAAAACGCGCGCGGACAATATCGTGAGAGCGCCCGCTCATTGTCGCACGGATTGATGACTTATCTGGCATCGGAAAACGGCGACGACTCCGAAGCGCACGCCATCGGATATGAATACGCTTCGCGTGCCCGCCGCTATGGACTCAGCGGAGTGGATGCCACACGTGCATTGTTGTTTTTCCGCAATGCCCTGATCGAATCCGTTATGAAGGTCTATCGCGAGGCGAATATCCTTTCGGGCAGGGCCTGGGAGGATATGCTTCACAAGATGCATACCTTCACCGACCAGATCTTGATCAGTCTGCTGGAAACCTATCGCAAGCTGGAAGATGCCAATCATTGATCGATTGAATCGACAGCAATACATGAGCCGTGGAAGAAATCCACGGCTCATGTATTTTTGATTCTCTCTGTTGATATTAATCAGCAGAGGCCAGGATGGTGTTTTGGACTATCCCTTCATCGGGTTGTGGCCGCGCCGCAACACGGAAGCCAATGAACATCAGGATTGCCGCGAGCAATTCACCCAGATACAGGAACTGACCATAGCCCAGGCGGGTCAGGGTACTGGCAAAGCCGATGGATAATGCACCCGCCGCGATCAACACATTGGCAATCACACGGTTGGGCATCACGCGTTTGCGCCAAAACAAATATGCCGACCATATCGCGCCACCGACCAACGTCAGCAAGCCATAGATATTGAAGAACGGTGTGGTCAGACGCACAGGAGTGCCAAGCGGCAAAAGACCGCGAACAGCCGTCACCTCCTCGCCGCGATAGGTGGTGGTGATGGTCTGTGCATTCGCAGGAGCGGATTCACCGGTTTCCAAAACCTTGGTTCCATATTGCTCACTGACCGGCTTGCTCGTTGTAAAAACGGTCTCATCCAGTTTCGGCATTGCCTGCAACATAAGATAACCGGCAAACAAGCTTCCCATGATCAGAAGTCCGGTTACAACGTTCACCCATTTCTTGCGTACCAGCAGGTTCAATGTTCCATGCCCGAGCCAGGCGGCATTCAACGCCGCGCCGAAAAGGTACCACACAAAGAATATCCATCTGTTCCATGCCAGGGAGAGATAGGCTTCGGCGAAACTTCCTGCACCAAACATTGCCAAACCGATGCCCCAATATAAAAAGGCAGGGTTGCGGCGAACGAAGTAGCGCTGAAAGACATCCACTGTGAACCAGAGCATGACAGCTGTTGAGATGAAAGGAAGAATTTGGTTGATTGACATATTTATTTCTCCAGAGGGGTTAGAATTGCACGATTCCGAGTAAAACGCCTGCGGCGAACAGGATCAAACCGAGTGTGACGATCCCCATGCCGATCAATGCAGCAGGGACGATCTTTTCAAACAAAATGGAATTTGACGGGATGTGCGATTTATTGTTTGCACGATTCTGTTGGGACATGAGTTCCTCACAATCGAAATTCAGATGTATGTAGTTTCCATTGTCTCCATTTTGGGTTAAATAGCAACATGAGTTTGCATAGGTTTTGATTAGAAATTTCAAAGAACCACCAAATATGCCGTGATGTTTATCATGTATTGCATGTATAATCATCACATGCTGCTTGACCTTCCTCTCATCCTTGAAACCCGGCGCAATCACGCGCTCGAACACGCCACGCTTCATATCCTTGCACACAAGTACAAAAATCAAAACATGGCAGGACATTCCAACCCTGCGGGCTTTTTCCTCTTTGGAAACTTTGACACACGGGATATTCAATCTGCCGTGACGGAGGCGATGAATCGCCTGCGTGCCGGCGAAAGCGGGCTGGCTGTCCACCCGGGCTGTGGGACAAACCTGGTGACCACAGCGTTTCTTCCGGGGCTGTTTGCCTGGGCACCGTTTCGAGGAGTTCGCTCTCCCTTCTGGCGGATCATATTGATCCCCCTTGCGCTGACATTCGCGGTCCTTGGCTTTTTTCTAAGCCGGCCTCTTGGCTCGTGGTTGCAAGCCAACGTCACCACCGAAGCTGACCTGGGCAATATGCAGATCGTCGATGTTGCCCCGGTACGAAAAGGTGTTCATCGAATCATCACGAAATAAGAACAGCCACAGAGATCACGGAGTTCCTTGAGAAAATCAAAAAGAATCTCTGCGGTCTCAGTGTGCTCTGTGGCTAAGCCATGCCCAACATTTATTTCCTCTTCGGCAACGACGAATTCGCCATCTCGCGCAAGCTCAAAGACTTTGAGTCTGATTTCCCCGACCCCACCAGTGCAGCTATGAACAGCGCGCGTCTTGATGCGCGTTCCATGAGCGAAAACGATTTGAACAATGCTGTCAATGCCATGCCATTCCTCGCGCAGAGACGTTTGGTGCTTCTGGCAAATCCCTCTGCTAAATACAGCAATCCATCCGCGCGCAAAAAGCTTTTTGGATTCCTTGAAAAGGCGCCTGAGACAGCGCGCCTGGTGCTGTATGAATCCGTCGAACCGAGAGAAGCCGATAAACATTGGCTAAACAAATGGGCGGAGAAAAACAGCAAACTGGTCCAAACCAAAGCCTTTATGCTCCCGCGTCTGAAAGACATGCCAGGCTGGATTATCAATGAGACCAGGAACCAGGGCGGACAGATCGAGCCGCGCGCCGCAGAGATGCTCAAAGACATGACCGGCGTGGACACGCGTCAGGCGGGGATGGAGATCGCCAAATTGCTGGCATACGTGAATTGGGCGCGACCAGTTGCCGGATCCGATGTGGAGGCGGTTTGCATTGTCACATCCCAGCAATCAGTGTTTGATTTTGTCGACGCGTTATCCAATGGGAATGGCAAATCCGCACAACATTTACTGCATCGCCTGCTCGAGACCGAAGATCCTTTTTCATTGTGGGGCATGGTCGTGCGGCAGTTCCGTTTGTTGATCCAGGCGCGTGAAATCCTGGACGGGCGCGGCAGTCAAAGTGACGTGGCGCGCGTATTGGGCGTGCATCCATTTGTTGCCGAGAAGGTGACACAGCAAGCGGGGCGTTTTTCAATTGAATCGCTTGAGAGTATTTATCACAACTTGCTTTCCATTGACGAGGGGGTAAAGACAAGCCAGATCACTCTGGAGTTAGCGATGGATACACTGGTGGTTGAGTTGGCGGAAAGATAGATTTTATTGCTGGCCTGTTCTTATCACAACAAGTTTATCCGCGCCTGATTCAGCTCCCCAGATTTCGCCGGGTCTCCCCAAAATTTGACGGACCTGCGCGGAGGGGCTGGGCAGTTCAAAAACGGTAAACGTTTCCAAGTCCGGATCGAAGCGCACGAGAGCATTCGCGCCAAAATCACTCAGCCAGACCCTATCCTGATCGTCCACATAAACAGCGTAGGCTTGAGGGCGGTCACCAGGCAGTTTCCACTCGCGCCAAGTATTGTCGCCGGGATCGTACACCGATACCTGACCTGAATTCCACTCACTGACCCAAACCCTTCCCTGCGAATCAGACCAGACGCGCCGCGCGCCCTGACCCGGAGTTGGAGGCTCAAGAATGGTTGCTTCGCCAGTTTGTGGATCAATACGACCGACATAGCTGTTTGCCAGTGATGCATAGTAGATCGAACCGTCGGGTGTAGTTGTAATGCCATACGGGCCGCGGCCGCGCGGCGCGGAATAGACTTCCATGTTTCCGGTTGCTGGCTCAAGACGACCATAGATGCCGCTTTGTCCTGTAAACCAGAGCACACCATTACGATCAAAGGCGGCGGTGTTGAGGTTGGCGTTTCCACTTCCAGGAGGTAATGAGAATACCTGAACATCTTCCGTCTGCGGATCGACGCGCACAATTGCATTCAAGCCGCTATCTGTGATCCATGGTGCACCGTCGGGTCCGACGATAACGCCATGTGGCGCTGACCCGGAACCAAGCAGAATATGATGCGTCTCGCCTGTGGCTGGGTCAAGCCGCCCCAATGCACCCACGTGTTGCGCGGTGTACCAAACCGTCCCATCG
>Ga0209002_10003742_pt1 | contig 12072 bp, 8 predicted proteins | sample Rifsed16ft2_FD_184010 | JGI IMG/M metagenome (GOLD analysis project Ga0209002, IMG submission 184010) | Soil microbial communities from Rifle, Colorado, USA - sediment 16ft 2 (version 2) | ecosystem: Environmental > Terrestrial > Deep subsurface > Rock core/Sediment | place: Rifle, Colorado...
CCGAACCATGGCCTCGAGCCGGTTGGCGGGGATGAGGAGGAGCGTGACGGGTTCGGCCGCGATGGCCGTGGCCGAGCGTGGGGCGTTCATGAACAGCGCCAGCTCCCCCAGCAGCTGGCCCTTGCCCAGTACACGAAGCAGCGTGTCCTTCCCGCCCAGGTTCTTCCTGACCTCGACCTTGCCCTCGTGGACCAGGAAGGCTTCGCTCTTGGCGTCGTCGCCCTCCGTGAATATGACGTCGCCCGCCTTGAATGTCCGGCTGGGGACCTCTCCACTCGGTCGGCTCATGCCCTTCCCTCTTGGTATAGAATGGCCAGCGGTACGCCCATGATACGCCGATTCGCCTTCTCGCTATCCCTGGGCCTCCTGATCGGGGCGGGCGGGGTGGTCCCGGCCCACGCCCAGAAGGGGCTGTCCGTCCAGGAAACCAACCTGCGCGCCAAGCCCGCCACCGTCCTCATCATCTCGGAGGTCTCCGCGGACGTAACCCTCAACTGCGGCGGCGGTTCCCAGACGGTCAAGCCGCCGGCCTTCCGCGAGACCGGCACGGGATGGTTCATCGACCCGACGGGTTGGGTCATCACCAACGGCCACGTCGTCCAGCCCGCCCACGAGACGCCGCGCTGGCTCGTGAACCAGCTGGCGCAGCGCGCCGTCACCACGGCGTGCCTGGCCCCGGCGCTCACGGCCGCGGGGCTCCAGGGCGGCGACAGGCCGGAGGCCGAGGACGCCGTCAGACGGCGCCTGCTCGACAAGGTCCTGCCGACCGTCAAGGTTACGGTCAGGCCGCAGGTCTCGGTGGTGCTGTCGAGTGGGACGCGGCTCAAAGCCGAGGTCAAGAAGTACAGCCCGCCGGCGAGTACCGAGGCGGGCGCAGTGTCCGCCCGCGACCTGGCCCTTCTCAAGCTGCCCGACGGCAACTACCCCGTGCTGCGGCTGGCCGACTCGACGGTCCAGATCGGCGACCCCATCCGCATCCTGGGCTTCCCTGGGGTGGTCCTCTCGCACGAGCTCCTGAACCAGTCCGCCAGCGTCGACGCCTCGGTTACCAATGGCGCCGTCTCGGGCTTGAAGGAGGACAAGGCCAACCATCCGTTCATCCAGACCGACGCGTCCGCCGCCTGGGGCAATTCGGGCGGGCCCGCCATCAACACCAAGGCCGAGCTGGTCGGCGTCCTCACCTTCGTGTCGCTCGCGCCCGGAGCCGAGGGCAGCATCGTCCAGGGCTTCAACTTCGCCATTCCGGCCCAGACGGTGAAGAACTTCGTCGCCGACCAGCCCGTCAAGCTCAACCAGCCGGGCAAGTTCAACCAGGCGTGGTTTGCCGGGCTCCACGACTTCTTCACCGATGACTGGAAGGGCGCCAAGCGGAAGTTCGAGGAGGCGGACAAGATCCAGCCCGGCCTCGTGGACGTCAAGCGCATGCTCAGCGAGGCGGCTGACAAGGTGAAGAACCCGCCGCCCAAGCCCTTCCCGTGGTTCTGGGTGACCATCGGCGTGACCCTGCTCTCCGCCGGCGGCTACGGGGCGCAGTTCGCCATCCGCTGGCAGAAGAACCGTTACCGCGTGGGCCCCTCCGAGATCGTCAAGCTGCTCGAGGAGGGCAAGCAGCCGGTCATTCTCGATACGCGCCAGCAGGCGGCCTACGACAAGATGCCGATCAAGATCCCAGGGTCGATCCGGCTGTCGCCGGAAGACCTCGCGAGCGGCGGCGGGGCCAGCCTCGAGCTCGACACCACGCGCCCGGTCGTCGCCTACTGCACCTGACCGGACGAGCACACGAGCGCCAGTGTGGCGCGCGACCTGAGGAAGCTGGGGTTCAAGGACGTCAAGATCCTGAAGGGCGGGCTCGGCGCGTGGACCAATGCCGGCCTGCCCATCGAGACCCGTGCCGACATCTCGGCCGTGGGCGTGGAGCTCTACAAGGCGCTCATCGGCGGCAGCTAGGCGGGGGCGGCAGCTAGGCGGGGGCGGCAGCCAGGCGGGGGCGGCAGCTAGGCGGGTCAGTCCTCGAAGCGCGCCCGCAGCTCGGGCGGCGTGACGGGGCAGGCATCGGTTGGTCTTCTGAAGAGCCGGTGGCGCACGCGCGCGATCCCGTTGTAACCGAGGTCCCGCATCCCCTGCGGCACCAGCGCGAGAACTCTTCCCGTCAGCCGCCACGGCCCGCCGATTCGTTCCAGGATGTGGATCACGGCCGCGCTCCGCGCGAGGACCGCGCCGTCGACGGTGAGGACGACGAGGCTGTCGGGCAGCCCTGTGCGCGCCGCCTCGGGCACGAGGCGGCGGAAGGCCTCGCCGCCGAGCGCGGCGAAGCGGAAGCGCGAACCGTCCCGGTCGCGCGCGATCGCGAAGCGGACCGTGCGGTGGCAAAGACCGCACGCGCCGTCGTAGAAGACCATGGAGCTGCGGGCCGCGTTCAACCCAGTCGGACCCGTTCGCCCAGCGCCAGCAGAGCCGCGCGCGCCTCGCGCACCAGGGTCTCCACGACTTCCGCGGCGCCCGGCAGATCGTGGACCATCCCGACGCTCTGCCCCGCGTGCATGGGGAAATACTCGCGGTTCTGCTGCTGGGTCGCGGCGGCATAGATGTCCTGCGCCGCGCTGGATTGGAGCAGGGCCGGCAGGACGGGCGCATCCGAGGCCGCGTACCCGTCGGTGAACGCGCTCCTGAGCGTGCGCGCGTAGAGTCCCGTGAAGGCGTCCGTCACCGTGGTCGCGTCGCTGCCCTGTTCGAGGAGCGCTTTCTTCCAGAACTCGGCGGCCGCCGAGTCACGCGTCGCCAGGAACCGGGTCCCGAGGAGCGCGCCGACCGCCCCCAGCGCGAGCGCCGCCACGATTCCCCGGCCGTCGGCGATGCCGCCCGCGGCGATGACGGGGAGGCCCACGGCGTCCACGATCTGGGGGATGAGCGCCATCGCGCCCACCTGGGCCGCCTCGCGCGAGGCCGGCTTGACCCAGGTCGAGCGGTGGCCGCCCGCCTCGCTGCCCTGCGCGACGACGGCGTCCACGCCCGAGGCCGCCACCGCGCGAGCGTCGTCCACCGTCGCCACCATGGCGATGACCTTGACGCCCCGCTCGCGGCAGCGGGCGACCATCTCGCGCCCGGGGTTGCCGAGCCCGATGCTCCACACGGGCACCCGCTCCTCGAGGATGACCTCGAAGGCCTCGTCGATCACGTCGGGCACGGGGCCCGGGCGCGCCGTCCTGGGCGGGATACGGAGCCGAGCGCGGAACGTGTTGAGGGTCTCCTGGACGCGGCGGACCGCTTCTTCGGGCAGGGTGGCTGGATCGACCGGAGGACGGATCTGAGTGTGGAGCCAGAGGTTGACGCCGAAAGGACGATCGGTCAGCTCGCGCACGCGCCGGATGCCCTTGCGGAGCTCCGCGGCGGAGAGCCTGAGCCCGGCCAGGATGCCGAGTCCTCCCGCGCGCGAGACCTCGGCGACCAGCTCCGGGCCGGCGACCGAGCCCATGCCGGACTGGAGGATCGGGTACTCGATGTTGAGGAGATCGCAGAGCGAGGTCCGCAGCCGGTCCATGACGTGTCCTCCTTCAGAAACCGAGCGCGGCGCCGTCGGCGCGCGGGTCCGAGCCGCCGACGAGGCTGCCATCCGGGTCGAGCCAGATGCACTGGGCGTGGCCGAAGAGGTCGTCCCAGTCGCCGCCCATCTTCACCTCATGCCCGCGAGCCCCGAGATCCCTCAAGAGATCAGCCGGATACCGACCTTCCAGACTGAGCGCGCTCGATGATGCGCCCCACGTCCGCCCGTAGAGCCAGCGCGGCGCCTCCACGCAGGCCTGAGGGCCGAGCCCCCGGTCGAGGCGGCGCGTGAGCAGCGCGGCCTGGGTCTGGGGCTGCCCGTCGCCTCCCATCGTCCCATAGGCGAAACGCGGCCTGTCCTTCTCGAGATACATGGAGGGGATCAGCGTATGCATCGTGCGCTTGCCGGGGGCGAGCGCGTTGGCCTGCGTCGGATCGAGTGAGAAGAATGAGCCGCGATTCTGGAGGACTACGCCCGTGTCGCCCGCGACGAGACCCGAGCCCCAGGTGAAGTAGAGCGACTGGATGAGCGAGACGGCGTTGCCCTGCGCGTCGGCCGTTGCGATGGCGATGGTGTCGCCCCCTTCGGCCCGGGCCGGCGCCGCCGGCATGGCGCGCCGCATGTCGATGCGCGCGCGGAGCCGGGCGATCCTGTCGGGCGCGAGCAGATCCTTCGGGCTCTTCTCCATCCAGGCCGGGTCGGTCAGATAGCGGTCGCGGTCCTCGAAGGCGAGCTTGGTCGCCTCGACCAGGAGATGCACGTAGTCGGCCTCGCCGAGCCCTCTCACGTCGAAGCCGTCGGCAAGTCCTAAGATCATGAGCGCCGACATGCCCTGGGCGGGCGGCGGGAAGCTGGCGGCTTGTCCCTTGCGGTAGGCCACGCGGAGCGGCTCCATCCAGTCGCTCTTGTGCTCCGCGAAGTCCTCGAGGGCCAGCGGACTGCCCGCCGCGGCGGCCGCGGCCACGATGCGCTTGGCGATGTCGCCGCCGTAGAAGGCGTCAGGCCCGCCGTCGCGCACGGCCTCGAGGGTGAGCGCGAGATCCCTCTGGACGAGCGGGCCCCGCGCGAGCGCGTCGGGGTGATAGAGCGGCCAGAGATCGCGCTTGATCTCCGGGATCGCCGTCGGGCCGAAGAGATCGGGCTCGCGCGGCGGCGGGACGCGCTGGCCGTCGGAGGCGGAGAAGCCCCCGCGCGCATAGACGATGGCGTCGGCCAGGAGGTCTTTCCACCGGAGCGTCGAGCCCATGCTGCGCGAGCTGTACTGGTGCGCCTGCCACCAGCCGTCCACGACGCCCGGCACCGTGAGCGCGGCCGGCCCACCGCGCGCGGGGATGGCCGCGCGGGCCGAGCATCCGGCGCCGCAGAGGGCGGTGAGACGCGACGTCGTCACGTCGTGGATCAGCTGGAAGTTGTCGCCGCCCACGCCGTTCATGTGCGGGTAGACGGCGGCGACCAGCGCAGTGCCACAAACAGAAACCCTCTCCCCCCACCGCGGGGGAGAGGGTCTGGGGAACCTGGCGATGGTCAGGCCGCTACGAGCAGCCGCCTAAGAACACCCGGTCGTGGTGCCGCAGGTGATGCACTTGAGACACGTGCCGTTGCGCACCATGGTGAACTGGCCGCAGTCGCCGCAGGGATCGCCCTCGTAGCCCTTGAGGCGCGCCATCTCGGAGGCCGAGAGCGCCTTGGCCTGTGCCAGCCCGCCGCTGCCGCCGCTGACAGGGCTCGCGGCGCGCGCGGTGACGGGCGCGGCCGCGGGCGGCTCGACGCGCGGGCCGCTGTGCGGGCTGACCGGACCATGACCGATCTTGGAGCCGAGCGTGTCGTTGCGGAGGTCCTCTTCGGCGACATGGGAGAGATCGGTGCGGCCGAGGTAGGTGATGGCCAGCTCGCGGAAGACGTAGTCGATGACCGAGGTGGACATCTTGATCCGGTCGTTGCCCATGACCATGCCGTTGGGCTCGAAGCGGGTGAACACGAAGGCGTCCACGAACTCCTCGAGCGGCACGCCGTGCTGGAGCCCCAGCGAGATGGCGATGGCGAAGCAGTTCATGAGCGAGCGGAAAGCCGCGCCCTCCTTGTGCATGTCGAGGAAGACCTCGCCCAGCGACCCGTCCTCGTACTCGCCCGTGCGGAGGTAGACCTTGTGGCCGCCGACGACGGCCTTCTGGGTGTAGCCGGCGCGGCGGTCCGGCAGCCGGTGCCGCTCGCGCAGGTACTTCGTCACCACCCGCTCCGTCATGCGCTCGGCCACCTTCTCCACGTCGGCCGCCGCGGCCTCCTCCTCCTCCTCGTCGCTGACGCTGTTCAGCGGCTGGGAGAGCTTGGAGCCGTCGCGGTAGAGCGCGACCGCCTTGAGCATGGACTGCCACGAGGCGCGATAGGCGTCCTTGACTTCCTCGACCGTGGCGTCCTGCGGCATGTTGATGGTCTTGCTGATCGCCCCCGACAGGAAGGGCTGGGCGGCGGCCATCATGCGGATGTGGGCCGCGACCGGGATGAAGCGCTGCCCCTTGCGGCCGCAGCGGTTGGCGCAGTCGAAGACCGGCAGGTGCTCGGGCTTGAGGAAGGGCGCGCCCTCGACCGTCATGGTGCCGCAGCAGAAGTCGTTGGCGGCCTCGATCTCGGTGGGCGTGAAGCCGAGCGCGCGGAGCAGGTTGCCGTTCCACTCGGCCAGCCGCGCGTCGTTGATCCCGAGCTTCTGGGCGACGTAGCCCTCGCCGAGCGTCCAGGAGTTGAGCACGAACTGGATCTCGAAGGCGCCCTCGAGCGCGGCCTCGATCTTGGCCAGCCCCTCGTCGTCGAAGCCCTTGGCCCGGAGCGCGTCGTGGTTGATGAAGGGCGCGCCGTCGAGCGTCTTGCGCCCGACGCAGTAGTCCACGATCTCCTCGATCTGGCTCGGCGGGTAGCCGAGCGCCTGGAGCGCCACGGGCAGGCTCTGGTTGATGATCTTGAAGTAGCCGCCGCCCGCCAGCTTCTTGAACTTGACCAGGGCGAAGTCGGGCTCGATGCCCGTGGTGTCGCAGTCCATGACGAGACCGATGGTGCCCGTCGGCGCCAGCACCGTCACCTGGGCGTTGCGGAAGCCGTGGATCTGCCCGAGCTCCAGCGCCCGGTCCCAGGTCTCACGCGCGGCCTGCAGGAGCCGCTGTGGACAGCGCTCGGGGTCGATGCCCATGGGGGTGATCGTCAACCCCTCGAAGTCGCCCGCGTGCGCGTTGTAGGCGGCCCGCCGGTGGTTGCGGATGACGCGCAGCATGTGCGCCCGGTTCCTGGCGTAGCCGGGGAAGGGGCCCAGGTCCCTGGCGATCTCGGCGGAGGTCGCGTAGGCCTCGCCGTGCATGATGGCCGTGATCGAGCCGCAGATGGCCGCGGCCTCGGCGGAGTCGTACGGGATGCCGCTGCGCATCAGCACGGTGCCCATGTTGGCGTAGCCCAGCCCCAGCGTCCGGTAGTCCCAGCTCTTCTGGGCGATGACCGGGCTCGGGTAGGCGGCCATGAGCACGCTGATCTCGAGCACCATCGTCCACAGCCTGCAGGCGTGGCGGAAGCCCTCGATGTCGAAGCTGCCGTCGGGCCGCAGGAACTTGACCAGGTTGATGGAAGCCAGATTGCATGCCGTGTCGTCGAGGAACATGTACTCCGAGCAGTTGTGGACAACGATGCCTCCGGCCACGAAGTGATGCGTAGCCTCCTCGGTCAGGTCGAACACGTCCGCATCGCCGGCAGGCTCGATGGAAGCGACCTCGTCCGTGAGATCGTCCCGGTACGTAGCCACCTCGGCGTTCAGCCGCGCCAGCGCCGCGGCCTTCGGGCTCGCGGGATGGAATCCGATCTCGCGCTCGAAGAGGACGCGCGAGGACCAGCTGATCCGGAGCGAGAACATCGGCTGGACGGGATACTGCCGCAGGCCGCCGCGGCCGTCCGGAAGGAGCGAGAGCGTCGTCTCGCCGCGCCGGTTTCCGTACAGCTTGGACTTGATTCCGAAGGACAGCAGCAGCAGCTGAACCTGGCGGAGGAGCTCCTCCGACGTGGAATCGAGGCCCACGTACTGGGACTTGCCCCCGTAGTTGGCGACGGTGCCGTCCGCCGTGAAGAGGCCCCGCAGGACCGCGGCCAGGGCGGGCCGGTCCAGCTCGAACACGGCCGGCGTGAAGCGCTTGGCCTGGGAGCCTTCGTCGAGCACCGCGAACTGACGGAACAGCTCCACCACGGGGCCGGAGCCGAAGGCAAGCCGGGACCCGGTGGCACTCCGCGTGACCTGCACACCGTCGTTGCGGCCGACAGAGCCAACCACCTTCAGCGCGGCTTTCGACGCATTGACGGCCTCGGCGACCGAGGCCAGCACGCCCGCCTCCTGGGCGTGCATGGTGAGGATGACAGTCCTCTGTTCTCGGCGGTGAAGGGCCGAACGGGTCAGGCAGCCGTCGCCGACCGCCACCCCGATTCCGAGCGCGAGATCGGTCGGGAGCGTGCGCCTACCGAAGCCGGGGCCTTGGAGCATCAGCCGCTCACCCGACCGAACGTCCTTGACCGCGACATCACCGCGCTCCACGGTCAGCACCCGGTGGTCACCGGTGATCTGTACTCGGTAACCGGAGCGGGTCGTCAGCTGGAATACGGGCTTGCGGCCGGTCGGAAAAATGCGGGTGACCAGATGGGGCTGGCCGTCGGCGCCGATGACCCGGGCGGACTTGCCTGCGAGGCTGTCGATCCGCTGCCAGCCGTCGGCTGTCGCGACGAGGGTGTCGCCCGTCACGCACGGGTTCGAGGCGTTGATGCGCCCGTCCTCGGGGCAGGTGTGCCACTCGTTGATGGTCGTGTCGTACTGCACGCCGGGATCGGCGCAGGCCCAGGCCGCGTAGGCGATCTCGTTCCACATCTCCACGGCCGGGACCTTCTTCGCGACCTTGCCGTCGGTCCGGCGCCTGAGCTCCCAGTCGCCGCCCTTGTCCAGCACCTCGAAGAAGCCGTTGGGCACGCGGACCGAGTTGTTGGAGTTCTGGCCGGAAACGGTGAGATAGGCCTCGCTGTCCCAGTCGGTGTCGTACTCGGGGAAGACGATCTCGGTCACGCCCGAGGATGCCAGCTGGAGCGTCTTCTGGATGTAGGCCTCGGGCACGAAGGCCGCGCGCGCCTCGCGCACGGCCGCGCGCAGCCCCGCGTTCTGCTTGGGATCGGCCTCGATCCTGTTGCCGATTCTCGCGGCCTGGAGCAACGCCTGCAGCCTGCGCTTGCCCAGCCGCGAGCCCGCCACGAGCGCGGCCACCTTCTGCTCCTCGACCACCTTCCAGCGGATGAACTGCATCACGTCCGGGTGGTCGAGGTCGAGGCAGACCATCTTGGCCGCGCGCCTCGTGGTCCCGCCCGACTTGATCGCCCCGGCCGCCCGGTCGCCGATCTTAAGGAAGGACATGAGCCCCGAGGACTTGCCGCCGCCCGAGAGCGGCTCGTTCTCGCCGCGGAGGGCCGAGAAGTTGGAGCCGGTGCCCGAGCCGTACTTGAAGATGCGCGCCTCGCGGGTCCAGAGGTCCATGATGCCGCCGTCGTTGACCAGATCGTCGTTGACGGACTGGATGAAGCAGGCCGAAGGCTGTGGGCGCTCGTAGGCGCTGGTGGCGCGCGTCAGCGTGCCCGAGCCTGGGTCCACGTAGTAGTGCCCCTGGGCCGGCCCCGAGAGGCCGTAGGCATAGTGCAGCCCCGTGTTAAACCACTGCGGCGAGTTGGGCGCCGCGATCTGCGCCGCCAGCATGTGGCAGAGCTCGTCGTAGAAGGCGCCGCCGTCAGCCGGGGAGTCGAAGTAGCCGTAGCGCTCGCCCCAGTGGGTCCAGCAGCCTGCCAGGCGGTGGAAGACCTGCCGGGCGTCCCGCTCGCCCCCGAGGACGGGCTGCCCTTCCTTGTCGAGGAGGGGCTTGCCGTCGGGGTCGACCTGCGGCACCCCCGACTTGCGGAAGTACTTCTGGGCCAGGATATCCACAGCCACCGACGACCACTCGGCCGGCACGGCGATGCCATCCTGACGGAAGACCGAGGCCCCATCCGGGTTCCGGATCTCCGAGTTCCTTTGGGCGAACTCGATGCCGGCATAGGGGCTTTGGTCTTCCGCGGTGAATCGCCGGGTGATTCTCATACATGCCTCCTCTTCTGGACACCGTCTGCTGCGGTTTCTACCTGGCCGCCGCCCGCCCTGCCGTTACCGCGCCCGCGGAGGCTAACGCCATGGAAACTCGACCCCCGATTGCGCCTCACTGTCTGGAGAACTGTGAAAGACGAATTGCGCGTGAGGCACAACATATTGTGCCCGGGCAACCTAAGTCAACCTTTATTTGGTAGTTTCTTCCTGGCAGGCTTTAGCGCGGTGCGTTGATGCGCCGGGGCATTAGAATGAGGCCGCCATGCGCTGGCTCGTGGACGGCTACAACGTGATCAGGCGCGCGCCGGAGCTCAAATCGCGAGAGCAGGAGAGCCTCGAAGCCGGCCGCCAGGCGCTCTGCGCGCTGCTGGCGGAGGTCGCGCGCGCGTCGGCGGACACGTTCACGGTTGTCTTCGATGGCGCGCAGGCGGGCGGTCGCGCGGGCGGCGGCACAGGCATCACCGTAATCTTCTCGAGCGCCCGCGAGTCCGCCGACCGTGTGCTCGCGCGCATGGCGCGCGCGGGCGGCGCCGTCGTTTCCAATGACCGCGAAGTGCGCCGGGCGGCCGAGCGCGCCGGCGCCATTGTCGTCACCACCGACCAGTTCCTGGCGCGCCTCGACCAGGCCCGCCAGCTCCCGCTCGAAGCCCCGGCGGACCTGAAGGGCGGCGAGGAGGACGAGCCCCCGCGAGGGCCGCGCAAGGGCAACCCGCGGCGGCTGAGCAAGAAGGACAGGGCCACCCAACGAGCTCTCGGCCGCCTGGGCCCCGGCCGCCACCCCCATACCCCTTAAGGAGCCTCCATGCACGTCGGCTTCGTCGGCACCGGGAACATGGGCCGTCCCATGGCCAGGAACATCTTGAAGGCCGGGCACCAGATGACCGTCTTCGATCTCCAGCCCGAGGCGACGGCGCCGCTCGAAGCCCTGGGCGCCCGCCGGGCGGCGGACCTGCCGTCTCTCGCGCGGGAGGTCCGCGTCACGCTCATGAGCCTGCCCGACGCGCGGGCGGTGGAAACCGCGCTCTGGGGCCCGGCGGGGCTCATGGAGGGCGCCCGGTCCGGTGACGTCGTGTTCGACCTTTCCACGGTCGGGCCCGAAAGCACCCGGGCGCAGCACGCGCGGATGGCCGAGCGGGGCGTGCGGCTGATCGACGCGCCCGTCTCGGGCAGCGTGAGCGGCGCCGAGGCCGGAACGCTCGCCGTGATGATCGGGGCGGACGCCGCAGCGGTGGCGCCCTACGAGCCGGTCCTGCGCGCAATCGGCACCAGCCTCTTCCGCCTTGGCGAAGTCGGACGGGGGAACATCCTCAAGCTCCTCAACAACTACGTCGCGCTGTCCAACCAGGCCGTGCTCTGCGAGGCCATGGCGCTGGCCGACCGGCTCGGCATCCCACGGCAGACCGTGGGGGAGGTCGTGGGCAAGAGCTCCGGCGCGTCGTTCATCCTCGAGCGCAAGATCGGGGCGATGGTCGAACGGGACTACAAGGCGGGCTTCTTCGTGGATCTCGCGTGGAAGGACCTCGGCTTGGGACTCGAGCTGGCGGCCGCTGCGGGAGCGAAGACCGCCGTGGGGCGGCAAGCCTGGACGCTCTACGGGCAGGCCCGCGAGGCGGGCCTGGGAAGGCTCGACAGCTCGGGGCTCCTTGGGCTGCTGGAGCCCAAGCCTTGAGCGGCTACTTACCTTCCTTGATCATTCGGTTGCGACGCTGGAGATAGCCGTTGCGGACTGAGCTGTAGAGATCGACCGTCGACTCCTCGATGCCCTGGAAGAGGTCGAGGTTGAGCGAGCGGTCGTTGATGGTGTCGCCCACCCTCATCCCGAACGCGTCGGGCCAGAACGGGATGTAGTAGTAGAGGGGGTTCATCGCTCCATCGCCGGCGAAGCCGAAGGCGTCGCGTACCGTGAGCGGCGGGAGGAGGGGCAGCACGAGGTACGGCCCGGGCCCGATGCCCCAGATGCCGAGCGTCTGGCCGAGGTCGGCCTTCTGCCGCTCGAGCCCCATCTCCTGGCGGGCGATGTCGAAGAGCCCGGCGATGCCGAGCGTGGAGTTGATCAGGAAGCGACCCATTTCCTTGCCGGCGTCGAGCAACTTCCACTGGAGCACTTTGTTCACGAACCGGGCCGGCATGCGCAAGTTGGTGAAGGCATTGTCGACCATGGTCTGGATCACGTCGGGCACGACGTAGTTGTAACCCTTCGCCGCCGGCTTCAGCACATACTTGTCGAGGTTGTAGTTGAAGTTGAACATCTTCTCGTTGAACTTCTCCCACGGGTCGTACTCTTCCACGTCCGGGTCCGGCGGCACGGTGTCCGGAGTGCCGCGCAGCGAGGGGTCGACGGGTCCGGAGAGCGCGACGACCCAAGCGGGAGCGTCCTCATCGGTGACGGGCTCGTAGG
>Ga0209002_10003744_pt1 | contig 12072 bp, 10 predicted proteins | sample Rifsed16ft2_FD_184010 | JGI IMG/M metagenome (GOLD analysis project Ga0209002, IMG submission 184010) | Soil microbial communities from Rifle, Colorado, USA - sediment 16ft 2 (version 2) | ecosystem: Environmental > Terrestrial > Deep subsurface > Rock core/Sediment | place: Rifle, Colorado...
AGCAAGTTGGCGCAGCTGGGGATCTAAAGGAAACGCACAAAGTGTGTTTCCTTTAGAGCAATGGAGCAGTGGAACAATGGAGTGATTGTGGAGGCGAAATGCTCCATTGCGGTCTATTGTTCTATTGCTCGATTATCACAGGATAACATGGATTTGGGTTCCCTATAGAGGAGGGGAGGACCGTGGTAGTCGAGAAGCGAAAGCATGAGCGAATCGCGATCCTGCGGCTGGATGGATCGATCGACCTGTTGCGCATGCTCCTGCTGCGGGATGCCATCATCACGGTGGTGCGGGAAGGGTACCTGCAGGTCATTCTCGACTGCCGGCGGCTCGAGGCTGTCAACGAAAAGAGCCTCGAGATCCTGACCAGCACCCTGTGTCGCCTCCGGCGCTTTGACGGCGATGTGAGCCTCCTGGCGCTCCCGCCGGACGTGGAGGAGACGTTTCGGTCCGCCGGGGTGTACCCCTTCTTTGAGCACTACTCGGAAGAGGGGAGGGCCCGGCAAGCGTGCCGGCGGAAGCGGCTCGCCATGGCGGGATGACGGGTGGCCACACTCCCGTCCTCGTGCAGGAGGTGCTGGCCCTCCTGCACCCACGGCCCGGGGGGGTCTACCTCGACTGCACCGTCGGTGCGGGAGGGCATGCTCGGGCGATTCTCGAGGCGGGCGCCCCATCGGCCCGGCTGGTGGGGATCGATCGAGACCCCGAGGCGATCGCGAGTGCCCGGGAGGCGCTGGAGCAGTTCGGGGAGCGGGTGCGCCTGATGCAGGGGGATTACCGGGAGCTGTCGCAGCTGGCCGCGGCCGTGGGTCTCGGGCAGTGCGACGGGATCATCTGTGATCTCGGGGTGTCGTCGCTGCAGCTCGGCGATCCTGCCCGCGGGTTCAGCTTCAGCACGGAGGGTCCCCTCGATATGCGGATGGATCGGCAGGGCGGCGCTCGGACGGCGCGCGACCTCCTCCACCGACTACCGGAGCAGGAGCTTGCGTGGGTCATTCGCACATACGGCGAGGAGCGGTGGGCCCGGCGGATCGCCCGGAGAATCGTGGCCGCGCGGCGGCACGGATCGCTCGAGACCACGCGCGATTTAGCCGCCGTCGTGTCCGGCGCGATTCCGCGGCGATACTGGCCCCGGCGCATCCACCCGGCGACCCGGACCTTTCAGGCATTGAGAATCGCCGTGAACGAGGAGCTCGATGGGCTCGACGACGCGCTCGAGGCGGCCATCCGTCTCCTCGCGCCGGCCGGCCGGATCTGCGTGATCGCCTTTCACTCGCTCGAGGATCGCGTGGTCAAGCAGCTCTTCCGCCGGCTGGCGGCCCCCGAGGGGGTTCCGGCTGTCCGCGTGCTGACCCGGCGTCCGATCACGCCGTCGGTCGAAGAGATTGCGGGGAACCCGCGGGCGCGGAGCGCCAAACTCCGCGCCGCCGAGCGGGAGGGGAACGGCCATGGGGGCTGACGTCCGTTCGGCGTCACTCCAGCAAGAACTCCCCCTTGGCGTCGGGGGCCGGCGGAAGAAGCGGGGGGTGTCCGGGGAGCTCAAGGTCACGCTGCTCGGGGGGGTAGCCCTGCTCCTCGGTCTCCTCTTCTATGTCTGGCAACATATTCAGGTGGTGCGCCTCGGCTACCAGATCGAGCGGCTGCGGGCGACGCAGGGCACTCTCGTTCAGGAGCGGAACGCGCTCGGGGTCGAGATCGGCCAGCTCCGCTCCCTGAAGCGGGTCGAGGACCTCGCCCGACGGAAGCTCGGGATGGTGAACCCGGCCCCCGAGCAGATCATCCTGCTTCCGGATCCCCCGGAGGGAGGGTAAGTCCATGGAGGAGTGCCGATGAGCTTTCCAGATGGATCGCCGCCCCGGCTGCGGATTGCGCTCTTGGCCCTGATCCTCACCGGGCTGTGGGGCGGGGTGACCGTGCGGCTGTACGCCCTCCAGATCATGCGGCATCACGAGCTCGGGAGCCGAGCCGAGGGGCAGTATGGACGGCGGACTCCGCTCACCGCACGGCGGGGGACGATCTACGATCGAAGTGGACGGGCGCTGGTGATCAGCCGGGAGGCGGCGTCGGTTTTTGCCCATCCCGGATCGGTCGAGGACCACGCCGGCACCGCCGCCCGGCTGGCGCAGACGCTCGGTCTGCCTGGCCGCGAAATCCGGGCGAAGCTCCGGACGGATCAGCCCTTCGTCTGGATCGCCCGGCAGGTGGATCCGGAACGGGCGGAGGCCGTCGCCAAGCTGAATCTGCCCGGCGTCGGCCTTGTTCCGGAAGGAAAACGGTATTATCCTAAGAAGCACCTCGCGGCCCACCTCGTCGGATTCGTCGGGGTGGATGAGCGAGGACTCGAAGGGCTCGAGCTCGCCTACGATCATCTCTTGACCGGCGGACCACGGTCCTTCAGCAGCCTGGTGGACGCCAGGGGCCGCATCGTCTTTCGCGAATCCGAGGAGTCCCGCCCGGGCGCGGACCTGTTCCTGACGATCGATGAGGTGATCCAGCATGTGGCGGAGCGGGAGCTCGAGGCGGCGGTCCGCCGGTGGGGAGCGAGGGCCGGAACGGTCGTGGCGATGGATCCCGCGACCGGGGAGATCTTAGCGCTGGCCAACGCCCCCGACTTTGACCCCAACGCGTTCGCGAGCGCTCCTCCCGCCCTCCGCCGGAATCGCGCCCTGACCGATCCCTACGAGCCTGGCTCGGCCTTCAAGCTGGTCCTGGCCGCCGCCGCGTTGGAGGAAGGCCTCGTCCGTCCGGATGATCTCTTTTACGGCGAAGAGGGCGTCATCGAGGTGGCGGGGGTGAAGATCCGGGACCACGAGCGACACGGATGGATGACGTTCCGGGACGTCATGGCGTTCTCGAGCAACGTGGGGGCGGTGAAGGTTGGGATGAAGGTGGGGAAGGACCGCTTCTACAATTACATCACCGGCTTCGGCTTCGGAGGCCCGACCGGCGTGGATCTGCCCGGCGAAAGCCGCGGGGTCGTCCGTCGCCCGCGGCACTGGTCGGGGCTGTCCCTCGGAGCCCTCTCCATCGGTCACGAGGTCGCGGTCACGCCCATCCAGCTCGCGGCCGCCATGAGTGTCGTCGCCAATGGCGGGTACCTGGTCCGCCCCTATGTCCTCCGGGCGGTCCGGCATCCGGACGGGCGCATCGAGGAGACCCGGCCCTTCGTGATTCGACGGGTGGTCTCGTCCACAACGGCCCGGACCCTCACGGCAATGCTCGGCGAGGTCGTGGAGCGGGGGACGGGACAGGCGGCGGCGCTCACCGGCTACCGCGTGGCCGGCAAGACGGGGACGGCGCAAAAGCTCGATCCGGACACGGGGACCTATTCACGGAACAAAGTGGTGGCCTTCTTCGTCGGCTTCGTCCCGGCCGAGGACCCGCGGGTGGCGATCGTCATCCTTATTGATGAGCCGCAAGGCTTTGCCTGGGGAGGGAGCGTGGCCGCTCCCATTTTCCAGGCTATCGCGCGGGAGACGCTGCACTATCTCGAGATCCCCCCCGCGGCCCCACGGGTGGAGCGGGTCGCTCGGATGACCAATGAAGCGTCTGCGAGAGCTCATTGACGGCTTATCCTACCGTCTTCTCCAGGGGGAGCTGGGCCAGGAGATTGCCGCCATCGAGTACGATTCGCGGCGGGTGGGCCCCCAGGGCCTCTTCGTGTGCATCCGGGGAGCCCACCAGGACGGCCATGCGTTCATTCCCGACGCCGCGCGCCGTGGAGCGGGTGCCTTTCTCGTGGAGCGCGAGCTGCGGCCTGCAGGGGCCGTCCCGGTGCCGGGTACCATCCTCCAGGTCGAGGAGACCCGGCGCGCCCTGGCGCACGTGGCGGCCCGCTTCTACGACTATCCGGCGCGCGAGCTCCGCGTCATCGGAGCGACCGGGACCAACGGGAAGACGACGGTGACCTATCTGGCGGAAGCCGTACTCGAGAGTGGCGGGTACCGGACGGGACTGATCGGAACGGTGGAGTATCGGTGCGGGGGAATCTGCCGGGAGGCGGAGCGGACCACCCCCGAGGCGTCTGACCTGCAGGCCTTGCTCCGGTGGATGCGGGAGCGGGGCGCGCATGCCGTCGCGATGGAGGTCTCGTCCCATGCCCTGGCGCTCCATCGGGTGGCCGGCTGCGCCTTTGACGTCGCCGTCTTTACGAATTTGACCCAGGATCACCTCGATTTCCATCGCACGATGGAGGCCTATTTCGATGCCAAGGCACACCTCTTCACGCTCCTCAAGGAGAAGGGGGGGGCGGCCGTCATCAATCTCGATGATCCGGCAGGCAAGCGGCTCCGGGACATGATCGAGGGGCCGGTCGTCACGTACGGGCTGACCCCTGAGGCCGATGTGACCGCAGCCGCCGCCACCTATGACACGCACGGGGTGCGGGCCTTCGTCCGCACGCCCTGGGGAACCGGTGAACTCTCCTCGCCCCTCCTCGGTCGCCACAACCTGTACAATCTCCTGGCCGCGCTCGGGATCGGCGGCGCGCTCGGGATTCCCGTCGGTCCCGCGCTTGAAGGGCTCGCCGCGATGCGCCGCATTCCCGGCCGCCTCGAGCCGGTGGAGTACGGGCAGCCCTTCAAGGTGGTGGTGGATTATGCCCATACGCCCGATGCTCTCGAGTCGGTCCTGCGGGCGCTCCGGGAATTCTGTCCCGGTCGGCTCATCGTCGTCTTCGGGTGCGGCGGGGATCGGGATCGGACGAAACGCCCCCTCATGGGAGAGGCGGGCGCCCGGGGGGCCGACCGTGTCTACCTCACCTCCGATAATCCCCGGAGCGAATCCCCCGACGCCATCCTGGCGGAGATTGCGGCCGGCGTCCGGAAGGTGCCGGGAGGGGCGGAGCGGACGGTGGTGCGCGTGGACCGGCGCGAAGCGATGACGGTCGCACTGCAGGAGGCCCGAGCCGGCGATCTCGTCCTGATCGCCGGGAAGGGGCATGAACGGGTACAGATCATCGGGCAGCAGCGGATTCCTTTCGACGACCGAGAGGTGGCCCGCGAGGTGTTGCGGGAGCTCGGCCACGACAAATGAGGTTCAAGGTGCAACGTGCAAAGTTCAAGGGTAGTCGACCGATTCCGAAACGTTGAACCTTGAACGTTGAACGATGCACGAAAGGAACGGATGGTGGCGCTGAGCGTGCGGGAGATTGTGGCGGCGACCAAGGGGAGGCTGGTCGCCGGTGATCCGGACCGCGGGATCGCGAGTGTCTCCACGGACACCCGGACCCTGCAGACGGGCGCTCTCTTCCTCGCGCTCAAGGGGAAGACCTTCGACGGCCATGCCTTCGTACCGCAGGCCGCGGCCAAGGGAGCCGTCGGGTGCGTGGTCTCGGCGTCGCCCGGGATCGCCCTGCCTCCGGGTTTTGTGGTGATCGAGGTGGAAGAGACACAGGGGGCCCTCGGGCAGATCGCGCAGTGCTGGCGGAGACGGTGTCCGGCCAGGGTCGTGGTGATTACGGGGAGTAACGGGAAAACCACGACGAAAGAGATGACGGGGAGCGTGCTGCGCCAGCGCTACCGCGTCCTCGTCTCCTCGGGGAACCTCAACAACCTGATCGGGGTCCCCCTCACCCTGTTTCAGCTCCGGCCCGATCACCAGGCCGCGGTCCTCGAGCTGGGCATGAACGCCCGGGGCGAGATTCGCCGTCTCGCAGAGATGACGGAGCCGCAGGTGGGCGTTATCACGAACATCGGCGAGGCGCACCTCGAGTTTCTCGGGACGGTGGAGGAGGTGGCTGAGGCGAAGGCGGAACTCCTCCCGTTTCTCGCGGGAGACCGCGTGGCCGTCCTCAACAGGGATGACCCGTATCTGAGCGCCCTCCTCCCGAGGGTCCGGGGCCGCGCGATCACCTTCGGCGTCAACCGACGGGCGGACATCCGCGCGGAAGCGGTGCGCGTCAGTCGGGACGGCCCAACGCGTTTTACGCTGTGTGCGGGCAGGAAGCGGCGGTCGGTCCGCCTGGGCCTCCCGGGGCGGCTGAACGTCTTGAACGCCCTGGCCGCCGCCGCCGTGGGGACCCTCTTCGATCTGGACCTCGACGCGGTCGCCGCGGGTCTCGCTGAGGCGCCGGCAGTGCCGATGCGCATGCAGCGGATCCTCCACCCGTCGGGCGCCGTGATCGTTAACGATGCCTATAACGCGAATCCGACCTCGATGGCCGCGGCCCTGGAGACCTTCCTGCGCATGGCGAAGGGGCAGCGGACCATCCTGGTCCTCGGCGACATGCTGGAGCTGGGATCGGCGTCGGAGGCGGCCCACCGGAGGATCGGCGCCTCCGTGGGGCGCGCCCGCCCGGGCCGGTTGATCACGGTGGGGGAGCGGGCGCGGGCCATCGGCGAGGAGGCAGCCCGGACGGGACTGGTCGCGACCCGGATCCACGCGTGCCGCGATCATGCGGAGGCCCGGGCAATCCTCCAGTCGCACCTGCGCCCGGCTCCGTGGATCTTGCTCAAGGCCTCGCGGGGCGTGGGGCTCGAAAGAGCCCTCGAGGGATTGTGATGCTCTACCATCTCCTGTATCCATTGGTCGATTACCATACGGTCTTCAACGTCTTCCGCTATGTGACCTTCCGCACGGCGGGGGCGATCATGACCTCGCTCCTCCTGAGCCTCGTCCTGGGGCCCTACATCATCCGGCGGCTTCGGGAGCTCCACGTCGAGCAGCAGATCAGGGAGGACGGGCCCGGGACCCACGTCGGCAAGGCCGGCACGCCGACGATGGGCGGGCTCCTGATTCTTGCGGCGATCGGCGGGGCGACCCTGTTGTGGGCGAATCTCACGTACCGATTCGTCTGGCTCATCCTGGTGGGGACGCTGCTGATGGGGGGCATCGGGTTCTGTGATGATTACCTCAAGCTCACCCGGCGGAGCAGCAAGGGCCTCGCCCCCCGGCATAAATTTGCCTGGCAGATCCTGCTGGGGCTGAGCGTCGGCGTGTATCTCTATCTCGCGCCTGTGGATGAGTTCACCACGCGCCTGAGCATCCCCTTCGTCAAGTGGCTGGTTCCGGATCTCGAGTGGGCCTACGCGCTGTTGGTGATGCTCGTCATTGTCGGGTGCAGCAACGCCGTGAACCTCACCGACGGGTTGGATGGGCTGGCGACCGGGCCCGTGATCATGGCGTCGGCCGCATACACGGTGCTGGCGTACATGGCCGGGCACGGCGCGATCTCCCGCTACCTGCAGGTCACCTACGTGCGGGAGTCGAGCGAGCTGACCATCTTCGGCGGTGCCGTGGTGGGGGCCGCACTGGGCTTTCTCTGGTTCAATGCCTATCCGGCCCAGATCTTCATGGGGGACACCGGGTCGCTGGCGCTCGGGACGGCTCTCGCCTTGCTGGCGATCCTGACCAAACACGAGCTGCTGCTCGTGATCATCGGCGGGGTCTTCGTCATCGAGGCGGTGTCGGTCCTCCTCCAGGTCTTCTCGTTCAAGGCGACGGGGCGACGGATATTCCGCATGGCTCCGATCCACCACCATTACGAGCTCCACGGCGTCGCCGAGCCAAAGATCATCGTTCGGTTCTGGATTATCTCATTCCTCCTGGCACTCATCTCGCTCACCACCCTGAAGCTCAGATGAGGGGTTCACGGTTGACAGTTCACGGTTCACAGCGGGATCGGCCAAGCATCACGCAGGCGGAAAGTAGCCTTTCCGTGAACCGTGAACCGTGAACCGTGAACAGAGAGGAACCATGTCGGCAGAGCGGACGCTGGATGTGCACGGGAAGAAGGTAACCGTGGTGGGGCTGGCCCGAAGTGGGACGGCCGCCTGCAAGCTCCTCGTGAGCCGGGGGGCGCGCGTGACGGCGAGCGAGCGCCGGTCCGCCGAGGAGATCCCGTCGGACCTCGAGGACCTGCGGCGGAGAGGGGTGACGCTCGAGCTCGGGGGGCATCAGCCCGCGACGTTGCTCGGGGCCGACCTCATCGTTGTCAGCCCCGGCGTCGATTCGAACCTCGCCCTTCTCGTGCAGGCCCGGGCGCGGGGAATCCGGATCTGGAGCGAGGTCGAGCTTGCCTATCGGGCCACGGAGGCCCCTTTCATCGGCATCACCGGGACCAACGGGAAGAGTACCACCACCACCCTGATCGGTCTCATGGTCGAACGGGCGGGGAAGAGCGGGGTGGTCGCCGGCAATGTCGGCACCGCCCTCTGCGACGTGGTGCCGGGCCTCTCCCCGGAGCACTGGATCGTCGCCGAGATCTCCAGTTTTCAGCTGGAGACCATAGAGGCCTTCCGGCCCCGCGTGGCCGTCCTCCTGAATGTCACGCCCGATCACCTCGACCGGTACCGGGACTTCGCAGAATACCTGCAGGCGAAGGCCCGCATCTTCGAGAATCAGCAGCCGGATGATGTGGCCGTGCTCAACGCCGACGATCCATTGACGGGTCAGGCGGCCATGATCTCCCCGGCCAGAAGGGTCTTCTTCAGCCAGCATCAGCCGGTCCGGGAGGGTGCCTTTCTGAGGGCGGACACGCTGTGGCTCCGTCACGGCGAGGCCGAGGAGTCAATTTGCCCCCGCAACGCCGTGAGGATTCAGGGCGCCCACAACACCGAAAACGCCCTGGCGGCGGCGGCCGCCGCCGGGATCGTGGGAGTCCCTGTCCCGGCGATGCGGGACGTGCTGCGGCAGTTTCCGGGGCTCGAACACCGCCTGGAGTTCGTGGCGGAGATCGCCGGCATCCGGTATTTCAATGACTCCAAGGGGACGAACGTGGGGGCCACGGCGAAGTCCCTCGAGAGCTTTCCGGCCGGCCGCGTGGTCCTCATCGCCGGGGGGCTGGACAAGGGGGCGGATTTTCAGCCCCTGGTCCCTGTGATCAAGGAGCGGGTCAAGGCGGCGGTGCTGATCGGCCAGGCGCGGGAGAAGCTCCGCGCGGCGCTGAAGGGGGTCTGTCCCCTCACCGAGGCTCGCAGCATGGAAGAGGCGGTCGAGGCGGCGGCCTCGAGGGCGTCGTCGCGGGACACGGTGCTCCTGTCTCCCGCCTGCGCCAGCTTCGACATGTTCCGCGACTTCGAGGAGCGGGGACGGGTCTTCAAGGCGGCGGTGCGACAGCTCAGTGATCGGGTGACACGTGGGGACGCGCGGGGAGTACGATAAGATCCTGTTTACCATCACGCTGATCCTGGTCGGCTGCGGGATCCTGATGGTGTATAGCGCCAGCGCCATCCGCGCCCAGGAGCGGTTCGGCGATCCCTCGTATTTCCTCAAGCGGCAGGTCGTCTGGGCGGTCGCCGGCCTGACGATCCTCATCTGGGTCTTGGGCCGGGACTATCGCGAGCTGCACCGGTGGGCCCCCCTCCTCTATTGCCTCTCGGTTGTGTGCCTGATCGCCGTCCTGATTCCGGGGGTGGGGACGAAGGTGAACGGCGCGCGACGGTGGCTCCGGTTGGGCGGCCTCTCCTTCCAGCCGGCCGAGTTCGCCAAGGTCGCCCTCATCCTCGCCCTGAGCCGGCTCCTGGCAAGAAAGGGAGAGCAGCTGCGGGAGTTCCGGGAAGGACTCGTGCCTCCCCTGGTCCTCGTGACAGTCGTCGTCGGGCTGGTGGCGCTGCAGCCCAATTACGGCACCGCCCTCGTCGTTTTCGCGACGGCGGGCGCGCTCCTCTTCGTGGCCGGGACCCGGGTGGCGCACCTCTCCCTGATGGGCCTGGGTCTGCTCCCCCTCGCGGGCCTGCTCCTGATGCAGGTCCCCCACGTGCGGGCGCGCGTCCTGGCGATGCTGGATCCCGCGCAGGTGGCGCCCCGGTTCCTCTACCAGGCACACCAATCGGAGTTGGCCCTGGGACGCGGGGGGTCGTGGGGGACCGGGCTCGGCGATGGCATGCAGAAGCTCTTCTATCTGCCCGAACCGCATACCGACTTCATCTTCGCCATCGTGGGAGAAGAACTCGGCTTCGCAGGCGGGATCGCGATCCTCGCCCTCTTCGTCTGCTTTCTCTGGCGGGGCATCCGGATCGCGCTCACTGCCGGCGATCCTTTCGGCTGCTATCTGGCCCTCGGGATCACGTGCCTCATCGTCACCCAGGCGGTGGTGAACGTGGGGATGGTCGTCGGCCTCCTGCCGACCGCCGGCCTCCCCCTCCCGCTGCTGAGCTTCGGAGGCAGCTCGCTCGTGATGACGCTCTTCGGGGTCGGTGTCCTCCTGAGCATCTCGCGATGCCCCCCGACCTATTCGAGCTTTTTTCGGCTGCGGGGGGGACGGCCATGAGGGTGGTCCTGGCGGGGGGTGGAACGGGCGGCCATGTCTTTCCGGCGCTGGCGCTGGCGCGGGAGCTCCGGAGCCGCGACATCGAGCCGCTGATGGTTGGCACGGACCGCGGAATGGAGGCGGTGGCCTTTCCGGCCGAGGGATTCCCGCTGGAGACCATCCGGGTCGAGGGCCTCCGGGGAATGAGCGTCGGGACGCAGGTCCGATCCCTTGCCCTCCTCCCCCAGGCACTGGTCCATGCCCTGCGGCTCCTCAGGCGTCACCAGCCGCGCGTCGTCGTCGGGCTCGGCGGGTATGCGGCCGGGCCGGTCTGTCTGGCCGGCGCGGTCCGGCGCATCCCCCTCCTCATCCACGAGCAGAATGTGTCGCCCGGCCTGACGAACCGGGTGCTGGCGCGGGTCGCCGACATGGTCGCGGTCAGCTTCGAGGCGACGGGAGCCCTGTTCGGACGGGAGGTCGTGGTGACGGGAAACCCGGTGCGGCGCGAGGTGCTCGAGGGGGAGCGGCGGAAGGGGCTTGAAGCGTTCCAGCTGGATCCCAACAAGAAGACCGTCCTGATATTCGGGGGCAGCCAGGGGGCCCGCCGGATCAATCGGGCGGCGGTGGATGCCCTGCCGTACCTCGATCGAATGCGGGGTCGACTGCAGATTGTCCATGCGACGGGCGACCGGGACTGTGCTGAGGTGGAGAACGCGTATCGGCCCTGGAAGGGAGACGCACGCGTTTTCGCCTTTATCCAGGACATCGCCTCGGCCTACGGGGCGGCGGACGTGGTGGTTTGCCGGGCCGGGGCCACGACGATCGCGGAGCTCACTGCGTTGGGCAAGCCGGCCCTGCTCGTCCCGTATCCCTTCGCTGCGGGGGACCACCAGCGGGAGAACGCAATGGTGATGGTGGCGGTCGGCGGAGCCCGGGTGCTGCTCGACCGGGACCTCACGGGTCATCGGCTTGCGCTCGAACTGTACGAGCTGCTCGAGGACCCGACGGTGCTCAGCACGATGGGGCGGGCGGCGCGGGGTCTGGGACGGCCCGAGGCCGCCGCCCACCTCGCGAATCGGATCGGGGAGCTGGCCGGCGCGGGCCGCGGCGTCCCCTCGGCAAAGCGTATCGCCGCAGAGCGGTGGGGCCGGGCGCCGAAGGATCAGTGATGGTGAAGCGGTACCGGCATATCCATTTCGTGGGGATCGGGGGCGCCGGGATGAGCGGCATCGCCGAGGTCCTGCACAACATGGAGTACGTCGTCACCGGATCCGACCTCAAGGCGTCGGACGTGACGCGGCATCTCGAGCAACTCGGAATTCGGGTCTCCATCGGGCATCGCCCGGAGCACGTGCAGGGCGCCGATGTGGTGGTTCGCTCCTCGGCGGTCGCCCTCGATAACCCCGAGGTGGCGGCGGCCCGCCAGCACCTGATCCCGGTCATCCCCCGGGCGGAGATGCTGGCGGAGCTGATGCGTCTGAAATACGGGGTGGCGGTGGCGGGGACGCACGGGAAGACCACGACCACTTCGATGCTGGCGACCGTCCTTGCCCACGGGGGGCTCGATCCCACCATCGTCATCGGGGGCCGGCTGCGGGGTCTGGGGAGCAACGCGAAGCTCGGCAAAGGAGACTTCCTGGTGGCGGAAGCGGATGAGAGCGACGGGTCCTTCTTGAAGCTGTCGCCCACGCTGGCGGTGGTGACCACCATCGATGCCGAGCATCTGGACTACTACCGGGATCTCACCCACATCCAGGAGGCCTTCCTGCAGTTCATCAACAAGGTCCCCTTTTACGGATCCGCGATCCTCTGTCTCGATCAGGAGAACATCCAGGCTTTGCTCCCCCGTGTGGAGAAGCGATTCGTTACCTACGGGCTCATGA
>Ga0209002_10003746_pt1 | contig 12069 bp, 11 predicted proteins | sample Rifsed16ft2_FD_184010 | JGI IMG/M metagenome (GOLD analysis project Ga0209002, IMG submission 184010) | Soil microbial communities from Rifle, Colorado, USA - sediment 16ft 2 (version 2) | ecosystem: Environmental > Terrestrial > Deep subsurface > Rock core/Sediment | place: Rifle, Colorado...
GCGCAGCGTGGACGTGGGGCAAACGGTGGCCGCGAGCTTCTCGGCGCCGCAGCTCTTCCTCATCGCCAACGACCTGCGGCGGATGCAGATCCTCGCGACCGTCGACGAGAGCGACATCGGCCGGATTTCGGAGGGACAAAGCGTCCGCTTCCGGGTCCAGGCCTATCCCGACCGGACGTTCGAAGGCACGGTGCGGCAAGTGCGCCTGCAGTCGACGCTCGTGGAGAACGTGGTGAACTACACCGTGGTGGTCGACGTCGAGAACAAGGACCGGCTGCTGCTCCCAGGAATGACCGCGACCGTCGATTTCTCCGTCGAGACGGCGACGGACGTATTGAAGATCCAGAACTCCGCCCTGAGATTCCGGCCTACGCCGCAGATGCTGAAGACGCTGAAGACGCTGGCGGAGACCCGGGAGCGCGGGCGACGGCCCGAGAGCGCTGCCGGCGGAGGCCGGGGCGCGAGGCTCTGGCTCCTGGGAGCCGACGGAAAGCTCTCCGTGGTCCCGATCGAGACCGGGCTCACCGACGGGCAGTGGACGGAAATCTCCGGAGAGGGCATCGAAGAGGGGATGGAAGCCATCGCCGGAGTCGTCTCCGAGGAGACCCCCGCCACTTCCAACCCGTTTGCCGGACCTCAGCCGGGACCCGGGAGATTCGGTCCGCGCGGGTTTTGAGAGAACCGCCATGCCCCACGACTACGTCATCCGCACCGAGAGAGTTACCAAGGTCTACGGCTCCGGCGGAAACCAGGTCGTGGCGCTCTCCGGGATCGACCTCGAGGTTGCGCGCGGCGAGATGATCGCCATCATGGGCGCCTCGGGCTCGGGGAAGTCGACGCTGATGAATATCCTCGGCTGCCTCGACTATCCCACGAGCGGCGCGTACTTCCTCGACGGTGAGAAGGTCGACAAGCTCGACAAGAACCAGCTCGCCGACGTCCGGAATCAGAAGATCGGTTTCGTCTTCCAGGGATTCAACCTCCTCGGGCGGACGTCGGCCGTCGAGAACGTGGAGCTTCCTCTCCTCTACGACCGGACGGGACGACGCCTCGACACCCGGGCGCTCGCGGAAGCGGCGCTCGAGAGGGTCGGCCTCGCCGATCGGATGGATCACGAGCCGAGCGAGCTCTCGGGCGGACAGCAGCAGCGCGTCGCCATCGCCCGCGCTCTCGTCACCGAGCCCGCCCTTCTCCTCGCCGACGAGCCCACAGGGAACCTCGACACGCGGACCTCAATGGCGATCATGACGCTCCTCCAGAAGCTCCATGCCGAGGGCATGACGATCTTGCTCGTGACCCACGAGCAGGAGATCTCCAGCTACGCCGAGCGAATCATCGAGCTTCGCGACGGGCGCGTCGTCCGAGACCAGGATGTGGGTGCCCGCCGCCTCGCGCACCAGCTGGAATCGGTGGTGTGAGATGAAGGCCAGAGTCCTCACCAAAGTCGCGGCCCAGAGCATCCTCAAAAACAAGATGAGGACGCTCCTGACGATGCTCGGGGTCATCATCGGCGTCGGCGCGGTGATCGTCATGGTCGCCATCGGCCAGGGGGCGAAGCGGAGAATCGCGGAGCAGGTGGCGAGCCTCGGCACCAACATGATCGTGGTGACCCCCGGAGCGATGCGACTCTCTGGGGTGAGCCAGGGGGGAGCCACGTCGAACGCGCTCACCCTCGAGGATGCCGCGGTTCTGGAGCGCGAGTCGACGCTCCTTTCCGCCGTCTCACCCGTCGTCGTGACCCGGGGGCAGGTCATCGGTGGCCAGGGGAACTGGCGCACTTCGATCCAGGGGGTCTCGACCAGCTACCCGCTCATTCGAAACTGGACGCTGGAATCAGGGACGTTCTTCAGCACGGTTGACCTTCGATCGATGAGGAAGTCCGCAATCCTCGGGAAGACCGTCGCCTTTAACCTCTTTCCCGGCGAGGACCCCGTTGGCCAGCCGATCCAGATCCGGAGCGTCCCCTTCCAGATCGTGGGCGTCCTCAACCGGAAGGGACAGACTCCCGAAGGTATCGATCAGGACGACGTGATCCTCGCTCCTTACACCACCGTCCAGACACGGCTCTCCGGCCGGTCCTGGATTCCTCAGATCCTCGCGAGCACCTACTCGCCCCAGGACATCCCGGAGGCGCAGGAGGAGGTCCGGCTCATCCTCCGCGAGGCGCACGAGCTTCCCTCCTACGCCGACGACGACTTCGCCATACGAAACCAGGGCGACATCGCGGACGCCGCGGCGAGCACCACCGAAGTGATGACGCTCCTCCTGTCCGCGATCGCGAGCATCTCGCTTCTCGTGGGAGGAATCGGGATCATGAACATCATGCTGGTCTCGGTGACCGAGAGGACGCGAGAGATCGGTCTTCGCATGGCGATCGGCGCGCGCGGCTCGGACGTGCTGAAGCAGTTCCTGGTCGAGAGCGTCGTGGTCAGCACTCTGGGAGGGCTCATCGGGGTCGCCCTCGGCTACGGATGCGCCCTTCTCGTCGGACGGATCGCGGGATGGAGCATCGCCATTTCGCCCTCGACGACGCTTCTCACCCTTGGCTTCGCCGGCGCCGTCGGAGTGTTTTTCGGTCTCTATCCCGCCCGCCAGGCGGCGGCCCTCAACCCCATCGAAGCCCTGCGATACGAGTGAGCTTCCGCTCGCGGAGGGCCTCGAGCTACAGCGCCGGAAGCCTCAAAGTGAAGCGGCTGCCCTTGCCCTCTTCGCTCTCCACCAGGACTTCGCCTCGGTGGAGCTCGGCCACGTATTTGACGATGGTCAACCCGACGCCGCTCCCTCCCCCATCTCTCTGCCGGGCCTCCTCGGCACGATAGAACTCCTCGAAGATGTGGGGCAGATCTTTCTCCGCAATGCCCATTCCTCGATCCTCCACCACGAGCTTCAAGTCGTCGCGATCCGCCGCTAGCGAGATTTCTATCCGACAGCCCGGGTCGCTATAAGCGATGGCGTTGCGGAGAAGATTCCCGATGGCCTGGGAGAGGACCTGGGCATTGCCGTGAAGCGCCGGCACGTGGTCCGGTATCCTCACCGATAGCTCGATGCTCCGCTCGGCGGCCAAAGGCTCGAGGTCCTGGACCACCTGGTGGACGATCCGCGGCAGATACAGGTAGGACCGGGCGAGGTCGCCTGCCGCGCGAATGCGGGAGAGATTCAAGACGTCCTCGACGAAGGCGCGCAGCGATCGGAGCCAGCGCTCGGCCCGCCCGAGCATGCCGCGGGGGATGTCGGGAAGATCGGCGTCCCTCAGAGCGGACTGGAGCGCTCGTTCGATGTCGCCGAGCCTCACCAGAATGCTGTGCGACAGCATCAGCACGTACTGGCTCTTCGCGCGATCCTGCTCGCCCAGGCTTCGGTTCAACGCTCTGAGGTCCGCCTCGCGTCTCCGGAGAACGCCGCAAATCACCGAGCCGAGATAAGCCAGGACGAAAAGAATTCCCGTCTGTCCCGCCAGGATCGCCCCTATCGACTCCTGGCCGCGCTCCAGGCCTGGTTTCTGGACGAGCACCCCGCGTTGCTCAGAGGCCGCGAGAAGCGCCAGAAGCGCCACACCCAAAGCCGCATAGGAAAAGCTCGCCTTGCGGGAGAGCACGGTAGCGGCAATGAATACGTGAAATCCATAAATCGGGAGAAGCGGATTCCGAATGCCGCCCGCGAAATGAAAGACTGCGGTGAGCGCGACGAGGTCGGCGACGATCTGGGCGTGGATGGCGACCTCGGGGACGACTCTCTCCCGGCGCACCCAGAGATCGAGGAAGGCATTGTAGGCCGCTACCACCCCGGCTAGAGCGAGGAAGGTCGTCGCCGGCAGAGACACGCCGAAGGGGCGAGACAGTCCCGGAGCAGCGGCGATGCCGCCCACCGCCACCCACCGAAGCCGAATCATCCACCGGACGCCCCATTGGGCGACGGGACGCGGGGCGGTCTCCTCGCTCAAGACCCACTCCTCCGGGCGAGCCGCATGCGAAAGCGGCCCTCCAGCTCCTGCTCTTCGAGCGCCATCTCGATCTCACGAATCGTTCGCTCGAGACGCGGGATGATCTGGTGCTCGATGGTATTGACCTTGCGGTGCGTGCGCTTGAGCTCGGCGGCGAGGCGCCGGAGCCGGATCTCGTGCTGGGCGTTCTCCAAAACGAAGTGGAGAAGCTGCTCGGAAGCCTCGGCGGCATCGTCCACCGTCGCCGACACCGACAGCAATCCGTATCCGCGATCGATCGCGCGCCGAACCGCCGGCACCGAAGCGATGGACGGGAATCGAACGCCCCATACGTTCCGGCTTTGGACATCGACGCTCACCTCTCGGCGGCCCGCGGCCCCGAGCGACCGCAGAGATGCCTCCCCTTCGACGGCCTGAGCTTCGGCCAGGGCGACGCTCGCCCGGGAAGCGAGAGCGGCCGCCTGCAGGCGGTACTCGAGGGCCGATTGGGCGGCCCGATAGAGCTCCCGGAGCAAGGCGTCGCGCTTGCTGCGGAGGACCTCGGCGCCCCGGGTCGACGTCTTGAGCTCCGCCCGTTTCTGAAGAAGGCTCATGCGAGTGAGATTTACGCGGCTCATTCGAGCTTCCCCTTCTTTTCCGCAGGGAGGTAACGCGCGATGAGCTCTTCGTCGATACGGCCGAGCGAGGCCCGCGGAAGACGTCGAAGGAGCTCCCAGCCGAGAGAAAGAGTCTCCTCGATGCTGCGCTCGCTCGTCCCCTGTCCTACGAACCGCTCTTCGAATTCTTCGGCGAAGACGAGAAAGGCGCGATCGAGCTCGCTCAGGGCGTCCTCGCCGACGATGTCCCGGAGCCTGCGAACGTCGATACCGCGAGCGTAAGCGGCATAGAGCTGATCGGAGACACCGCGATGGTCCTCGCGGGTCTTCCCTTCACCGATGCCCTGGTTCATCAGGCGGGACAGGCAAGTGAGCACGTCGATGGGAGGGTAGATCCCCCGCCGGTGGAGCTCTCGGCTCAAGACGATCTGGCCTTCCGTCACGTACCCGGTGAGATCGGGGATGGGATGGGTGATGTCGTCGTCGGGCATGGTGAGGATGGGAAGCTGGGTGATCGACCCCGGCCGGCCTTTGATGCGGCCCGCCCTCTCGTAGATCGTGGCGAGATCCGTGTACATATACCCCGGATAGCCACGGCGGCCCGGAACCTCTTGCCTCGCGAGCGCCACCTGTCGGAGCGCCTCGCAGTAGTTGGTCATGTCGGAAAGCGCCACCAGGACGTGCATCCCCCGCTCGAAGGCGAGGTATTCGGCGAGAGCGAGCGCGAACCTCGGTGTCAGAAGCCGCTCGACGGGAGGGTCGTCCGCGCGATTGAGGTAGAGCGCCGTGCGATCGCGCGCTCCCGAAGCAGCAAAGCTCTCCATGAAGAAATCGGCCTCGCGGGCGGTGATGCCGATGCCCGCAAAAATAAAGGCGAACTCCTCGGACTGCCCCCGGACCCTGGCTTGAGCAAGAATCTGGGCCGCGATCTCGTTGGCGGGGAGGCCGGCACCGCTGAAAATCGGAAGCTTCTGACCCCGCACCAGGGTGTTCATTCCATCGATAGTGGAGATGCCGAGCTGGATGAACTCGCTCGGCTGGTCGCGGGCGTGGGGATTGATCGAATATCCGCTCACCGGGACAAGGGCCTCAGGCAAGAACGGCGGAAGACCGTCGAGGGGCTTTCCAATGCCGTTCATCACACGACCGAGCGCCCCTCGGGACACCTCCGCCAGAGGTTGCTCCTCGGCGAAGCGAACGCGCGTGGTCTCGACTTCGATCCCCGTCGTCTCTTCAAAGACCTGAATGGCGCAAAATTCTTTCGAGGCATCGATGACCTGGCCTCGGAGGCTCTTTCCGTCTTCCAACAAGAGCCCCACCAGAGCCCCGTAGGAAGGCCGGTGAACGTTCCGCAGGAACACCAGAGGCCCGCTCACGCGCGAGACGGTGCGGTACTCCCTGACGAGCCGCGCCTTCGGTCCCTCCGGCCGTCCCTCCAGCGCGGCTCGTTCACCCACGTGGTGTTCCCTCGAAGGCAGAGCGGATGGTCCTCTCGAGCTTCTGCGCTTGTTCGGGAAACTGCTCTCGCGGAAGCTCGCGGCTGCGAGGAAGGGCGCTCCAAAGCTCGTCCCCGAGGATGTCGTCGAGGACCACGCCCGCCTTGAGCGCCTGGCGGCATCGATCGAAGAACTCGAAAAAAAGCCGCAGCATAATGACCCCTCGCTCCAAGGGGCAAAACGAGTCTATCGGATGAAAGCCGTTCTGCTGTAAGTACCCTTCCCGAATCAGGCGCGCGAACTCGAGGAGGAGCCGCTGGTCGTCGGGAAGCGCGTCCGCGCCGACCACTTGCACGATCTGGCGAAGCTCCTGTTCTTGCTGAAGCACTCGCATGGCGCGAGAGCGAATCTCCGACCAGTCGGAGCCAGCCTCTCGGTGGAACCATGCCTCGAGCCGCCCAACGTAGAGTGAGTAGCTCTCGGTCCAGCTCACCGCCGGGAAGTGACGCCGGTGGGCGAGATCGGCGTCGAGCGCCCAGAGCGCCCCCGCCACACGCAACGAGGCCTGGGTGACGGGCTCGGAGAAGTCGCCGCCCGGGGGCGAGACCGCGCTCACCACCGTCACCGATCCGATTCGATCCTCGGCTCCCAGCGAGCGCACCTCCCCCGCCCGCTCGTAATAACTCGCGAGCCGGGCCCCGATGTAGGGGGGATAGCCTTCCTCGCCGGGCATCTCACCGAGCCGACTGCTGATCTCACGCAGCGCCTCCGCCCATCGACTGGTGGAGTCGGCCATCACCGCTACGTGGTAGCCCATGTCGCGGAAATACTCGGCCACGGTCATGCCCAGGTAGATGGAGGCTTCGCGCGCCGCCACCGGCATGTTGCTGGTATTCGCGATGAGCACCGTTCGGGAAAGAAGCGATCTTCCGGTGCGTGGATCGCTGAGCTGGGGAAACTCCGAAAGGAGCGCCGCCATCTCGTTGCCGCGCTCGCCGCATCCCACGTACACGATGATCTCCACGTCGGCGTGCTTCGCCAGGAGGTGGTCCACCACCGTCTTTCCCGTTCCGAATCCGCCGGGGACCACGGCGGCGCCGCCTTTCGCCACCGGGAACATCACGTCGAAGACGCGCTGGCCGGTGAGAAAGGGAGCCTCGGGGGGGAGCTTGCCCCGGTGGGGCCGCGGAACGCGTATGGGCCAGCGCTGCATCGGCGTCAAGAAAGCTCCGCCCTCGAGCTCCACGATGGGATCCTCGACCGTGACCTCCCCTTCTCTCACCGACTCCACCCGACCGCTCGCGCCCGGTGGAGCCAGGACCAGGTGGCCGATTCCTCCTTCGTCGATCTCTCCGAGCCGCCCCCCTCCCTCGATGTCGTCTCCCGCGGCAACCGCCGGCACGAATCTCCATCGTCGCGATCGGTCGAGCGACGGAAGGCCGACGCCCGGGGCGAGGAAGGCTCCCGTCGCCGCGCTCAGCGCTTCGAGGGGCCTTCCGATACCATCGAAGATGTTGCCCAGGAGTCCCGGGCCGAGCTCGGCCATCAACGGGCTCCCGGTGGTCGTCGCCGGCTCGCCCACGGCGAGACCCAGAGTGTCTTCGTAGACTTGAATACTCGCGACGTCTCCGTCGAGCCGGATGATCTCGCCCAAGAGCCCTTTCTCCCCGACTCTCACCAGATCGTGCATGCGCGCGCGAAAAATGCCGCGGGCGAGGACGAGAGAGCCGGTGACGCGAACGATCTCACCCTGCCGATCCTCGATCTTCATTTGAGCCTCACCTGATATCCGACAATCCGGCGAATCACCCGCTCCAGGTACTCCCGTTCCAAACCGGCGGCGACTCCCATGGGAATGGGCAGAAAGAGAGGCTCATCGCTGTCGTCGATCGCGCGCGCGATCCGGTTTCCGACCAAGGCCACGAGTGCCTCGTCGATGACGAGAACGCTGGCATCGCGATCCACAAGGGCCCTCCGGATGCTTTCTCCGGCCTCGGCGGTCGAATCGTAGGTCTCGGTGTCGAAACCGGCGAGGGCGAAGGATTCTTGCTTTCCCGAGGGGCAGAGGACTTTAACTTTACGCAAAGACCAGTCCCTCCTCGATGAGCCCCGCGGGTAAACCGCTCGCGAGACCGTAGGCGATGCGGCGGAGGTTCTCGACCTCGTTGGCTTCGAGCTGCATGTAGCGAAGGACGACGCCGATGCCCAGGGGACTCGCTCGGCGGTAGAGCTTTCCGCACTCTTGGAGCGTAAGGGCACGAAGGCGTTTCTCCGTCCGGCCGAGGGCGCGCTCCGGCTCGAAGGGCGGGACCTCGCGGCGCACTGCTTCGAAGAACACCGTGCCTTCGAGAAGGGAAAAAGCGCCCTCCAGGCTCTGGCGGATCGCCATTTCCTCCCAGAGCTTCCGTAGAAGGCGGTGGCCTCCCGGGAGAAAAGCGACCTCTTTACCTCCTCCGCCGTGAGCAAGCCGAAGAGCGCTCATGACGTTCCGGGTGTCGGCCTCCCAGGAAAAGAAAGCGGCGAAGGTCGCACCGTTCTCGCCGTTTGTCTCTGCTTCGGAGACGGCATAGCCCGCCCAGACCGCATCGAGTTTTTCCTCGAGGCGAGCCGGGGCCTCCTCGCCGCCTCGTTTCAATGCCAGCGCGAAGCGCTGGTAGAGTCCCCTCCGGGCCGCCAGTCGGCGCGCGAGAGCCGTCACATCGCCGGCAGCTTGAAGCCCGGCGAGCTCCTCCGCGCTCAAGGTCCCGGCCAAAACCCAGGTCGAAGCGATCGCTTCCGAGGAGAGCCCGCATCGCCACCCGCGCAGGATGCGCTCGATATTGGCGAGATCCCATGGCGCGAGCCAGAGCTCGAGCCAGCGGCTCACCTGGGGCTCCGCTTCGCGCCAGAGGCTCCGGAAGGCCTCGGTCAGGTGCCCGAGGAAGATCGCCTCGAGGTCGGCGGGACCGATCCGGGAGACGTCCTTTTGTCGGATCTCCCGACCATACGGCGTCGTGGCCGCGAGCGCTTCCGCAAAAGCAGCGACCCGCCCCAGATGACTCCACTTCCGAAAACGGTCGGACGAGACGAGCCTCGACTTGAGCGCTTTGGCGCGGGCGTTGAGAAAGTCGTATCCCACCGCCATGGGGCGCTACTGCCCGAGAAAGATCTTCCCCAACCGGACCCGGATCTCGGAAGCCCGCGCGTCGAGGCGCGCCTCGAACGTGTTGTCGATCTCGAAACGTCCCGCCTCGTCGCCGGCTTTCAGGCCGCCGAGAAAAGGCCCTCCCCTCGCAACCGCGGCGATCGGAAGGTCACGGTGGCCGAGCTCTCGTTCGAGCGTGGCCTGGTCGCGCGGATCGATGACGAGCTTCACCCGGGTCTCGGCAGGAAGCTCCGCGAGGCACTCCTCGAGGAGGCGGCCGAACACCGTTTTGTACTCGCGACCCCCCCGGAGCTCGCCCAGCGCTCTTCGGGCTTCCCGGAAAGTCCGCGAGACGGCATCGTCCACCAGGCGCGTCCGCTCGGCGGCGGTCTGGAACCGAGCTTCGCTCATCTGGCGGGAAAGCTTCCTCTCGGCGCGGCGACGCGCCTCAAAAAGCCGCTCTTCTCTGAGAGCTTCCACCTTCAGCCGCGCCTCGCCGAGCGTCGTCCGGGCTTCTTCGGTTGCTCCGTCTCGGATGCGACGGGCGTCTTCTTCGGCGCGAGACAGAAGGGCCCGGACGAAATGACCTCCCTCCAGGGAAAGCTTCTTCGAATCCACGTTTGGCTCAGCCTCCGGGAAGGATGAGCATGATCATCACCGCGACGACGAAACCCAGAATGACGACGGTCTCGGGGATGGCCATCAGGATCACCGCCGAAGTGAACATCTCCGGCCGTTCCGACATCGCTCCCACTCCTGCCGAGCCGATCCGTGCCTGCGCATAGCCGGTCGCGATTCCGGTGAGGCCGACGGCGAGTGCAGCCCCGAACGCCAACGCGAGTAGCTCCATAGGTTACCTCCTCGTGTCATCTGCGGAAGGGCGCATAGGGCACGCCTCCCGGCTCGTAGAACTTCGAAAAGAACTCCACGTAGTGCAAGCGGAGAGCCTGGATGGTGGGGCTGAACAGGCTCATGACGAGGTGCAGCAAGTGCAACAGCAGGGCCACCAGGATTCCGAGGACGACATTTCCCGCCCTCGAGCCCAGGGTATTGGCCACGTGAGCGAGCATCGCGCCGGCGACGCCGAGGGCCATGAGTCGCGCGTAAGAGAGAATGTGACCCGCCGTCGAGACGAGCTCGAGGAGGGCTACCAGCCCGCCGGCATAGAGCAAGACGGGAACCATCGCCAGCATCAGGATCAGCCCGGGCGTGAACCAGCCGGAAGGGATGAGCTTCACCCCGGCCCCCAGAAGCAGGAGCCCGCCGAAGATGGCCGCCATCGTGGCGGCGCGCTCGGTGGCCTGCCGGGGCTGCCGGAGTCGGAGGGCGCCGATGATTCCCAGCAGATGGCCGAGAAGGACGTGGGCGACGCCGATGGCGAGAGCGAGCCATAGATAGGAAATCATTCGCTCGGTTCGGTCGAAGAGGAGGGGACGGAGCCATCCTTTTCCGAGATCTCCGAACAGCTCGCCGAAGAGAAAGCCGAAGGCGATGGCCGATCCGCCCATGGTCATGAGAATCGAGGAGACCGCTCCGGGGACGCGCGGAAACCACCGGCCGACCGCCCACCCTCCGAGAAGAATGACCGCCCCATGGCCGATGTCTCCCACCATGATCCCGAAGAAGATCGGAAAGAACAGAGCCAGGAGGATCGTGGGATCGAGCCCGCCGTAGCGCGGACGCCGCATGGGGAGGAGCAGCAGCTCGAAAGGGCGGGCGAGCGAGGGATTGCTCAGGGCCACCGGCACCGTCGCCCATTCCTCGGGTCGCGGCGGACGAAAGCTCACGAAGACCCGGTCGCCGAAGAGCTCCTCGAGCCCGCGCCGGAGCGGAGCCGCCGCCGACTGCGGCACCCAACCGATGAGGCCTACGGTGTAGGAAGACTGGACGAAGGCCGTCCTGGTCGAAAGCTCCTTGGAGCGGAGCCGGGCAAGCTCGCGAAGGGCGACGAGCTCCTCCCCGGATTTTGCCAGAAGGTCGCGATATGCCGCCTCCGCCTCGGCAATTTCGCGCGGGATCTCGCGCCGGCGTACGGAAATGTCGGTCAAGACTTCATCGAGGGGCTTCCCTAGATACTTGCGGGGGAGCGTCAGGTGGTCGACGCCCTTGCCCCAGATCAGCCGTTCCAGGTCCCTCTCGAACCGCTCTTCGTAGAAAACGAGGGCCGCGAGGCGTGTGGGATCGAGCGTCGCCACCGAGAGCTCCATCCGTCCTTTCGTCACCCGCGCGATCTCGTTCCGGAGCGCGTCGATGTCGTGCTCCCGGGCGCGGTCGAGGATGAGGCCCATCATGGACCAGTCGGGGCGGCGGGCGAAAGCGTACTGGATGGAGAGAAAGGCGTCGACCAGGCTTTCCCAGTGCGGAAGGAGGCGGCGCTCCTCCAGAAGCTCCTCGTGCCGCGCTTTTCTCCGGCCGAGCTCTTCGGTGAGCTCCTGGAAGCGGAGGAAGAGCTCCCGGGTCGGCGTCGCTTCGAGCCGTCGCACGCGCTCGAGGTCCCCTTGGTCCGCGGTCGAATCGAGGAGCGCGGTGACCGCCTCGAGGATCGATCGAAGCTTTCCGTGCTCCTCCTCCTCCTCCTCGCTCAAGTGGAGCCGGGCGACGCGGCCGCCGGAAGGCACTTCGGTGAGAGGCTCGATGTGAACGACCCCTTGCTCGTGAAGGAAGCTCAGAAGTTGCGGAAAGACGTCCTTCAGGGCCGCGACCTCGATGCGGTTCATGCTCTGGATCATGATCGGATCTGCCCCAGAACGACGTCGACCACCGCCTGAACCGCTTCCGAAAAGCGAGCTTCCAACCGTTTCTGGAGAGACGCCAGCTCTCGAGAGCCTTCCTGCTCGATTTCCTCGATCTTCCTTTTCCCTTCGGTGAGTACGGACTCGAACGCCTGCCTTTCGACCTCCTCCAGTCTCTCCCGCTCCCGCCGAACGAGCTCGGAGGCCTCGCGCCTTGCCGCCTCACGGGTTTTTTCCGCCT
>Ga0209002_10003747_pt1 | contig 12068 bp, 10 predicted proteins | sample Rifsed16ft2_FD_184010 | JGI IMG/M metagenome (GOLD analysis project Ga0209002, IMG submission 184010) | Soil microbial communities from Rifle, Colorado, USA - sediment 16ft 2 (version 2) | ecosystem: Environmental > Terrestrial > Deep subsurface > Rock core/Sediment | place: Rifle, Colorado...
CCGGCGAAGCCAGCGTAACCATCCTCTATCACAGCAAGACTCTCAAAGTCACCGATCCCGACTTCCAAAGAGCGGTTGCCTCCTCGGCCGCAAAGATCGTAAGAGATGAAAAAGTTGCCAAAGTCTTAACCTTTTATAACACGGGCAATCCCAAATTTATAAGTAAAGACAAGGACACCACGTACGCCGTGGTGATCCTTAAGGGGAAGCTGGACGAGGCCACAAAGTTTGCCCCGCGGATTGTAAAGAAAGCTAAAGACATAGACGTCTCCCTGGTAAAAATCTTTGCAACTGGTGCCCCTGTCATCTGGAGTGATTTTTCTAAGATAAGTCAGAAGGATTTGGCCCAAGCCGAAAAATTGGGTCTGCCGATCGCGGCAATTGTTTTAACTTTGGCCTTTTCCTCTGTGGTTGCCGCCGGAATGCCTATCATCCTAGCATTAATCGGTTTGATTGTTGGTTTTAGCGTTTTATATTTCATCGCTCAAGAGATCCAGCTTAATATCTATGTCCAGAACGCAGCCGCCATGATTGGGCTGGGTCTGGGGATCGATTACTCTTTATTTATAGTCACCAGATTTCGGGAGGAACTACAAAATAACAGCTCCAGCCGAGAGGCAACAATAAAAACCCTCGGTACTGCCGGAAAAGCTGTTCTTTTCTCGGGATTGAGCGTTATCGTGGCCATTTCGGGCCTGTGGCTAGTAAAAATGGAGGTCTTTCACTCCTTGGCCATCGGAATCGCCGTAGTGGCCGGTGTGACCGTTTTGGCGGCCCTAACCCTTCTTCCAGCTATCTTGAGTCTATTAGGCAAGCGAATTGATTCACTCAAGTTACGCGTACCCGGATTTAGTCGTAGCGAACCGGGCAAATGGTGGCACGGATGGGCAATGGCGATAATGAAGCGGCCAATTATCTTCTTTATTCTGGCCCTTCTTGTTCTTTTAGCGTTTGCCTTGCCCGCTCTTAACATAAGATTAGGCCAATCCGGAATAGAAGTAGTTCCAAACGAGGCTCCTTCGAGACAGGGGTTTGAGTTGCTTAAAAATGAGTTTGGCCCCGGCGAACTGGCAACAATCCCTATTGTAATTCGGAAGAAGGATATTTTAGAACCAGCTTCTCTTAAGGATTTGGCCGCCCTCTCGGAAAAATTAGGAAAAGAGGAGGAGGTTAAAGCAGGCGGCGTCGACAGTCTCTTTACGGTGCTTAAAACGGGAGTAAAATTTATGTCGGTGCCGGAGGGAATGGATCCGTTCCAGCTTTACTCTTCGCTGGCCAAAGACCCTCTTTATCAGCCAAATATTGCGTCCTTTGTAAATGTTGATCGTTCCGGTGATGTCAGTGTTATCAGAGTAACCCCCAAAAAACAGGCCCAACACCAAGACACACAGAGGCTGGTTAAAAAAATTAGAGACAAAATTATTCCTTCCGTAGACGGCCTCTCCTCAAGGAATGTGTTTGTGGGAGGCGCTACCGCCGAAAATATCGATTTTAACTCGGAAATCGCAAAGAGCTTTCCTTTGGTCCTTGGCTTCGTTTTTCTCCTTACCTATGTTATTCTTTTGATCCTTTTTCGTTCCCTAATTTTACCTTTAAAAGCAATCGTAACTGATGCTTTGTCCGTGGCCGGAGCCTACGGTCTTTTGGTTCTCATCTTTCAGTACGGTGTGGGTGAAAGTATTCTGGGCTTTGAGGCCGCGGGGTTTGTGGGAAGTTTTACGCCGATTTTTCTTTTCTCGATTATCTTTGGCCTTAGCATGGACTATGAGGTCTTCCTGCTTTCTCGAGTCAAAGAAAACTACGACAAAACCAAAGATAATAAGGAAAGTGTGGCTCTGGGACTAGAGCGAACCGGGAGAATCATAACGAGCGCCGCTTTGATCATGATTACCATTTTTGCCGCTTTTGGTCTGACAAAGCTAGTTCCCATTAAAGAAGTGGGCATCGGCATGGCAATCGCTATCTTTCTAGATGCTACCTTAGTTCGGGTGGTATTAGTCCCTGCGACAATGCAGCTTTTGGGACGTTGGAATTGGTGGCTACCCCGTTCTTTGGCAAAAATTTTACCAGAAGTACATCACGGGTGATGCCAGATTCCTCCACAATCGCCTCAACTTAATCTTTGACAGAAGCTTTCCTTAAAGCACTCTGATAATTTATAATTTTGGAAGAAAACTATTTCGGAAGGAAGTAGGTTTAGTTGGGCAAAAGTAGGACCCTTGCGAGAAAAAAATCTTTGCCAGTCACCGTGGATAAAAGCCATCTCATCACCATTGGCGAAAAGCTTTACGCTCAAAGTATCGAGCTCATCAGGGAGCTAGTTAACAACGCCTACGATGCAGATGCCACGGAAGTGAAGATTTTTATCAGCGATGAAGCGATCAGAGTGGAAGATAATGGCACCGGGATGAATTTAGACGGCCTTAAACAATATTTTGCAATTGGTTCTCCGGAGAAAATAATAAATCCAGTCTCACCCAAGTTTAAACGTCATCGGATTGGTCAATTCGGTATTGGTAAGTTTGCCACCTTATCGGCGTGTAGCCGTTTTGAAATTTACACCCAAACAAAAGATTTTGCCGCTAGAGTCCTCTTTGACAAGAAAGAATGGGAAAAGAACAGTGAAAAGTGGGATCTTCCCTTAGAGGTTTTGCCACCCGATCCCAAAAGAGGTGATGGGACCACGGTTGTTCTCTCTAATCTTACCAAACGCTTCGATCCCCAAGAAGTGGAAAGAAGACTGGTTGAATCGGTTCCCTTGAAAGCAGAAAATTTTATTGTTTATCTTAACGGACAAAAAGTGAGACCAAAAATCCTGCCCGGTCATAAAATTCCGATTTTAGAGGGCACTAAGTATGGAATAGTCCACGGTGAAATTACCATTCTTCCGGCTTCCCAGGCTTCCATCGAAGACTTGGGAGTCGAGTGCAAAGTAAAACAGGTCACCGTAAAACGGGAATTTTTTGGGATGGAAGCCTGGGGAAAAGAAGTAGCTCGTATAAGAGGCGAGATAAACGCCGATTTTCTTCCAATAACCAGTGACCGAACTAATTTTATAACGGACTCCGATGAATACAAAGTTTTTGATAAAAAAATGAGAGAAGTAATGAAGGAGGTCAGAAAAGCGGCTGAGATTATGAGCAGTAAAAAAGAGAATAAAAAAGCTCGAGCCGCTCTCAAAGATGCCTTAGAAAAGGTGCAAAGGGCTTTAAGTTTAAATCCGGATTTCTCTCCTTTTGGAGCCTTGCCGCTTTCCGATGAAACCTCGGGAATCGGAGGAGCCGCCGCTGTTAGTTCCCCTCAAGAAAAAGAAGATACCAGGGAGGTAGGCAAACCTAAAAAAGAGGTTCAACATCGAGAAGAAACCAAAAAGAAAAAGCCAATGGTAAAAAGGCTTACTCCCAACGCGGTCATCAGAAAGATAAAGATGGGGAATCTTGGTGTAACGTGTTGTCTGGATTATTTTGGCTCAGATGGACCCGAATCTTTCACTGAAGGAACAGTTATCTACGTCAACAGGGATCATCCCTTATACCAACGGCAAGTTAAAAAGCGAGATGCTTACACTATGCATCTTGCTCGTCTTCTTACCCAAGAAATTTCTTTAATGAAGGACCCCCTTGATCCTCGTCAGGCCTATGCTCGCCAAAGCAAACTTCTGCGTGACGCTTTCCTAGATTAACCCAAAATCGACTTTGGCCACCTCTTCGAAGCCTTTTTCTTTTCTGCCACGATTAGTTTGATTTCGTATTAGTGCTTATAATAGCACTTTTGAACAATTGCTATGCATAGTTATGCTCCATACCAAGATCATCTTTAAGCCATACGTTGCGAATTACGACAAAGTTTGATACTTTTATTTCAGTAAGTTATAAATATATATAACTAAGTGAAACGTTATGCGCCTTAAGCAGTTTCGAATCAAGATGAAGAAAAATATCTTTTCCAAAGAAGAAGCCCAGATAGTTGCTTTCGATACACCACCGAGCACTCTAAAATTGCAGCTTCATCAGTGGGTGAAAGCGGGAGATCTCATCACTCTAAAACGGGGCTTATATGCTTTTTCTAATACTCGCGTTGACAAGGTAGAAGTGGCGCGAAGGTTGTATCCGCCAAGCTATATTAGCCTTGAATATGCTTTGAACTTATATGGACTCATTCCTGATGTTCCTTTTTCCATTACTTTAGTAACGCCAAAAGTTACAAGAAAATTTAATACGCCATATGGACAGTTTGTTTACCGTAAAATAAAAAAGGAGGCATTTTTCGGATATATTCCTGAAACATTCATTGCTGAAAAGGAAAAAGCATTGCTCGACTATTTATATTTGAATGGACGATACTTTGTGCCCCAAACTGATTTCTGGCGCGAGTTAAGACTGCAAAATTTGACTGATATCGACTTTAATAAAGCATTTGAATATGCTGAAAAATTTGGCTCACGTAAATTAATTACCTTATTGAGGAGCGTTAAAGAGTATGCAAGTCTTAACCAACCTGGTTGAGAAGGCAAGAAAAGAAAGTCCGAAAATCACTTCTGAAGTACTCACAAACCTTGTTCGGGAGTATCTGCAGATACTCATCTTGAAGTCAATTTATCAATCCAAGTTTAACCAGAGTCTTTCTTTTGTCGGGGGAACATGCTTGCGTATCTGTTACGACTTGAAGCGATACTCCGAGGATCTCGATTTTTCTCTGGACAAAAAAGCAGCCGATTATGATTTCAAACGCCTCTCCCAACTCGTCCAAAAAGATTTATCGTTAATGAACATCGGAACAGATCTAAATGTGAGTCAAGAAAAAACAGTCCAAAAAGCCTTTATTAAGGTGGTTGAAGTTTTAGAGATTCTCGGTCTTTCTAAGATAAAAGGTCAAAAAATTCATATTAAGCTTGAAGTTGATACAAATCCGGTGGGTATCAAATTTGGGAGGATTGAGCCCTTTTTTGTCAGTAAGTATAACGAGATTTTCCCTATCTTAAAACATGATTTGGAGACGCTTTTTGCCGGAAAAATTTTAGCCATCTTAGGTCGCCCTTACAGGAGAGGACGGGATTTTTACGACCTTATTTGGTACCTAAACCGAAAGGTGAGGATAAATTTGGCCTATTTAAATGAAGGTCTGAAGCAGGCAGGATATGACAGTGAGTTTGCCGGCGAAGAAGTGGTTTTTAAGGAGCTCGATGAGATTGTTGATAAGCTCAAGCCAGACTTTATCCTGGAGGACATCGGACGGTTTTTAGAGGATCCCGGCGAAGAAGCGTGGCTTAAACGATATAGGGAAGTTTACTTTCAGCTAAGAAAATAGCCATCTTGATTTATAAAACAAGAGCGAAGATTAAAGTCTAACTTTGGGAAACAAAATGCAGTTGACTGAATACAACTTCGATGGTTTCGGGAGCTTGGTTATGAGGTTGCTTTTGGGCCGGAGATTAGTCCCAGGTAATTTCCCTCTTTTGGTCGTGCAGGAGTCAAGATGAATTTAGGTAGTTCTCTAAATTAGATAAAGTTGTCTAAGAGTGAGCTTATATCGATATTTTCAATGTCGTGCTGGACAAGGGGTTTTTCCGCAATCTGGGGAAGCTCGTCTTCATAGGTGCTTCGGTGCTCTTTATAAAACAAACCGATGGGAATTTTGTCTCCCCATTCTTGAGATTTGTTAAAAGCCTCGGGTTTGTCTTGAGGGTTATGGTTCTCCGCCTCCAGCTTGTACACTCTGTCCCTAAACCAATCATAGGTATTGAGATTGTTAAAGGTGACGCAGGGCTGAAAAATGTCGATCAAAGAAAAGCCTTTGTGAGAAAGAGCGTCTACAAGTAGGTTGGTGAGATACTTAATATCACCCGCAAAACCCCGAGAAATGAAGGTCGCGCCGGACGAAAGAGCCAAAGCGATAGGATTAACCGGTAGTTCAATTACGCCAGTCGGCGTAGATTTAGTTGCAAACCCTTTATCGCTAGTGGGCGAGGTCTGACCGGTAGTCAAGCCATAAACTTGGTTGTTGTGGGCAATCAGGGTAATGTCAAGGTTTCGTCTCATAGCGTGGATAAAATGACCAACCCCAATCCCGTAACCGTCGCCGTCCCCGGCCACCGCGACAACCTTTAATTCGTGATTGGAAAGTTTGGCTCCGGTTGCCACCGGCAAGGTGCGGCCGTGAAGCCCGTGAAAACCGTACGTCTTCAAGAAATCAGCTCCATTCCCCGAACAGCCAATCCCATAAACAATCAAAACTTCCTCGGGTTTCCAATCGAGTTCAACCAGGGCATTTTTTAGAGCTCCCCAGATGCCAAAGTTGCCGCAGCCCGGGCACCAAGTGGGAAAAACTGGGGTCGCAAAATCCTTGCGCTCCACCATCTTAAAGCACCTCCCTTACTCTTAATGCTTCCCTTACCTTTTGGATAATTTCTTCGGGAAAGAAAGCTCGCCCATCATACTTTAACAATTTGTAATCTGCTTTTAAAAGTGTTTTTTCGGCAATAAGCCGGCTTAGCTGACTGGTTTTGTTGTTTTCGACAACCATTGTTTTTTTAGCGGAGCTCATTACCTCGGATACTTTCTCGCTTGGAAAAGGGTTAAGATATACAACTTGAAGGTAATTAGCGCTTAGCCCGTCTCTTTTAAGAATTTCCATGGCTTCCCTTATGGCTCCTTTGGTGGAACCCCAGCCTATCAGAGTTATATCAGCATCGGATGGGCCGTAAAGCGGAGGCGGGGGTATTTCATCTTGAGCTAACTCCAATTTCTTGGCCCTCTTGTCGACCATCTTCGTTCTCATCTCCGAATCTTCAGAAGCGTACCCGTACTCATCGTGCTCGTAACTGTTGGCAAGGTGAACCCCTAACTTCTGAGGCGGAAGAGTCCTAGGGGAAATACCATCGTCTGTTAGTTGATAGCGGTTATAGGTGCCCATTTTGTCTAAGTCCTGGTCGCTTAAAAATTTCCCTCGTTCAATTTTGACACCGTCTGTCTTGAATCTTTCCACGTTGACGTGACTTTCGGCTACGTGTGTATCCGAAATGATAATGACCGGCATTTGATACTTTTCAGCTAGGTTAAAGGCGTCGATGGTAAGGTAAAAACAGTCTTCGACGTCACCCGGGGCCATTACAATCCTGGGGCCCTCCCCCTGGGCGGCATTTAGAATGAACTGAAGATCACCCTGCTCCGTCCAGGTAGGCATTCCCGTGGCTGGGCCAGGCCTTTGGCCTTCCACAACAACAATTGGAGTTTCTGAGATCGAGGCCAAGCCCAAGGCTTCGGTCATAAGCGAGAAGCCGCCCCCCGAGGTCGCAAGCATTGCCCTTGCTCCGACTGCTCCCGCCCCAATAGCCATATTAATGACGGCAATTTCATCCTCCGCGTGTTTCACCACGAGGTTAAATTTTCTTTCCTGGGCCGCCATAAAATGCAAAATGGGAGAGGTGGGCGTCATGGGGTAAGCGGCATAAAACTTGCACCCTGCTTTTATCGCGCCAATTCCTATAGCTTCGTTCCCGGTCAGCAATATGCGCTCCGGCGCTTGGATTTTTTCAAGTTTCACCCCAAACCCCTCGAAATTATTTTTGCAATGGTCATAGCCGGCTCTCGCGGCCGAAATATTATTGTTTATTACTTTGTCGCCTTTTCTCTTAAATATCTCGGCCAGCGTATTTGCAAGAATATTAAAATCATAGTCGGTCAGAGCTACCGATGCTCCAAGAGCAACGGTATTTCTCATAATCTTCCCACCTGCTTCCTCGGCAAGTCTGAGCAAGGGCACCGGATAAAGATTGACATCCTGCCTCTTAAGGTTTTGTTTGTCTAAATGAACTTTTTCGCCATCATAGATGATGCCCGCTCCAGGGCGTAATTCATCTAGATGCAGATCGACTGTTAGCTTATCCAAGGCCACTAACAGATCAAGCGGCTTCAAGTGGGAATAAACTTTGTTGGCGTCGGCCCTTACGTAGTAATTGTTGTGTCCGCCTTTAATTAGAGAAGGATACTCAACGTAATCGAAAACGTTATATCCTCCCCGGGAAAGAATCTTGGAAAAAATTAAGCCGGTAACCATAATTCCTTCACCGGCCTTTCCTCCAAATTTCCAGGCAACTTTATTTTTTTTCATTTTGCACCCCCTCAAAGGACTTTGGCTTTTAAAGCGAAAAAGAAGAGATTTTCAAACTGCGGAGATACCTTTAATACTAGCATAAATCCAGCGGCAAAAAATTGACGAATTTAAAAAGTTGGTGATATATTACTATCAATAATCACATCAATGTCAAAAACTCTTGAACTTGAGGGGAAATGAGTAAATTCCAGATTATAGTTGATCGAGACCTCTGCATTGGTGCCGCTAGCTGCGTAGGAGTTGCACCGGATGTTTTTGATCTGGATGCCGATGACAAATCGGTTGTCATCAATCCTGACGGCGCCGATGATGAAACTATTATTCAGGCCGCCCAGGCCTGTCCTCAGGACGCCATTTTCTTAAAGGATAAAAAAACTGGAGAACAAATCTATCCGGAGTGAGAATAAGCGCGCCTTCTTCTAAAAAAGTCTTAAGTCTCTTTCAAGTTTTCGCGAAAGATTCTCAAGATCCTGGACGATGTAGAAAAAAGCCATCCAGGACCATTTGCCCCAGCGACGAATTCCCTCGGCCTTTACCTGCTCAATCGCTGTTCTTGTTGCCCCTGGTTTGGCCCCGTAAAACAGTTGACTAAAAATATCAGCCGACCAAACATCAATTGGGAATCCGCGGTGGGGGCTTATAATATCGGCCGAGTAATCTCCTATACCTGGAAGCTTGAGCAATCTATTCTTTGCCTCTTCGAACGAGAGTTGCTTAAGCTCGCTGAACGCCGGGAGGGAGGATTGCTCAAGGAATCTAGCGCATTGAAAAACGTACTTGGCCCGATAGCCAAGTTTGCACTTTTGCGCGAGTTCAGCGGTGCTCAGGTTTGCGACTCTTTCAGGGGTCGGCCAGACCGGTATTCTCTTCCCCTCAAACTCGGCTACTTCGCCGTAACTCCTTATAAAACACTCCATCATCTCTTGGCTCCTTTTCAACGGCGCCATCTGTAGCAAAATGGAGAGGCAAACAGCCGCATAAAGATGGCTTAGTTCCGTATCGTTCATTCCGTAAAGGTCCTGGACAGAGTGTTTGAGAATTGGGTCCTTTTCGGCCAGTCTGTAAAAATCTGTCAAATCATTTTCTACAGAAAGTTTTGCGCCCAAAATTTTCTGTATTTCAAGTTTTTGAGCCGGACTTAGAGACTCTCCAGAAAAAACACTCAGCACGATCTGCGGTTTCGATACCGTTCCTCCCGAGCTAAGCCTCAAACCTAAAAGAAGATTATCGAGGTGAAGTGCTGTCCAAAGAGTCCCCTTCTGAAAGATTTCCAGAGGCGTAAAAAGGGGCCAACCGGCCGGTTTCCTAACCGTAAGCTCAAAGCTATAGGGTGCTTTAGGCCTGAGATAAACGTTAAAGCTATGGTTTAGTTTCATACTCAACCCCTATCTGAGACTCATCTTCCAGACGGGACGAGAGTTTTTAGCCATTTGAGCGGCAGAAATGCTGGCACTTCTTTCCTGTAATTTAGATAACTTTGGCCAAACTGAGCCACCAGCTTCTTTTCTTCAAAATAGCTTCCTATTAAAAAGTACAGGGTGAAGGCGGAAACAATTGTGAGATATCTGTAAGTGATAATTGGGTTTGCCCACATAAAAATGATGGCAAAAAAATAGAGTGGGTGCCGGACAAAACCATAAAGACCAGTGGTGACTAGTGCTGGATCAGCCGTAGCCTCTTTGGAAAAAAACCGCAATCCCTTTTTAAAACCCAAAAATTCCCCAATGTCGAACTGTTTTGCCGAAAGAAAAAGAAATATGGCGGCTAAAAACTGAACAAACCTTAAAAGGTGCGAGAAGGGTGCCTTAATTTGATAAAATAAGCCTTTTATTTCCGGGACCAGCAGAAAGAAAAGTCCAAGGGTGGTTAAACTGAATAAAATATAGAAAAGTGTATAAAAGGCGGAAAACTTTCCCGTTGTCCGCCTGATAAACTGCTTGAAAGACAAGGAGGCGGTGAGGGTGTGAATTAAGGCCCAGGCGCCAAAGTATAAAAATGTGAGGAGAATATTTTTAGTTTGCGAGCTCATTAAAAATCTCAGCGGTTAAGACACTTAGGGTTTAGCAATAGTCCCTTAATTTTCAGATGGTGATCAAATTTTTGAACGTAAGCGCATTTTTAACGGCGTAGCCATGGGCATCGTTGTTAAAATAAGCATAGATATCTTTTCCCGATTTTAACCACTTTTTAGCTTTGGAGGCCCAGCTGGCGAGCTCATCGTCGGAGTAGTTAGAACCATATAGAACCTCTCCGCCGTGAAAACGCAGATAAACAAAGTCCGCTGTCACAACTTCATCCCGAGGGTAGCGGCTAGAATGGGCAATGCAGAGGGAGAAGTTATAGTTTTTAAGCAATTCGTATACCTCCTGGCAGAACCAGGTCTGATGGCGGAACTCAAAACTTTGGCGAGCATTTTTGGATGAAACCAAATTCTTAAGCAAAGAGCAGAATTGTTCGAGTTTCTCGAGGTTTAATTTGAGATTTGGGGGAAGTTGCCACAGAACCACCTCTAGTTTCTCTTTAAGGGCACCCGCGCGCTCGAAGAAAAGTTTTACCGGCTCTTCGCACTCTTTAAATTTTTTAACGTGGGTGATATACCGGCTCCCTTTAACCGCAAAACCAAAATTGGGTTCAGTTCGCATGCGCCAACCCTCAAAGGTTTCGGTCTTAGGTAAGCGGTAAAAGGTAACATTTAACTCGACAGTGTTGAAAGTTTTACCGTAATGTTCGAGCCACTTTCGCTCAGGCAAATTTTTCGGATAAAAAACATCGTCTGACCAATGTTTGTAGTTGTAGCCGCTGGTCCCAACAAAAACCCTTGGCACGACGCCACCTCTGAACCCTTAACTCGGGCTTAGCGCTTGCTCTTTTTTCGAGCCTCAAAAAATCATCTCTTTAACACAAATGAATTCTTAAATTTTTGTGGCTAAAATTAATTGCTGATCCCGCGGCTCAATATCGAAAATACCAACCTCCTCGAAACCTGCCTTTGCAAACCAGGATAAATATTCTTCTTCGCTCCAAGTGCCCCCATTTTCGGTGTTGACAAGCATGTTTACGGCAAAAATCGGGGCTGATAAACTTCTTCCCCGGACAAAATCCAAGATTGCCACGCTGCCCTTGGGACTCAAAATATTTACCACCCGCTTCAATAGAGCCTTATTTTCCTCAGGCCCATAGATATGGGTAATATTGCTTAAAAAGGCGAGATCAAAGGGGCCAGGCGGAAGCGTGACATTAAAGTCACCGCCCATAAGTTCCACACCTTCCAGGTTTTTATATTCTTTAAGTAATTCAATAACCTCGGGCAAATCAAACAAAGTGGCTTTTACGCCCCTATTTAGGAAAGCCTTTGAGTAGCTTCCGGGTCCTCCTCCTATGTCAACAACCGATTTGACACCGGCCAACTTTTTTAGGCACAACTCAACAACGTAGGGGGCGACTTCTCTGGCATTAGCATCCATACTCCCGATAAAGTGTTCCCGGTCCTCAGCCGTTCTTTTGCGCCGGTCAGGCTTGCCGCTTTTAATTACTTCAGGGATCTCGAGCCATTTTTCTACCAAGCGCAAGGCGTGATGAGTCGAATGGCCTATATATTTAGAACTTCCGGGGCGTCCAAATAACTCATCCGCCTCTGAGGTCATGAGGTAACCCTTGTCTTTTATAGTCACGTACCCCAAAGCAATAAGCGCTCCTAAAACAATCTTTAGGGCCCGCTGATCTGCCTCTAATTTTCGGGTAAGGGTTTCAAGGGAAATAGGGCCCCCCATTAAGGCCCCAAAAAGGCCCGCCCTCAGGGCGCCACCAACTAATAATAGTTCTCGCCAGCTTTCTTCGAAAGGCTCAAAAATTATAACTCCTTGACTTCTTTTTCGAGATCTTGCGCCAGGTTAACATAATATTCGTGTTTACCTTTTCCCATGATTTTTTCCTCAACCTCTTCAAATTTTTTCGCC
>Ga0209002_10003751_pt1 | contig 12062 bp, 17 predicted proteins | sample Rifsed16ft2_FD_184010 | JGI IMG/M metagenome (GOLD analysis project Ga0209002, IMG submission 184010) | Soil microbial communities from Rifle, Colorado, USA - sediment 16ft 2 (version 2) | ecosystem: Environmental > Terrestrial > Deep subsurface > Rock core/Sediment | place: Rifle, Colorado...
ATAAACGGTTGCCGCGATCTTGATTTCTCCCGGACTCTTCTCTAAACTGGCGGCTCCATTCAGACTGATGGCTTAGGAGTCAGCTTGGTGCCGGAAAGGGTCAGAAAACTGGATCAATCAACCGATCATGTGGTCGCGGCGGTGTTCCTGTCGTCCATCAAAATAGTGCCGGAAACCGGTCTGGTCGTGGGTGCGATCACCGCTACCTTGAATCTGTCGCCGCCTCATGACCGAAGGAGCTCCACCAGTCCCCATGCGCTTGACTCCTGATAGGAAACTCATCCGACTATCGGTTCTCGCCGTTCTTTGCCTCGCCGGATGCGCCGCCGAGGAGCCGTCGGTGACCATCCCGCCGGTCGAAAGGGTCATTCTCATATCCATCGACACCCTGCGGGCCGATTTCCTGGGTTGCTACAATCCGGAGCGCGACACCAGTCCCCACCTCGACCAATTCGCCTCCCATAGCGTGGTTTTCACCGAAGTCCTCTCCCACGCCTCTTCCACCGCCACCTCTCACAAGTCCATCCTCTACTCGCTCTATCCAAGCGTCCACAAAACGAGCAAGGACACGGTTCCGGTGGAGCATCTGGTATCACCACTTCAAGCCCTGCAGGCGGCTGGATTCGTAACCGCCGGCATCGTGGGAGGGGGTCAGCTACGGGCGGAGTTCGGGTTCGCCAAGGGTTTCGACGAGTATATCGAGCTTCCTCCTCTCCTGCGCGGGAACCAGCTGCAGGCTTTCGAGGAGGAGTCCTTCAAGTGGCTCGCCGAGCACCGGCAAGACAAGTTCTTTCTATTCCTTCATAACTACGAGCCCCACTGTCCTTACGATGCGCCCGACGAATACTCGAGTAAGCGCGCCGGATGGTACCAAGGAGAGGTGGATCCCGGACAATGCGGGGCGCAGTATTACAACAAGCTTCAGATGGGGAAAGACGACTTTCAATTCGTGCGAGATCTCTATGCCGCCGAGGTCGAGTACCTGGACGACGCCCTCGGACGTCTTTTCGGCGAGCTGAAACGCCTCGGGTTGTACGACAGCTCCTTGATCCTCTTCACCTCAGATCATGGAGAAAGCCTGGGGGAGCGTGGATACGTTGGGCACAATCGGCTCTACCACGTGCAATTGCGAGTGCCCCTCATCGTCAAGCTCCCGGACACTCCTCCTTCCCGGATCGACACGCCGCTGGAATCCATTGATCTGATGCCGACCATCTTCGCCTCGGTGGGCGTCGAGCCGCCCTACCGCTTTCAGGGGAAGAGTCTCCTGCCGCTAATGCTCGGTCAGCCTCCCCAAGACACGGATCGCTTCCGGATCGCCACCCATTCCAACCTCGTCTCGATCCACAGAGGCCACTGGCACTTGGTGTACAGCCCCGACGGACATCGCACCGAGCTCTACGATTTCCGCGCCGATCCCGAGGAGGTCGATGACCTTTCCGCCGACAACGAGCCCATCGTCCGAGAGCTTCAGGATTACTACCACCGGATGGAGCAGGATAGCCGCGAGCTGGCGGACCAGTTCGAGCTCCGTGACGGGGGGGCGCCGGTGTTGGACGAGAAGGCTCGCGAGGAGCTGAGGGCGCTGGGCTACATCCAATAGAGCGGTCCGAGGATCTTCGCTAGAATGGAGGCGGTGTGGCAATGAAGCAAGTCCTCTCCAGGCTCCCTCCCTGGTTACTCTCCTGCGGCATGGTGAGCACGCTGGCGATAGGAGCTTGCTCGGAGCGCGACAGCGGCGATCGTGGCACTCCCCAGACCGCGGAAGCCCGCTTCCGAGAGCTCGAGCTGCGGCTCCTCGACGCCGAAACCGTCCGCGTGAAAGGCGGTGCCGGCTCGACGGGAACGGTAGCCTCGGCCCTGGAAGGCGAGGCTCTCCTCGCCAGCGGCAATCGCGCGCATCTCCAGTTCACCGGTGAATTCGGATCCGCTAGCGTGGCACTCGCGCTGGTCTCGGACGGACAGCAAGTATGGGGCGGCAACGGAACCGAAAGCTTCGAGATAGAGGCGCCCACCGCGCTCAACGAAGCCATTCTTCTCGGCTTCACTCGAATGGGCATCCTGCACAACCTGGCCCTTCTAAGCGGTGCCAGTCCGCCCGATGGTACCGACGGGAGCATCCGCGATTGGCTCACGGTGACGAATTTCGCTTGGGGTGAGCCGGAGACGGTGGATGGAGTTCCGACCGAGACGCTGAGATTCGACGTCACCGTTCACGGGAGGCCTTCCGCCCAGGCCGTTCTGTGGCTCGGGCGGGAGAGCGGGCTTCCCGTCCAGCGCGAGCAGATCGTCAAATTCCCGGACGGCGAAATGAGGGCGGTCGAGGTCTATCAGACGGTCGAGACCGATGCCCCATTCGAGTCCGGGAAGTTCGTCGTGCCATAGCGAAGACGCCCTTGGCAGCTCCCATCCAAACGGCTCGCCTCCTTCTCCGCCCCTTCCGCGACGAGGATGAAACCGGCCTCGATCGCCTTTGGAACGACCCTCTGGTGCGCCGCTATCTCTGGGACGGCCGCCCGGTGCCGCGCCAGGTGGTGGTCAAACAGATCGAGCTCAGCCGCCGCAGCTTCAAAGAGCATGGTTTCGGCCATTTCACCATCTCTCCCCGGGAGGATCCGAGCCGGATCATCGGCTTCGTGGGGCTCAGCGTCAAAGAAGCCTCGGGCACAACCGAGCTCTACTTCGCGCTCCTTCCCGCCCATTGGGGCCAGGGGCTGGCGACTGAGGCGGCCAAGGCCATACTGCAATTCGGATTCGAGGAAATCGGCTTGGCGGAGATCGAGGCCGGTGCCGATCCGCCCAACGCCGCCTCCTTCCGCGTCATGGAACGCCTGGGAATGGTTTTTGCGGAGGATAGGCGGGTGGGGAAGCTTCCGGTGAGGTACTATCGCATCCGCCGGCAATCCCTCGCCTTGCGGTAGAATACGTCTCGAAATGTACTACCTGCTGTTCTACGACTACGTCGATGATGTGGTCGACCGGCGAGCGCCGCTGCGCGAGGAGCACTTGGGCCTGGCCCGAGAAGCGCACCAGCGCGGCGACTTGCTTTACGGGGGAGCGCTGGCCGATCCGGTCGATCAGGCGGTGCTGGTCTTCAAAGTCGAGGACCCCTCGAAGATCGAAGACTTCGTCGCCTCCGACCCCTACGTCAGCGGGGGACTGGTGAAACAGTGGCGGATCCGCAAGTGGAACGTGGTCATCGGCGCGGAAGGAAGTTAGCGATCGACGGGAGAAAGGCCGGTCGGACAGGCCACGCCCGTACCGCCGTGCCCGCAGTACCCGCCGGGGTTCTTGGCCAAATACTGCTGGTGATAGCCCTCGGCGTAGTGGAACCCGGGGGCGTCTTCGATCTCGGTAGTGATCGGATGGTAGCCCGCCGCCGAAAGAACCTCTTGATACGCCTCTCGCGAGGCGAGAGCCGCTTTTTTCTGCTGGTCGCTGTACGTGTAGATCTGGGAACGGTATTGCGTCCCCATGTCGGCTCCCTGCCGCATGCCCTGGGTCGGATCGTGGGCCTCCCAGAAGAGCTTCAGAAGCTTCTGGTAGGAAATCACCGCCGGATCGAAGGCCACCAGCACGACCTCGGCGTGGCCGGTCTGACCGCTACAGACTTCCTGATAAGTCGGGTTGGGCGTGTACCCTCCCGCGTAACCGACCGCGGTGGTATAGACGCCCTCCGTCTCCCAGAAGGCCTTTTCCGCACCCCAGAAACATCCCAGCCCGAACATCGAGGTTTCGAGACCCTCGGGAAAAGGCGGCTTCAAAGGATTTCCGTTGACAAAATGCAGTTCCGGAACCGGCATCTCTTGCGCCCGGCCGGGGAGAGCCCTCTCTCGCGTCGGCATCTCAGTCTTTCTCGAGAACATGGAGACTCCTTGGACAACCCACCCAGTTTGTCTCGATTCCCTGGGACTTTCAAGACGTTCCGACTTCCGATAAGGTTGACTCGCTAGAAGATCGGAAAGGAGCTACTCCACCCATGGAGGTCTTCGACCGCCAGATGGCTCTTCGACAGGCGAACGGCGACCCGGAGCTGGTGAAGAAGCGCTGCGCGGCCTTCTCGGAGTCCGCGGAAACCGCCCTGGCGGCACTGGAGAGAGCCTTCACGGAAAGGGACTCTGCCACGCTGGCTCGATTGGCACGCGAGTTGGAGTCAGGTTCCTCCCAAGTCGGTGCGGAGGGCATGGAAAACGTGGCGTTCCGGCTCGCCGAAGCCGCGACGCAGGCGGACTGGAAGGACGCCACCGAGCTTCTCCCCAAACTCTACATGGAGCTGGGATGGTTTCAGCGGGTCATCGACGAGCGGGCGTGCTCGGGAAACCTCTGACCGTGGCCACCTCGTTCGGCGGTAGCTACTCTCAATGGACGCTAACTTGACAACGCCGGTCGGGGGCACAATAATCGAGCCGGTAGACGGACTATTTGCTTTCCTTTTTATTCAAGGAGCACCCGATGCGTACTGAATCCTTTGACTGGTGCCGGCGAGTCGCGTCACCCGTCCTGTTCGTGACTCTGGCCCTCTTCTCTCTCCCCCATGCAGCATCCAGTCAGGAAGTCGGACAAAAGGTCCGCGTCCCGACGAGCCACGCCAACGTTCACATGGGGCCGTCGTCGGGCCAGGTAATTCTGGTGCTCGTCGCGAAGGACACCGTCCTGCCCGTGACCGGGCGCCGGGGAGAGTGGATCGAGGTCGAGCTCTCGCCGGAGCTCAGGAAGACCGGGATGGTGATGCGCTGGTACAAGAACGAGAACCGGGGTTGGATGCACGAGTCCACCGTGGAAGTCGTCAAAGAATAGACTTCCTAGAGACCCCCTCATCCCGTCCGACCCGGACGGTCTGCCCTGCCCTGACTTTCCAAAACCCTGCCGGAACTATTGAGCGGTCCAGCCTGCTACCGGCGGACCCACCAGCTTATTGGGGTCGGCATCCGGTTTCGGACGGAACTTCTGGGAGCGGTCGTTTGACACTTCGGTGACGTACAGGTTGCGCTCCTGGTCCACGTGAATCTGGTGCACTCCATCGAACTGCCCAGGCAGGGGACCGGGCTCACCAATGTCCAGCATGTAGTGCCCATTCAGGTCGTACTTGACCAGCCGGTCGGTCTCCCAGTCCGCCACCCAGACGTAGTCGTCGGCCGTGACGAAGTGCGCTAGCACGTTCGACATGTGGCCGGTCGGCCACATGTCCAGGAACTTTCCGTTCTCGTCGAAGACCTGCATGCGGTGATGCTCGCGATCGGCGACGAAGACCCGGCGGTCCTTACTGATACCGATGCTATGGACGGACCAAAACTCAAAGGGTCCCGGGTTGTCGGGATCGACGGGGGGCTGCCCCCAGTCCATCAGGAAATTGAAGTTGGCATCGAACTTCGCGACGCGCGTGCCGGCGTACCCGTCAGCGATGAAGAACGTGCCGTCGGGCAGCCAGTCGATGTCGGTCGGACGGTTGAAGTTGTTCGGCCCACGTCCCGGGACGCCCCGCACACCCATCGTCTTGAGCAACTTGCCGTCATTGGTGAAAACGTTGATCTCGTGCATGTCGTCGTCGATGATCCAGACGCGCTTTTCCGGATCGTACGGGCTGATCTTGATCTTGTGCGGTCCGCGCGACACCGAGCCCAATCCCGAGCCCCTCGGGGGAGCCAAATACTTATCGAGGTGTAGCCACTCCTCGATCGCGTAGCCGTCGCGATCCACCGCCCAGACGATGTGGTGCCGCCGCATGTCATAATCACGCTGCTCTCCGGCATAAGGCCACCGGCCGGTATTCGTTCTGCGGGGGTCCAGCAGACACGCACATATCCACGGTTGGGCGCCTGCGGGCAGTTCGATCTCGCCTCGCTGGGAGACCCAGACCTTGTCTGGGGTCTCGACGTGCACGCCGGAGCCGGAGCCCCAGGTCCAACCGTCATGGGAAAGATCGTCGTTGGGCAACGGCTTGGGCCAGTTCAAGACGACCTCGTAGTCGCCGACGTCTACTTTCTGGACCGTCTGTTGGAGCGGCTTCGCCTCTGTGGTGTTGATGAAGGCAATGACAGCCAAGGGCGCCAGCAACCCCAGCGTCATCAAGACCGGAATGAACGGATTCTTAGAGTGCATGGTAACTCTCCACCCTTTCGGGGTTGCCACCGGGAGACACGTTCCCGAGACGGTATGGGCGGCCAACCGCAAAGACCAGATTCTATGTCCCCGCAGCATTGGCAGTCAATCCGTGTCGTCCCGGCGCCCGAGTTCGCCCGACTTTCCCAGGCGAAACCACTCCCCCGCGGTGCAGGTCCTTCTTCCTCTTGACCCGCGCCCACTCTATGTGCAGAATGATGTGTGGAGGTTCACACATGGCTACCAACTTGTCCATCGAGCCCCAACTACTCGAAAAAGCGCTGTCGGTAAGCGGCGAAAAAACAAAGAGAGCCGCGGTGACCAAGGCGCTCCGCGAGTTCATCGCCCGTCGAGAGCAACGAAAGCTGCTAGAGCTCTTTGGGAAACTCGAGTGGAATCCGGACTTCGATTACAAAAAAGAGCGGTCACGGAGATGAATGTCTTCGTCGATACCAGCGTCTGGTCGCTAGCCTTCAGACGGGACGCCCGCCCTGGTTCGGAAGTGGGTCTGCTCGAGAGGTCCCTCGCCGGGGGTGACACCATTATCACCACGGGTCTGATCTTGCAGGAGCTTCTTCAAGGCTTCCACGGCCCCAAAGCGAAGGGCAGGATCATTCGATCCTTCTCTCTGCTACCCGTTATTTCTCCGGAAATCGACGATCACATTGAAGCGGCTGGGTTACGAAACACGTGCCGGCGTAAGGGCATCCAGGTTGGCACGATCGACGCTCTGATAGCCCAACTGTGCATTCGGCACGGCCTCCAACTGTTGACGACCGACGAAGACTTCCAGCATATGGCGAAGCACACGCCACTCTCCGTGCTCGCAAGCTGATACCTCGTGGAGAGGGATGTGCCGGGTTTATGGGGTGATTGGCGGGGCCGACGAGACTCGAACTCGCGACCTCCGGCGTGACAGGCCGGCGTTCTAACCAACTGAACTACGACCCCGCTGGTCGTTGAAAGAGCACCCGGGACGGGTCGAGAGGGCCCGTTTTGGGGAAGCGAAAGGAGTATAGCGATGGCCCGGTAGCTTTGTCAATCCACGGGGTTTATGCGACGATTCTCCCACCCTGCCTCTTAGCAGGTCAAGCTCACTCCTCTCAGCAGCGAACTCCCACCGAGACAAAGGTTACAAAACCTCAAGGTCCTCTTGAACTATTTCGCGTCGATGTGATACTTTGCAGTACGTATGTGTATTATTAAAGGTTGGGACTATGAGGCTGACCCGGAACCAAGTCGAGTACATCGCCCACCGGATCGCCAAAGACTTGCTTGAGCACGGTCATATCGAAGCCGACGATCCAACCCGGCTGATCGGGGGGTTCGTGCAGCTCATCACCGCGGAGCTCATGGTGGAGGATCAATTGAATGAAGAGGTTCGGGAGATCCTGACCACGCACGCGGAGGAGATGCGGCGCACCAACGTCGAGTACCGCGAGATGTTCAAGATGATCAAGAAGAAGCTGGCCCGGGAGCGGAAGATCATTCTCTAGGGAGCGTCGTAGATCGAGGGATGCGGTTATCGCACGGGAAAATCAACCATATCACCAACCTCCTCATGGAGCGCCTGCGCTCCGACGGCCAGGTGGAGTTCTTCAGCGACGATGGCGAAATCCGCCTGGAGATCGCGCGCATTATCAACGAAGAGCTGAAAGACGACGAGATCATCGACGTCGAAGTGCGGCGAAAGATCGAGACTCAGCGGCGCGAGATCCCCGAGGGAAGCGAGGAGTGGGAAATCCTCTATCGCAAGTACTATGACGAAGAAATGATAAAGCGCCGCAAAGCCATGCCCTGAAGCGGCTTCACCGCATCCTCAGCCCCAGCAGTAAGGCTCCAGCGAGCCAACCCAGCAGGGTCACGTGCTCGCGGTTCTCGAGGAATCTCCTCCAATCAAACGCCTCTTCCCCGAGCGGCCTCCGCCCCCGCGGGGACCGGGGCAGGAGAAGGGGGACCCGCCGAGCATAATCCGGGTAGTCCTCCGGGTACTGCCGGGCGAGGCGCGCGGCCTCGGCCCTGATAACCGGCAGGTAGACACCCACCACGAACCCCACGAAAAGAAGTCCCACCTCCCACCGTGCGCTGGCCACCGAAAAACCCACTCCGATCAGGAGACTGCCGAAATAGAGCGGATTTCTGGTCCAGGCATACGGTCCGCCGCGCGTGAGCCCCTTCCACTTGATCAAATGGCCCGATGCCCACGCGCGCCACACCTCCCCCAGCGCGGCGATCACGAGCCCCACCAGGTAAGACGTCATAGTGGGTCGCGCCAAGAACACGGCAGCCACGCCCAGGGCCCAGCCGAAGGGGACCCGCGCACGGACTAGACTAGAGGAAAAGTTCACCAGGGTGGCCTCGTATCCGGCTCAGGATTCTATCACAGTCTAAGTCGGATTCCACTGTATCTCATTGATATTTAACGGTTTAAATATTATTACAAGAAGCTAATATTTGTTGGCTAAAATATGATAAATTTTATATCAAGATACTTGACATTAAGCTATGAAGATATTATACTACCTTTGCAATCGAAGAGGAGTGAGCCAGCGGCTCACCCCGTCAAGGTTGAGGAGGAGATGAAAATGAGACTCGTTCGATGGAACCCACTTTTGAGAGATTTCGGCTCTTTGACCCGAAACTTCGACCAGATCTTCGGTGCTCTCGCACCCCGCGGTGAAGAGGTAGAGCGGGACTTCCTGGGCACCTGGTATCCGGCCGTCGACATTTTTGACAACGACAACGAGATCGTCCTCAAGGCGGAGCTGCCCGGGCTCAACAAGGAAGACATCGATATTCATGTCGAGGAAAACCTGCTGACCCTGCGTGGCGAGAGAAAACGCGAAGAGGAGATCAAGGAGAAGGGTTATTTCCGGTCCGAAAGGGCCTATGGCACTTTCAGCCGGTCCTTCACGCTGCCCGCCACCGTGGCGGCGAACAAGATCGGCGCCAGCTACAAGGACGGCATCCTGACCGTGACGTTGCCGAAGGCCGAGGAAGCGAAGCCGCGACAGATCGAAGTCAAGGTTGCCTAAGACCGCGTAACAAAGAGTCTCTTGGAGACTCGACAAGAGCTACCTTTGAGGTAGCTCTTTTTTTTTGCCTGTCAGGTTTGAATGAAGACGGCAACGCACCGCTTCCAGGACTTCCGCAACCGACATGGAGCGCAGACAGACCGTGTCGAAGCCGGGACAGCGACGCTTGTAGCAAGGACTGCAGGGCACCGCCTTCCACACCACTCGATCCTCCTTCCCGAAGGGGCCGTTTCTGGCCGGATCGGTAGGTCCGAAAAGACCCACCACCGGGACGCCCAGGGCCGAGGCAATATGGAGCGGCCCGGTATCCCCTCCCACGAAAAGCCGCGCCCGCTCCAGGTAGGGGATCATCTCTCGAAGCTCTGTACGGGGAGCCTGCCGGGCGGCACCTTCCGAGGAAGCCACGATACGCTCCGCCAGCTGCTCTTCGCCCGGTCCCCACAGCACGAGACTCGGGACGCTCCACTCCCGGCGGATCTCCACGGCAAGCCGTCCGTACCTCTCCGGCGCCCAGCGTTTGGTGGGCCACCCTCCTCCCGGATTGAGCGCCACGAATTCCGTTAGTCCACAAGACATCAGCCCCTGGTTGGCGCGGGTGCGGATCGCTTCCGGCACCGCGATGGGGAACGCACGCTCCGTGGTCTCGATGCCAACCGCCCTCAAGAGATAGAGATTTCTATCGATGACGTGCGCTGCGTTTGCCGGCGGCGAAATGCGCTGGTGGGTGAAGAGACTCGCCCCCGACTCCCGGAGATGCCCCCGGGCGAAACCGATCCGACGGTGGCTCCGCGCCAAGCGGCAGAAGACCCCGGACTTCCACAAACCCTGGAAATCGAAGACCACATCATAGCGGCGAGCACGCAGGGATCGCAGCCGTTCCAGAATCTCGACCCAGGTGCTGGGCGCCAGGAGGCGTCTACGCCAGGACAAGGTGTCCACCTCCAGGAGGTCATTCAGACAGGGGTTCCCGATCAGAATCTCCTTGGAGCGAGACTCTACCAGCCAGTCGATGTGCGCCTCCGGGAACGCCTGACGAAGAGCGGCGAGAGCGGGAAGTGTGTGAACGATGTCGCCGATGGAGCCGAGCTTGACGATGAGGACGTTCACGACTTCCGAAACCGCTCCCGCAGTCGCGCCATGAGATCTCGAGTGGAATGGTCCTTGGGATCGCCGACGATCTTGGTGAGGCCGCCGATTCGCTTCATCTCCTCGCGCTCGGGAACGCTCTGCTCGGTATAGTCGGTGCCCTTGCAATGCACGTCCGGGCGAAGGCGCTCGATGAGAGCGGCCACCGTTTCGTCCTCGAAGACGACGACCAGATCCACCGCCTCCATGGCCGCCAGCAGCTCGGCCCGCTCATCAGCATTCATGAAAGGACGGCCCGGCCCCTTGAGCGCCGTCACCGAACGGTCGCCGTTGACGGCTACCACCAGCAGATCGCCCTCCGCCTTGGCCCCTTCCAGGTAGCGAACGTGGCCGACGTGGATCAGATCGAAGCAGCCGTTGGCGAGCACCACTCGCTTTCCCGCCTGGCGGGCTTCCGCGGCGAGACGCCGCGCCGTCTCCAGATCGACCCGCCGACCCACGTCACTCCCTGTGATCGGACCCGACCACCGCCGCCAGCTCTTCGCGCGAAGCGGTGGCGGTGCCGCGCTTCATCACCACGATACTCCCGGCGTAGTTGGCGAGAAGCGCCGCTTCGTAGAAGGTGGCCCCCGCGCCCAGCGCCAGGGTGAAGGTACTGATCACGGTATCCCCCGCCCCGGTCACGTCGGCCACTTCGTCGGTACCAAAGACAGGAATCCGACAGGTGGGCCGCCGGTGCTCGAAGAGCATCATGCCCTTGCTGCCTCGCGTCATGACCACCGCCTGCCCTCGCAGCTTGCGAAGCATCTGCCGACCGGCGCGCTCCAGAAGCGCTTCATCGTTGCCCATTTCAAGTCCAAGCGCGGCTTCCACCTCGGGCTCGTTGGGCGTCGCGGCGGCGAAACCGGGGTAGTCGAGAATATGATAGCGGGAATCCAAGATGGCCAACTTCCGCAAGGCGGCCGCTCGGCGCGCCAGCGACCGACCGAGCTCCGGAGAGATGAGACCGTAGCCGTAGTCGGACACCATGACCACGTCCGCCTTGGGGAGCAGCTCCATGACCGCGCGTTCAAGCTCCCGGCGGATGTTCCCCGCGGAATTGACATGGTTATTGCGATCGATGCGGACGACCTGCTGCTTGGTCGAGTGAGCGCCTCCCGCCAGAATGCGCGTCTTGGTGGGCGTCTGGTAAGCCGGCCGCCTCAAGATAGCCGAGGTACTGATGCCGGAGCGCCGGAATCCGGCCAGAAGCTCGCGTCCCGACGCGTCCTTCCCCACTAAGCCGACCGTCAGCGGCCGCCCGCCCAGAGACTTGATGTTGGCGACGGCGTTCGCGCCCCCACCGGGAACGAGCTGGGTCCTGTCGTGGTCCAGGATGAGGACGGGGGCTTCGCGGCTGACCCGGGAGATCCGGCCGAAGACGTACTCGTCGGCCACCAGATCGACGACTGCCAGAACCTTGACCCGCTCGAACCGTTCGACGAGATCGAGGAGCCGCCTTTTCGATGGCTCGGATTTCACGCCGACGCCTCGGAAAAAATCTCGGCCAGTGCCCCGTAGAGATGAGGCGCCACCCAATCCGGCTGGCGAGGCCAGCCGGCGCTCTGATTCTCGTAGTAGCCTCTTCCGAAACCGGTGAAGACCAGGGCGGCTCGCGCCCCCACGCTCCATGCCATCTGGAGGTCGGTGTAGCTGTCGCCCACCACGACGGAGCGCTCGAGATCCACGCCCAGATCTTTTTGCGCCTGACGCAACATCCCCGGCTTGGGCTTGCGGCACTCGCACTCATCCTGCGTGGGCCCGTGAGCGCAATAGTAGATGCCATCGAGATAGGCGCCCGAC
>Ga0209002_10003756_pt1 | contig 12049 bp, 13 predicted proteins | sample Rifsed16ft2_FD_184010 | JGI IMG/M metagenome (GOLD analysis project Ga0209002, IMG submission 184010) | Soil microbial communities from Rifle, Colorado, USA - sediment 16ft 2 (version 2) | ecosystem: Environmental > Terrestrial > Deep subsurface > Rock core/Sediment | place: Rifle, Colorado...
ATCGGACTCGAAGCCGCGTGCGATTTTGCTCAGGGCGATGCTGTAGAGGTCATAGATATAGACCTCGAGTTGCCCGTAACGCCCGACGAGACGCCGCCGCTCACGCGCCTGCGGCGGCAAGGGAATGAACTCGGCCAACGGAACAGGCTCAAGGTCTATTTTCAACTCGGTTGCCAACGTGTCCAGCGCAGACTGAAACTCCGCCTCGGACTCTGCGTCCAATTCCACCGCATAATCTACGTCCCGGGTTTCGCGCGGACTGCCCAAGAGCAACAAGGCGCTGCCGCCCAGCAGATAAAACGCGCCGCGCCCAGTGTAGCGTTCGCTCAAACGCTTCAGAAACGCTTGCAGGGCCTCGGAGGTTACCGGCTCCATACCTGTTCCAGTTCCCAGCGCCGCAGCAATCGCTCGGCGACGTTTCGGTAAGTTCCGGCCCAGTTAACGGCTGTGCCGGTGAGCCGCCAGTGTGCCTCCCCCAAAATCGCTAGTCGCTCGTGAGGCGTCCCTTCGGCGGGTAAGCCCAACTCCGCCGAGAATAACTCCGGCAGCCAACGCCAGCCGTCGGCCACAAAGCGCCGTAGCCGATCCGCATTCTCGCGCTGGGTCAGGCAAGCCGCCATGTACAGGAGTTTGAGCGTCAGCTGTTCAGGAGGACTCAGCCGCATCAGTGCAGCTGGAATGGATTCGGCGTACTCTGGATGAGACAGCAAGACGGCGATGACGGCCAGCCGCACCCGTGCGCTGGGCTGTCGGATCAGGTCAGCCAGCAGGCTGGCAGGAGGTCGTACGCCGGTCGCCTGATAGAGTGTCTGGCGGGAAAGATAGCGAACGCCCACCAAGTCCAATGCGGCGACGAGTTTCTCTTCCTCGGCAATTTCAAAATCGCGTTCTCTAACCGTAGCGGTCATGGAGTGAGGAGATCTAACACGCGGCGGGGGCCGTCGTAGGTGAAGACCAGTTGGTTGAGGACATCACGGCCCAGGACGGCCTCCTTGACCTCTCGACTGCCGTATACAACCATGTCCGGCAGTTCCAATGAGCCGATTTTCACCGTCACTTCAAAGCCAACCACAATCTCCACCGGACGATCAACGCCGCTGGGCGTCAGATCCCTGCGCACGCGCCCGGGCTTGAATCCGGCCGCCTGCAGAAGATGAAAAGGCGCGAGCGTACCATCCGCACCCGTATCGAGTATGGCTGTCAGCAGCGGCGTTATGCGCGCTTCGTCGTCGGCAAGCGTCAGTTGGACAACGGGCAGGGGCTCACCGCCCGAATAGCCGCTGAAGTGAAACTGGGGCATAGGAAATTTACCGCAGGCGCGGGCTGCGGATGACTAGCGGTTGGTGACGTTCTTCATCGGGACTCACATAGAGTACAGCCCGGTCAGGGTAGAGTGCTTTTACCTTGCGACGCAGGGCCGCGCGGTCTTGATCGGCGGCTACGATCTTGTCCGGCAACACCGCGACGATTTTGCCCGAATAACTTCGCCTCACCTCTTCCGGCAAGCCGAACCAGTAATCCTCTGCCGTGACCAACTGCCGCTCCCAATCCGTCAATTCGGGAGGACCGGACGGTGGGACCTGCTGTTTGAGAAACGCCGCGAAATCCAGGAGCAGTTGGGCCTTGTCGCCGGGCAATTCGTCCAGCAGGGCTTCCAGTTTTTCTTTCACTTCGTCGCGTGTCATTGTTCCACCTCCGAACTCATCTCTGATTATACGGCTGATACCCCAGCGACTTCAAAATCGTGTTCACTTCGGCGTCCAGCGCGGCGGCGTCGGCCTCCGCCGAGGCCAGGTCGTCAATGATGCTCTGCACGTCACGGTGCTGCTCGGCCTCGCCCGTGTCCACGTAGCGCGAGGGGCTGAGGTTGAAATCGTTCTGCTCGGCCTCGGCCAGCGTGATGAGGCGGGCGAACTTCTCGGCAGGCTTCCAGGCGTGATAGGTCTCAGCGATCTTGCGGAGGCCCTCGTCCGGGATGAAGTTCTTGGGCCGTCCTTTCTCGAATTCTTGCGAGGCGTTGACGAGCATGATCTGCCCGCGCCGTTCCGCCGGTTTATGCTTGTTGAGCAAAAGGATGATGCCCGGCGCGGTGGTGTTGTAAAACAGGTTCTCCGGCAGAAGCACCACGCCCTCGATCCAGTCCCGTTGCGCCAGCGCGCGACGCGCATCCTTCTCTTTGTTCGTCCCCTGCCCGCCGCTCCCGCGCGAGACCGCGCCCGTGTCCAGCACGATGGCGGCGCGGCCCCCTGAGCCTGTCGAAGGGTCGTTGAGCGAAGCCGCCATGTGTTGCACCCAGCCCCAGTCGGCGGAGCTGGCTGGGGGAATGCTCATGAACCGCTCGAAGGGGTCGTTCTCGTAAAAGTCGGCGGTGTAGCCGTCCTGATTCCACATCGGGTTGGCGGCCACCAGATCAAATCGTTTCAATTTGCTCCCGTCCAGCAGTTTGGGATTCCGCAGGGTATCGCCGATGACGATCTCCCCCTCCATGTCGTGGATGATCATGTTCATCTTGGCGATGGCGTAGGTGACGTGATTCAACTCCTGGCCGTACAACCGTAGGGGCGGAGTCATGTCCCCGCCCGCCGTGGGGCCGACACGTGGGTCGGCCTCTACCGATTCACGCGCCGCCAGTTGGCACTTGATCAGCAGTCCCGCCGAGCCGCACGTCGGGTCGTCTACCGATTGGCCCGGCTTGGGGTCGAGCAGATACGCCATCAGCCAGCCCACTTCTTTGGGCGTGTAGAACTCGCCCGCACTCTGGCCCTGGCCCTCGGCAAATTTCCGCAGGAGGTATTCGTAGGCGCGGCCCAAGATGTCCGGCTCGGCGTCGTTCAGCCCCAGCCGGGGGCGGCTGATGATCTCGATGAGCGCCCACAACTTGCCGTCGTCCAAAATACGCTGGCCGCTGACGGTGGCGTTGAAGTCCACGATGTCAATCACACCCTGAAGCGCGGGGTTCTCGCGGGCGATGGCGCGCAAGGCGTCGGTGACACGCTCGCCCACGTTGGCGGCCGACTGGCGAATCTCGCTCCAGCGCCCTTTGGGCGGGATGTAGAAACGGACGAGCGCGTGATCCTTTTTGACCAGCGCCCGCGCGGTCTTCTCGTCCCCGAACTCCTCGGCCAGCCGCGCCACTTCGTCGTCGAACACGTCCGAGAGGCGTTTGGCGAAGATGAGGGGCAGGATGTAGTCCTTGAACTTGGGCGCGTCGAGCGCGCCGCGAATGGAGCAGGCGGCGTCCCACAGCCACGTTTCGAGGGTCTTGATGTCAAGGTGACCGTTGGCCGCTGAGGGCGCAACGCCGAAAAGGGAGGGCTGTGTTGTGGCGTTTGGCATCGCGGCGATTCTAAGCGCGAAGTGAGGAGGATGCAACTAAGTTGATCGCCTTCCTGATAGAGAAACAATTCAACGCTGTGGTACGCCTCGTGGCTGGTGACCCTGAGCTTGTCCACCATCTTTTCGATCAAGAAGAAGCCCCAGCCCCGGGCGATTGCCGGCCCTCGAGTTTGGCCTGCAGGTCAGGCGTTTGGGGTGTGGTGACGAGGCCGCCGGCCTGATCTGTGACGCGCAGTTCGGTGTAGAAATCGGAGAACGTCATCTCGACCTGCTGACCCAGAAGTTTCTCGCCCGTTATCAGAACTCGCGGTGGAGCAATGCGCCAGCCCGACCATGCTGAAGATCGCGGGACTGTTGGTCCTTGCCGGTCAGGCCCTCCCCGAAGTGTTGGAGGCGGCGGACCGCGTCGCCCAGAATCCGGGGGTGCGGAAGCTGTTATCTATGCTCAATACCTGCGGCGAGATTCAGGGGTTGATGGGACAGGGGTGGTTTGGCTTTGCGCCGGAGGGTGGGCTAATGCTTGAGGCGCTGGTCAGGCGGCTCAGCGGCTTGCGACAATCTCTCGCCCAAAGCCGCTCCGACCCCGATCAAGATGGGGTTCACTTGCGCCAGTCTTCCAGCGCCAGGTCTCGAAAGTCGGCGTAGTCCGCGAGGTTGAGGGTGACCAGGATCAGGTCGTTCGTTCTGGCGATCGCGGCGATTTGCCCATCGGTAAAAGAAGGCGTCTGGCCCGCGGAGACCAGGCGGGCGCGCTCGGCGGCGTGCCAGTCGGCGGCGGGTTCGTCGTACGGCAGAATTGTCACGGAGGGAGCGACGACCTGGAGCAGGTAGTTCTCAATCGCCGTGCGCTTGGCCGAGGCGGGGAGGCGGTAACAGCCAAAGAGCAGCTCGTGCCAGACGATGGCGGCGATGGCGAGTTGCTCTTGATGTTTCTGGAGTCGTTGCAGGATCTTCGGATGCGGCTTCGGTCGCAACGGCTCAGAGATCACGTTGGTGTCCAGCAGGTATTGGGCGGTCACCACTGCACCTCGCGCCCGGGGGAGCGGTCACGCAGTCCTTCGAAAATGGCCGGTTCGATGTTGAGCTGCCGCAGGTCAGCCGTTTCGCGGAACGACTCGTAGGCGTCCCAGAACCCCCCGCCGGGTGTGATCAGGCGGCGGTACTCGCGCATCGAGAGCAGCACGGCTACCGGTTCGCCCCGCCGGGTCAGTTCGATGCGCGCGCGCCGGTCGAGTTCGTGGACGATGGCGGCCAGGTTGTGCCGGGCTTCGGCGATGGAGTAGCGCTTGGACATCGCAGCCTCCTTCATGGCTATCTAGATGGCTATTTTAGCCCTCCGCGCGGTTTTGTCAATCCCCGCCATCATTTCCAATGGAGCGCGCCCCGCGGCAGCGCAGAGGGTAAGGGAGAGTCAGAACCTCTCTCTCACCGTCGTCGCAATGGGGTCACTGCCCATATTGACCGGCGTGCGGCTTTCCCGCAACCGGGCGACCTGCGGATTGGATTGTCTATCTGGCCCAGGCCGTCCCTGGAGTGCGGGCGCGGGAGGCGGGGCTGGGATGATCACGGCCCGACCGGCGCGTCCAGCACGAGGATCCCCCACGTCTGCGGGTCGGTCAGCCTGGCGTCTCTGATATTCGTCAGTTGCGTCTCCTGGTCGGGGCCGCCCGGCGAATCGTCGTCGTTCAGCGCGAGCGTGAAGGCGAAGCCCTCGCCCGCGAAGGGCAGCAGGACGTGAAAATTCGACCACGGGATGCGGGCTTCGAGGTCGTAGCCTCCCGGCGCGAGCTGCGTGGCGAGTAACACATCATCCGCCGGGTGCGCTTCTGCGAGCGGCAGCCGGAGGTAAGCCTCGGCGTCCTCGGGCGGATTGGCGCCCGGCGCGATGCCCAGTTGAAAATCCTTGCCCCCGAGAGTGTTAGTCCGGTTCCCCGGATCGGTGTCAATCCAGATTTCCAGGCTGTCTTCCTTGAAAATCTCTTCGCCGTGCGCCAGCTTCACAAAAGCGTCGTCTTTCACCTTGACGGCGAGATAGAGATACTGGTCGTCCCACGCAATACTCCAGATCGCCGAGAGGTCATCTAAGCCTTGCCAGTTCTCGGGACCAAAGGAAGGCTTGTCTACCAGGTACGGCCAATACGTCCATTCGGTCAGGTCGCCATCCGTTGGCGGCGCGGAACCGACGATGGCGGCGGCGTGTACGACTTTTTCACTTTCGGGAAGAAGCGTTGCGCCGGGCGTGGGCGTGGCGTGGGGAGTCCGAACCTGCGCCGGACACGACTGGTAATCGCTGCCCAGCACCACGCGGAAGGGGTAGGGGGCGTTCGGGTCGGGCGCGGCGATTACATTCGCGTCGCTCACGTTGACGACGCTCTGCAGGTCGCCGCGCGCCGCGCCTGTGCCTTTGGGGTTGGTGGTGTAATCGTAGATCGTCGTCGTCGCATAGCCTGTGGAATCGGCTTTCCCGATCACGGGAACCAGCCCGGCCCACTGGAGGTTGTCGGCGGCGAGGACGGCCCAGTGGGCGTACGGCGCGCCGTTCCAGATTTCCACCTGGATTGGCTCGCGGGTCAGCACGTTGGTCGAGGGCGGCTGGAAGGCTTCGTCAAGCAGGCGGGAAATCGCGTCCACGTCGGGGAGGAGCACTTTCGCGCCCTGCGATGTGACCCAGTCATAAGTGTGGTCGCGCCCGATGAAGCGGCTCTTGATGCGGCTGCGGTCGAGCTGCGCCGCCAGCGGCGCGAATTGCAGGATGTCGCCCAGCCCGAGGTCGGTGTCCACGATCTGAACGTATTGCCCATACAGTTCAGGGATCTTCGGGATGACGTCGAGCTGCAGCGCCTTGTCGAACATCGCGCGCAGGACCTGATGCTGGCGGCGCGAGCGGTCAAAGTCGCTGCTTTTTTTGCGTGAACGCGCATACCACAGCGCGTACACGCCATCCATGTGGACCACGCCCGGCTCGACCGTATACAGTTCCCAGTGGTCGGCGTTATCGTCGGTCAGTGAATAGGAGTCATCCTTCAGCCGCCACTCGGTGATCTGGCAGCTTACCGGGACTTCCACCCCGCCGAGGATATCCACGACGTCCTTCAAGCCCTGGAAGTCAATCCGCACCCAGCCGTGAATGGGGATGCCGAGGTTGTAGAGGAGAGTCTGCTCGAGCAGCGCCACGCCGCCGCCCGCATACCGGATGGCGTCGCCCCGCTGGGATGCGGTGTTGATGCGATTCATCGTCCAGCCGGGGATGTAGACGTACAGGTCGCGCGGGATGGAGACAAGCGTGACCGAGTTCTCCTTCTTGTTGATCGAGGCGACGATGATCACGTCCGTGCGGTAACTGCTGGCGTCGCGCGCGGTATCGCGTCCTAAGAGCAGGAGGTTAACCACGTCCTTGTCTAGATGGAATTGAGGGACGGGCGGCGGGATAGGGATGTCGGGCGTGACGTTGGGGTCGGGCGTCGTCGCGCCGAGGGTGGGGTCAATGCCGGGGCGGGCCGTCGGCGAAGGGGTGGGCGTGACGGCGATGAAAGTGGGCGTCTCGGTTGAGAGGAGGGGCGCACCCGTTGGGGTCGGGCCGGGTGTGAGCGGTGTGGGGAAGGGGATAGGTGTATCCGTTACCTTGAAGGGCAGAGTCCAGGTGGGCACGGGAGTCCGCGCGGACCGGGCCGAAATGGGGTCCGCCAGCAAACGGCACGCGGAGAGAAACAGCAGGGCGCAGAGCAACAGTCGTCGGGGAGTTTTCATAGGCGGGTATTGTAGTCGAATCCGATATGGATGTCCCGGCCGCAACCCGTTTTCTCGCAGACAACGGGTTGCTGACCCAGGTTTTGGGCCATGCGCTCATCTCATCGACCGGCGCGCCATCAGGATAAGAGACCAGGTTCACCGCTGGTTCACCGCAAAGTTACCGTTTGGTAACTTTGCTGATTTGCCTTGATCCTACGCTCTGTCTATACTCAGCACAGGAGAGAGTTCATGCCCAACGCGCATCTTTTCGACGGCCGATTGGCCATGTTGTATTGGACGCCGCGCTCGGTGCCGGAGACGACGATTGGCCAGATGGCCGCCGACATCCGCACGGGCGCGCCTAACGTCAACGCGGTCTTCGTGAAAACGAACAACGGCACGATCTGGCAGGGCGCGTACGACTCGACCAAGCCCAACCTGGCGATCAACTCCATCGCCGACGTGCAGCGCTGGTCGAGCGCGCTGGCCGCCCGCGGACTGGAGTGCCACGCCTGGTGCGTGGCGCGCGGCATCTCGCCAGCGCAGGAAGCCGAGATGATCGCGAATATCTGCCTGCAGGGAGGGGTGAAGTCCATGCTCCTCGACCTGGAGAGCGGGCCTTCGTATTTCGTCGGGGACCAGAGCGCAGCGCAGGCGCTGGCCGTGGGCATTCGCCAGCGGGTGGGGCCGGACTTCCACGTCGGACTGATCTTCGACGCGCGCGGGAACAGGCCCCAGCAGTTGTGGGTGCAGAGCATCTGGTTCCCAGAAATTGACAGCCTGATGCCGATGGTCTACCACTACCATTTCGGTATCAGCGCCGAGCAGGCGCTGGCGAACTGCTATGCGGCTATCGGCAACTGGGGCAAGCCCATTTATCCCATGCTGGAGGCCTACACGCCCGACGGCTTTTCCACGCCCTACCCACCCTCGGAGGCGACGCACGCCGCGAACGTGGCGATCAACACGCACCGCGCCGCCGGCCTGTCCTTCTATCGTTACGGCATCGGGCTGACGACGAGCGACGGCGGGATGAACATGAGCGAGCTGGCCGCGGGGATTGCGCCGATCGGCCTGCCGGTCCCGCCCGCGACGGTGGAGGTCGGGTCGCCGCCGCTTCCCCCGCCGACGGGCGGGGTGGTGGTCGGACCGCCGCCTGTGCCCGGCCCGATGGTCCCCACGCTCGTGATCATTGACCCGAACAACGAGCGCACGGGCGAGTTCGCCGTCAACTATTACGGCGACCCGGCCCAACTCAGCCCCGGCTGGTCGGTGGACGTTGACGTGAACGGCCGCCCCTACGCCTATCGCGCCGCTTCGTACAACACCCAGACGCTGTACGTCAGTTATGCGCCGCGCCTGACGGGCAAGGGCAAGTACGTCATCGAGGCGTTCATCCCGCACGAGCACGCTTATGCGCGCGACGTGCACTACGTGATCGTGGATTACCCGGACGGGGTACGCCGGGAGACGACGGCGATCCTCGATCAATCACCGCACAATGACGTGTGGGTCCCGCTGCAGGGCGACATCATCAACGGGCAGCCGGGCGGCCCGCTGGTCTCCGAATTTGATCTCGACCCGGCTTTCCCCGACGCCGGACGGGTGAACGTGGCCGATGTGACCTTCATTGACCCGCAGACCAGTCCAACCGGGAAATTTGAGATCACCTTCGGCGCCATCCGCTGGAGGCCGGCCAGCATGGTGATCACGGGCTTTGATGCGCCGGTAGGGACGGAGGCCGAGCGGGCCGGGGCCTTGGCGGTCGGCAACCAGTTCAACGGCGATCCCATCTGGGTGGGGAACTGGTACGACGCCAACCCGTTCCTCTCCCGTTACCGGCTGGGGAGCGGCTATGCCATCCATACGGGCGCCGACCTCAACCTCATCGGCGCGGCGATAGCGGATAAAGACGCGCCGGTCTTCGCCGTCGCCGACGGGCTGGTGACGTGCGCCCGGTTCCTGAGCACGGGTTGGAAGAACGTCGTCGTCGTCGAGCATCCAGTGCAGGGCGAGAACCGCGTGGTCTACGCCCGGTATGCGCATCTGGGCAATCTGTTCGTGCAGGAGGGCTGGCAGGTCCAGCGCGGCCAGAAGATCGGGACCATTGGCGAATACGCGCCTAACAACTATCACCTGCACTTCGACATCTCGCCGACGACGATCCTGAGAACGACGCCCAACCATTGGCCCGGCGACAACCTGCCCGCCGTCCGGCAGGACTACGTTGACCCGCTGGCGTTTATCAAGCAACGGCATGTGCTAAGATAGTTGGGCGAAACCCCAACTCCCAAACTCCAAACCCCAATCTGATCTCTGGCTACTGACTACTGGCTACTGATACATGCCTGCCACCCTCCTCTCCCGCTTCCTGCGCTACGTCCGCGTGGACACGCAGAGCAGTGAAAATTCGGCCTCTACGCCGAGCACGCCCGGATAGTGGGTGCTGCTGCGGATGCTGGAGCACGAGTTGGCAGTATCGCAACATGGCCTATTGGCTGAAGCGCGACATGACTCCGGTCAAGCTGGCTGACGAGGCGATCCGCGCCCTCGGCCTGGAGCCGCACTCGACGCCCACGCGCGGCGGCACCGACGGCTCGCGCCTCACCAAGCGCGGCCTGCCAGCCCCGAATTTGTTCAATGGCTCGCACAACTGGCACGGCCCGCTCGAATGGGTCTGCGTGCAGGACATGGACCTGGCTGTGAAGATGTGCGTTGAGCTCGTGCAATTGTGGGAGAAGAAAGGCGCGGGCTACGCGGGGTGGGGCACGAAGAAGCGAAGGCGGTCAAGAACGCGGGCGGCGAGCACGAATGGTCGCTGGGCGAAATTTTCATGCACCTCGCGATTGACGAGCATTATTTGCGCGAGCGGTTTTGTTCGTCAAAAACCATCAGGTTCCAGGCCCTGCAGGAGGATGAACCATTCGCCCCATCTGTGAGTATTCACTCCTCACCTGCTTTTCTCCCGGAAATTGGTCGAGCGAATTGAAAAATCGGAGTTGACAAACCCGGAAATTCGGCTTATAAATTGATTAGAACGTGCGTTCTATTCATCCCACACGAGAAAGGAAATCCACCCATGTCTCTGTTCAAAAATGTCAATGTCGTGTCTCTCTATATCGCCGACTGGGAGCGCGCCAAGAAGTTCTACGGCGAGACGCTCGAATGGCCGATTGCCTGGGCCAGCGACGAGTTCGGCTGGATCGAGTATGGTCGTGATAATGAGGCGCACGTCGCCATCAATCGCTGGGAGTCGCACGACGGCCACGCGAAACCCCCGGCGGTCGGCGGGACGACGCTCGTCTTGACCGTGGACGACGCGCACAAAGCCACCGAGGCCCTCCGCGCCAAAGGCGTGAAGTGCGACGACGTCCTGGTGATCCCCGGCGTGGTTGCGTATGGGACCTTCTACGACCCGGAGGGCAACCGGATTCAGTTTGCCTCTTCGACCCCGCCGCCCGCCGCCTGATTGACTGACCGCCGTTGACCACAGAGATGCAGAGTTCACGGAGTTTGCGGATTTTCTCTGTGGTTTCTGTGGCCCTGTGGCTTGTCCGCTTCGGGCCACACAAACGACGACACACATGTGGCGCGGGGGTGGGCGACGCAGTGAAGGTGGTCCTCGAAGTAGATGTCAAACCCCGCCCGGTCGTCCCCGACGATTTGCGGAAGGCCCTCGCGAAATCCAAAAAGGCAAAGGCTGCCTTCGACGCGCTCCCGCCCTCGCACAGGCGGGAGTATATTGGCTTTTGGAGAACATGATGGCTCAAACTAAACCCGCCTCCCGTTCAAAATCCCGCTCGACCAGGCGCTCCCAACCGAAGGCGACCCCTCGCAAAGGTAAAACGCGCGTGCTCGTCCTCGTCGGCACGCGCAAGGGCGCGTTCATCTTCGAGAGCGACCGCACGCGCAAACACTGGAAACTCAGCGGGCCGCACTTCGCCGGATGGGGTGTCAACCACCTGGCCCTCGACCAGCGGCAGGGCAGTCCGGGCAGGCTTTTCGCCGCGCTGTATCACGACGTGTACGGCGCGAACATCCACCGCTCGAATGACCTGGGCCAGACGTGGAAGATGGCCGACGGCCCGGCGTTTCCCAAAGAGGACGGCCGCACGGTCAAGCGCGTCTGGCGCGTGGAGCCGGGGCACGCCGCGCGGCCCGGCGAAATGTGGGCCGGCGTGGACCCGGGGGCGCTGTTCAAAAGCGAGGATGGCGGGACGACCTGGGCGCCGGTGGACGGCCTCAACAACCACCCTACGCGCGAGAACTGGTCTCCAGGCGCGGGCGGCCTCATGGTGCACTGCATCCTCCCGCACCCGGCAGACCCCAACCGGATGCACGTGGCGATCTCGGCGGCGGGCGTGTTCCGCACCGAGGACGGCGGGCAGACGTGGGCGGCGAAAAACAAAGGCACGAAGGCGTGCTTCATGCCCGAAGGCCAGCAGTGGCCGGAGGTCGGGCAGTGCTGCCATCACCTCGTCCGCAGCCCGGCTCATCCCGATTTGTTTTTCCAGCAGAATCACTGCGGCGTTTATCGTTCGGACGACGCAGGCGACGCGTGGACGGACATTGGCGAGGGCCTTCCCGCTCGCTTCGGCTTTCCGATCGCCGTTCATCCGCGCGAAGCGCAGACGATCTACGTATTGCCCGAAGTGAGCGACGAATATCGCTATGCCCCCGAAGGCGCGCTGGCCGTTTATCGTTCGCGGGATGGCGGGCGCAAATGGGAGCGGCTCGCGCGGGGCCTGCCGGACAAAGGCGCCTATCTGAATGTGTTGCGCGAAGGCATGGCGACGGACTCCTGCGACCCGTGCGGTGTGTATCTCGGCACGAGCACGGGGCAGGTCTTCTACAGCCGGGACGAGGGCGGCAAGTGGGAATTGTTGGCCGATTTTCTGCCGCCGGTCTATTCGGTTTCAACGGCGGTGGTGGAGTAGCCTCGCCCCGCTTCGCGTCTCCTCACTGTGCACTTCCGTCAGGAGAC
>Ga0209002_10003757_pt1 | contig 12049 bp, 11 predicted proteins | sample Rifsed16ft2_FD_184010 | JGI IMG/M metagenome (GOLD analysis project Ga0209002, IMG submission 184010) | Soil microbial communities from Rifle, Colorado, USA - sediment 16ft 2 (version 2) | ecosystem: Environmental > Terrestrial > Deep subsurface > Rock core/Sediment | place: Rifle, Colorado...
ATAACCTTTGATTTAAGAATCATCTCGTTTACCACAGGTTTTACCTTCAAGGCAAATCTCCTCACCCTTCTGGGTGCGATACTTGGCATCTATATCTACAAACATGCCTGACGAGACTATCAAGCTTAGGACTTAATCCCCATCCCCTTCTCTTTCAGAGTCCTTATCCTGTCTCTGAGCTCAGCAGCACGTTCAAACTCGAGCCGCTTTGCAGCCTCCTTCATCTCCTTTTCAAGAGACCTTATCATAGAGGATAATTTATCTTCCGGGATATACTCTTCCAAAACATCCTTAATAACAGGAACAGTATAATAATCCACCTCGGATATCTCGTAAAGGGTCTCAGGTATACCCTTAGTTACACTGACCGGTGTTATGTTGTTGAGTCTGTTGTACTCCTCCTGTATCTTACGTCTGCGGTTTGTCTCCTCTATAGCCCTCTTCATTGACCCTGTGATGGTGTCTGCATACATTATCACCTCTCCGGCTATATTCCTTGCTGCCCTGCCTGATGTCTGTATGAGGGATGTTGTGGACCTGAGATACCCCTCCTTGTCCGCATCCATTATTGCAACAAGTGATACCTCAGGTATATCCAATCCCTCACGGAGGAGGTTAATCCCGATAAGAACATCAAATTTCCCTATCCTGAGGTCTCTTATTATCTCCATCCGTTCCAATGTATGCACTTCAGCATGCAGATAGCGTACCTTTATCCCAATCTCCTGATAATATTCCGCGAGATCTTCAGCCATCCTCTTTGTCAGGGTTGTCACAAGTACCCGCTCTCCCCTGGCTATCCTCTTCCTCAGCTCGTTTAACAGGTCATCCACCTGCCCCTTTGCAGGCTTTACTGTTATCTCAGGGTCTGTAAGGCCTGTGGGACGGATTATCTGCTCAACAAGGTAATCTCCACCCTTTTCAAGCTCATATGGACATGGTGTGGCTGACACATATATGACCTGATTCACATACCTCTCGAACTCATTAAAGGTAAGCGGCCTGTTATCAAAGGCCGAAGGGAGTCTGAAACCATATTCCACAAGGCTCTTCTTTCTCGATCGGTCGCCTTCGTACATGCCTCTCAGTTGTGGAATAGTTACATGGCTTTCATCAATTATAAGGAGATAGTCTTTTGGGAAATAATCAATTAGAGTTGGCGGGGGTTCCCCTGGATTTCTGCCGCTCATATGTCTTGAGTAGTTTTCTATTCCGTGGCAATAGCCGATTTCTTTTATCATCTCTAAATCAAAGTTAGTCCTCTGCTCTATCCTCTGTGCCTCAATGAGACTGTTCCGGCCCTCAAAGAATCGTATCCGTTCCCCAAGTTCAATCTTTATTGCCTCAAGTGCCCGTTCCAATCTGTGTTGTGGTATTACGAAGTGTGTTCCAGGATAAACAGCCACTTTTGAAAGTCTCTTTATTATTATGCCCCTTAGCGGGTCTATCTCTGATATTGAATCCACATAATCACCGAATAATTCAACCCTTATGCAGGACTCTTCAAAAGATGCAGGGTATATCTCTATCACATCGCCGCGCACCCTGAAAGTACCGCGATGAAAGTCTATGTCATTCCTTTCATACTGTATCTCAACAAGTTTTCTTAATATATCATCCCTTTCAATATCCATACCCTCTTCAAGATACAAAAGCATCCCCTTGTATGCCTCTGGAGATCCGAGGCCGTAGATACAGGAGACAGAGGCCACTATGATCACATCATCCCTCTGCAGGAGTGAAGTTGTTGCAGAATGTCTCATACGGTCTATTGCATCATTAATAGAAGAGTCCTTTTCAATATAGGTATCTGACTGCGCGATATATGCCTCAGGCTGGTAATAGTCATAATAGCTTACAAAATACTCAACTGCATTCTCGGGGAAAAAAGATTTGAACTCATGAAAGAGCTGGGCAGCAAGTGTCTTATTATGTGCTATTACAAGGGTAGGCTTCTGTATCTTATTAATTACATTGGCGAGGGTGAAGGTCTTTCCGCTGCCTGTAACACCTAACAATACCTGGTGTTTTAGTCCGGCTTTAATGCCTTCAGTCAGGGTTTTAATAGCACCGGGTTGGTCACCCTGTGGGATCAGTGGAGATATGAGATTAAAACTACTCAAAGTTGAAGTCCCCCGGAATAATAATCTTTTGAAATTTAAACTTTAGCCTCTCTCAGGAACTTTGCCGCCTCCTCAGGAGAGGTGGGATTAATATAGAATCCCGATCCCCATTCAAAGCCGGCTATCCTTACCAGCTTTGGCATTATCTCAAGATGCCAGTGATAGAACTCCCTCATCTGACTCCGTAAGGGGCATGTATGGATGATATAGTTGTACGGGGGAATATTCAAAACCTTATCAAGTTTCTGTAATACATTTTTGAGCAGCCTCGAAAGACTGCTGTATTCCCAGGGTTGGGCCTCGTCAAAACATGAATTGTGGACTTTGGGAATAATCCATGTCTCAAATGGAAACCTTGCTGCAAAAGGCGCTATGGCAAGGAAATGCTCATTCTCTGCCACATTCCTCTCTTCAGAATACATCTCCTGTTTTACAATATCACAGTATATGCACCGTTCTTTGTAATTATAGTATAGTCTTGAACCCTCAATCTCTTCAGACACCTGTCTCGGAATAATAGGGAGCGCTACAAGCTGAGAGTGTGAGTGTTCAAGGGATGCGCCTGCTGACTCTCCTTCATTCTTAAAGATTAATATGGATTGAAACCTTGAGTCTTTTTTAAGATCCATAACCCTGTCCCTGTACGCCCAGAGGATGTCTTCTATCTTTCTCTCGGGTAGTTTTGACATGGTCATATCATGCGAAGGTGTCTCAATGATTACCTCATGTGCACCTACTCCATTCATCTTATCAAACAGGCCGATGCCGGTTTTATCCAGGTTTCCTTCGATCTTCAGCGCAGGGAACTTATTGGCCACTACCCGAAGGGTCCAACCCGCGGAGTTCGGTAGTGTTCCTGCCTCACGATAGGCAAGTATCTCAGGCGGTGTAAATTTCTCATTACCAGCACAGAACGGGCAAAAGCCCCCTTTTCGCTTTGAGGGGGCCTCCTGAAAATCAGATGGCCTCCTTCCCCTTTCAGAAGAGATTATTACCCACCTTCCTGTTACAGGATCTTTTCGTAGTTCTGACAATTTTCCCTCCCTGTCTAATTATTTCATTGAGATTTTATATCTTCTTCAATCCCCAGCAGCTTCATCTTCCGGTGCAGATTGCTCCTCTCTATCTTAAGATCATCAGCAGTCTTTGTAACATTCCAGTTGTTCTCTTTTAACCTCTCGGTTATATAATATTTCTCGAAATCAGCCCTCGCCTCTCTTAATGAACCATATCTGTCACCAGGTAGTTGTGGCAAACCCTTCTCCTGACCATTTTTTGATATTATTGCCAGATCACCCGGTAAGATACGCTCTCCCTGCACCATGATGGCAACACGCTCCATAAGATTTCTTAATTCACGTACATTACCCGGCCAGTCATATCCTTTAAGAAGTTTCAGGGCCTCGTCAGTCAGTATTCTTTCCCGCAGCCCCTGTTCCCTTATAATCTCTTTCAGGAAATGTCCTGCAAGTAATGGTATATCTTCTCTTCTTTCCCTTAGTGCCGGAACATCGAGTACTATGACATTAATCCTGTAAAAGAGGTCCTCTCTGAATGCCCCCTTTTTAATCTCTGACTGAAGGTCCTTGTTAGTCGCTGTAATAAGCCTGACATCGACTTTGATAGTCCTGTTACCACCCACGCGTTGAAATTCCTGTTCCTGTAAGACGCGAAGGACCTTTGCCTGTGTATTAAGGCTCATATCCCCTATCTCATCAAGAAAGACCGTCCCGCCATCTGCTATCTCAAACTTGCCTCTCTGCACTGAAGTTGCACCTGTAAAGGCCCCTTTCTCATGTCCGAAAAGCTCACTCTCTATAAGGGTATCCGGTATGGCAGCGCAGTTTACTGCAACAAATAATCTGTTTGCCCGCTGGCTTGAACGGTGTATGGAACGGGCAACAAGCTCCTTGCCGGTCCCATTTTCTCCGGTAATCAGTATCCTGCTGTTTGAGGCACCTGCTATCCGTATCTGTTCCTTAAGGTTACTCATGGAAGGGCTCTCGCCTATAATATCTTCCCATCTCTCATACCTTCTCCTGAGATGCACATTCTCCAATTCAAGGTGTTGCTGCATGGTGGCATGTTTAACAAGGAGGTGGACCCTCTCCATTGAAAGTGGTTTCTCAATATAATCGTAGGCCCCCAATTTTGTTGCCTTAACCGCTGTTTCTATTGTACCGTGTCCTGACATAACTATTACCACAATATCCTTCTGTATATTCCTTATCTCTTTTAAAACCTCAAGTCCGTCAATATCAGGAAGCCATATATCCAAAAGAACAACAGAGGGGGCATCATTCTCAATCTTTTTTAATGCCGCGCTCCCTGTGTTCGCAGTTGAGACAGTATAACCCTCATCCTCCAGTACCCCTGTGAGGGCGTCAAGGATACCCTTCTCATCATCAACTATTAATATATGCTCATGCATGGCAGATCATCACACCGGCAGTTCAATAGTAAATTTTGTCCCCCTGGGGCTGTTATCGCTGATCGTAATCTTCCCATTATGATCTGAAACAACACGATTCACTATGGCAAGCCCCAGACCCGTACCTGTCTTTTTCCTTGAGAAATAGGGTATAAACAACTTCTCCTTATCCTCTGCTGACACACCTATCCCATCATCAGCCACCTCTACCCGGATCATTCTGACAGTATCGTCATATTCTGTCTTTATCCACACATGACCATTTCCGTTCATGGCCTCAACCGCATTTTCAAACAGGTTAATAAATACCCGCTTTATCTGGTCCCTGTCAACATTTATCTCCGGTATAGGGTCTGATAAATCTTCATTTATATTTATATCCTTATGGGCGCTGCTGTATAACAGGACTACATCCTTTATTATTGAATTTATATTATCAGGTGAAGGTTTTGCAGCAGGCATCCTTGCAAAATTTGAAAATTCATTTACCAGCATTTTAAGGGCATTGACCTCTTTAATTATAGTGCTTGTGCAATCATCGAAAATTTTATCATAGTTCTCTCCCCTTTCATAATACTTTTTCCTCAATCTCTCGGTACACAACTGTATAGGGGTTAGCGGGTTTTTTATCTCATGGGCAAGGCTCTTTGCCACCTCCTGCCATGCCGCCATCCTCTGGGCCTTTATCAGCTCTGACAGGTCATCAAAGACTATCACATTTCCCAGAAAATGATTAGCAGCATCATACAGTGTAGTCATCATAATCCTTAAAGTGACATTTCTGCCATTCATATTAAGCTGCATCTCTTCATTATCTATATTGCCTCCACCCCCTCTTATCTTCTTTATAATATTCTTTGCCGCATCATTGGGGATCCTGATCAATATCTCCTGAAACCCCTTACCGCTGATATCCTCTTTATGTATCCCTAAAATCCTCTCTGCTGCCCGGTTGAATGTTGTAATCTCTCCATCCCTGTCTATTGATATTACCCCTGTTGCAACATTCTCCAGGACTGTCTCCATATATGCCCTTCTCTGCTCTATCTCTATATTGGAATCCCTCAATGAGATATATGCCTCTTCCAGCCTCAATTTACCCTGCTTCAGGTCTTCCGTCATTTTGTTAAAAGAATTTATAAGAACACCTATCTCATCCTTTGTCACTGTATCCACTCTGACATCCAGATTACCATCTGCAACAGCCTGCGTGGCCTCTGCAAGCTTCTGGATCGGGATTGTTATACCTTTGGCCATATAATAGCCAAACCAGATAGCAGAAAAGATGATTAATAATGTTATTATAAAAAAAGACAGGATATAGCTGCTCTTTATCGGTTGTTTAAGGGATTGCATCTGGGTGTACTCTTCAAACTGTCTTGTTATCTCCTCCATCTTTGCAACAAGGCTCTTTGTTATATGTGTGGCCACTATTATTATCCCAACCAGTTCCTTTTTGTCTTTATCAGAAGAAAAGACCGGTGTAATACCTATTACTATATCTCCGGAGCTTGTTGATCTGACAATTGCCGCATTCTCACCCCGCAATCCTTTTTGGACCAACTCATCAGTCATTTTTAAGAATCCGCGCTTTATCAGATTATTATTCACTGACCGGCTCAACAACTCACCTTTCGAATTAAAGACCTCTACCCCGGAGAGATTATGCTCAACTTTCTTCTCCTCAATAAGTTTAGAGAGTACAGGTTTCTGGGATGTCTGAATAAGCCCCCCCTGTGCAATATAATCACTGAGGAACATCGAGGCACTTAATATATCTTTTTTCTCCTCATCATAATAACTCCGGGCAACGTCAAGTGAATTTATGAGCGACTTTTCAACCTGGATATTAAACCAGTTGTTAATACTGTTAGTCAGGAGTCCGCTTGCCACAATAAAGAGGAGGATGGACGGGATTATTGAAAATCCGACAAAGGCTAATATGAGCTTTGTCCTGAACCTGTTTCCAAACATAGTTTGATGTTTATCAAATATAAATTTGACAACACTCCTTGAGAGAAGCAGAAAAAGCACGACAATAAGGATCAGATTTATATTAAATAAGGTCAGGACAAGGATATTATTGCCAAGGAGGGAAGAACCCCTCTTTGCAAACAGCACCTCTGCAATAGAAAGGGATATGGTGAGTGTTAGAAAAGCAGAGATAATAATTATTGGCCGTTTCATTTAAGATCCTTTAACATAAATGTCTTTGAATTTTCCCAATCAGTGCTGAATTCTGAATAGGGGAAGAAGAACAGAAGATATCTTAATAAAAACGGCAGTTCTCCGCTCTTTATCTCGGCCTTTACACTGACATAGTACTTATGTCTCTTGCTCAGGATTTTTACAGGCGCCAGGTTTACCTTATCTATCCCTGAAACCCATTCAACCATATCATCATATGAATCAAATACCTGCTCTTCTTTGAAATCTCCGATTGACTTATTTACAAGGAACTGATTTTTCAGAATATCATACTTGACAGTATACCTTATTGTCTTTGATATACTTTCTTCATCCATCCAGTTTGGCATTACCTTATACAGGACAATGTAATAGAAAAACTCCCTGCTTACACCACTGATTATCTCCTTCTTGATCTCAGGTGTAAATCCGCCCCTGTATGATGCCGAGACCATTAGCTCATTATTGTTACTTGTAACTATAATATCTGTAATACCCTGAGAAAAGGCCGGCCCATTTGATATCCATACCATAACAGAGGCGATAACTATAAATAGAAATCTTGGCACAATTATTCCTTCTCAGTGCCCTTCTTCGGAGATAGAAACGGCGCAATGAGATCAACAGGTAAAGGAAATATAATAGTAGAATTCTTCTCTGTTGCAATCTCTGTAAGGGTCTGCAGGTATCTGAGCTGCAGGGCTATGGGTCTTATACTTATTATCTCTGCGGCATCAGATAGTTTCTGTGCAGCCTGAAATTCTCCCTCAGCATGTATTATCTTTGCCCTTCTTTCCCTTTCAGCCTCTGCCTGTTTAGCCATAGCACGCTGCATCTCCTGCGGCAGATCAACATGCTTCATCTCAACATTGGATACCTTTACCCCCCAGGGCTCTGTATGCCTGTCAAGTATTCGCTGGAGATCCTGGTTTAATTTTTCTCTCGCGGAGAGTAATTCATCAAGATCTGCCTGACCGAGTACGCTTCGCAGTGTTGTCTGTGCCAACTGTGAGGTGGCATACAAGTAATCCTCCACTTCAATAATGGCCTTCTTTGCTTCAAGCACCCTGAAATATACTACAGCACTGACCTTAACAGAGACATTATCCTTTGTTATTATATCCTGCGTAGGCACATCCAGCACAACTGTCCGCAGGCTTACCTTGACCATCCTCTGTACACCTGGAAGGAGTATGATCAGACCAGGCCCCTTTACCCTCCAGAACCTGCCAAGCATAAATATTACACCGCGCTCATACTCCTTGAGGATCTTTACTGCGCTATATAAGAACATCACTACAATTATTATGATTATCAGCGGGCTTAATAAAAATTCCATCTTAACACCCCCTTTCGTGTTATACCCTCTTCACTATAACCGTCATGCTGTCTGTACTGACTATCTTTACTCTTTCCCCCTTTCTTATTGGCTCCTCACTTCGTGCATCCCAAAGCTCTCCGTGGAAAAAGACTTTTCCATCAGGGTCAATGTCTGTAGATGCCTCCCCTGTCTCTCCAATAAGTCCCTCTATGCCTGAAACCGGCTGCCTTTTATGGGCCTTTACTGCCATCCCGATAGTAACAGCAAAGAAAAGGGCTGTCAGCAATGCAGCCGGCAGGATGACCATATATGATATCCTGAAAAACGGAAAGTCTGTCCTCATCAGCATTATAGAGCCTAAAACCATGGATATGACCCCTGCAACAGAAAGAAGGCCATAGCTTATGATCTTTATCTCAGCTATAAACAGGATAATCCCAAATATTATAAGAAGGAGCCCGGCATAATTAACAGGGAGTGTCTGAAATGCATAGAAGGCCAGTATCAGGCAGATAGCGCCTACAACACCTGGTAATATTGCACCAGGACTTGCAAGTTCAAAAAAGAGGCCGTATATACCAAGTATCATAAGGATATAGGCAACATTGGGATTACTCAGGGTATTTAATATCCTTAATCTCAAACCCATCGGGAGCTCTTCTATCACCACCCCTGTTGTTTCAATCTTAACACTCCCTGAATTGGTAGTAACCTCCCGGTTGTTTATAGACTTAATAAGCTCATCCCTGTTTGCAGCAATAAGGTCAATAACCTTCAGTTCCAGGGCCTCTTTCTCTGTTATGGAGACACTCTTCCTTACTGCATCTTCAGCCCACTTTGCATTCCTGCCGCGTTTTCCTGCAATGGATTTTATATATGCTGATGCGTCATTTACAACCTTCTCCTGCATATCTTCATCCATCTTACCGCCGCCGACTGCGACAGGATGGGCAGCGCCTATATTCGTTCCTGGTGACATGGCAGCAATATGGGCAGAAAGGGTGATAAAGACACCTGCTGAGGCAGCCCTCGCACCTGCAGGAGAGACATAGACCACAACAGGGATATCAGAATTACTTATAGCCTTGACAATATCCCTCATGGACTCATCAAGTCCACCTGGTGTATCAAGCTCGATTAAGAGGGCTGTAGCATCGTTTTCATTCGCCTTCTTTATTGCCTCTGAAATATATTCACCTGCCACAGGATTAATTACACCATCATATTTTGCAACATAAAGGCGCTTCTGGGCTGATATGGATAATCCATATAATCCAAACAGGATGAATAAACAGGCTAAAACTATTTTAATTTTTATATACACTTTCATTTCTGTTTCTCTAATACCTTGGCCTCCTTCCACAATATCTCCATATCTCCGAGGGATACATCACCCCACTCCCTCCCTTGTTTGGCTAATTCTTCTTCTATATATCTGAACCTTGAGATAAACTTACTAATAGACTTGCGTAAGGCATCTTCCGGGTTAACCTCAATAAACCTGCCAATATTAACAAGTGCAAACAAGAGATCACCCAGTTCATCCTCCATTCTCTTGTGGTCCTTTGCCTTGAACACCTCCTCAAATTCCATCATCTCTTCTTTTACCTTTGAAAAGACCTGATCTGCATGTTCCCAGTCAAATCCCACCCTCGCTGCCCTTGCCTGTAATTGATGCGCCCTCAGGAGTGCAGGAAGATGTGACGGCACCCCCTCAAGGATAGACCTTCTCTCTTCACCTTTCTCACTCTTTTTTATTGCCTCCCACTGTTTTAGCACCTCCTCGGCGCTATCTGCCTTCACATCTCCAAAGACATGCGGGTGGCGTCTGACCATTTTCTCAATACTTGCTGATAATACATCTTCAATATCAAACTCACCATTTTCCTTGCTTATCCTTGCATGAAAAAGGATCTGATAGAGAAGGTCTCCAAGCTCTTCCTTTAATTTTTTTGCATCCTTTTCATCAATTGTTTCCAGTACCTCATATGCCTCTTCAATCAGAAATGGCTTTAATGACTCCCTGGTCTGCTTCCTGTCCCATGGACACCCATCCTCGCCCCTGAGTCTATCCATTATTTCAACAAGCCTGTCAAAGTTCTCAGACAATCTACCCTCCAGTTGTTTAAAATAACACTTAATTATGAAACCTTTAACATAGTGGTGTCAACAAGATAAGTAGGGAGGGCCTGAATTAAAAAAGCTCATTTATACCAGGGTTCCATTATTTCCGCCTCCGTTGCATCTTCTTTCGTTCGGATTGCAACACTTCCCTCGGAAGCAGTGCGCGAATGTCCTTTCTGATTCTGCGGGCAACCCGGACGGCCGATCTGGCCTCAGAAAGAGTAATATCCTCATAACCGCCAGGATACCGCGTAACAGTAGCATATTCCGTCAACAATTCCTGTTCCTCTCCGGTGAGCAGGTTGTGCAAATCTTCAGGGAGGATTGCCATTAACGATGGGAGGTCATGCGTCTTTGGAAACGGGATGCCTTTCCAAACCAGAAGGGCCTTCAGATATTTTTCAGCACACTGCTGGGCATGGAAACAGACCGTGTCAGTAGGGCAGTCTTCTCCCATTTTGAGAGTGTTCGCAGCGTTTTTCAGATCGTTTTCCGCTTTCACAATCCACTCCCTGGCAACAGCTATTATGTGCTCAGGTTTTGGCATACAACACCTTACCCTCATGAGCAGCCGGCCATTCTATCGTGCCGACCACTTCCTTGCGCCAATCGAACTCAGCCGCGTCGCTCACAATGACATCCTTTGGAAGGAGGATATCGTGCAAAGCGGTTCGGATTCGAAGCTGAGTCTTCCGTTTCGACCCCCTGACGCGCATCACAACGAGAAGATCCACATCGCTGTCAGGTCCGGCAGTGCCACGTGCGTAGGACCCAAAAAGGATCACCTTTTCGGGGTTGAACAGTTCCACAATCCTTCGTACCATCTCTTTTATGAGTCGTTCTGTCTGCCTCTTCATGTATCCATATCCCTCAAGTTTATTATCCTGGCACAGCCAATAGCATGGCGTCAATAAGCCGTTTTCCCTCGCTGCCTTTAGAGAGTAACAGCACTATGATAAGATAACGGAGTCATGTCTTTAAATATCACTTTTTATTCCCTTCATCCTTTAAGGCTTTGCTTACTGTAGTATAGTGAAGTCTCAAATGCAAGACCCGCTTAAGCCTACTCGCCTGCCCTCCATATTATTGCCTTATTTTATAAACACTGCCAGTGCTGGACATTGATAGACTTCTTGTGCATAAATTAAAAATAAGTATGGTCCCTGGAATTTGGAAGTCGGTCATTGTTATATAACGGCTTTGTCAAATGCCTGTCTTACTTGCGTCGCCAAAGATAGACATTCTTCAAGAATGACCAGAGAACTTCTTAGTAGCATCTCCGTCCTTTCGGTGTCCACGTGAACATCTATATTATATTTGCCTCCATGAAATAAATTGTTCCTAATACACCTGACCATCCGCAGGAGAAACGCAACCTCTGACTCGGAGTCAGGTCTCAAAGGAGTCTCCCATCCGATCACATCATTGATGATGACTTGTTTCATTGGTGGAAAGTCTAAAATATACTCGCATGCCTGCTTAAGGGCTTTGGTTCTATCTGTTCTGAACACATTCAGTAATGAGGTAGCGAATTTATTCCAGTCCGGCTTAGCCTCAGGAAGAACACCTTTCTCTTTAAAATTCTTTATTTCATTATTATTAGGTCGTTTGAACAGACCGCTATCCTTGAGCGCATACTCGAACCGTGAAAATGTCAGAAAGTATTCCAGAAGAAGCTCTCGATCCACGCCAAAATGGGAATTGCTCTGGCAGGACTCTCACCTGCTTGCCTGATAGTTTTATAGGCTGCACGGACACATCTAACCATATTCCGCTTGTGACATCTGAGAAGCTACTCCAGCTTAATGAGGCCAGCTCATTTCCAACGGCAGCAGTAAGGGTACCGTCATTCAAGGGTTATAG
>Ga0209002_10003759_pt1 | contig 12048 bp, 11 predicted proteins | sample Rifsed16ft2_FD_184010 | JGI IMG/M metagenome (GOLD analysis project Ga0209002, IMG submission 184010) | Soil microbial communities from Rifle, Colorado, USA - sediment 16ft 2 (version 2) | ecosystem: Environmental > Terrestrial > Deep subsurface > Rock core/Sediment | place: Rifle, Colorado...
ATGTCTCGGGCGCCCACCTGGAGTGGGATCAGATAATTCCCGAAACCGCTGACCAGACAGAAAGAGACGAAGAAGAAAATCATGATGGTACCGTGCATGGTGACCAGGGATATGTAGAACTCCGGCTTCATCACCCCGTTCTCCATGCCCGACGGAAACACCATCGCCAGCCACTCCCACTGTCGGCCCGGCCAGGCAAGCTGGAGTCGGATGAGCGCCGCCAGCAGCGCGCCCAGGACGCCCATGAGGCCGCCAGTGAGAAAATACTGAATGCCTATGATCTTGTGATCGGTACTAAAAACGTAGCGCCGAAGAAAGCCCTGCTCCTGGTGCGTGTCTGCCTCCTGCCGGCTGGACTTGGACATGATTTCCGCTCTCCTCTCGTTCCCCTCGACCCTTGCTATGGCCCGGCACTCTTCTCGCCCATCCATCGCGAGAATTCTTGCTCGGAAACGACGTGGAGGGTTCCCGGCATTTGGTAGTGACCAAGGCCACAGAGCTCCGCACAAGCGATCTCGAACTCCCCTTCCCTGTCAGGCACGAACCAAAGCTCGATGGTCATTCCCGGTACTGCGTCTTGCTTGATTCGGTGATGGGGTAAGTAGAAGCTGTGGAGCACGTCCTTGGAGCGGAGGCGGATGCGAACCGCACGATCCACCGGAAGGTACATCGCCGCCAGCTCGAGGATATCGTCGGCCGCCGCCGGATCGTCGCCGTCCAGACCCAAGGAGTTCTCGGTAGAGATGAGCTGCGGATCGATACGGCCGAGCTCGCCGTCCGCTCCCGGGTAGCGGATATTCCAGGTGAACTGCTCGCCGGTCACTTCCACCAGAACCGCATCGGCCGGTGGCGCTTGGCCATAGAGCTGGCCCCAGACCGGCAGCCCGATCGCGAGAACGCCTCCCTCCGCGATCAGGGTCATGACGATCGCCGGCGCGATGGACCAAACCCGCTGTGCTCGCAGGCTGGGCACCTCGGAGCTCGCTCTGTCTCGCCGGCTTGCGCGTAGAACGAAGTATCCCAAGACGATATGCCCCAAGAGAATCAAGGCCCCGGTACAAATCAAAAGATAGAGCATCATCCGGTCGATGCCCGCTCCGTGCTGAGAGGCCAGAGGTGGGAGCCAGTCCCGGGCGCCGAGAACGATGACCGCCGCCCCCAGAAGCCACAGCACGATCGCCAACGACACCCCCGCCACCCGTGGGCCGGACTTCATCTCGACTTGCGAGCTCACGCCTTCCACCTCCGTCATATGACTATCACACAAAACGGGCCAACTAGCGCAACTTCAGTGCCGGACCGGCACGTCACCGAAAAACCTCAGGTAGGTGTCGTGTGTGGAGATTGTTGCGAGAGGCGGGCGGCAAGCAATGGCAAGCCTGGAAAGAACGAGAATTGCGAATTTTGCCCCAATCCCGCGGCATAGCACCCGAAAGCGATGGGCTGCTCGGGGAGCTCTGCCAGAAGTCCCGGTGATAGACTCGACGACATGAGGTCGAGCAACGAAGAAATCGCCGAGCTCCTCGACGAGGTCGCGGAGCTGCTCTCGGCCCAGGAAGCCAATCCATTCCGAATCATGGCCTACCGACGGGCGGCGGAAACGATCCGCGGCTTGGATCATCGTGCTTCCGATATCCTGGAAAGCGGTGGGATCGAGGCGCTGACCGAGTTGCCTTTCATCGGGGAAAGCCTGGCCCGTTGCGTGGCCGAGATCGTGGAGACCGGCGATCTGGCTTTACTACGACGGTTGAGGGGTCAGGCGGATCCAGAAACTCTTTTCTCTACCGTGCCCGGGATCGGCAAGACTCTGGCGAAGACCATCCACGACCGCCTCGGAATCGAAACGCTCGAGGAGCTCGAGGCCGCCGCACACGATGGGAGGCTTTCGGCGCTCCCCGGCTTCGGGCCAAGACGTTTGCGAGGGGTGGCGGAGGCACTCTCCGGGCGGCTGGGACGAAGGTCGAGAGCTCACGCCCCAAGAACCGAACCCACGGTCAGCGAGCTACTCGACGTCGACCGAGAGTACCGCGAAAGGGCGCAGGTGGGTGACCTCCGTAGGATCGCTCCCAAGCGGTTCAACCCGGAAGGGCGAGCCTGGCTCCCCATCCTCCACACCGAGCGCGGCGGCCGACATTACACCGCCCTCTTTTCCAACACCGCCCGCGCCCACGAGCTCGGAAAGACCGAGGACTGGGTGGTCGTCTTCCAAGACGACGGTCGGGCCGAACGGCAGGCAACGGTGGTAACCGAGACCCAGGGCCCGCTCGCCGGGCGGCGCGTCGTTCGGGGGCGAGAACGCGAGTGTCTCGAGGGCTACCGGTCGGAGGAATTGACTCCCGCCTCCGAGTGATCTTCCTCGGACGACAGCTCGAGCACGAAGGCGGCACCCCGGGGCGATCCGCTTTCCACTCTAAAATCCATGGCCAGTGCCTCTGCAGCCATCTTGCAAAAGGAAAGTCCCAGTCCGGAATCGGAGCCCCAGGCGGAGCCGCGAAGGGAAAAGCTAGCGAAGGGCTCGAACATGCGAGCCTGCACTTCGGGCGGTATGCCCGGACCGTCGTCGCGAACGGACACGGTGGGGGGAGGCCCCGCCGATACGCGCACCTCAACCTGAGTCCCCTGGGGAGTATGCCGCAGAGCGTTACGGATGAGGTTGTAGAGCATTCGACGCAACAAGCTCTGGTCGGTGCGCACTCTCACTGGCTGCTCTCCCACGTCCACCACGATGCGACGTCCTCCCTGCTCGGCGACCAGGGTGAAGGCCTCAGCCGCCCCGCCCGCCACGCGAGCGAGGTCCACGTTTTCGTAATAAAGCTCGAGATTCCCTTCCTCGGCGCGACTGAGCTGCAAGACATTCATGATCAGCTGGGAAATATCGTCGCAACGGGCCAGAGCCTCCCGCAAGGCCTTTCTCTCGCTGGTTGAGATCCCTTCTCTCTTCCCTTCCAAGACTTGTAAGAAAGCCATGATACCGGCCAGGGGGTTCTGGAGGTCATGAACGATCATGTCCGTCAGCCTCCGCTTGGCGACACTGAGCTGCTTGAGCTTCTCATTCGCCTGGGCGAGAGCCGTCGCATCCTCGGCCAAGCGCTCGTTGGAAGAGAGAGTATAAGCGTCGATGGCTAGGCTCATATCCAGAAAAACGACTTTGCTGATCGCCTCCGAGATCTGCAGGAAGCGATGACGATCCTCCCGGAAGGCGCTGCCCAGCACCTCGTTCACGATGTGAAGGTATTTCTTGTAGGCCCCGAGGTACCACTCGGGGGAAAGCCCGATACGCTGGTGGGCGAGTCCGACGCGCAGACGATTCTCGAAGTAAGCCAGATCGTATCGGCCCTCGGTGAGCTCCAGAAAATATTGAGACTGAAGCTTCCTCAGGCGTTCCATGAGCCCGGGCGACGAAAGGATCCTGCGAGTGTGTTCGTGAGAGAGGAGGTATTCGTAGAAGCGTTCCACCATCTGCTCCGCGTGTTGGATCAGATGAGGGTGGGCTTCGCGAAGCAGCCGTTCGTCTTCCTCGCCGATCTCGAGGTAATCCTTGCGCCTTCGGACCTCCTCCTCCGTAAGCACAAACGTACCTATGCGGAAGACTCCGCCGCTGGCCATGCCTAGACTCTAGGCGAGGAGCCGCTCGAGATCAAAGCGCTCTGTCGGCTCATTTCGACCAGGCATTTGGATCCAAATCGCCCTAGAATAGAAAAGGGGAGGGAAACTGCCGTGCGTCTGGGCGGGTTCTCTTTATCTTCGTGCCCGGGACGATGTCTATACCCGCTGCTCGGGTTGGCTCTTGGGGTTGGCGCCCCCCTCGGCCTGCTGGTTCTTCGCGGCTTCCTGGAGGAAGGAGTCACCGACATCGACTGGATCCGGAGCGAGCTGGCGGCCCACCGCGTCACTTACCTGTATCTCGCGCTATCTGCTCCCTTGGTATTTGCCCTCCTGGGATACGTTCTGGGCGCGCAACGAGATCTGCTGTTGCAAAGCTCCATCACCGATCCGCTCACCGGCCTGTTCAACCGCCGGCACATGGAGGATCGTCTGCGGGAGGAGCTGGCCCGCGCCGCCCGACACGGTCAACCGCTGGCGTTTCTGCTGATCGACCTCGACGGCCTGAAAGAGATCAACGACCGCCGCGGTCACGAGGCAGGAGACGCCGCTCTGCAAGCGGTGACGGAGAGCTTGCGGCAGAGTTGTCGCGTCACGGATATCGCCGCCCGATTCGGAGGCGACGAGTTTGCCGTGCTGGCACCGCTCACCAGCGCTCCCGAGGCGCTCCACGCGTCGGAGCGGATCCGTGCCATTCTCAAGCAACAGGGCTCGGGTAAGGGAAAGGGGGTTGTTTCGCTGTCGGTCTCGATTGGAGTGACCGACAACCGGCAGGGTTCTGTAATGGAGCCCCGGGAGATTTACCGGATGGCGGACAAGGCTCTCTACGAGGCTAAGGAAAGAGGCCGTGACCGGGCCGTTTATTCCGGCGGCTAGCCGATGGCTTCACTCCGGTCTTTCTCCGAGCACGACGTCGACGTCCATCTCTTGGCCCTCACGCACGATGGTGACGGCGACCGTCTCACCGACTCGCTTTCGGGTCTCCAGCAAGACGTTGACGTCCCTAACGTCTCTCACCGGCTCCCCATCGATGCCGGTGATGACGTCGCCGCCCACCGGTATGCGGAGGTTCCCCAAACGGATGAGCCGCTGCCCACCCCGCAGGCCGGCTCGATCCGCCGGACCACTCCGAACCACGTCGGCGATGAGAAGACCTCCCTCCGCGGGGATTCTGGCGCCGACCTGGTTCAGGGCTTCCGCATAGGCAGGGCCTACCGTCCAGAGATTCGCCCCCAAGTAGGGGTGCGCGTACCGCCCCCGCGCGATGAGCTCCGGCACCACGCGCTTGACGGTGCTGGTGGGGATGGCAAATCCGATGCCGGCCGAGGCCCGGCTCGGACTGTAGATCATGCTGTTGACCCCCACCACGCTGCCAGCGAGATCCAGGAGAGGACCTCCCGAGTTACCGGGGTTGATGGCGGCGTCAGTTTGAATGATCTCGCCGATGAAGGGCCCGGCCGGACTCTGGATGATGCGGCCCAGCGAGCTCACCACGCCCGTGGTCAGCGTGCGGTCGAGGCCGAAGGGATTGCCAATCGCCACCACGAACCTCCCTACCTGCAGATTCTCGGATTCACCAAGGGGTATGACGTGAAGGCGGTCGGAGCTGGTATCCACTTTGAGGACGGCAAGATCGTTGGATGGATCGGCCCCGGCAATCTGGGCCGGCACCACTGTGCCGTCAGGAAACGTCACGTAGAGCTCGTCTGCCCCTTGGACGACGTGGAAGTTGGTAACGATGTGTCCCTGCTTGTCGTAGACGAAACCCGATCCGGAGCCTTCTTGAGGTATGGCGTTCATGAAGAAGTCGTAGGAGATGGAGCGCCCGGTAATGTTGACCACGCCCGGCCCGGCGCTTTCGAAGACTCGAATCACCTTGGCTTCCAGGGCTTCGATCTCGGCAGGGGCGGCCGACTGGTTCACGGCGGGCACCGGCAGCGCGGCTGGGCCGACGCTGGCGGTTTGCGGCGAACCTCGCTCTGGAGTGTCAGCCCCCGACTCCTCCCTTAGACACGCCGGTCCGCTTCCCAAGACCAGGAAGACCGCGACCAACGCCATCCGCGCCTGTGCCTTCGTCATGACTCCTCCTGCCCCGAGAGCTCGGTGCTGGTAGAGTAGCACGGGCACGGCAGAGAGCCCTGGCGTCGAATCATCGTCCGGCGGTCATCCCGAGCGGATGGTCAGCACCGGGCACTTCGCCTCGCGCACGACGTGGTGCGCGGTCGAGCCGAACAGCGCGAGGTCTACGGCGTTTCGTCCCTGCACGCCCATGACGATCAGCTCGGCGTTTCGTTCGGCGGCGAGCTTCAGGATCTGCCGATAGGACCTCCCGGAAGCGACCACCGTCTCCGGATGGCACCACTCACGGGCTCCCTCGGGCACTATCTGCTCCAGACGCTCCCGAGCCTGCTTCTCCAGGTATGCCCGGTAATCCGACAGGGCGAAGGCCGCCACATCACCGGCTTCCTCGAAGACCGACTCCAAAACATGAAGCAGAATGAGGCGGCTGTCCGCCTCCTTCGCCAGAGACATCGCATATTCAAGCGCCTTGGTTGAAGAAGCCGAAAAATCAACCGGACAGAGGATGCTCTTGAAGAGCACTTTCTCCGGTTTGTCGGTTGCCTGGGAGCTCGCCGAGACGGTCATCACCGGACAAGAGACTTTACGAAGCACCTTCTCCGTCACCGAGCCGAGCACCAAACGCTCCAACCCTCGGCGACCATGCGTGCCCATGACAATGAGATGCGCCGGCAGCTGGGCGGCCAGCTTCACTATCTCATCCACCGCGTCCCCTTCCTTCAGCCGAACCTCGGTGGTGACACCCGTCTCGCGGGCTCGATGAACGAAGCGACCGAGCTCCGCCAGAGCGTCTTCCCTCACTCGTGGATCGGGGAATATGGGCTCCGTCAGATACGGATAGGCCTCGGGCGGCATCAACACGCGGGGGATCACGTGTAACACCGACACTTCCGCTTCGTACCATTTGGCGAGCGCCAGAGCGTGATCCAGTGCGCGTCGCGAGAAGTCAGAAAAATCCGTGGGACAGACGATCTTCTTTATCTCTATCATGAAACCACCTCCCCTCTTCGCATGGGGGTCAACCCTCCCTCGTCCAATGTGCCATCGCGTACTTCTCGCTGCGGTCATACTTCAAGTCCAAGGTGCCGCTGAAATCACTGCGAATTGCCTTGCCCAATCGAGCAACCAAATGCTCGGAAGTCGAATAGACAAGAATCTCCCCTTCCTTCTCCTCCGTGCGGATGATGCGCTCCAACGGATGCTCCTTGGAGGCTTCTGCCGCGAGATTCCTTATCCTCTGAAGGATCTTTTCACGGTGGCTCTCTAAGAAACTGCCACTCAACCTCAGCACGCCGCCCGGATAGTCGTGGAGCGTCCGCAGGCAGGCCGGGCAGAGCTTTTCTCCTTGGATCTGACCCGTTGCTCGCGCCCGTTTCCACCTCCCATTCTGGAACAGCAGGCCGCAGGCCGGACACAGAGTATTGGAGCGATATTTCTTCTCTTGCCGATACGGATCCTCGAGAAGCGGGCGTGAGTCCTTACGGAACACTTCGCTTACTGGAAAGCGACGACGACTCATAGATTCCTCCTTGGCTAGTCCCTGCTGTCCTGCTGCTCTCGCCGGCACCAGGGACCTTACCACTGTTGTCACCGTTCTACGGGTCTCAGCCCTCGTAGTCCCTCTTATTCTCGTAAAAATCCTTCACCTTCTGCCAATGAAGCACCCTAGAGTCGGTTCCCCGCCGGCCAACGGCCTCGTCCTCCCTCTTCGCCTGGCAGGGTGCACAGAGCGACACCTCCGGCAGCAGACCCAACCGACTCTCGGGTATGGGTCTCCTGCAACCGAGACAGAACCCATAGCTTCCCGTTTCCACGCGCCGGAGCGCCTGCCGGAGCGCCGTCGCTCGGTCCAGGAATCCACTCAGAATCCGGTCGTGCAGCTCTTGCTCCTCCGCAACCAGCGCGGAATCGACCTCTTCGCTGAGGGGAGTGTTGTCACCTCCACTTGCCAGTTCTTCCGGCTCCGGCTCGAGCTTGAGAGCGGCAACGCGCTTGTTGACGCGATCGAGCTCTTCGAGAAGCCTCTTTCTCGACAGACCGAGATCCACCATGGTGCACCTCCTACTAGCTCCATCTTCCACACTGCACGCTTTGTTCCAATCGGTATCCGGAAGGGCTCCGAACCGCGACGGCGCTAGCCATTGAGAACAAACGACTTGCTCAAGACCACCGCAGATGGGCGAAGCGGCTGGCAAGAGAAAGCGAATCGTGTTGCGAGAAAAGCCCCACTACGGCTCGGGCTTTGAAGAGGAATGACCGGATGCTGGGGACGGCTTGTCGAGCTATACGAGACGCTATATCGCCCGGGTCCTACTAGGAAACGTCCCTTTCAGTCCGGCGCTCGATCTGATAAATGAAATCGCCGAACTCCGTATCATCGTTGTTAGCCGCGTTCGCCGCCAAGTGAAAGACGACCACGCCCCGACCCTCGCTGATGGTGGGCGCCGTCCACTCCACCGTCCAACTCGCGGTGCCCCTAGAAGTGAGACCGTTGCCTTCGTCGGAGTGGCTTACATACTGCACGTTCGCGTCGCCAAATTCCACGATGTGGACGCGCCTGTCGAGCGAGCGGAAAGACCCCGCCTGACGCGCTCCCTCTTCAAAGCGAGCGCTCAGCTGGAAACCAGCGATTCCCATACCGGATCGACTCAGCTTGACGGTCAAATCGTAGGGACGACCTGGGGCGTAACGCTGTGGCACGCCTTCGAGCACCAGGCTTCCTGCCGACTCGTTCAGAGGCTTCTGCGAATGGCAGACATGGCAGCTTCGCTCCCCGAAGCCACCGGTCACTCCTGGGTTCGGGTTGGAGCGATAGGCGACGACGGTGCCGGATCGCGAAGCGAAGAGCGCGCTCGCCGCGCCCACCAGAAGGAGCAACGGGGCAACGAGCCATGTCCCCCCGGAGCGATGAATCATCGCCGACGCGAACCCTGGATCACGGTTGCCGCAAGACTCAAGGGAATAGCCGTGTTCAAGAGGCGCAACATGGCGTCGCCCTCCTTCGTCAATTTGGCGGACGGCAGGGTCGCCACCTACGCGGCCCAAGACTCCAAGCGCTTCGGGTAATCGCCTGCCTAAAGCAGCGAATCCAGGTTCACGTAGGACACCTGGAATTGGGGAAGCTTGGACTGTAGTCGTGACATGAGTGCGGTAGTTTCCTCCGGTGTGTCGAGCTCCACGTTGGCCCGGAATTGAACCTGGCCGTCCTCCACGTCGAAGCGCTGGATGGTGAGATTCTTGGTCGCCTCCTTGAGCACATCGACGACGCTCGAACCCGATGCCGCGAAGAAACGCTCCGCCTCTCCCGTCACCGTTAGCAAGAGGTTATGCCGCCGCGCCCTCTTGCTCAGAAAGCGGCGGCCCAGGATGAAGACCGAAGCGACCAATACCGCGATGAAGGCCAACAAACGATGCTCGGCGCCCAGCGCCAGACCCACCCCGATGCAGAAGAACAGGTAGACGAGCTCCTCGGGAGTCTTGATGGCAGCTCGGAAACGAACGATGGACAAGGCCCCCACCAAACCCAGGGAAAGCGCCAAAGAAGATTTGACGACGAAGATGATCACCACGGTAATCACGGTGAGCACCGGAAAGATATTCGCGAAGTTCTCTCGATTCGACATGGAGATACTACAGCGCTTGTACAGCTCGCGAATGTAGATCGCCAGTACGCCTCCGATGACCATGTTGATGCTGCACCGAACGACCAAGCTGGCCTCCGGGCTCAAACTGTTGTACCAGTCCGTCAGGTTCGTTAGCACTGTTTAGTCCGCCTCCCAGAGCGCACTCCACTCCTCTTCCGCCTTGACTCGAGCCTTCAGCGCCCGAGCGTCCGGGAAGGTGACCCTCCCGGTGTTCCCCATCCGAGCGCTCGGTGACACGTCCCCACCCGGTGCACGAGGATCCTTCCCGTCCACCGTGTAGTAGATGGTTCCCGCGTCTTTGTTGGGATTGCCAATCTCCGCCGTCGTCCGACTCTGCAAAGTGACTCGGGGAGGGTCGAGAGTCGGATAGTAACCCTCCCTGCGAAGCTCCTCCAGGAACCACTCGACGTTTCCGCGCATGCGATCGGCCACCCGTTCGACTTCCGGATAGAACGTGTTCTCACGAGTCCTGGTAACGGCTCCCAGTTCTTGGCGCGCGTCCCCCCAACGCGCCGACTCCCCCAAGACCGCATCCTCAATGAAGTCGTTGAGCGTCCTCCACCTGGCGAGCGCCTCCGCCTCGGTCAGCGCTCCGTCTTGGAAACAATGCCGGAACACTCGGTCCGCGAACAAAGTCATGAATTCCTTACTCTTTCGGAGCGAATGCCACAGTCCAACCATGCTCGCCTCGCTCGACTCTTCCTCGGCGCGAAAGCGGGGATGCACCCAGGCGGCTGCCGCAGGCCCGGATTCCCAGGTGAGCTCGGAGTCCCATACGAAGAACCTCACCGGCGACGGTGGGTTGACACGATGCCCGGCGAACCAGTTGAAATCCGGCCAGTCCGTATTGCGCATGTACCAGCAGAGAATGAGATAGTCGGCAAACTGAGTGACATCCAGATAACCCAAGAGCTCCTGATAGTTCGATGGCACCCCCATGTCTTTGTCTTTCAATGGACCGGTCAGATAGTTCCAACGGGTCGGCTCTCCGTGCACCGTTCCGTCCTCGTTCACCGCGAACCAGTCTTCTATCTCACCACCCAGATGAGCTGCCAGGAACCAGGCATCCGGACGCTCGCACGCGTTGTAGAGCCCCCAGTAGAGTCCGTTGATGTAGAGATGGACGAAGGTCCCGTGGGAGCCTAGACCCGACATCGCGATTTGTGTATCTCGAGCCCACTGGTCGCGCGTGTAGCTGGTGCGGTTCGGGTACCAATTGGTCGCCCACGAGCGGTTCTTTCCAGAACGCAATACGATCCGATCGTAGGCGCCGGCAGCGGATTGACCATTGAGCGGTGCGTCGTGAAAGATGGAGGACCTCAGCTTCCCCGTGCCGTATTCGTTCTTGAACACCAGCCGGAACGCGCGTTTCACCAGACGCCAACTGTGCCCCTCGACGGCAGCATCCACCTGCAGGCTCTTGGCGGGATGGTGAGGATAAATCAACTCGATGGACGCCGGCAAGAGACTCCCTTCGCGGTTTCCGATCCTGCTCCCCTCCATGCTGCCCCCCCAGTAGATACCGCTCCTCAGCACATCCGTGCGGTCTGTTCCGGCCAGATCGACTCGCCGGAACACGTCCTCTCTATCCATGACGATGGAGAGACTGGGAATCGATTTCAGTCCCTCTCGTATCTCCACGCGATAGCGCGGATCGCCTACGATTTCGGGGTCCATTTCGTAATCGAGGGTCACCGTTTCGCCAATGCCGCTCGGCAACTCAGGATTCGGGTAACCGGGGAGGCGAGCCGGTTGCTTCAGAACGTCTTCCACGAAGATGTACGTTTGAGTATCGACGTTGCTGGGAATCATCCCCGCCTTGTACGCCAGGGCTCGCAGTACCGTCGTCTTGTCCACCTGCACCGTCACCGGATTCGCGTCTCCCAGTCCGCGCCAAGGCGACGGCGAGCTGCCGTCGAGGGTATAGCGTATGCGTGCCAGAGACGTCCGCGAATGAATGAGAACCGCAATACTCGATGAATAGAATCCCCTCTTGTGGTTGAATCGGGTATCCTCCACGCGTTCAGCCGGTGGCGCCTGAGCGGCCAATGTGCTCGTCACCAAGACCAGTGGTACAAAAGAAAAGCTACAGGTCACTTGGAGGCTCCCTGGCCGAGTTTCCCAAGAGAAGCGCATGGTAGATGAGAAGCGTCGGGATCCATCAAGAGAGGTTTGTAGCCGCGCTCCCGACCTGACACTCGGAGACGCGCGTCCGAAGTGCCGTCAAGAGATCCACGACTTGGTCCGCATTCTCTACCTGGATCCGGGCTCTGAAGAGCACCCGTCCCGACGAGTGCTCCAACCGTTCGACCGTCATCCCCTTCGTCATATTCCTTACCACGTCGACCACGCTTCCGCCGTGGTCATCGAAAAATCCGGTGGTCTGCGCGGAGAGCGTGAGCATCAGGTTGTCTTCGACGTGTCTTTTCGATGCTGGACGGCGCAAGAAAATGAAGGGTGCCACCACCACCACGGTTACCATGGCCAGGGGTAGATGGTTGGCTCCAATCGCCACTCCCAGCCCGACGCACAGAAGCAAATAAACCAGCTCCTCGCCGGTCGCGATGGCGGCCCGAAACCGGATCACCGACAAGGCGCCAACCAAACCCAGGGCGAGGGCGGGCGAGTATTGCACAACGGAAACGACGGTAATAGTGGCCAGCGTGAACAGAGGCAGCATGTTCGCGAAGGCCTCTCGGTTGGAGAGAGTGGAAGAAAAGCG